>Ga0210380_10000034_pt1 | contig 101891 bp, 94 predicted proteins | sample PLM4_5_coexredo_FD_155476 | JGI IMG/M metagenome (GOLD analysis project Ga0210380, IMG submission 155476) | Groundwater sediment microbial communities from an aquifer in East River, Colorado, USA - PLM4_5_coex redo | ecosystem: Environmental > Terrestrial > Soil > Riparian zone | place: USA...
TACTACCCGCTCTCGGCCTTGATGCTGGCGGGTATTCGCCACATCCTGATCATCACCACGCCGCACGAGCAGGACGGCTTCCGCCGACTGCTCGGCAACGGCTCCGACCTGGGGCTGTCGCTCGAATACGCGGCACAGCCGAACCCTGACGGCCTGGCGCAGGCGTTCATCATCGGCCGCGAGTTCGTGGGGACCGATCGGGTCGCGCTGGCCCTGGGCGACAACATTTTCTACGGCGCGCACTTTTCCGACTGCCTGCGCGATGCCGCGGAGCGCACGGTGGGCGCGACGGTCTTCGGCTACCTGGTCAAGGACCCCGAGCGCTACGGTGTGGTCGAATTCGACGATCGCGGCCAGGTGTTGAGCATGGAGGAGAAACCGGCGCAGCCCAGGTCGTCGTGGGCGGTGACGGGCCTCTACTTCTGCGACAACCAGGTGCTGGATATCGCGGCCACTCTCACGCCGTCGGCTCGCGGTGAGCTCGAGATCGTCGACGTCATCCTCGAGTACCTTCGGCGCGGCCAGCTGCACGTCGAACGCCTGGCGCGTGGCACCGCCTGGCTCGATACCGGGACGCACGCCGCCCTCATCCAGGCCTCGAACTACGTGCAGGCGGTCGAGGAACGCCAGGGGCTGATGATTGCCTGCCTCGAAGAGATCGCGTTTCGACTGAACTACATCTCCGCGGAGCAGTTGGCGCGCCTGGCGACGGCGATGGGCAAGAGCTCGTACGGCGACTACCTTCGGCAGATTCTGGAGGAGGACGCCAAGTATGCGATTCGTTGAGACCGGCGTGGCCGGGGTGCTCGTCGTCGAGCCCGACATCTATCGTGACGCGCGCGGCTTCTTCCTCGAGACGTTCCACGCCGGCAAATACGCGGCGGCTGGGATTCCCGCCTCGTTCGTGCAGGACAATCACTCAGCCTCCGCGCGTGGCACGCTGCGCGGCCTCCACATGCAGGTGCTCAAGCCGCAGGGAAAACTGGTGAGAGTGATCGAGGGCGAGATCTGGGATGTGGCGCTCGATGTGCGGCCCGACTCGCCGACGTTCATGCGGTGGGCAGCCGAGACGCTCTCGGCCGAGAACTTCCGACAGCTGTACATTCCGCCCGGCTGCGCCCACGGATTCTGCGTGACGAGTGACGTGGCGCAGGTGCAGTACAAGTGCACGGAGTTGTACGATCCGGCGGACGAGATCGGCATCGCCTGGAACGATCCCGCGGCGGCGATCACGTGGCCGATCGCCGATCCCCTGCTCTCGGCGCGCGATCAGGCGAACCGTTCTCTGCGTGAAGTGCTGGCTGTGCTGGCGGAGCGCCGCGCCGGCGTCCTCCGTACGTAGGGGGCCACGTACGTAGGGGCCACCTTCAGGTGGCCCATCCGCGGGCCGGCTAAAGCCGGCCCCCACGCTACCTGAGCGCGTCGATGATGCCGTTGAGCGTGGCGCTCGGCCGCATTACCGCCGCGGTCTTCGCTCCATCAGGGTGATAGTAGCCGCCGATTTCCACCGGTTTGCCCTGCACGCCGATCAGCTCGCCCGCGATCACGGCTTCGTCCCGCTGGAGCTGCTGCGCCACTGGCGTGAACGTCACCCGCAACACGGGATCCTTGGTCTGCTCGGCGAGCGCGCGCGCCCAATACAACGCCAGATAGAAGTGGCTGCCGCGGTTGTCGAGCTCGCCGACCTTCCGCTGCGGCGACTTGTCGTGCTCGAGAATCTGGCCGTTGGCGCGATCGAGCGCCTCGGCCACGACCACGGCCCGCGGGTTGCCGGTCTTCAGGCCGAGATCCTCGAGCGACACAGCCAGAGCCAGGTACTCGCCGAGCGAGTCCCAGCGCAGGTAGTTCTCCTGCACCAGCTGCTGCACGTGCTTCGGGGCCGAGCCGCCGGCCCCGGTCTCATAGAGCCCGCCGCCGGCGAGGAGCGGCACGATCGACAGCATCTTCGCGCTGGTGCCGAGCTCGAGAATCGGGAAGAGATCGGTGAGGTAGTCACGCAACACATTGCCGGTGACGGAGATGGTGTTGTCGCCCCGGCGCACGCGCTCGAGCGTGGCCTGGATGGCCTCGACCGGGCGCAGGATGCGGATATCGAGCCCCTTGGTGTCGTGCTCCTCGAGATACTTCCGCGCTTTCTCGATCACGAGACGGTCGTAGGCGCGGTTCTCGTCGAGCCAGAAGATGGCGGCGTGGCCGGTGGCGCGCGCCCGGTTGACGGCCAGCTTCACCCAGTCGCGAATCGGCAGGTCGCGGGTCCGGCACATGCGCCAGATGTCGCCGGGCGCCACGGCGTGCTCGACGAGCGTCTGGCCGTTGCGGTCGGTGACCCGCATCGTGCCGGCCTTGGCGATCTCGAAGGTCTTGTCGTGCGACCCGTATTCCTCGGCGGCCTGCGCCATCAGCCCGACGTTCGACACGGTGCCCATGGTCGTCACGTCGAACGCACCGTGCGCCCGGCAGTCGTCGATGGTGGCTTGGTAGATGCCGGCGTAGCAGCGGTCCGGGACCATCGCCTTCATGTCGTGCAGCTTGCCGTCGGGCCCCCACATCTGACCCGAGGCGCGGATGGCGGCGGGCATCGAGGCGTCGATGATCACGTCGCTCGGCACGTGCAGGTTGGTGATGCCCTTGCTCGAATCCACCATCGCCAGCGGCGGCCGCGTGGCGTACACCGCCTTGATGTCGGCCTCGATCGCGGCCTTCTGATCCGCGGGCAGCGCCTGGATCTTGGCGTAGACGTCGCCGAGGCCGTTGTCGGGATCGACGCCGAGCCGTTCGAACACCGCCGCGTGCTTGTCGAAGACGTCCTGGTAGTACGCGACGACGGCGTGGCCGAACATGATCGGGTCCGACACCTTCATCATCGTCGCCTTGAGGTGCAGCGAGAGCAGCACGCCCTTGGCCTTGGCGTCGTCGATCTGGGCGTCGAAGAACGCCCGCAGCGCGGTGCGGCTCATCATCGACGCGGCGATGACGTCGCCGGCATCCACCGCGACGTCCTTGAGCACGCTGGTGCCACCCGTGGCGGCGTCGGTGAACTCGATGGCGAGCTTGCCCGCCGCGCCGACCACTGCCGCCTGCTCGCTGCCGTAGAAGTCGCCGTCGGTCATCGACGAGACATGCGACTTCGAGTCCGGCGACCATTTACCCATCGAGTGCGGATGCGACTTCGCGTACTCCTTCACCGAGGTGGCCACACGACGGTCGGAATTGCCTTCGCGCAGCACCGGGTTGACGGCGCTCCCGAGCACCTTTGCGTAGCGCGTCTTGACGGCCTTCTCCGCGTCGTTCTGCGGGTCTTCGGGGTAGTCGGGGACGGCGTAGCCCTGCTGTTGCAGCTCCTTGATCGCGGCCTTGAGCTGCGGGATCGAGGCGCTGATGTTGGGCAGCTTGATGATGTTGGCCTCGGGCGTCTTCGCCAGCTCGCCGAGCTCCGCCAGGTCGTCGCTCTGACGCTGGCCGGGGCTCAAATTCTCGGGAAACGACGCCAGAATGCGGCCGCCAAGCGAGATGTCGCGGGTTTCGACGGTCACGCCCGCCGCGCGCGTGAAGCCTTGCACGATCGGCAACAACGAGTAGGTGGCCAGGGCCGGTGCTTCGTCGGTGATGGTGTAGATGATCTTCGCTGTGCTCATGAATCTCCGGAAACCTCGATTATATGTGGTCACTTGGGGCGGGTCTAAAGACCCGCGGCCACATACGCCCGACCCGCGGCCACGAAGGGCGACCCGCGGCCACTTGCAGGTGCACGCAAAATGCGGGCGATCGCTTGGCAGCGCGGCCCGGCTGGTGGATCATGCCTGAATGAGGCGCGCGCTCCTCCCGCTGGCACGGTGCATCGCATGTGCACTGACGCTGGCCTTGCATGCCGCCGCGGCGCTCGCCCAGACCGCGCCGTCGCCGTCGATCAACTACCGTCTGTCGTTTCCGCAGCGCGAGCACCGGCTGATGGACGTGGCCGTCACCTTCACCGGCGTGCCCGACGGACCGTTGCGGCTGCACATGAGCCGTTCGTCGCCGGGCCGCTACGCCGTCCACCAGTTCGCCAAGAACCTCTTCGACCTGAAGGTGACCGATGGGGCCGGGAGCGTCCTCGCCGTGCAGCGGACGGCGCCGGACGAGTGGACGGTGTCGAAGCACGCCGGAACGGTGGACGTGTCGTACCGCCTGTTCGGCGACCGGCTGGATGGCACCTACCTGGCTGTGGACTCCACGCACGCGCACATCAACATGCCCGCGACCATCATGTGGGCGGCCGGGTTCGACAGCCGAGCTATCGAGGTGCGCTTCGAGCCGCCTGCCGACAGCCACTGGCGTGTCGCGACGCAGCTCCTGCCAGGCGCAGACGAGTTCACCTTCACGGCCCCGAACCTGCAGTACCTGATGGACAGTCCGGCGGAGTTCAGCGCCTTCGACCTGCGCAGCTTCACCGTGACCGACGGCGCCCGTCCGGCGACCTTCCGCGTGGCGGTGCACCACAGCGGCGACGGCGGCGAGCTCGACGCGTTTGCCCGCGACGTCGAAAAAATCGTCCGCCAGGCGCGCACCATCTTCGGCGAATTCGCGCCCTACGACGGTGGCACCTATACATTCATCGCCGACTACCTGCCGTATGCCAACTTCGACGCGATGGAGCATCGCAACAGCACCGTGCTGACCGCCGACCGCACCCTTCGCGGCAGCCGCTCGGATCTCCTTGCTACGGTGGCGCACGAGTTCTTCCACTCGTGGAACGTCGAGCGCATCCGTCCGAAATCGATCGAGCCGTTCAGGTTCGACGACGCCAACCAGTCGGGGGAGTTGTGGCTAGCCGAAGGCTTCACCAACTATTTCGGGTCGCTGGTCATGCGCCGGGCCGGGCTGAGCACCACACGCGAGCTGGCCGATGACATGGGCCAGGTGGTCAACGTCGTCCTCACCAGCCCGGCACGCCGCGTGCGCACCGCCGAGGAGATGAGCCAGCAGGCGCCGTTCGCGGACGCGGCCACCGCCATCGATCGCACCAGCTTCGAGAACACCTTCATCTCGTACTACACCTGGGGTCAGGCGATCGGCCTCGCGCTCGACTTGACACTGCGCGAACGCACTGCTGGGCGGGCAACGCTCGACACGTTCATGCGGGCGATGTGGGAGCGTTTCGGCAAGCCCGGCGGCGCTCCGGGCTACGTGGACAAGCCCTACACCATCGACGACGCCCGGGCGGTGCTCGCGACGGTGGCCGACGATCGCGCGTTCGCGGATCAGTTCTTCGCGCGCTACATCCAGGGGCACGACGCCGCCGACTATGCCGCGCTGCTCGAGCGCGCCGGTCTGCTGATGCGGCCGATGAATCCCGGCCTGGCGTACGCCGGTGGCCTGCAACTGCAGACGTCCAGCGAAGGCGTGCGGGTGGCGGCGGACGTGCCGTTCGACAGCCCCGCATTCGCCGCCGGTCTCGAGCGCGACGACCGCATCCTGTCGGTTGGCGGCAGCGCGATCACCACCGAGACGATGGTGCGCGAGGCGATCGCGCGCCGCATGCCGGGCGACGAGGTGGCGATCGCCTTCGAGCGCCGGGGTGGCGAGCGCGTCACAGCGACCCTTCGCCTCGTGGCCGATCCGCGCGTCGAGGTCGTCACCTTCGAGGAAGCCGGCCGGGCACTCACCGACGCCCACCGGCGCTTCCGCCGCGCTTGGCTAGGCGGCGACAAATAGGGCCAGGTGAGGCGGGTCTAAAGACCCTGGAAGAAGCCGTTCCATGGGGCGGGTCTAAAGACCCGCGGCCACGTACGAGGTGTGACCCGCGGCCACACACGGACGACCCGAGGCCACGATGTTCTTCCTACCTGCCCCACCTGCCCGGCTGTTCTACCAATCCCCCCCCCCCCCCCCCCCCAGAGGCGCCGCCCCTATAGAATTCCCTTATGGCCCACCGGCTGATTGCTCCGCTCTTTGCCGCCGCCCTCCTCATGACACACGCCGATTCCGCCGCCGCGCAGACCGCAGCCGAGCCCATTCGCTACACGGTCAGCTTCCCGGCACCGCAGACGCACTACATGGAGGTGGCCGCCACGGTGCCCACCGAGCGGCGCGCCGACGTCGAATTGATGATGGCGGTGTGGACGCCAGGTTCGTACCTCGTCCGCGAGTACGAGCGCCACGTCGAAGGGGTGTCGGCGGCCGCGCCCGACGGCCGCGCGCTGAGCGTCGTGAAGTCGGACAAGAACCGCTGGCGCGTGACGACCGCCGGGGCTCCGACGTTCACGGTGAAGTACCGCGTGTACGGGCACGAGATGTCGGTGCGCACCAACTGGGTCGAAGCCGGCTTCGCGCTGGTGAACGGCGCGCCCACCTTCCTCACTCTTGCGGATCGCACGCCGCGCGCGCACGAGGTGGTGATTCAGCCCGCCACCGGCTGGGCGAAGTCGCTGACGGCGCTGCCCGACATGCCCGGCGGCCCGCACCACTACCGGGCACCCGATTTCGATACGCTCACCGACTCGCCGATCGTCGTCGGCAACCCTGCGGTCTACGAGTTCACGGTGGACAACAAGAAGCACTACCTGGTGAACGAGGGCGAGGGCGGCGTGTTCGACGGCGCTCGGGCGGCGAAGGATCTCGAGGCGGTCGTGCGTGAACACCGGCGGATGTGGGGCTTTCTCCCCTACGACCGCTACCTCTTTCTCAACATGCTCACCGAAGCCGGTGGCGGCCTCGAGCACAAGAACTCCTCGGTAATCATGGCCTCGCGCTGGGCGACGCGCACGCGCCGCGCCTACGTCTCCTGGCTCTACTACGCCAGCCACGAGTTCTTCCACGCCTGGAACGCGAAGCGGCTGAGGCCGGTGGAGCTGGGCCCGTTCGACTACGAAACCGAGAACCACACCAAGAGCCTGTGGATTGTCGAAGGCATCAGCGACTACTACGCCGACCTCGCCTTGCACCGCGCCGGGCTGATCACTCGCGATGAATACCTCGACTCGCTCTCGGACAAGATCGAGGAGCTGCAGACGACGCCAGGCCGGCTGGTGCAGTCGACCGAGATGGCATCGTTCGACGCCTGGATCAAGTACTACCGGCCCGACGAGAACTCCATCAACACGTCGATCAGCTACTACACCAAGGGGGCGGTGGTGGCGCTGCTCCTCGACGCCCGGGTACGGAAGGCGACCAACGGGGCCAAGAGCCTCGACGACGTGATGAAGGCGGCGTACGAAAAGTACTCGGGCGCGAAAGGCTACACCGCCGACGAGTTCCGTGCGGTGGCGGAGCAGGTGGCGGGCGTGAGCTTGAAAGCGTTCTGGGACCAGGCGGTCACCAGCACCGAGGAGCTCGACTACAAGGAAGGGCTCGAAACCCTGGGCCTGCGCTTCCGCTCGGTGGCCGTCCTGGCGGATCGACCGGGCCGGCCGTGGCTCGGCATCAACACGCGCAACGACGCTGGCCGCCTCGTCGTCAGCCAGGTGCGTCGCGACGCGCCGGCGCTTGCGGCCGGTCTCAACGTCGAGGACGAGATTTTGGCCATCGACGACTATCGCGTGCGCGCCGACCGTCTCGACAACCGGCTCGACCAGTACAGGCCTGGCGACAAGGTGACGCTGCTCGTCGCGCGGCGCGAGCAGTTGATCCGGCTCGAGCTCACGCTCGGGAACGAACCCGTACGCGCGTGGCGGCTCGAGGTCAACCCGTCGGCCAACGACGCCCAGCAGAGCAGCCGCGGCCGCTGGCTCAGTCCGGGCCGGGCGTAGCGCCGTCACCTGCCCGTGACGACGGAATGACGGCGACCTACGTGCGTGTACTCGTGATCTGGGTGCTGGTCCTCGCCGGCCTCTACGCGCTGCAGGCGTACTTCTCCTGATGTCGGCGATCGACTGGACGATCATCGGCGTGTATCTGGTGTGGATCGTCTGGGACGGCCTCCGCCTGACCAAGCGCAGCCAGGAGCTCGAAGGCTACTTCCTCGGTGGCCGCAGCCTGCCGTGGTGGGCGGTGGGTCTGTCCGTGATGGCGACGCAGTTGAGCGCCATCACGATGATTGGCACGACCGGTCAGGGTTTCACCGACGGCATGCGCTTCCTGCAGTTCTACTACGCGCTGCCGCTGGCGATGATCGTGCTGTCGGTCACGCTGGTCCCGTTCTTCCACAACGCGGGGGTCTACACCGCCTACGAGTATCTGGAGCGCCGCTTCGACGCCAAGACGCGCGCCTTCACCAGCCTGCTGTTCCTGTTCTCTCGCAGCATGTCGCTCGGCGTGGTCATCTCCGCGCCGGCCGTGGTGCTGGCGGTGGTGATGGGCTTCAGCGTCACCGCGACCGTGCTGCTCATCGCGCTGCCGACCGCTGTCTACACGATGTTCGGCGGCGTGCAGGCGGTGACATGGACCGACGTGAAGCAGATGGTGTTGATCGTCGCCGGTCTCGTGGCCGCGGTCGTCGTGCTGGTGATGGGGCTGCCCGCCGACGTGGGTGTGGTGGACGCGCTGAAGCTGGCCGGCGCCACCGGCCGCATGCGCACGTTCGACTTCAGTTTCGATCTCACCAACCAGTACACCTTCTGGTCGGGCACGATTGCGGCGCTCTTCCTGTTCTGCTCCTACTTCGGCACCGATCAGAGCCAGGTGCAGCGCTATCTGACCACCGCCAGCGTCGACGAGGCGCGCGGGTCGCTGCTGATGAGCGCCTACTGGAAGATTCCGCTGCAGGCGCTGGTGCTGCTCGTCGGCGTGCTGATGTTCCTGTTCTACGTGTTCGCGCCGACGCCGATGCTGTTCAACCGGGTGCACGAGCGCGAGCTGCGGCAAGGGCCGCGGGCGCAGGAATACGCGGCGCTCGAACGCCGATTCGAGGGCGCCACCGCGTCGCGTGCCGCCGCGGCCGGGGTGACGGCACGCGCCCAGGATCCGTCGCAGCAGGAGGCGGCGCGCAAGGAGTTCGTGGCCCGCGACGCCGACGTCAAGGCCATTCGCGGCGAGGCGCTGGCGCTGGTGCGCAGCGCCACCGGCGATCAGGCCTTCAGCGACGTCAACTACGTCTTCCCGACCTTCATCGTCACCCACATGCCGATCGGCTTGCCGGGGCTGCTGATCGCGGCTATCTTCGCGGCAGCGATGAGCACGATTTCAGCGGAGCTGGCGGCGCTCTCCACCGCCACCGTCATCGACTTCTACCGCCGGTTCTGGCGTCCCGACGGCGACGACAAGAGCGTCCTGCGCGTGTCGCGCATCGCCACCGGGTTCTGGGGCCTGTTCGCCAGCGCCGTGGCCGTGTGGGCCGCCGAGCTCGGCTCGCTGATCGAGGTCGTGAACCGCTTCGGGTCGTTCTTCTACGGTTCGATCCTCGGCGTCTTCATGCTCGCGATCGGGTGGAAGGGGGCCACGGCGAACGGCGCGTTCATCGGCCTGTTTGCCGGCATGGGCTCGGTGGCCTGGGCGGCCGCCTACACCAAGGTGGCCTTTCTCTGGCACAACGTCATCGGGGCCGTGGCCGTCGTGATCGTCGGCGTCGTGGTCAGCCTGATTGAGCGGAGCATCCGCGGCGCCCGCGCATGATTCGCATCTTCGTCACCGGCGGCACGTTCGACAAGACCTACGACGAGATCGAGGGCAGGCTCACCTTCACCGATACGCATCTCAACGAGATGCTGCAGCTGGGGCGCTCGCAGGTGGACGTGTCGGTGCGGACGCTGATGATGATCGACAGCATGGCGATGACGGCCGAGGACCGCGCCATCATCGTGCGCAACTGCCTGACGTGCGAGGAGTCGCACATCGTCGTCACGCACGGCACCGACACGATCGTCGAGACCGCGGCGGCGATCGCCGCGGGCGTGCCGGGCAAGACCATCGTGCTGACCGGGGCGATGGTGCCGTATGCCTTCGGGAGCTCCGACGGGCTGTTCAACCTGGGCAGCGCGCTGTCGTTCGCGCAGGTGTTGCCGCCGGGGGTCTACGTGGCGATGAACGGGCGGCACTTCATCTGGAACAAGGTCCGCAAGAACCGCGACACCGGAGTGTTCGAAGAGATCTGATGGGGCGGGTCTTCAGACCCGCCTCAGACCTCCAACTCCCTCACCGGCCGCACTTCGATGCTGCCTTCGCGCGCCGGCGGGATCTTCGCCGCCAGGGCCAGCGCCTCGTCCATGTCCTTCGCCTCGAGCAGGTAGAACCCGGCCAGCAGTTCCTTGGTTTCGGCGAACGGGCCGTCCACCACCCGCACCGCGCCCTGGCGGATGCGGAGGGTCTTGGCGGTCTTGATGGGCTGGAGCGCCTCGGCCGCGACCAGCTTGCCCGCGGCCCGGAAGCCGCTGCCGCAGTCCATGCACTCGCTGTCGGGCACGGCCCGGAGCTTGTCGTCCTCGAGATAGACCAGCGCGACGAATTTCATTGAGCCTCCAGGGCGGTCTGAAGACCGCCCTCTACATTCTGAGGCGGGTCTGAAGACCCGCGGCCACATTCGGTTTCCTGTCCCACCTGTCCTACCAGTCCTACCTGTCCCACCCGTCCCACCGGCCTTGTCGATTCAGTGCCCCGCCGCTCGACGTGTAAGCAGGAGGGACATGAGATGCGACGCAATATCACGCTGTGGGTCATCCAGGGGCTGCTGGCGGCTTTGTTTCTCTTCGCCGGCGCAATGAAGCTCATCCTGCCGATCGAAGCAATGGCCGGACCAGTCGCGCTCCCAGGCGCATTCCTGCGGTTCATTGGCGTGGTCGAGGTGCTCGGCGCCACCGGACTCGTTCTGCCGTGGCTGCTGTGCATCCGCCCCCAGCTGACGCCGCTGGCGGGGGCGGGCCTCGTGGTCGTGATGACCGGTGCCACCGCGATCACCGTGATGGGCGGCTCCGTGACCGGCGCGGTGCTCCCGTTCGCCGTCGGCCTGCTGGCGGCGTCGGTCGCATACGGGCGTTGGCACATGACGCCGGGCCGAGCTGCTCTTCAGTCGTAGACCGGACAGAAAAAGAGATCGTGCTCGCCCGGCGGCGCGACGCCGGCCGCCCGGGCGGCGTGGGCCACCTGCGCGAGGTGTCGCACCTCGTGAAGCACGACGTGGGTCGCCAGCTTGCGCCGGGTCATGGTCTGGGAGCCGGTGGGCAAGGTGAAGGTGAACGGCTGTGCGGCGGCCGCGTCGTCGAGGGTCGTCACGAACCGCCGGAAGTCGGCGCGCACCAACTCGGCGAACTCGAACAGAGCATTGGTGTCGCCCGCCGCGACGCCGGTGGAATCGGGTGGAGTGGCCCCTTCCAGGCGAGAGAGGTGACGCCGCTCGACCAGGAAGATGTGATCGAGCACGCTGCCGAGGGTGGGGAAGCGCGCGCCGGGCTGAAAGGGCAGCGCCAGCCGGGAGGGATCGGCCTCCACCCACGCCCGCCACTTCGCCCGTTCGTGATCCGAGTAGGTGAGCAGCTCCGGCAGGCCGGCAGTGACGCTCATGGCACCACCTCTTCGACGGTGATGGCGCGCATCGGCGCCAGGTTCAGGGCGCGGATGCCCGGTTCGATCGCCTTGCGGTCTCCGACCACGACCACTGCGAACCTGTCCGGCTGGATGTAGGTCGCGGCCGCCTTCTGCACCGCTGCCGCCGTCACCGCCTGCACGTTGGCGATGTATTGCGAGAAGTAGGTCTCGGGCAGCTTGTAGACCGCCATCTCCTCGAGATGGCTGGTGAGATCGGTGATGGTCTCGAACTCGCTGGGAAAACTCAGGGCGATGTAGTTCTTGGCCTTGGCGAGCTCGGCCTCGCTCACCGGAGCGGCGATGCCCTTGAGCTCCTTGAAGAACTCGGCAAGCGACTCCGAGGTCTTGTCGCTCTGGACACCGGCCCCGGCCTGGAAGGCGCCGGCCGACAGGCGCATGTCGAACCGCGAGCTGGCGCCGTAGGAATAGCCGTGCTCCTCGCGCAGGTTCTGGTTGAGGCGCGATGTGAACGAGCCGCCGAGAATCGTGTTGAGCACGAGGAGTGGGAAGTAGTCGGGCGTCGAGCGCGCTACGCCGACCGCACCGATGCGGATCTGCGACTGCTCGGCCGACGGCATGTCGACGATGGTGACCTGAGCGGCCGTGAGCTGGGGCGCCGTGGGCACGGATGTCCGGGCGCCGGGTGCCGCCTTCGGCCATTTTCCGAAGGTCTCCTCGAGCAGCGGCATGACGCCGGCAGCCGTCACCTCGCCGGCGACGATCAGCGTGGCGTTCGACGGCCGGTACCGCTCGGCATGAAACGCGCGCATCTGGTCAGCGGTCATGGCCTTCAGCGTCGCGCTGGTGCCGCTTGCGGCCGTACCGTAGCGGTGGGTGGGCCCGAAGACCACGCGGCCGAAGGCGAGGGGCGCCACCGACGCGGCGTCGTCCCTGGCCTGATCGAGCGCGGTCAAGCGCTCCTGCCGTAGCCGTTCCACCTCCGCGACCGGAAACGTCGGCCGCAGGGCCACCTCCGCCATGACGGCCAGCGCCGCTCGCAGTTGCCTGACCGGCGCGTTCAGGCGCACCGCCGAGGCGTCGAAGCTGCTGGTCGTGCTCAGTGTGGCGCCGAGAAACTCGACCTCGTCGGCAATCTGCAGCGCCGACCGCGCCCCGGCGCCTTCGTCGAGCATGGCCGCGGTGAAGCTCGCCAGGCCGAACGCATTGGCCGGATCGTCGCCGCTTCCGGCGTGGATGACGAGATTGACCTGGGCGAGCGGCACCTCGGGGGCCTCCACGATCCACACCGGCAGCCCGTTCGACAGCATCCGCTTGTCGATCGGCGGAATCTTGAGCTGCGGCGTCGCACCGAGCGCCGGGGGCTTCGACCGATCGGGTGTCCCCTGCGTGAACGTTGTGGCGGATCCGATCAGCACGACGCCGAGCGCCGCGAGAATCCTTGTAAGGGCCGGCTTCCTTGTAAGGGCCGGCTTCAGCCGGCCCTGGGCCGCCTGAAGGCGGCCCCTACATCTGATCGCGCTCACTTCTTCTCCTCAGGATTCACCGTCAGCTCCACGCGGCGCTCGAGTGGCAGCCACTGCACGGCGGCCGCCTGGACGTCACTCCGCGACAGCGAGGTGTAGCGCGCGAGATCCTCGGCGAAGTAGTCGGGCCCGCCTCCAGCGACGTAGTACGAGTTGAGCTGGTCCGCCTTGCCGCCGAATCCGCCCACGCGCTGCATCCGCCGGTAGAACGACGCCTCGATCTGGTTGACGGCCCGCTCCAGCTCGCGCTCGGCCGGCGGTTCGCGCTTCAGTGTCTCGAGTTCCTCGTCGATGGCCTTCTGCACCTCGGCCACGGTGTGTCCGGGGCGCACCGTCACCTCGATGATGAACGAGCTGCCGAGCGGACCCGACTGCTGCGTCGCCTCCACGTCCTGGGCGATCTGGGTGTCGTAAATCAGCCGCTTGTAGAGGCGCGAGTTCTTGCCGCCCGCCAGGACCGAGGACACCACGTCGAGGGCGGCGTCACCCGGCGCGAACACGCGCGGCGTGAGCCATCCGAGGAACAGCTTCGACAGCCGCACCCGATCGGTCATCGTCTGCCGCTTCACGCTCGCCAGCACGGCGGGCGGCGGCCCAATCGGCTCGACGGGCGCGCCCTTCGGTATCTCGCCGAACCACTTCTCGACCAGCGCCCTGGTCTTGTCGAAATCGATGTCTCCGGCGATGACCAGGCTCGCGTTGTTGGGTGCGTAGTACTTCTTGAAGAACTGCACCACGTCGTCGTAGCTCGCCGCGGTCAGATCTTCCATGTAGCCGATCGTCGGCCAGCTATAGGGATGGCCGGCGGGCCACAGCATCTTGTCCAGTTCGATCGACGCCATGCCGTAGGGCCGGTTCTCGTAGCTCTGACGGCGCTCGTTCTTCACCACGTCGCGCTGGCCGTTGACCCGCTCGGGCGACATCGTGTCGAGCAGGTAGGCCATGCGGTCCGACTCGAGATACAGCGCCAGCTCCAGGACGTTCGACGGCACGTCGATCACATAGTTGGTGCGGTCGTTGGTCGTCGAGCCGTTGTTGTTGCCGCCCGCCGCCTCGAGCAGGTTGTCGAACTCGCCTTCCTTCACGTTCTTCGACCCCTCGAACATCAGGTGCTCGAAGAGATGCGCGAAGCCGGTGCGCCCGACGTGCTCGTTGGCCGAGCCCACGTGATACCAGACGTTGACCGCGACGATGGGCACGCTGGTGTCGCGATGGAGGATGACGTTCAGACCGTTGGCGAGCTGAAACTGGCGGTAGGGCACCTCGAGCGGACGCGCCGGCGACTGCGCGGCGAGCACGGCGGGAAGCAGGGCAACGGCCAGGACGATGAGACTGCGGCGGCGCATGCGGCCTCCAGAAGGGACCGAAAAGCTCATTCTCACCCGGATTCGTGCCCGGGCGAGCTGGGCCGGACGGGCGCGGTAACCAGGCGGGGGCACCGATCGTATCTTCGGGTGACGGCGATGGACGGCTTCCGCGACATCTACGACCGCTACTACCAGGACGTGCGCCGGTTCGCGCTCTTCCTGACCGGCGATCCGGCGCGCGCCGACGACCTGGCGGCCGACACCTTCGTCCGCGCCTGGCGGGCCCGCGACCGCATCCAGCACGCGACGGTCAAGGCCTACCTCATGACCATCACGCGCAATCTGTACCGGGACGAGTTGCGTTCGTCCCGGACAAGTGCCGCGAGGCACGTCGAGCTCGAGGAGACCATCGCCGACCGGGCGCCGGGAGCCGACGTGCACGTGCAGCACGCCTCCACGCTCCGCGAGGTGCGGGCGCGACTGCGCCGCTGCGGCCGATCGAGGATGGAGAAGGACGATGAAGGTCACCCGCGAGGTCATCTACGATCTGCTCCCGGCGTACTTTGCCGGCGAGGTGAGCGACGATACCCGGGCGCTGGTCGAGCAGTACTTCGCCAGCGACCCGGAGTTCGGCCGCATGGCGGCGCGCTTCAAGACGCTCGTGGGCGAGCGCCAACGCAGCGGGCCGGCCGCCGACGAGACCGAGCGCGAGCGCGACGCGTTCCACGCCGCGCGCGACGCCGCCGAGCTGCCGCAGAAAACCCGGGCCGCCGCCCTCATCTGGGGCTTTGCGGCGCTCTTCTCGTTCGGAATCGCGATGCTGACGTGGCGAGGGCCCATGCGGGCGTTCTACAACCCCGGCGTGCTCCTCGGGGTCGTGTTCGGGGTCATGTCCGTGCTGATTTTCGTGCTCTCGTTCCGTATCAAGCCCGACTCCTGGTGGCGCCCGCTTGCGGGCCTCGACGACGACTCCCTGGCCGCCTCGGGGCTGCGCCGCCGCCACCGGCGGCGGCAGGGCGCCTGACGAGTAAACCGCCTAAGCCGGGGGAACCCCTGGTTTTGTGAGCCGCTTTTTCTGCCCCTGGCACCTTGGCTGTCATGGAGGCAGCCGTGACCCAACAGTTCGCCCGCACATTCATCCTGTCCGTCGCTGTGCTCGGCGCCGCCGTGGTTCCCGCCGCCGCACAAGACACCCCATTCCGGCCCGCCCGGTCGCTCGTACCGGCCGCGTTTCCGCGCTGGGACGCCGGTGGCAGCCTGGGGCTCCTCGCCGTGACGACCTCCGACACCAGCAGTTCCTGGGGTGGCTGGGAGCAGAAAGCCGACTACCGCGTCGACGTCGGCCGCTACTGGACGACCCATCTCAAGACCGATGTGGCCGTCAGCGCCTCGAATCAGTGGGACGCCTTCGAGTCGGTGGACTATCCCGCTACCGGCATCCCGGGGCGCACCTTCGCCTACATCGATTCCGAGCTCCGGATCTTCGCAATCGCCCCGGCCGTCACGTGGCAGTTCAGGGAGAACTCGCTGATGCACCCGTTCGTGAGCGGCGGCGTCAAGGTGGGGATGCTGCAGGAGCACCGGTTCCGCGAAAGCGGGACCTATCGTTCCGGCTCCGGCTCCGCCAGCGACACGGTGACGCCGCTGGAAGGGCAACGCACGAAGGTGTCGGCGCGCCCCTTCGTGGCCGCCGGGTTCAAGTCGTATCTCTCTCGATCGGTGTTCGTCCGCACTGAAGGTCGTCTCGCCTTTGCCTCCGACGGCGTCCGCCAGATGACGGCCGGCGTGGGCCTGGGCTTCGATTTCTAAAGAAGAGAGGAGCGTCATCATGAGGATTGCCACCCGACGTCATCTGCCCGCGGCGCTGCTCGTGCTCGCGCTCGCCGCTCCGGCCACGGCACAAGAGGCCGCCCGCGACTGGAAACCGCTCGCGTCGTCGCTACAGCCGCGGACGCGCATCGAGCTCGATCTCGAGGACGGCACGCACGTGGACGGCACGGTGCTGGCGCACGAGGGCGACCTCTTCGTGTTCAGTCCCAAGACCCGTCTCCCGGTGGCGCCGTGGCGCATCGGTTATTCCGAGATCCGGTCGCTCGACGTCAAACAGTCCGGCGAGGGCATGAAGCCCGGCACCAAAGTGCTGCTTGGCGTCGGCATTGGCGTCGGGGTCTTCCTGCTGCTTGCCGGCATCGCGGCAGCGATGTCCTATTGATCACCGCGAAGCCGGTGGCGGGGGGAGCCACCGGCCCCCTCGTCAGAAGCCGAACACGACGCCGCCGGCGGCCCGGAAGGCGTTCACACCCGACTCCTCGGCGAAGACGGTCACATAATCCACCGCCCCCCTGACGCCGATCTTCTCGCCCAGCCAGAAGGTGGCGCCACCGCCGACCTGCATCCCGAAGTTGGTCGACGACTCGCTCTCGCTCCTTTGGAAGATGGTCTCGCCGCCCAGCGTGACCCTGGCTTCGGCCTCGGCCGATGCATTGACGCCGCCGACGAGCAGCTGCGCGAACGGCGTGACCCTCCGGCTCTTGCGCGCGCTCACGCGGACGCCGCCCATGAACTCGTGCACTTTGAGGCTGGCGGTCACGGTGCCGGTGACGCCGGCGAACGACTCAGCCTCTTCGAACGTCTTGTAGTTGCCACTCACCTGAAACACCACCGAGAAGACCGAGCCGAGGTTGCCGGCCACGTCTGCGTACCACCCCTTCCCCAGCGTCTCGTCGAACTCGTCGAAGTTCACGGAGAGCAGTTGATAGCCGCCGGACACCTCCGCCTTGGGCACGTTCTGGGCGCGCGCCGGCAGCGCCGTGCCCAGCGCCAGGAGCATGCCGATCACGTGATAGGCCGGCGCCAGTTTCATGAGACCTCCCCTGGGAAAGTTTCGGGTCGCGCGGTAATATTCCCTGTTTGTCATGACCGATTCAAAGCCGATTGTTGCCGTCGTGATGGGTTCGACCTCCGATTGGGAGACGATGAAGCACGCCGTCGAGATACTCGAACGGTTTGGCGTGCCGCAGGAGCACCACGTCGTCTCTGCCCATCGCACGCCGGTCTGGATGGCCGAATTCGCCGGCGGCGCGGAGGCGCGCGGCATCGAAGTGATCATCGCCGGCGCCGGCGGCGCGGCCCACCTGCCCGGTATGGTGGCGGCGCACACGGTGGTACCGGTGCTGGGCGTGCCCGTGCAGAGCGCGGCGCTGCAGGGGCTCGATTCGCTCCTGTCGATCGTGCAGATGCCGGGCGGCGTGCCCGTGGGTGTGCTGGCGATCGGCAAGGCCGGCGCGACCAACGCCGGCCTGCTGGCGGTGTCGATCCTCTCCAACTCGCGGCCCGAGCTGCGCGTGAAGCTCCGCGCGTTCCGCGAGGAGCAGACGCAGAAGGTCCGGCAGGAACAGCTCCCGTGATTCCTCCCGGGTCGGTGCTGGGCGTGCTGGGCAGCGGACAGCTCGGGCGCATGTTCACGATTGCCGCGCGCCGCATGGGCTACCGCGTCCACACCTTCTCTCCCGACTCGGGCACGCCGACCGGGCAGGTCGCCGACGTCGAGGTCACCGCCCCTTACGACGATCTCGATGCGCTGCGAGCGTTTGCGCGGCGGGTGGCGGTGGTGACCTTCGAGTTCGAGAACGTGCCGAGCGCCGCGACGAGCGCCATCGAGTCGATCGTGGCGGTGCGGCCGTCGCCCGAGGCGCTGCACATCTCGCAGCAGCGCGCGCGCGAGAAGCAGTTCCTTGCCGACCGCCGTTTTCCCACCGTGCCATTCGCGGTGGCCACGACGCAAGGCGAGCTCTCGGCCGCGCTCCATCGCATCGGGACGCCAGCCATCGTCAAGACCGCCGAGTCGGGCTACGACGGCAAGGGCCAGCAGGTGGCGGCGTCGGCGGATCACGCCGAGCGCATCTGGACGTCGCTCGGGTCCCAGGTGCTGGTGGTGGAGAAGCGCATCAACCTGCAGGCCGAGCTGTCGGTCATCGCGGCGCGCGGCCTCGATGGCAGCGTGGCGCACTTTCCGCTCTTCGAGAACCGCCATCGCAATCACATCCTCGACCTCACCACCGCGCCCGCGGCGGTGCCCCCAGCCGTGGCGGCGCAGGCCACCGAGATTGCACGCGGCATCCTCGACGCGCTCGAATACGTCGGCGTCCTGTGCATCGAGTTCTTCCTCAGCACCGATAGCGAGCTGATGGTCAACGAGCTGGCGCCCCGTCCGCACAACTCCGGCCACCTCACCTTCGACGCGGCCGTCACCAGCCAGTTCGAGCAGCAAGTGCGCGCCATCTGCGGGTTGCCGCTCGGGTCGCCGGAGCTGCTGCGGCCGGCCGCCATGGCCAATCTCCTCGGCGACCTGTGGGCCGACGGCGAACCGGACTGGGAGGGCGCGTGCCGGTTGCCCGATGTGAAGCTGCATCTCTACGGCAAGATCACGCCCAAACCGGGCCGCAAGATGGGCCACCTCACCGCGATGGGTCGCACGGTGGCCGAGGCGCAGGACCGCGTAATCGCGGCGCGCGACGCGCTGCTGAGGTAGAGTCTCCGGACGGAGGATCCGATGAACCCGATCGACCTCGCGCAGCAGTACTTCGACGCCTGGAACCGCCGCGATCCAGCGGCGGTGCTGGCGACGATGGCCGAGGATGGCACCTACAGCGATCCCGGCACCGGAGGTCCGATCAGCGGCGAGGCCTTCGCCGGCTACATGCAGGGGCTGTTTGCCGCGTTTCCCGACATCTCGTTTTCGATTGCCAGCGCCGGACTGGCGGCGCCGGACTTCGTGGCCGCGCAGTGGATCATGCGCGGCACCAATACCGGATCGATGATGGGCCTGCCGCCAGCCGGCAGGCCCATCGAGCTGCACGGCGCGGACTTCATCCGCGTGGCTGACGGCCGCATCCGGAGCGTCGAGGGCTATTTCGACTCGCGCGTCATTCCCGAGCAGATCGGCCTGCAGGTGATCGTGCAGCCGAAGGCGATTGGCCCGTTCACGCTTGGCACGTCGGTTCGTGCCTCGGGCGGCTCCACGGCGCGGCCTGGCGCCTTCAGCATCACGGCGCTTCGTGCGCGCGACGCAGAAGACGAGAACGGAGTGGCAGAGATGAGTCGCCAGGTGGCCACGGAGCTCCTCGGCATGAAGGGCTTCATCGGGTTCGTCGCGGCCACCGTCGGAGACCGGATGCTCACCATCACCGCGTGGGAGAATCCAGACGACCCCAGGCAGGTCAGGCAAGGCGGCACCCACGGCGAGGCGATGAAGCGGTTTTTCGGCACCACGCAGGCGCTCGGCGTCGGTGGTTACACCGCCGTGTTCGTGCCCGAGCGCATCAACACGATGTGGGTGCGATGCCCGTCGTGCCAGAAGATGGTCGACCACGCCGCGGCACAGGGCACCTGCGCGTGCGGTGCCGCCCTGCCCGCCCCGTTCGCATACTGGTAGCGGGACGCGCCTGCATGCCGCGGTTCCGGTTCGGTGACTTCGAACTCGACACCGCCGCGGGTCAGCTGACGCGCGCGAGCGAACCGCTCTCGATTCCGGCGCGTCATCTCGACGTGCTCGCAGCGCTGCTGGCCCGCGCGGGCGAGGTCGTGTCCAAGGACGCGCTCGTGGAGGCGGCCTGGCGCGACGTGGCCGTCACGGACAACAGCCTCGAGCAGGCGATCTCGGCCCTGCGCCGCGCGCTCGTCACGACCGCGGGCACGCCGCTCATCCAGACCGTACCGCGCCAGGGCTACCGGTTCACCGGGGAGGCGCAGCGTGTGGCGACGCGGGCCAGTGACGGAGCTCTCGAGGCGCTCATCGCCCCGCATCGCGCCTTCGTCGAAGGGCGCGCGGCACTCGAAACCCTGGCCGCCAGCCGCGTGGCGGAGGCGCAACGGGCCTTCGAGCTGGCTCTGGCCTCCGCCCCCGACAGCCCCGCGGCGCACATCGGTCTCGCCACCGCGCACGCGATGCAGTTCGAGATGACCCGGGCGGATCCCTCGCCCGCGCTCGACGCGCTTGTCGCCGCGGCCCATCACGCGCGCGAGGCCTGCCGGCTCGATCCGCAGTACGGCGAAGGCTGGGCGACGCTCGGGTTCGTGTCCGATCGCACCGGCGCCAACCTCGATGCCGTCGCGGCGCTCACGCGCGCGGTGTCGCTCGAGCCCGACAACTGGCGGCACCATCTGCGCCTCGCGGCCGTGAGCTGGGGCGAGGCGCGTCTGCGGGCGGCGCGCCGGACGCTCGCCCTGCTGCCGGGATGCCCGCTCGCGCATTGGCTCGCGGCCACCGTGCACGTGGCGCGCCAGTCGCTCGACGAGGCGGAGCGCGAAGTGGTCGAGGGCGCGCGCGCGCTCTTGCGCGCGGAGGCGGGAGCGCGCTTTACCGGGGTCGCGCTGGAGTGGCTGCTCGGGCTGATTTGCCTCGCCCGCGGCGACGAGGCCGCGGCGCAGCAGCACTTCGATCGCGAGCTGGCGGCCGAAGCCGCCGGACATTTGTACGCGCGCGAGTGCTGCGCCAACGTGTGGTACGCGATTGGCGCGATGCGGTGGCGGCGCGGCGATCGGGCAGGCGCGCGGGAAGCCTTCGCGCAGGCGCTGCAGCGCGTCCACAGTCATCCGCTCGCGTCGATCGGGTTGCAGGCGGCCGGAGGCGGGTCTAAAGACCCGCAGCCACATACGAGCGATCCGCAGTCACCTACGACAGACCCGCAGCCACGGACCACGGCCATCGATGTGGCGATGGGCAGGGCGGTGGCGCTCGCCCTCTCCGGAGAGCGGGCAGAGGCGGCTCGTGTCGTGGACGCCGCGCTGGCGTCGTCGCCGCCGGGCAATGGCGCCTGGCTCCTGCCCGTCGAGCCCGTGCTCGCGGCCGGCGGCGCGGAATGGGACGCCGCGTTGGCGCGCCTGCGCAGCCGCGCCGCCTGATAAGCGCGGCCCGCTAAGATTGACTTTCAGGACTTTTCAACGCGTCCCTCAGGACTTCGCGGCGGGGCGCGCCGCACCATCCGGATATGGAGGTGCGTATGCGTCATGCAATCGTCGTGGTCATGTGTCTTGCGGCATCGGCCGGCATGTCGTCGGCCCAGAGCGTCATCCAGCCGCCGCCGTTCACCAAGACCGTCAACCTGTCCGGGCCGCGCTTCGGGCTCACGGCTCTCAGCACCGGTGTGGTGGAGGAGCTCGGGAGGCGGCACATCGACGTCGGGCCGAACATCTCGCAGTTCGGGTGGCAGTTCGAGAAGCAGTTCTATACCCGCGAGAGCGGCGTTGCGGCGGTGAACGAATGGGTGGTGCTGCTCGGCGGCCTCGACCAGGGGGTCGCCCTGCCCAGCGTCAGCTGGCTCGTGGGGCTGCGGACGCGCGAGGGCGCCGAGTTCGGGATCGGCCCCAACATCACACCCGTAGGCGTGGCGCTGGCCGTGGCCGCCGGCGTCACCTTCCGCGCCGGCAACCTCAATGTGCCGATGAACGTGGCCGTGGTGCCGTCGAAGGCCGGCACCCGCATCAGCGTGCTCACCGGCTTCAACATGCGGCGCCAGTGAGGAGTGCGGCAGGGCGGTCTAAAGACCGCCCTCTACATCGCGCCCTAAGCCCTAAGCCTTAAGCCTTAAGCCCTAAGCCCTTTTACGGCGCCAGCGTCAGCGTGTAGCGGGTCGGGCCGGGCATGAACGGCGTCGGCTCGCCGCGCGCCCAGGCGTCGTGGGAATTGCTGTAGAAGGGCGACAGCGGGTGGCCGCTCTGGCCCGTGGGCATGTGCAGGATGCCCTCGCGCTCGTGGCCCGGCGACACCACCATGCGCTCCGAAGCGCCGCTGATATTCCAGTGCACGCGCGGGGTGAACACGTCGCCCGGGAACTTCGCTGCCGGCATGTCGAGCCAGCGGCTCACGAACGGCAGCGCGCCTGAAAGCGGGTGACGGTATGCGATCACGTTGTAGTCGGACCACTTCTTCCGCGCCAGGTCGCCGGAGCTGTTCTCGATTGCTTCCTGGATGATGGCGTCGATCGACGCCGTCAGCAGATCGCTCCACGAGCCGTAGCCCGGGTTCAGCAAGTGCGTGGGCCGATCGGTGACCAGCTTCCAGATGGCTCCCTCGCGCCGGCGGATCCATGTGTAGTTGAACTTCGGGTCGGCCTCGTAGCACTCGGCCACCACGAACGAGATGACGCGCTCCATCACCTGATCGCGGAACATGCGCGTCAGCCGGTAGGCGGCCGAATCCGGCGAGGCCTCTCCGGTCCAGTCCTTCTCGACGATTTCGCGGAAGCGCCCGCGCGCCGCGTCGCCGCCGGTGATGTCGGGGTCGAGATGGCGCAGGATCAGGTCGCGCCAGCGTGACAGGAACATGGATCGGGCATCGAGCTGAATGTCGAGCAGATCGCGCGCGGTGAACTGCTCGCGCTCGCGCAGCCGATCGCGAATCTCCCGGGCCCGCGCGCCGATGTCGTAGTTGCCGTCGCCGAGCGCGGCGAGCATGCTGCCGTCGACGACGCGCGCGTTGGCGGTCCAGAGGCGGCCGCCGGGGGGGTCGACGATCCGGGGATACTCCGCCGGCGTCAGCCAGCCGTTCCATCCGCGCCAGCCGTCGGCCCACGATTCCGGCAGATACCCGGTCATGCCGATGCGCCGCGGCAGCGCACCGTAGATCGTCCAGGCGATGCGGCCGCTGCGGTCGGCGATCACCAGGTTCTGCGCCGGTGTACCCAGCCCGTTGGCCGCGTCGAGCGCCTCTTCGATCGTGCGCGCCGATTCGAGCGGTAGCAGCGACGAGGCCAGGCGCTCGGCGGAATGTGCCGTCCAGGCGTACGCGCGCAGTCGTCCCTTGTAATCGGCGCCGAGTACCGGACCCCAGATCGTCCAGCGCACGTCCATCTTCACCGGTTCGCCGCCCTTCACCTCGATCGTCTCGGTATAGCGGTCGAACCCGTGCCAGCCCCAGGGCGTCCGGTAGCGATTGGGATCCCTGGGGTCGAGCTCGAGCAGCACCAGGTCGCTCGTGTCTACTTGCGCGTTGGTGAACCCCCAGGCCAGGTAACTGTTGCTGCCGGTGACGAGCGTGGGGTGGCCAGGAAGCGTGAGCCCGGCGAGGAGCCGCGTCTGCGACGCATCGGCCTCGTCACGCCACTCGAGGACGGCCCGATACCAGGTGTTGGGCACGCGGATCTCGAGATGCATGTCGTTGGCGACGAGCGCACCTCCGTTGCTCGTGAGCTCGCCAGACACCGCCAAGCTGTTGCTGCCGAACGCCACGTCGCCGTGCGCCGGCGCCCACGGATCGCCGCCCGCGCGCGCCACGTCGCGCTCCTTTGGCCGATCGATTTCAGGCGTGCCCTCACGCTTGCGCCGCAGGTTGTAGATCTCGGGTCCGGGCACTTCGGGCGCGATCCACGGCGAGCCCTCGATCGGCGAGTCCCACTCGGTGCCGCGCGGCGCCATCAGCTCGAACATGGCCGGGGGCAGCACCTCGCGCATGGTGGCCAGCGTGGACTCGTACTCCCCGGACGGGTCCTGAAGCGTCACGTACATGGACAGCACCACGAGCACGCTGTCTTCCGCCGTCCACGTCTTCGGCGTTTGCCGCAGGACGAGGTACTCGAACGGACTGGCGCCGAGGGTCGCGAGGCCGCGATTGACCCCGGCGGCGTACGCCTCGAGCACGGTGCGGTCGCGCGGCGCCAGCAGGGCCACGGCGCGGCGCGCCTCGTCACGGAAACGGTGGATTCGTACCTGGCGGTCGAGCGGAATGGCCGCGTCGCCGACCAGGGCCGACAGCTCGCCGGCGGCGCGGCGGCGCGCCAGGTCCATCTGAAAGAAGCGGTCCTGGGCGTGGACGAAGCCGGTGGCTCGCGCCACATCGGCACGCGAGAGGCCCCGGATGGTGGGAACGCCGAGGCTGTCGCGCTCGATCGTGACCGCCGACTGGAGTCCCCGCACCATGACAGTGCCGTTGATGTGTGGCAGGCTGGCGCGAAGCTCGCTTCGGGCCCAAAACAGCGCCGCGGCCAGGGTGACCACGAGCGCAAACGCGGCAATTACGAGAAACCGTACGAACCTGCGCATCGGGCGAGGAGAGATTTGATTCTAGCAGGGGGGCTGGCGGCCCCTCCCTCTACGTCAGGGCGGCGAAGTACAAGAGAATGCTGGCTGACCGATGCAGACCCGCTACGGGCAATCCCCGTGGATTGCCGGCTTTCCCTCTGGAAAACGACCGTCCTACCCCCGGTTGCGCGGCGAGCACGACGCCGAGGTGGTGATCATCGGCGCCGGACTCACCGGGTGCGCCACGGCGGTGGCGTGCGCGCTGGCTGGCCTCAAACCGCTCGTGATCGAGGCGGACCGGATCGGTCTGGCCTCCGGCCGGGCGGCAGGGTTGATCCTGCCCGACCCCGGCCCGTCGTTCCGCGACATCACCAAACGGCACGGGCTCCGGGCGGCCAAGCTCGTCTTCAGTATCTGGCGGCGCGCCGGCCTCGACGCCGCGGCCCAGCTTCGCCGCCTGTCCATTCCGTGTGGCCTTGCGGCGCGCGAGCACCTGCTCGTGGGACCGCAGGACGACGACAAAGGGCTGCTGCGTGAATACGACGCGCGCGAGGCGTCAGGCGTGTCGGTGTCGTGGCTCACGCGGCGCCAGGTGACCGCCCTGACGCCGCTCGACGCCGCGGCGGCCCTGCGCTCCCGCGACGGGTTCATCCTCGATCCGTTTCGCGCCGGCCTCGGTCTGGCGGCGGCCGCGGCCAAGCGCGGCGCCACGTTCTTCGAGCAGACGAGGGCGCGGAAGATCCGCGTCGCGCGGCGCCACGTCGAAGTGATGGTGGACGGCGGCGTGATCAAGGCGTCTACCGTCGTGGTCGCCACGGGCACCGCCACCGCCGAGTACCGGCCCCTTCGCCGCCACTTCAAGGTGCGCGAGGTGTATCACGCGCTCACCGAGCCCATGCCCGCGTCCCTGCGCAAGCAGGTGGGCAATCGCGCCGTGACGGCAAAGGACGCGTCGCGCGCTGGACGGCGCGTCGTGTGGACCGAGGACGGTCGGCTGCTCGTCGTCGGCGGGGATCAGGACGAGACACCCGACCGCCGGCGTGGCGAGGTGCTGGTGCAGCGCACCGGTCAGCTGATGTACGAAGCGCTCACCATGTATCCGGCCATCGCGGGGCTGCGGCCCGAGTGGGGCTGGGAGTCGTCGTACGGCGAAACCGCCGACGGGTTGCCCTACATCGGCCCCCATCGCAACTACCCGCGGCACCTGTTCGCGCTCGGCGGCACCGGCGATTCGCTCACCGGCGCGTTTCTCGCCGCCCGCGTGCTCGTGCGCGCCTTGCAAGGCCAGGCCGAAAAGAGCGACCAGGTGTTCAGGTGGACACGATGATCGCAGGGCCGGTCGATCTGCTCGTGTTCGGCCCGCACCCGGACGACATCGAGATCGGCGCCGGCGGCACCATCGCCAAGCACGTACGACTCGGCCATCAGGTGGGACTGTGTGACCTCACAGCCGGCGAGATGGGCAGCAACGGCACGGTGGACGAGCGTCTGGCCGAGGCCGAAGCCGCGCGCGCCGAGCTGGGTGCGTCCTGGCGCACGAACCTGCGCCTGCCCGACCGCGCGATCGGGTCGAGCCCCGATCACGGGCGGGCAGTGGCCGGACTGGTGCGCTGCGCGCGGCCGCGGGCGGTGGCCGTGCCCTACTGGTCCGATCGCCACCCCGACCATGTCCGCGCCAGCGAACTGCTGACCGACGCCATCTTCAGTGCCGGGCTGCGCCGCTTCGAGGCGCCAGGCGAGGCGTGGAAGCCCGAGTGGGTCTGCTACTACTTCATCAACGATCACGCGGCGCCGTCGTTCGTCATCGACGTCAGCGACGAGTACGAAATCAAACGCCGGGCCCTGGCCTGCCACGTGAGCCAGTTCGCGCCCTCGGGATCCGGGGCGGTAGCCACGCGGCTCACGTCGAGTCGCTTTCAGCAGCTGATCGAGAGCCGCGACGCGCAGTTCGGCGCTCAGGCGGGAGTGGCGTTCGCGGAAGGCTTCGTCGTGCGGCAGACGCTCGTGAGGACGCATCTGCTGCGGACCGAGTAGCGGCCAGAATGCCCGGGATCCCCATGAACATCGGCATCATCTGTTACGCCTCGGTGGGTGGCAGCGGCATCGTCGCGACGGAGTTGGGCAAGGCGCTGGCCGCGCGCGGCCATCGCGTCCACGTGATCAGCACCGAGACCCCGTTCCGCTTCGGCGATTACCAGGCCGGGCTGATGTTCCACCAGGTGCTCACGCCGACCTATCCGCTCTTTCGCGAGCCGCAGTATCTACTCTCGATCGCCAACAAGGTGGTGGAGGTGGCGCGCGACTTCAGCCTCGACATCGTGCACGCGCACTACGCCGTACCGCATGCCACCGCGGCGTTCCTGGCCAAGCAGGTGCTGGCGTCGAAGCTGCCGGGCCAGGCGCCGCGCGTGGTGACGACGCTGCACGGCACCGACATCACGCTCGTGGGCAACGATCCGTCGTACTCGGAAATCGTCTCGTTCTCGATCGATCAATCGGATCACGTCACCGCCGTGTCGAGGAGCCTGCGCGACTCTACGTACGTCGAGCTCGGCGTGAAACGCGAGATCGAAGTCATCCCCAATTTCCTCGACTGCGGCGTGCACAAGCGCCAGAACGTGCCGGCGCTGCGCGAGCGGTTCACCGACGGCGATCCAAACGTCCGCATCGTGGCGCACATCTCGAACTTCAGGCCGGTGAAGCACATCGACCACGTCGTGGCGATCTTCGATCGCATTCGTCGCCGAGTGCCCGCGCGCCTGCTGCTGGTGGGCGACGGCCCCGAGCTGCCGGGCGCGCTGCGCACCGCCCGCGAACTCGGCATTGCGCCGCTCGTGCACGCGGTCGGGGCACAGGAAGAAGTGCTGCCGCTGCTGTCGGTGAGCGATGTCTTCCTGCTGCCGTCGGCCGAGGAGAGCTTCGGTCTGGCGGCGCTCGAGGCGATGGCGTGCGGGGTGCCGGTGGTGGCGTCTCGCGTCGGTGGTGTGCCCGAGGTGATCGAGCACGGGAAGAGCGGCTACCTGCACCCGCCCGGCGCGCTCGACGAAATGGCCGACAGCGCCGTCAAGCTGCTGAGCGATCCGGCGCTCCATCGCACCACCGGCGAGGCGGCGCGCTACCGCGTCACGGATGCGTTCTGCGCCGACAAGATCGTCCCGCTCTACGAGGCCGCCTATCAGCGGCTTCTCACATAGGGCTGGTAGGGCGGGTGAGGCGGGTAGGGCTGTAAGAACAACCGAACGAAGAGCTCTTACCCGCCTGACGATTCAGGTGCGAATGGCACCAGCTTTTTGAACGGTGCCAGCACCCAGCGATAACCGTCCGGGTCGGTCACGACGGCGGCGCTGGGCGGTGGCAGCCCATGGGAGGGAACTTGGTCCCGCGGCGTCCCACACCGCGTTCACTCAATCGCTCGCAGCGGCTGATGCGCTCGACGGGGACGGTAAAGTTGGGACTGCAGAGCGCCGTGCACAGCTCGGTTTGCGTGTGCGGCGACGGCGCTTTGAGAGCAAGGGCGTCAGCAACTGCTGCACGTAGCCGTTCGGCACGGTGCCTGCCACCCCGTACCGTGCGGGCAGGTCATCGGATTCGTAGAGAGTGTCAAAGAAGCGGTCCCAGATCACCAGCTGCCCGCCGAAATTACGATCGTAGGCTTGAGGTTCGTCGGCGTGGTGCCAGTGATGGTAGCGCGGCGAGGCGAATACCCGTTCCAGCGGTCCGAAGCCGACGTGCACGTTGGAATGAAGGAGCAAAGAGTGCACCCGATATAGAAACGCGTACGCGAGCAGCGGTGCAGGCGAGAAGCCCAGCGTCACGGCGGGAACGGCGATGATGGTGCTGTTAAGGACCTGGTCAACCGGATGAACCCGAAACGTCGCCAGCCAGTCCATCTGCTCGCTGCTGTGATGTACAGCGTGAAAGCGCCAGAGCCACGGCACGGTGTGAACCAGTCGATGCGCCAGATAGAAGCAGAGGTCCGCCAGCAACAGGAGCTGCACGAACTGGAGCCAGCCGGCCTGGCCGCGAATCACGTTCTGGACGCGATCAGGAACCATCAGAGCGCAGGCATAGCTGAGCGTGATGATAGTGGCCACACAGCCGACGCGAATGACGGCCCCAGACACGATGAGGTGGAGTACATCGACTCGAAGACCAGGTCGAAGAGTCTTCTGATCCCGATGAAGCGGGAGGAGCCGCTCGAGAGGGATGAAGATCAGCGCGGCGGCGCCGAGAAACTGGAATTCAGCGATCGTCACAGGCGTGGCTAGTAGACGAACGGAACGAGGCGATACCGTACGCGACGCCCGAACGCCACGTAGGCCGCGTCACCCGACAGCACACGCTCCTCGGCGCGGACCCGGTACAACTGACAGGCCGTCCAGATCGCGTACACCACCACGTTCCATAGAGCCGGATTTGTGAGAAGGAAGCCGAAGTGGGTGAGGAAATACCCGAGGTACATCGGATGGCGCACGAGCCCATACACTCCTCCCGTCCTGACGCCCCGGTTCGCCGCGACGACGCCGAAGCTGCGCCACAGCGACAGCTGTGCGCTAACAGCGATGACGAAGCCCACGACCAACAATATGCTCCCGTACGCAATGACGGCACCGTCGCTTCGCACGACCATCAGCGGCAGCAACGTGCCGGCAAAGCCAATCACCCAGTCGGCTGACCTGCGAGAGATCTCATTCGCCGTTCGTCGAAACGTGACCATGACGATGAGCATGGTTTCCGACATTAGATAAACGAGATTGATTGGTCTGCTCGCAAGGTGCGGAACCAGACGGTAGGCGAGAAAGCACAACAGGGCGACGAGCACGAACCTTTCCACACGATCAGCCAGTTGCGAGTATTCGGCGGCGGTCATTGGTCTTCATCTCCCTCGCGGCCCGCCAGGGCATCGAGCGACACTTCGTGACTGTTGATGTCGGCGCAGACGCAAAGCCGTTACCGTGGTTACACGGCCCGCTCGCACTGAGGAGTGCAAGATTCGAGGCCGAGGAGCGGGGTCCATTTTGCAGGCGTTTACGCCCTCATCTCGCGATCCGTCTTGTGGGGGGCAGACGAGCGAGTGGGATCGTCTTGCCAGGACCAGACTTCCGCCGCAACGCTATTCGTCCGTTAGCAGTTATCGGCCGCGTTCCACCCCGTCTCCAAAATGATGTCTCCACGACCCCTCGACTCGCGAGGACTGGGGAGTGCCAATTTGAGAAACGGACGACGTGTGAGTTTGCCAGTCGCTGGGGTGCCAAAGACGAACCGCAGGCCAGATGTAGAGGGCGGTTTTAGAGACCGCCCTCTCCTCGAACCGCCGGTTCAAGCCAGGCTGAACGGTACCAATTTCTTGAATGTCGCCAGCACCCAGCGATAACCGTCCGGGTCGGTCACGACGGCGGCGCGGTCGCCCCAGGCCGTGTCTTCCGGATCGCTCACGCCCGCGCCGGCTTCGCGCGCGCCGCTGAGCGCGCGATCGACGTCTTCGACATAGGTGTAGAGCGCGGCGGCGCCGCCGCCTGGCGCGGTCGTGTCGCCGCGCCGGGTCAGCATCACCACCGCGCCCTCGCGCTGCATCTCGGCGTAGCGTGGCTGCCCCTCGGGATCCAGCAGGACGACGCCCGGCAGAAATCCCAACGCCTTCTCCAGGAACGTCATCGACGCGCGCACATTGGCGACGGCGAGATAGGTGTTGATGGCCTGCATCCCGGGCGCGATGCCGCTCGACGACTGCGGTGTGGCGGCGCGCGCGGCCAGCCGCGGTGCCGCACGCCGAGCCGTGCGGCGAGGAGCCGCGCGCTTGGAGGCCCGCGTTCGCGGACGCCGCTTCGGTCCGTCCGCTTTCGACGTCTTCGTCTTGTTCTTCTTGGTTGGCATGAAAGTCAGTTGAACGGACACTAGGATAGCCGCCGCAGGCCCGTGGCGGCGAGCCGATTGCACCAGATGGCTGGAGCCGCCGCCGCAGGGTGTCGCCGCGGGCGGCGCGAAGGCGTATCATGCGCCTTCGCTGAGGTGGAATGGCAATGGCAGGCAACCAGGCCCACGAACATCTGCTGCGGCGCGCGGGCTTCGGCGCCGGCGCCACAGACGTGGCAGCGCTCGAGGGCATGTCCACGTTCGAGGCGCTCGACTACATCCTGGACGTGGACGGCCAGCCCGACGACGTCGATTCCAAGATCGGCCAGTCCGACCACATCAACATCACTGCCCGCGGACCCTTCTCTCCCAACACCAGCATCGAAGACGCGCGCCAGCGTTGGCTCTTCCGCATGGTGCACACGCAGCGGCCGCTCGAAGAGAAGATGGCGCTGTTCTGGCACAACCACTTCGCCACCGCCTACAGCAAGATCGCGGGTGCGGTCGGCGCGCTTCAGGGGACCAAGATGATGGCCCTCAAGCGCGGCGAGCTTCCCGGTCCGCAGGGTCAGATCGAGCTCTTTCGCGAACAGGGCCTGGGCAGCTTCCGGGATCTCCTCCTGGCAGTCGCGCAGGATCCGGCCATGCTGGTCTGGCTCGACGGACGTCTCAACGTGCGCCAGCGCCCGCAGGAGAACTTCGGCCGCGAGATCATGGAGCTCTTCACCCTCGGCGTCGGCCACTACACCGAGGAGGACGTCTATGCCGCGGCGCGCGTGTTCACGGGATGGAACATGCGCCTCATCGGCAACGTGCTCGACTCGGCCGGCTACTACGAGTTCCAGTACAACGCGGCCAATCACGACACCACCGCCAAGACCTTCACTTTCCCGATTTACCGCGGCGGCGGCACCACGATTCCCGCCCGCGCCGCTAGCGCCGGGATGCAGGACGGGATCGACTTGATCACCGCGCTCGCGACGCACCCGGCCACGGCGGAGCGGCTGGCGCGCCGGCTGTGGAACTTCTTCGTCAGCGAGGCGATTCCGCCCGATCCCGAGTTCCTCCGCGGCGCCAGCGGCATCTACCTGTCGAGCGGCACGCGCATCAAGCCGCTCGTGCAGTACGTGCTGCAATCACGCTGGTTCCAGAATCCAGGCAACTGGCACGGCCGCTACGCCTGGCCGGTGGAGTTCGCCGTCCGCGCCGTGAAGGAAGTGGGGTTCCTCGGCTTCTCGGTGGACAACTTGCGCGCGCCGCTCGTGGCGATGGGGCAAACGCTCTTCGAACCGCCGGACGTCAACGGGTGGGAACTGGGGCCGGGGTGGTTTTCTACCGGCGCGATGCTGGCGCGGATGAACTTCGCTGCCACGATTGCCGCCAACCAGCGCTTCAACCTGGCCAACGCCGCGGCCGGTGCCAAAGGGTCGCCCGACGAGTTCACCGACTACTTCCTCGGACGGCTGTCGACGGCGCCATTCGATCGGGGGCCGCTCGACGCGCTCAAGGCCTATCTCGAAGACGGCGGGCCGTGGACAGGGTCCACGGCGCAGCTGCAGGCGAAATCCGCAGGTCTTGCCCGGTTGATCGTCGGCTCGGCCGAATACCAGTTGATCTAGGGGGCCGGCGCCATGGCTACGACTCGCACCGTTTCGCGCCGCACCTTCATCCGCGGCGGAGTGTCGGCGTTCACGCTGACATTCGCCGCGCCGGCGTTCCTCTCCGACATCGCGCGCGCGCAGGGGGCGCTGGCACGCAACCTCGTCGTGGTGTATCTGAGCGGCGGCAACGACGCCCTCAGTACGGTCGTGCCCTATCAGGACCCGTTCTATTACAGCCGCCGCCCGACAGTGGCCGTCCCCGCGGGGCAGGTGCTGCAGATCGGGACCGATTCGGCGGGGCGCGCACTCGGCTTCCACCCGCGGCTCACGGGCCTGCGCGAGATCTTCAACAGCGGACGGCTCGCCGTGGTCCAGCGCACCGGCTACGCCAACTCCAGCCGGTCGCACTTCCAGGGCTACGACATCTGGGGCACGGGCGATCCGGGGTTGAAGCTGACCGACGGCTGGCTGGGCCGCTACCTCGAGCGGTTGCCCGAGGATCCGCTCTCGGGCTGGTCGGCCACGCAGGAGCTGCCGCGGGCGCTCGTGTCGCGCGAGGTGAGCGTGGCGGCCATTCCCAACGCCGCCACGTATGCGTTTGCCAGTCCCAACATCGGCGCGGAGGCGACACGCGAGCGCGCGGCGGCCACCGCCATCGCCTCGCATCTGCCCGACGAGCGTCCGCAGCTGGCCTTCGTCAACCGCAGCGCTCAGGCGGCATTTGCCACGCTCGACCGGGTCGCGTCGGTTGCCAGCTACGCCGGCAGCGTCGCGTACCCGAACAACGGCTTTGCGCTGGCGCTGCGTACGGTGGCGGGCGCGATGGTGCGCGGCGCCGGGACGCGGGTGTTCTGGGTGCAGACCGGCGGCTACGATACGCACGCCGGGCAGGGTGCGGCCGGCGGCGGCACCTACGCCAATCTGATGGGCACGCTCGGTGACGGCCTGCTGGCGTTCTACAACGACCTGCGCAATCAGGGGCTGCTGAACGACACGCTGGTGCTGCAATTCTCCGAGTTCGGCCGCCGCATCAGCGAGAACGGCAGCGGCGGCACCGACCACGGTGCCGGTGCGGTGATGATGGCCATCGGCGGCTCGGTGCGCGGCGGTATCCATGGCACCTCCGCGTCGCTCGATCCGGCGCCATCCAACCCGACGCTCGAGAACAACGGCGGCGACGTGAAGTACGAGACCGATTTCCGTGCTGTCTATGCCAAGGTGCTCGACGGATGGTTGGGAACCGACTCGGCGGCTGTCCTGGGCGGCGACTTTCGGGCAGGCGGGCCCGCGATCGTATGACGGGCGCGATCGCATCCATCCGTCGCCGAGAGCCGTAGTTCCTTTGGACCATGGTGATCTGGCTGTTTGCGGCCGTCGCCGGCTTTCCGGGCCGGCCGTCCGAATCCCAGGCCGACGACCATCGCGCGCTGCGCCGTATGGCCGACGGCGACTCTGTCGGCCTGGGTGCCCTCTACGACCGTCACGGGCGCGCAGTGTATTCGCTCGCCCTGCGGATCCTCGGCGACGAAAGTGACGCCGAGGAGGTGACGCAGGACGTGTTCGCGCAGGCGTGGCGGCGCGCCGCGCAGTACGACGAGTCGCGGGGCACTGTCGCCGCCTGGCTGCTGGTGATGGCGCGCACCCGCGCCATCGACCGGTTCCGCGCGCGGCGCGTCCGGCCCGAGGGTCGCGTCCAGGCCGACGACGGGTTCACGCTGCAGCAGTTGCCCGCCACTGGCCCTGACGTCGCGTCCGAGCTGCTGGCCGTGGAGCGCGGACAGCGCGTGCGGCGGGCGCTCGAGGCGCTGCCGCTCCTGCAGCGCGTGGCGATCGAGCTCGCCTATTTCGAGGGGCTCAGCCAGCGCGAAATCGCCGAGCGTCTGGAGCAACCGCTCGGCACCGTGAAGACGCGCATGCGGCTCGGACTGTTGAAGCTGCGGGACGCGCTCGTGGAGGCGCAGCCGTGATTCCGGCCCACGACGAGCTGAAGCACGACGCCGCTGCCTACGCACTGGGGGTGCTCGAGCCGGACGAGCGCGCGGCCTTCGAGGTGCACCTGGCCGGGTGTGCCGAGTGCGCCGCCGAAGTGCGCGAGATGCAAAAGGCCGCCGCGGCGCTGCCGCATGCCGTGCCGCAGGTGTCGCCGCCGCCGTCGCTGAGGGCGCGCATCCTCGGCGAGGTGGTGGCTCGACCGGCCGTGGTGCCGGCCGGACCCGTGTTGCGCGAGCGGCGCGGCCTGCCGCCGTGGCTGTCGATTGCCGCCATGCTTCTCGTTGGTGTCGGGGTCTATGCCTACGCGCAACGCATGCAGGCGCGGGTCTCGAGCCTCGAGGCGCAGCTGCGCGACGCCCGGGCCCAGGCCGTGACGGCCGATCGCCTCACGGCGGAAGCGCGCACGGTCGCGTTGCGGGCGCAGTCCGCGATGAGCGTGCTCGCGGCGCCTGATGTAGCGCGCATCGATCTGGCCGGCCAGAGCGTCGCCGCCGGCGCGCGGGCGCGCGCGCTCTGGAGCCGCCAGCGCGGCATGGTCTTCACCGTGGCCGATCTTCCGGCGCTGCCGCCCGGTCGTGTGTATCAGGTGTGGGTGGTCACGGCGAAGGCGCCGGTGAGTGCAGGGCTGCTGACGCCCGACACGCTCAGGGACGGCTCGGTGTACTTCGAAACACCGGTGGACATCCTGCCGCCGACCGCCGTTGCCGTCACCCTCGAGCCCGCCGGTGGCGTGCCCGCGCCGACCGGCGCGATGTATCTGGTCGGCAAGCCGTCGGCGTTGTAGGAAGGCCTTGAGCCTTGAGCCCTAAGCCCTAAGCCCTAAGCCCTCGTAGATCTCCCCCAACGCGTCGTCGATGTTCTCGAAGCGGAATCCGAAGCCGCGGCTCTGCGCGACGCGCGGCAGCACGCGCTGGCCACGCAGGATCATCGCGTCGGCCATCTCGCCGAGCACCAGACGCAGGGCGAACGCGGGCGCGGGCAGAAACGATGGACGATGCAGCGCGCGGCCGATGGCGGCGGCCATCTCACGATTGGTCACCGGCTGCGGTGCGGTGAGGTTGACCGGACCGTGGACGCTGTCGTCCGCGAGCAGCCAGCGGATTATCGCGACCCAGTCGTCGCGGTGAATCCACGACATCACCTGGCGTCCGGAGCCAAGCGGCCCCCCAGCGAAGAAATGAAAGGGGAGAGCGAGCGGCTCGAGCGCGCCTCCGCCGGCCGCGAGCACAAGCCCTGTGCGCAGCAGCACCACGCGAGCGTTTGCCTCTGCGGCCCGGGCCTCGCGCTCCCAGTCCCGGCAGACGGTGCCGAGGAAGTCGGTGCCGGCCGGTGCCGACTCGTCGAGCGGTTCGCCGCCTGGCGTGCCGTAGTAGCCGATCGCGGAGCCGCTCAAGAGTGTCGCGCCGCGCGCGCCAACTGTGCGCAGCGCCGCCACCACCGCGCGGGTGGCCTCCACTCGGCTCGAGCGGATGGCCTCCTTGCGCGCGGCGGTCCACCGCCCTGCGGCGATCGGCTCTCCCGCCAGGTTCACCACCGCGCCGACACCGTCCAGCACCGCGACCCAGTCGCCTGCGGGCTCCGACGGGCGCCACGGCACCTCTCCGGGGCGCCCAGTGTGGCCGCGCGTCAGCACGACGACGTCGTGCGCATCCTGCCGAAGGGCGGCCACCAGCGGGGTGCCAAGGAAGCCGGTGCCGCCGGTCACAACGACTTTCATGCCAGTAACTTAGCCCACATCTGCGTATGGTTGCCCAGCCCGGCGCGGACAACTGCCCGCGGGAACGCAGCGCAACAGCGGGGGGGGGCGGGGCTTGATCCGATTCGTCGCTTTGGATTATTAACTAACCGGTTGGTTAGTTATTGATGGGACCGAAAACCAGACGCCGTTCGAGTCAGGCTTCTCACGCGGCGATTTTCGCCGCGGCGGCGGAGGAGTTCTCCGAGCGCGGCTTCGAGGCGGGCGGAGTGGACCGCATCGCCGCCAAGGCGCGGGTCAACAAGGCGATGCTCTATTACCACTTCGGGAGCAAGCGCGCGCTCTACATCGAGGTGCTGCGCGACATGTTCCGCGCCGTCAGCGCGCGTGTGCGCGCCATCGCCGACGGCCCTGGCACGGCGGCGGAGAAGCTTCAGACCTGGGTCGCCACCATCATCGAGGAGGCGGCCGCGCGTCCGTGGTTCCCGCCCATCATGCTGCGCGAGCTCGCCTCGGGAGCGCCCCGCTTCGACCCCGAGACCTTCGCGATGATGAACGCCGTCTTCGGCGGCGTGCGCGACATCATCGCCCAGGGGCAGCGTGAAGGCACGTTCTGCGACGTCGATCCGCTGCTGACGCATCTCACCATCATGCCGCCCATCCTCACGTTCTTCGCACGCCAGCGGGTGCTGGTCGCCAAGGGTGTGTCGATTGGCCTGCTCGAGCCGCGCCAACTCGACGCCTTTGTGGCGCACATGCAGCGCGCTGCGCTGCGCCTCGTTCACAAGGAAGGACCGCACCTATCATGAGGACCCACACCTGCGTGCTCCTGGCCACGGTGGCAACCGGCTTCGCCATCGCCTGCGAGGCCCCGCCGCCATCGAACAGGCTCACCGCGTCGGGCAACGTCGAAGCCACCGAGGTGCAGGTGGCGGCCGAAGTGGGCGGCCGCATCCTAGAGCTCCGAGTCGAGGAAGGCGATCGCGTCAAGGCCGGCGACGTGATCGCGACGCTCGACACGAAGGACATCGAGCTGCAGATCGATCGGGCGCGCGCCGAGCGGGCGGCGGCTGCGGCGCAGCTCGGGCTGCTCGAGGCCGGTGCCCGGACCGAGGACGTGCGCCAGGCCGAGGCGCAGGTCGACGCCACGACGAGCGAGATCGCCGCCATCGACGTCGAGATCGGCAATGCACAGACCGACCTTGACCGCTTCGAGGCGCTGCTCAGCGCCAACGCCGGATCACAGAAGCAGCGCGACGATGCGAAGGCCCGCGTCGATCTCGCTCGCGAACGGAAACGCAGCGCCGAGGAGCGCGTGCGTGTGGCGCGTGCCTCGCTCGACCGCGTGCGCGCCGGCGCGCGCAAGGAGGAGCTCGAGGGCGCGCGGGCGCGTGTCGCCACCGTGGACGCGCAGCTGGCCGTGCTCGAGAAGAGCCTGCGCGACGCTCAGGTGGTCTCCTCCGTGTCGGGGCTCGTGACCCAGAAGATCGTCGACGCCGGCGAACTCGTGCCGGCGCGGGCGCCGCTCGTGGTGGTCACCGATCTCGACCACGCCTGGGCCAACCTGTTCGTGCCCGAGCCGGTGGTGCCGCGGATCGCGCTCGGGCAGGGGGCCACGATCCGCACCGACGCCGGGAGCAGCGTCGCCGGCACGGTCACCTACATCTCTCCGCGCGCCGAGTTCACGCCCCGTAACGTCCAGACCGCCGACGAGCGCTCGAAGCTGGTGTACCGCGTGAAGGTGTCGGTGGACAACTCGGCCGGCACGCTCAAGCAGGGCATGCCGGTGGATGCGGACTTCGTGCTGCGATGAGCGAATCGTCACGGCTCCCGGCTCCCGGCTCCCGGCTCCCGTCGCAAGGCGCGCGTGGCAACGGGTCTTCAGGCCCGCCCGAGAGCACACGTGGCCGCGGGTCTTCAGACCCGCCCGAGAGCGCACGTGGCCGCGGGTCTTCAGACCCGCCCGAGGGCGATGGGGCGGTGCGCTTCGACGCCGTCGAAAAGCGCTTCGACGCCACGACCGCGCTGGCCGGGCTCACACTCGACGTCCGGCGCGGTGAGATGTTCGGCCTGATCGGTCCCGACGGCGCCGGCAAGACCACCGCAATCCGCCTTCTCTGCGGGCTGCTGCACGCCGATGCCGGCACCGTGCGCGTGTTCGGCCGCGACCCGGTCCGTGACCACGCCTGGGTCACCGAGCACGTCGGCTACCTGTCGCAGCGCTTCAGCCTCTACGGCGATCTCACCATCGACGAGAACATCGAGTTCTTTGCCGAAATTCACGGCGTCCGCAACTTCAAGCCGCGCCGCGACACGCTGCTCGACCTCACGCAGCTCACGCCGTTCCGCACCCGGCTGGCCGACCGCCTGTCGGGCGGCATGAAGCAGAAGCTCGCGCTCGCCTGCACGCTCGTCCACGAGCCCGATCTCATCGTGCTCGACGAGCCGACGACCGGCGTCGATCCCGTCTCGCGCCGCGAGTTCTGGAAGCTCCTGTCCGAGTTCCTGTCACGCGGCATCACCATCGTGATGTCCACCCCCTATCTCGACGAAGCCGAGCGCTGCGCCCGCGTGGCGCTGCTGCACGAAGGGCGCACGCTGGCGATGGACGCGCCCGCCAATCTTCGCCACGTGATCCAGGGCCGGATCGTCGAGGTGATGGCGGCTGGCTACGCCGATGCCGCGGCCGTCACGGCCGCGCTGCCGGGCGTGCGCGACGTGCAGGTGTTTGGCGAACGGCTGCACGTGACGCTCGACAACCCGTCGGACGACGCGGTGGCCGAGTTCGCCCGCCGCCTCGAAGCCTCGCCGCTGGCGGGCGCCAGCGTTCGCGCCGTGGCGCCGTCGCTCGAGGACGTCTTCATCGCCACCCTCGCACGAAAGGAGCAGGCCGGTGCGTAACCCGGGGATCTGGATCGCAATCGCGCTGACCACGGCGGCCATCGCCGCGCCGGCGCGCGCGCAACAGGTGACGCCCGCTGTCGTGCGCCTCACGCTCGACGAAGCGCGGGCCCGCGCGCTCGAGGCGAGCCACCGCCTGGCGGAGGCGCGCGCGCGGGAAAGCGTGGCGCTGGCCGGCGTCGCCGCACGCGAGGCGGCGCAGCTGCCGACCGTGTCGGCGTCGGCCGGCTACACGCGCACCAATCACGTGCTCGAGTTCGCCGTGCCGGGTCCGGTCGGGCGGCCGCTGGTGGTCTACCCCGACGTCCCCGACAACTACCGTTCGCGGATCGACCTGCAATGGGCGGTCTACACCGGTGGCCGCACCGATGTACTGGAGCGGGCGGCGCGCGCCGAGGCGTCGGCTGTCACGGCCGAGATCGACACCGCCCGCGCCGATCTGCGCCTGGAAGTCTCGCGGACGTTCTGGGCCGTCGTGACCGCACGCGCCGCCGTGGCCGTCGTCGAGCAGGCGCTGGAGCGCTCCGGCGTCAACGTCGGCGATGCCCGTCAGCGCCTCAACGCCGGCCTGGTGCCGCCCAACGAAGTGTTGTCGGCCGAAGCGCAGCAGGCGCGACAGCAGATGCTGTTCGTCGAGGCCCGGAACCAGCGCGACGTGGCCGCAGCCGAACTGGCGCGGCTCGTCGGCCTCGATCCGTCGCAGGCGATCGAACCGGCCGCCGATCTGCAACGCGACGACGCGGCGCCGCTCCCATTCGACGCGTTGACTCGCGAGGGTCTGGCCCAGCGCCCGGAGCGCAGGGCGCTCGAACTGCGCATCAGCGCCGCGGACCTGCAGCGCGCCGCCGCGGAAGCGGGAAAACGCCCGGTGATTTCCGTGGGTGGCGGGTTCGACTACACCCGGCCGAATCCAAAAATCTTCCCGCGCGTCGACCGCTGGGACGACTCGTGGGACGCCGGCGTAAGCATCAACTGGTCGGTGTGGGACGGCGGTCGCGTCGCCGCCGAGGTGGCGCAGGCGGCTGGAGCCGCCACGGCCGTGCGCGCGCGCCTGCGCGAGTTCGATTCGGTCCTGGCCGTAGAAGTGCGGCAGCGTTCGCTCGAGATCACATCGGGCGCCGCCGCCGTCGCAGCCGCCGACGAAGCGGTCCGCGCGGCCACGGAGGCGCGTCGAGTGGTGGGAGAGCGGTACCGCGCCGGCGTGATCGCCCAAGGCGAGGTGCTCGACGCCGAGCTGGCGCTGCTTCAGAGCCAGCTCGATCGCACGCGCGCCCTGGCGTCGGTGCGTCTGGCCGAGGCCCGTCTCGAGCGAGTGGTGGGGCGATGAACGCCATTGAGGTGCGCGGCCTCACGCGCCGGTTCGGCGCCTTCGTCGCCGTCAACGACGTGTCCTTCGACGTCCGCGCCGGCGAAATCTTCGGCTTCCTCGGCAGCAACGGCGCGGGCAAGTCCACCACCATCCGCATGCTGTGCGGCCTCTTGCAGCCGACGTCTGGGACGGCCACCGTCGGCGGCATCGACGTGGGCACGGACCCCGAGGCCGTGAAGCGGCGCATCGGCTACATGTCGCAGCGCTTCTCACTCTACGAGAACCTGACCGTCGACGAGAACATCCGGTTCTTCGGCGGCGTCTATGGCCTCGACCGCGAGCGCCTGGCCGCGCGCCGCGAGTTCGTGCTGGAGATGGCGGGGCTGCGCGGCCGCGAGACCACGCTCGCCCGCACGCTGTCGGGCGGGTGGCGGCAGCGGCTCGCGCTCGGCTGCGCCATCCTGCACGAGCCGCCGATCGTGTTTCTCGACGAACCGACCGGCGGCGTGGACCCGCTATCACGCCGGCGCTTCTGGCGGCTCATCGACCAGCTCTCGAAGGCCGGCGTAGCCGTTCTCGTCACCACCCACTACCTCGACGAGGCCGAGCACTGCCAGCGTATCGCCATCATCCAGGCGGGCCGGCTCGCGGCGCTGGGCACCGTCGCCGAATTGAAGCAGACCTTTGCCGGCCGGCCGATCGTCGAACTGCATGCTGCGCGGCCGGTGGACGCGATGAAGGCGCTCGACGCGATGAGCGAAGTGGAGAAGACCAGCATCTTCGGCACCGCCGTGCACGCCGTGCTGCGGACGGCGCTCGATCTGACCGTGCTGGCGGCCCGGCTGCACGACCGCGGCCTCGAGGTGGCGTCGTGCGCGCTGGTGGAACCCTCGCTCGAGGACGTGTTCCTCGACGTTGCCGAGAGGAGCGCGGCCGCCTAATGCGAAAGGTGCTGGCGGTCGCCATGAAAGAGCTGCGTCAGATCCGGCGCGACCGGCGGAGCCTGCTCATCCTGCTCTTCGTGCCCGCGTTCTTCCTGCTCGTCTACGGCTATGCGCTCAACTTCGATATCCGCAACATCCGTCTCGCCGTTCAGGACGACGACCGCAGCAGCGCCAGCCGCGAGGTGATCTCCGCCTTCGTCAACTCGGGCTACTTCGATCTGGTGGCCACCATCGTCGACGGCCACGACGTCACTGGCATCCTCAACCGCGGCGACGCGCGCGCCGTGCTGGTGATCCCTGCGCGGTTCGGCGCCGACGCGGCGTCGGGCCGTCTCACCAGCCTGCAGATCCTCATCAACGGCGACAACGCCAACACCGCGACCACCGTCATGGGCTATGCCGTCGGCCTGGTGAGCGCCATCTCGGCGCGCTACGAGGTGCAGGCGCGCATCGGCTCGCCGCGCGGACCGCTGCTCACGCTCGAGCCGCGCGTCTGGTACAACCCGGAGCTGCGGAGCACGCTGTTTCTCGTCCCGGGCCTCATCGCCTACATCGCGATGCTCACGGCCGTGGTGTCCACCTCGCTCTCGGTCGTGCGCGAGAAGGAAGCGGGGACGATGGAGCAGATCCGCATGTCGCCCATCGGCGCCCCAGCCTACGTGGTGGGGAAGACAGCGCCGTACTTCGTCATCTCGCTCCTCTCCTCGATGGGAATCGTCGGAGTCTCGATGCTGCTCTTCGACCTTCCGGTGCGGGGCTCGTGGCTGGCGCTCTTCGGGTGCGTGTCGCTCTTCCTGGTGGGCGCGCTGGCGTTCGGCGTGCTCATCTCGACGATTGCGCCGTCGCAGCAGGTGGCGTTCCAGATTGCGCTCCTCACGTCGTTCCTGCCCACGTTCATGCTCTCAGGGTTCATCTTCCCGATCAGCAGCATGCCCGCGTTCCTGCAGGCCATCACCCACGTGGTCCCAGCCCGCTATTTCCTCGTGATCCTGCGCGGCCTGCTGCTCAAGGGCGTGGAGCTGCGCCTGTTGTGGGTGGACGTGGCCTCGCTCGCGCTCTTCTCGGTGGTCACGCTGGCGCTGGCGTCGATCCGCCTCAAGCGGGAGTGGGTGTAGTGCAGCGCCTGGTGAGCCTGGTGCGCAAGGAGCTGATCGAGCTGCGGCGCGATCCGCGGCTGTTCGGGATCGTCATCGTCGCGCCGCTCGTGCAGCTCACCCTACTCGGCTACGCGGCCACCACCGACGTGCACGACGTGCCGCTGGTGGTGGCCGACGAGGACCGCTCGGCCGAGAGCCGCGCGCTCGTCAGCCGGTTCGACGCCTCGCAGAATTTCGTTATCGCCGACTCGGTGGAGTCGGCCAGCCAGATCGATGCCTATCTCGATTCCGGACGCGCGTGGATGGCGCTCGACATCCCCGCGCGCTACGGCGAGCGGCTGCGCGCCGGCGTACCGGTGCAGGTGCAGGTGGTGGCCGACGGCAGCGACGCCAATTCCACGAACGTCGCGCTCGGGTATGCCGGGTCGCTCATCGCCGCCTACAGCCGCGAACTGTCGGCGGCCGCCGGCCGCAGCCAGGCCGATCCGCTGGTCACCGCGCAAGTGCGGGTATGGTTCAACCCGCAGCTCGAGAGCCGCTTCTTCATCATTCCCGGGGTGCTGGCGCTGCTCCTGCTGGTGGTCACCACCAATCTGTCGTCGATGGCCATCGTCCGCGAGAAGGAGCTCGGCACCCTCGAACAGCTGAACGTGACGCCGCTCGCGCGGTGGGAGCTGATCGTCGGCAAGCTCCTGCCCTACGCGCTGATTGGCGCCATCGACGTGTTGCTGGTGGTCGGCGTGGCGATCTTCTGGTTCGAGGTGCCGCTCCGCGGCAGCCTCGTGCTGCTGATCTCGATGTCCCTGGTCTACCTGCTGACCACGCTCGGCCTCGGCCTGTTCGTCTCGACCATCTCGAAGACGCAGCAGCAGGCGATGATGACCTCGTCATTCTTCTTCATGATCCCGATGGTGTTCCTGTCCGGGTTCATCTTCCCGATCGAGAACATGCCGGCGGTGGTGCAGCAGGTGACGCTGCTGATTCCGCTGCGCTACTTCCTGGTGATCGTGCGCGGCATCTTCCTCAAGGGCGTGGGCCTCGAGACGCTATGGCCGCAGGCGCTGGCGCTGGCTGGGTGGGGCCTGGGGATCTTGACGCTCGCCACGCTCCGGTCGAGCAAACGGCTCTCTTAGGGCGCCGCTTCGCGGCGTGGGGCGGGTGGGGCGGGTAGGGCTTTCGTAGGCGGGTCTTTAGACCCGCCCATTTGATTGGCTACTTGGCGACGGCCGGGGCGTCCGCGAACGGCGTGATGCCGAACTCCGGGTAGATCTCGCTTGGGAAGTAGACGACGCCGTCCTTGACCACCACATGCGAATCGTCTTGATCGCCTTGAAGTCGCGCGTGGGATCGCCGGGCACGAGGAAGAAGTCCGCGAGCTTGCCCTTCTCGATCGAGCCGAGCCGCTGGTCCTGCCCGAGATAGCGGGCCATGTCCAAAGTGGCCCAGGCCAGGATGTCAGCCGGCGACATACCGACTCGTTGATACAGCTCGAGCTCGCGGTGATAGGTGAACGAACCGCCGAGATCGGTGCCCGGAATCAGCGTCACGCCGCGGGCGCGCAGCTCCTTGACGGTGGCAATGATCGCCTCGAAGGCGCCGCGGTAGGCCTCGTCGTCGCCAGCCGCCGAAGTGTCGGTCCTTGCGGCTTTGGCCGACCGCTGGTAGCCCACCGGCATGTGTTCGAGATAGTCCACCGCACCGGGGGGCATGACGCCGTTGCGATTGAGGGTCAGCTCCTCGTGGATCGCCAGCGTTGGATCGATGGCGAGCTTACGTTGCGCCATCGCGTCGATGGTGCGCCGGACGGCGGGGCTGGCGAGATCCACCGACGGGAAGCGCTTCATCGCCGTGAGCCGCAGCAGCGTCCTGGTATCCTCGCCTGGCTGGAGTACCCAGCCCAGCATGAACTGGTTGATGTGCGTGAGCTCGTCGTAGCCGGCCGCGATCACGTCGTCCGCCGTAGCGAACGCCGGAACGTGGCCGGCGACACGCATCCCGAGCCGGTGGGCCTCCTGCACCATGGCCGGTACCCAGGCTGGATTGATGCTGTTGTAGATCTTGATCTGCCAGTAGCCGCGCGCGCCATACCAGCGCACCGCGTCCAGCGCCGCGGTCTCGCTGTCCACGACGAAGCCACCGTTGGCATTGAACGGGCTCTTGCCTTCGACGAATCCGCTGCGGGTGACGCGCGGTCCCGCGATGGTCCCGGCCTCGATGCGGGCGATCAGCCCGTCCAGCACGTCGTTGGTGTTGCCCATGTCCCGGACGGAGGTTGTGCCGCTGAGGAGGTTCAGCAGCGCTTCTTCCTGATCGAGATGGGCGTGCATCTCGAACATTCCCGGCACCAGCGTGCCGTTGCCGCCGTCGATCGTCACTTCGCCCGGCGTGGCTGGACTCGTGAGCGGTTCGACGCCGGCGATCGTGCTGCCGCTGACGACCACCGAAACCACCTCGGTCAACGACTTCGTCACCGGATTGAAGAGCCTGACGTTCGTGATCCGGACTGGCGCTCCGTAGCGATGCGCTGCCACTTTCTGGATCGCGCTCAGCCGATCCGACGACATGGTGGCGGCGAGTGCACGCAGCCGGGCGTCCTCCTTCTGGTAGCCGTCACGCACGATCACGAACGCCGACGAGATGACCGCGAACAACCCTCCCCTCGCGTCGAGCAGGATGAAGTCGGGGGCGAGGTTGGTTCCGCCGACGGCGTAGGCGGTGACCCTGGCGGGACCGGGTGTGCCGGCCATCGTCAGGTCGGCACCCTTTTTCAAGGTCAGCGTGCCCGACGGCAGTGCCGGCATGCGCTTGCTGGTGGTCTTGTTCAAGAGCCGCGCGAACAGGCCGAGCGACCACGGACTCGCCGTCTGCGGCACGTAGACCTGCTCGCCGTCGCTGACGGCGGAGCCGGACCCGGTCGAGTCGCGCCACTCGGCGCGGTCGGCCGTGAGCGAGAAGCGCTCGTCGATCTTGTTGCCGAACGTCGTCGCGCCGGTGACCGTCCAGGCCGACGGCAGCCCCTTAGCCGAGAGCGTGATCGTTTCGGTGAGCGTGGGCCCGCGGCCGTTGTCCTTGTAGTCGTAGTCGATGACGACGCGAGTGCCCTCGGTCGTGGCGTTCAAGTGGCCGATGACCCGGCCGCCGAACATCACGATCAGCCGCTCGGTCTGGGCCCCGGCCGCGCCGGGAGCGAGGAGCAGCGCCGCGCAGACGGTGGCGGCGACGACGAGCCGTGTTGGTGCCACGCTCACCCCAGGCGTTTGAGGATCGTCTTCTGGTTGGCCAGGATCTTCGACTGGTTGGCGACGATCTTCTTCTGATTGGCGAGGATCTTGGCCTGGTTGGCGATGATCGTCTTCTGGTTCTTTGCGGTGGCGTCTGCGGCCATGAGGGGCTCCTGACGGGCAGTGTGGGCGGAGTATCGAAACCAGGAGAGTGTAGCCGAACCTCCCTAAGAGCCAGCCGCACCAACCGAGTCTCGTCGTGCGGCCGCTTCGCCGGCCTCGACGTCCACGAACGAGAGCACCACGGCGCCCGCGACGAAGAACAGGATGATCGACAGCACCGCGGCGCGGCTCGACTGGAACAGGCTGACCGAGGCGGCGAAGAGGGCCGGCCCGAAGATGCCGGCGAACTTCTCGAAAACGGCGAAGAACGAGAAATACTCCGACGACTTCGCCGGCGGCGTCATGCGCGCGAAGAGCGAGCGGCTCAGCGCCTGGCTGCCGCCTTGCACCATGCCCACAAGAAACGCCAGCACAAAGAACTGCCACGCCGCGGTCATGAAGTAGCCGAGCACGCTGATGCTCATGTAGACCGCGAGCGCGAAGAAGACGGCGGTCTTGGCGCCGACGCGCCCCGCGATCGCGCCGAATAGGAACGAACACGGCACGCCCACGAACTGCACCAGCACGAACGCCGCGATCTGCGCGTTCTGGTCGATGCCGACTTCGGCCCCGTAAATCGACGACATCCGGATGATGGTCTGGATGCCGTCGTTGTAGAGGAGAAACGCCAGGAGCATCAGGAAGGCGTTGCGGTTGCCGCGCAGCTCGCGAAACGTCTTCCACGACGCGGCGGTTGCCGCCAGCACGAGGCGCGCCCCCGAGGCCTTGAGCGACTCCAGCCGGACCGGAGGCTCGGGCACGGTACGGAAGAGGGGCAGCGAAAAGACCAGCCACCAGACGCCGACGCTGACGAACGAGAGCCGCACTGCGGCGGTCGTGTCCGGCAGGCCGAACGTCGTGGGGCTGAGAATCCAGGCCAGGTTGATCAGCAGCAGGATGCCGCCACCGATGAACCCCATCGCGAAGCCCGCGGTCGACACCCGGTCGATGTCGCGCGGCGCGGCGATGTGGGGCAGCAGCGAGTCGTAGAAGACCAGCGTGGAGGCGACCCCGATGTTGGCGGCCATGAAGAGGCCGAGGGCGTAGATCCACTCGCCACGGCCGATCGTGGCCATGAGCAGCGTCGCGGCCACGCCGAAGAGCATGAAGATCAGGAGCAGGCGTTTCTTCAGGGGGCGATGATCGGCGAGCGCGCCGAGCACCGGGGCCATCAACGCGACGATCGTGAGCGCGACCGTCGTCCCCCAGGCAAAGCGCGAGGTGGCGTCGAGAGGCGCGAGCCCCGCGGCGGCGTAGCTGGCGAAGAACGCCGGAAAGACGGCGGTGACGATCGTGGACCAGAAGGCCGAATTGGCCCAGTCGTACATCGCCCAGGCGCGCAGTTCGGGCGTGCCGAGTCCGAGCCGTGCGAGCAGTCGTGTCATCGGCGGGCCGTCACCCTCAGAAGGTCTTGCGCGCCACCCACTCGCGGAGCAGCGAATCGACGACGACGTAGCGCGGGCCTTCCTTGAGCAGCAGATCCTGTTTGACCAGCGCCGCGAGCGACGTCTGGATGCTCGACGGCCCGCCGAGGCGATGGCGGCTCCGGGTCTCGGCCGACAGCAGCTCGCGGCCCCCTTGCAGGACCACGGCGCGCAGCACCGCACGCTGCGCCAGCGTGAGCCGCTGCCAGATGGCCTCGAACACGGTCTGCTGCTCGTTGAGCAGGCGGCCGAGCGTGGCGTGCAGGTGTTCGAGTCCGGCCCGCTTTCCGCCCACGCCCCGTACGTCGTCCCAGGTTTCGTGCGCGAGACGCTGCACGTCGTAGGGGAGGTTGCCGGCGAGGTCCACGATCGCGGCGCCCAACCCAGGCTCGGGCTTGATGCCGCTCTTGGTGAACCGGCGCTCGAGGAAGTCGGCAAACACCTCGGGGGGGATCTTTTCCAGCCGAATGACGGGCCCGGCTTTGTAGAACGGCCGCCTCGGTCCGATCATCTTTTCCATCAGGCTGGGCTCGGAGCCGGCGAAGACGTAGCCCACCTGGCGCTGGTGCTGCGCCGCCGCCCGCAAGGCGTGTTCGACGCTGCCGCCGTTGAACCCCTCGATCGCCTGGAATTCGTCGAGCGCCACCACCACCGGTCGCTTGCGGGCCGCCGCCACCTGCCCCGGCAGCGCGTAAATCTCATTGGCGAGCCGGTTGATGTCGCGGTCGCTGCGCACCAGCGGAAACGCGACCGACACGCGGCCGAGGCCGGTGTCCTTCGGCTCGTAACGCAGCTCGGGGCGCGTGGACTGGATGGCGCCGGTCAGCCAGGTTCGCGCCCGGTCCCATTTCGTTTCCAGCGCCGCCAGCGCCCGGGCATAGCCTTCGAGGAAGGCCATGTACGAGCTGTAGCTGCTGACGGTGACCTCGACGGTGAGGGCGCCGCGCCGCGCCAGCCCCTCGAAGGCCTGGCGAACGAGCGACGACTTGCCGTAGCGCCGCGGCGAGATCAGGAACACCTTCTGGCCCCCCGCCAGGTCGCCGATCAGCCGATCGAGCTCGACCTCGCGGCCGACGAAGGCGTCGCCGGGCACGACCTCACCGTAGACGAAAGGGTTGGGCATCGCGTTACGCTGAAGAACGTAATGAGTACGTCGATTAACGTAACAGAGCCGGGTGGGTGGCCGCAACCGCGGCGCGGGCCCGGTTGGCGAGCGGGCCCGGCGCCGCTGGCGGCAGGGCGGCCAGCACCGCCCTCCATGACGCGAGCGCGCCGTCGCGGTCGCCCGCCGCTTCCTGGAGCCGAGCCAGCCAGGAATACGCCATCGCCACGCGGTCGGAGCGGCCGCGGTCGGCGGCGTCGACGAAGAGGGCGCGGACCAGCGCGATCTGTTCCGTGGGTGGCAGCGCGGCGGTCAGCTGCGCGAACGGCGCCTCACCGTCGAACGTGAAGGCGTAGAGCGTGTACACGCGGTCGCCCACCGCCGCGTCCACCGGCTCGCGGTTCCTGATCATGTCGGCAACGGCGGCGATGTAAGCGGCGCCGACGGCATGGCTGTTGTGCAGCTGGAACGCCGCGAGTTGCACCGCTCGCACGTGCGCCCGGGCGCGGCCCGAGGCGAGCGCGGCCTCGAAGCGCGAGCTCGCCTCGCCGAGCATCTCCTCGGCCGCCAGCCAGTGACCCCAGTACGCGTGCGCGTACGGATTCGCGGGGTCGGCGTCGATGGCCTGACGGTAGAACGATTCCGGCGCCGCGACACTGGCGTCTTCGGCGCCGGGGCCGGCGCGGAGAGCCGCCTCCCATCCGAGGTGCGCGAGCAGGTCGGCCTTGCGGGCACCGGTCGCCGCGGCCGCGCCGGCCGCCAACGTGGGTGCCACCGCCGCCGCGAGTGGCAGCGGCTTCGCGGGTGGCAGCCAGCTTTCGAGCCACGCCATCGCGAGATCTTCCCGTGCCACCTTCAACGCCAGCCGCTGCGTGCCGCCCCGCCCGATCAGCCGCGCGAGCGCACTGCCTTCCGCGGCGGCCTCAGCTGCCTGCTGGAGTGAGGTCCAGGCGTCGGCGAACTGGCCCGTGCGCTGCTGCTGGTCGGCCAGCGCCTGCAGGTCGGCGACACGACGGGCGCGGTCCCGGACGTCGGCGAAGAACTTTCCGCCCAGGCTCAGCGCCAGCAGGAGCGCCAACAGCGCCGCGACGATTCCCGCGGATTTGCGCGGAGTGTCGAGGAACGTGCGCGGCGGCGCTGGAGCGGTCATGCAGGACGGCGGGCGGCGCCCATCGTCCGCATTCTAGACCCCGACGGCCACACGGTGCGTTTCCGCTCGCCGGACGAATAGTCAGGCGTGGGGGCCACTTGAGGTGGCCCCCACGACATTTCAGCGGTCGAGCGGGAGCTGCCCCGTGTAGACCGCCATGCCGACGACCGCATCGACGCCGGCCGCATCGAGCGCGTCGATCTCCTCCCAGGTCGTGATGCCGCCGGCAGCGGTGACGCGACATGACGTCGCTTCGCGCACCGCCATAATCGCCGGCATGCTGGTGCCCTGCATCAGCCCTTCGAGATCGACGTGGGTATAGAGGAACTCGCCGCAGTACGGCGCGAGCGCCTTCACCGCGTCGACCGCCGTAATCGGCAGCGCGGTCTTCCAGCCGTGAATCACCACGTGCCCGCCCTTGCTGTCGACCGCGGCAATGACGCGATCCGCTCCGACGGCGTCGGCGAGCGTCTTCGCGAACGCCACGTCTACGCCGCCGTCACGGAAGAGGGCCGAGCTGGCGATCACGGCGTGCGCGCCAGCCTCGAGTACGGCGCGCGCCCGCTCGACCGATCGGATGCCGCCGCCGACGCGGCAGGGGAGCCGGCCGCAGATCGAGGACACGATGGCGGCGTTGTCGCCCTTGCCCATCGCGGCATCGAGATCGATGAGCTGCACGCGCGGGAAGCGCGAGAACTTCTGGATCCACGGCTCGGCGTCGGCGACGCGGATCGCGAGCTTGTCGCCCTGGATCAGCTGCACGACGGCACCATTCTGGAGGTCGATCGACGGAATCAGCATGAGGCGTGGATGCGCGAGGCAGCTACAGCCGGACCGGAATACCGTGCTGGCGGAGATGGCGTTTGAGATCGGTCACGCTCGACTCGGCGTAGTGGAAGATCGAGGCCGCGAGCGCCGCGTCGGCGTGCCCGGTCGTGAACACCTCAGTGAAGTGATCGAACGTGCCGGCGCCGCCGGAGGCGATGACCGGGATGTTCACCGCGTCCGAGACCGCCGCGGTCATCTCGTTGTCGAACCCGGCGCGCGTGCCGTCGCGGTCCATCGACGTGAGCAGGATCTCGCCGGCGCCGTATGCCTCCGCCTGGCGCGCCCACTCGACGGCATTGCGGTCGGCGTCGGACGTGCCGCTGCGGACGAAGACCGCGAAGTGGTCATCGCGCCGCTTGGCGTCGATTGCGACAATCACAGCCTGGCTGCCGTAGCGCTTGGCGAGCGTGGTGATGAGCGACGGGTTCTTCAGCGCCGCCGTGTTCAGGCTCACCTTGTCGGCGCCGGCTTCCACCGCTGCGTCCGCATCCTCCTCGGAGCGGATGCCGCCCCCGACCGTCAGGGGCAGGAAGATCTCCCTGGCCACGGCACCGATCGTTCGCGCCATGGCCTGGCGCTTCTCGATCGTCGCGGTGATGTCGAGAATCACCACCTCGTCGATACCTTCGACGTTGTAGCGGCGCGCCAGCTCGCCCGGGTCGCCGGCATGGCGCAGTTCCTGGAACTGGACGCCCTTCACCACCTGGCCATCGCGCACGTCGAGGCAGGCGATGATGCGCTTGGTGAGCATCAGGCGTCCTCGCCCTTTCGTAGGGTCGGGTCTTGAGACCCGGTCACGATCGTCAGAAAATTGCGCAGGATCTGCAGGCCGGCGTCGCTCGACTTCTCCGGGTGGAACTGCACACCGAATACGTTGCCGTCCTCGACCGCCGATGCGAAGGTATTGGCGTGCGTGGTGGCGGCGGCGCACGCGCTGGTCACTGGCGCCGCGAACGAGTGCGTGAAATAAACCTGCGCGCCGGAGTCGAGACCGGCGAGCAGCCGCGCCGGCTTGCGGAAGTCGAGCGCGTTCCAGCCGACGTGGGGAATCTTGAGCCGCCGTTCCGCGTCACCGTGGAGGCGCTGGATCTGGCCGGGCAGCACGCCGAGGCCGCGCACGCCGGGCGCCTCGTCGCTGCCCTCGAACAGCCACTGCATGCCGACGCAGATGCCGAGGAGCGGCGTCCCGTCGCCGACGGCTGCCGCGATGGCGTCGCGCCACGGACCTTCGAGCAACGCGGTCGCGGCAAAATTGCCGACGCCCGGCACGATGAGCGCCGCGGCCTTCCTGCACTCCGCCGGCTCACGCGGGGTCTCGAACTCCGCCCCCAGCGTCGTCAACGCCTTGCGCACGGACGTCAGGTTGCCGGCGCCGTAGTCCACGAGCGCGATCACCGGAGCCTCCTCACAACAGCCCCTTCGTGCTCGGCAGCATCTTCGCCAGCCGCGGATCCTTCGCGCAGGCCACGCGCAGCGCGCGGGCAAACGCCTTGAACACGGCCTCGATGTGGTGATGGCTGGAACGTCCGTACAGCACCTTGGCGTGGACGTTGGCGCGCGCGCCGATGGCGAAGCCGTCGAAGAAGTCGTGTACGAGCTCCGACTGCAGGTCGCCGACCAGCCGCACCTTCACCTTCAAGTCCACCTTGGCGTGCGGCCGGCCGCCGAGGTCGATGGCGACGACCGCGAGCGTTTCGTCCATCGGCATCACGAAGTAGCCGGCGCGGTTGATGCCCTTGCGGTCGCCGAGCGCGGCGAGGACGCTCTCGCCAAGCACGATGCCCACGTCCTCGACCGTGTGGTGCTGATCGACGTCGAGATCGCCCCTGGCTTTCAGCGTCAGATCGAAGCCGCCATGCCGGGTGAACAGCTCCAGCATGTGGTCGAAGAAGCGGATACCGGTCGAGACGTCGTAGCGTCCCTGGCCGTCGAGGGTGAGGCGGCCGCGGATGTCGGTTTCGGCGGTCCGGCGGTCGAATGCGGCCGCGCGTGCCTTGCCGGCCTTGGCCGTTGTCGCGCGTCTCATCGCCGTGCGCCTGCCTTTCGCAGCCGGGTCGCCACCGACTCGGCGTGAGCGTTGAGCCCTTCAGCCCGCGCCAGCGTGACGACGCTCGGCCCGATACGGGCGAGTCCGGCTCTGGTGACGCGCTGAACCGTGACCTGCTTGACGAAGTCGGCCGCCGACAGCCCGCCGCGCACACGCGCGGTCCCGGCCGTGGGCAGCACGTGGTTGGAGCCGATGGCGTAGTCGCCCGCCACCTGCGCCGACCACGGACCAACGAAGACCGAGCCGGCGCTGCGGACCCGAGCGGCCATCCGGTCGTCGTCCACGACCAGGTGCTCGGCCGCGCCCTGGTTGGCGAGATCGATCGCTTCCTGCCAAGACCCGGTGACGATCACGCCGCCGTGCGCCCGGATCGACGCCCGGGCCGGACCGTCCTCGGGCATCCTCACCCCCACCGCCCGCGCCACGCGCTCGGCCAGGGTGCGGCTCGGCGTGATCAGCACGGCGCGGGCATCCGGGTCGTGCTCGGCCTGCGCGATGAGATCCGCGGCAATCCAGTCGGCCGGTCCCTTGGCGGCGACGATGACGATCTCGGTGGGCCCGGCGTAGAAGTCGATGCCGCAGTCGGAGGCGATGAGCGCCTTGGCGGCCGCGACGTAACGGTTGCCGGGGCCGACGATCTTGTCCACACGCGGCACCGTGGCGGTGCCGTAAGCGAGGGCCGCCACGGCGTGCGCGCCGCCGAGGCGGAACAGGCGCGACACGCCGGCTTCGAGCGCCGCGGCCATCACCACCGGCTCGGGCCGCGGGCACACCGCCACGACGTCTTCGACGCCGGCGACGATCGCCGGGATCGCGGTCATCAGCAGCGACGACGGCAGAGGATAGCGGCCGCCCGGCACGTAGCAGCCGACGCGGTCGAGCGGGATGATGCGCTGCTCCACGCTGACGCCCGGTGCGACGCGCACGCGCCAGCCGCGCGGCACCTGGCGCCTGGCGACGGTGCGGATGTTGCGGGCCGCGTCGCGAATCGCCGTCCGCACCTGGCGCGGCACCGACGCCGCCGCGCGCCGCATCTCTGTGGCGGTCACCTCGATCGGCCCGTCGAGCCGGTCGAAGCGGCGCGCATAGCGCCGCAGCGCGGCGTCGCCGCCTTTGCGTACGTCGCCAACGATGGCCGCCACTCGCCGATCGGTGGCGGCATCGCGCACCCGCTCGGGCGCGAGCAGCGCCTGCACCGCACGGCGGTTCTTCGAGTCGACGATTCTCAGCATGCGGCGCCCGTCACACCACGATCTTGTTGAGCGGGTACTCGACGATGCCCTGTCCGCCCGCGGCTTTGACCTTGGGGATGAGATCGCGGACCGTCCGCTCCTCGATGATGGTGTTGACGGCCACCCACTCGTCGTCGCTGAGCGAGGAGATGGTCGGCCGCTGCAATGCCGGCAGCAGCGCTAGCACCTTGTCGAGATCGGCCTTGCGGACGTTGAGCATTATGCCGACACGCCCCTGCGCTTCGATGGCCGCATTGAGCAGCAGCGACAGGTTTTCGATCTTGGTCTTCTTCCAGGGGTCGGCGAGCGCGTTCACGTTAGCCACGAGCTGCGTGTTCGACTCCAGCACCGTGTCGAGGATGCGCAGCCGGTTGGCGCGCAGCGTCGATCCGGTTTCGGTGGCTTCGACGATGGCGTCGGCCAGCAACGGCGGCTTCACCTCGGTGGCGCCCCACGAGAACTCGACCCGCTTCACCTTGACGCCAAGCCGTTCGAAATAGGCCTTCGTCATCTGGACGAATTCGGTGGCAATGACTCCGCCCTCGAGGTCCTGCGGCGTCTTGAACCGCGAGTCTTCCGGCGCGGCGAGTACCCATTTGACCTTGCCGAAGCTCTGTTTCGAGTAGACGAGATCGGCAAGGCTGGTCACGCAGGTGTGGGGGTCGCGCCCGTAGCGGTGCTCGGCCACGCAGTCGAACCCGGTGAGCCCGGCATCGAGCACGCCCTCGCAGACGTAGCGCGGCATCTCCTGCGCGCGGATCAGCATGCACTCGATCTCGGGGTCGTCGATCGAGGGGAAGTACGAACGCGAGCTGGCGTAGATGTTGAAGCCCGCACGCTGGAAGAGCTGAATCGTGGCTTCCTGCAGCGAGCCCTTGGGCAGTCCGAGCTTGAGCTTCATGGAATCGTGATCCCTTCAGGCCGTACGAAGAAGCAGGTGCGTTCGCCGGTGTGGCAGACCTTGGCGTCGCCGAGCGGCTCGGCCTTCACGAGCACCGTGTCCTCGTCGCAGTCGATCAGGATGTCGCGCACCGCCAGCTTGTTGCCCGAGGTCTCGCCCTTGGTCCAGAGCGTGTTGCGGGTGCGGCTGAAGAAGGTGACGTAGCCGGTGCGCAGCGTGATCTCCCAGGCTTCGGGGTTCATGAAGCCGACCATCAGCACGTCGCCGTTCCGGTGGTCCTGTACCACCGCAGGAATGAGCCCGTCGAGTTTTGTGAAGTCCATAGTCGTCTCGTTCGCCGTACAACAAAAAACCCCGCCAACTGGTTCCGGCGGGGCTGCCCGTTCTTCGCGTGGTCGAGGGTGCTGGTCTTCAGTCCTTCCGCGCGCGCAGTCCCGCCTGCCGGCCATGATGGCCGTGATGGTGGAGGTGCGCGCGGTGGACGAGCCCTGACATACGAACTCCAAGCCTAGCCGAAAGCCCGGCCAGAGGGCAAGCAAGCGAGGCTTCGATCGCCACCAGCATGGCCGGGTCGATGACTGCCGCTCGAGTAGTTGATACGAGGCATTTTTGATTCTCGCCGGCTCAGGGTTCAGAGCTCAAGATCAGGCCAGATCCGTTGACAAGAGCGCAAGAGTCGGGCACGCTGAGCGGCAATGATGTCCCGCGCTTGTGTCGTGTTCTGTCTCGCCGCGGCGTGCATCGCCGCCGGATGCCGGATGGCCGACGGCCCGCTGCCGATGCCGTCGGGCGAAGATGCCAATCGCCTCGACGACCTCCGCCGCGATCTCGGCGACGTCGTCGCCGGGAACGCTGAGGGCCGGAAGAACTTTGCCGACGATCTGATGGTGTTCGCCGACCTCGACAAGAGTCCCGACGCCGTGGTCGCGATCAACGATCTGGCGAGCCAGATCTCCGACGCGGCGACCGCGGCGCAGATCAAGGAACCGGCCGCGCCGCCGTTGCTTCGCCAGGTGTGGACCGCCGTCGCCGCGCGCGACCTGAGCGAGAAGCAGGTGACGCAGCTCCAGGCCGACATCAAGACCACGCTGGCCGGCCTCGGGGTGGCTGAGCCGTCGGCACAGGGCATCGTCAACCAGATCGGGACCGTCCAGAAGGCCGTCACCGATCGGCAGCGACGCTGGTACGAGGTGTTTTGATTCTTGTCGGCTTAAGGCTTAAGGCTTAAGGCTTAAGGCTTAAGGCCTAAGGCCTAAGGCCTGCTGCAGCAGCTCCCACGCGCGGGCGACGTGGCGTTCTGAGGTCTGGTAGTGGCCGATGGCGAGTCGGAGCACGAATCGTCCATCGAGCTTCGTGTGCGACAGGAAGACCTCACCGGTGTCGTTCACGTGATGCATCAGTCGCTCGGTGAGCGCGTCGGCCTCGGCCGCTGACTGCCCGGCGGCGCGCCGCGTCCGGAAGCAGACCACGCTGAAAGGCACCGGAGCCACGCGTTCGAAGCGGGGGTCGGCGTCTACCCACGAGGCGAAGAGCCGCGCCAGCCGCACGTGCTCGCGCATGACCGCCCGGATGCCCTCGGCCCCAAAGCCGCGGAGCACCATCCAGAGCTTCAAAGAACGGAACCGCCGTCCCAGCTGGATGCCGGTGTCCATCAGGTTGCGCACGCCGGCGTCGCCTTCCGCCGTCTTCAGGAAATCCGGCACGAGCGAGAATGCCGCGCGCAGCAGCGGCATGTGGCGGCAGTAGAGCACGCTGAGGTCCATCGGCGTGAACAGCCACTTGTGCGGGTTGACGACGATGGAGTCGGCCCGTTCCCACCCGGCGAAGTGCGGGCGGAGTTCGGGCACGATGGCCGAGACGCCCGCGTACGCCGCGTCCACGTGCAGCCACACGCGATGCCGCTCGCAGATCTCGGCAACCGCGTCCACCGGGTCGGCGCTCGTCGAGGACGTCGTGCCGATTGTGGCCACGACGGCCACCGGCCGCACGCCGCGTGCGAGGTCGTCGTCGATTGCGGTGGCCAGGGCGTCGGGCCGCATGCGGTAGTCGGCGTCGGCGGGGATGCGGCGGAGCGCGTCGAGGCCGAGGCCGAGCGTCATCACCGCTTTGTCGATCGAGGAGTGCGTATGCTCGGAGGCGTAGACGCGAAGCGGCGCGCCAGCGCTGCCGACGCCGTGCGTGCGCACGTCCGGCACGGCGCGTTCGCGGGCCGCCGCGAGGCCGTGCAGCGTGGAGATCGAGGCGGTGTCGTAGATGACCCCGTCGAACGCCGGCGGCAGGCCGATCAGGCCGCGCAGCCAGCCGAGCGTCACCTCCTCGAGCTCGGTGGACGCCGGTGACGTCTTCCACAACATCGCCTGCTGGTTGAGTGCGGCCGCCAGCATCTCGCCGAGCACGCCGGGCGGGCTGGCCGAGCTCGCGAAGTAGGCCATGAACCCCGGATGGTTCCAGTGGGTGAGTGCCGGCACCAGCACGCGCTCGAAATCCGCGAACACCGTGTCGAACGGCTCGGGCTGCTCGGGCGCGTCGGGCGGCAGCTGCCGGCGCACGTCGCCGGGGGAGACGCGCGGCACGACGGGGTACCTCTCCGGCTGCTCGAGGTACGTGGCCATCCACTCCACGAGCGTGTGGGCGTGGCGCCGGAACTCGGCCGCGTCCATCGGTTAGAGCCCTTACTTGTGGGCGTTGATGTATTCGGTCACGAACGCGATCATCGCCGGCTCGCGCAGCCCGATCGCCTCGGCTTCCACCCGCGCACGCTCGACGGTCCACTTGTCCTGCAGCACGCGCTTGATCATCCACATCCCGCCGACCCGGTTCGCCGAGCCGCAGTGCACGAACACGGGCTGGTTCTTCGGGTCGGCGACGGCGGCGAGAAAGCTCGTCACGACCGCCGCGTCGGGCATCGCGGAGTTGAACGGCAAATGGAAGTACTTGAGTCCCGCAGTCTGTGCCGCCGCGCGGCCGGCGTCGATGTCGGCGCCCGGCTCGGTGGCGGTGCGCAGGTTGATCACCGAGACGTAGCCTTCCTGCTTGAGCGCTTTCATCGCGGCTGGGTCGGTGGCGCCGCCGCAACCGACGGTCGCGTCGACACGCGAGTAGTTGCGCACGCCGGCGAGCTCGGCTTTCGTGACTTGCGCCAGAAGGGGGCTCGCGGCGGCGGCCGCGATCGTGAGGGACAAGAATGTGCGCAGGAACATGGTGCGCCTCCTGCGCGCATTGTAGCTGGCTGGCAAGTGCCTTTGCTGAGGCGGGTCTGAAGACCCGCGGCTGCTAGCGTTCGACGGTGACCACGACGGGGTGCTCGATGCGGACCGTCACCGGCGACCCCGACGGAAGCGTCGCCGCATTGCGCCCGCCGGCCGCGACCGCGGCCGTGCCGGCGCCGGCACCAATCGATCCGCCAATTGCCGCGCCCTTCGCGCCGCCGAGGATGCCCCCGATGATGGCGCCACCGATGGCGCCGCCGCCGATCTTGGCCGCGTTCTCGTTGCGCACCGAGCTGCCCTCGCGGTAGATCGGCTCGGTGTCGATCGCCAGGCGGGTCCCGTCGGCGAGCACGATCGACGTGAAGCGCACGCCGAGCCGCGCCTTGTCGCGGAGGCGCGCGCCGCGCTCGACCAGCGTCACTTCGCCGTGTGCCTTCGAGCCGGCGGGAATGGCCACGCGGTCGCCGATGCGCACGTCGCGCGTCACGAGCGCGATGACTTCGTCCTCGACACGTGCCGTCTCGCTCGAAACCGAGTTCTCGAGCTGCAGGCCGATGACGGACTGCGCCGGCAGGCCCAGCTCCACGAAGCGGGGTTCCGGCGGCGCGGGCGGGGCCTCGGCCACACGCGGCGGATCGATGGGTGCCGGGACGGGCGCCGGCGCTTCGACCGGTGCTGCGGGAGGCGCAGCCGTCACGGGCGGCGGGGCGGGCGCCGGTACGTGCGGTCGCTGAGCCGGGGTCGCGCGTGCGACTGGAGCCTGGCGTACGGCCGGCGCGCGCGGCGGCTCCGGCACCGGCGCCTCAGGGGCCACGACGCCCTCGGATTGCTCGACCTCCGGTCCAGGAACCGTGGCCTGCGGCTGACCCGCCGCCGTGGTCTGCCCGGCACGGGTCGCCACCAGCGCTCCGACGGCACCGGCCGCCAAGCTGGCCCCAACCACGATTCCGATGGCCGTTCTGGTGAAGTCCATGTTCAGGCTCCCTTTGGGCCGTTGCCTCAGCAAGGGTCGTGCCCGTGACATTCGGGGCGATTGCGCCCAAGAACCGGCAAGTCGAGGCCCGGATCCTGTCCTGTTCGCGGGGCGGCTGTCCTGTGTCCAGGGGACGAAACTGACCGCTGCCGGCGCCTCAGGAGCCCTTAGGAACCCTTTAGGAACCCTTAGCCTGCGAACTTGTAGCCCAGGCCGTGAACCGTGAGGATGAGCTGCGGATGGCGGGGGTTGTCTTCGATTTTCTGCCGCAGCCAGGCGATGTGGACGTCCACGGTGCGTGTGGACGGCATGGCGTTGTAGCCCCACACTTCGTTCAGCAGTTCGTCGCGCGACAGCGCCGCGCCGCGATGTTCGACGAAGTAGCGCAGCAGCTTGAATTCGCGGGCCGAGAGCTCCAGCGGCACACCGTTTTTGGTGACTTCCGCGCGACGGAAGTCGATCGCCACGTCACCAAAGCGGTGGGCCTCCGTTGTCGCGGCCGCGGTCGCGGCGGCGGTGGAGGCGCTGCGGCGCATCAGCGCTTCGATGCGCGCCAGCAGTTCCGCCATCTCGAACGGCTTCACCACGTAGTCGTCGGCGCCGAGCTTCAGGCCGACGACGCGATCCACGACCTGCCCTCGCGCCGTGAGCATGAGGATCGGCGTCTGAATACCTTTCTGGCGCACCGCGCGGCAGATGTCGAAGCCGTTGCCGCCGGGCAGCATCACGTCGAGCACGATCACGTCGAAGCTGCCGCTCGAGGCCTTGGCCAGACCTGATGCGGCGTCCATGGCGCTGTCCACGTCGTAGCCTTCGGCCGACAGGCGATCGGTGAGCGTCATGATGAGCCCGGGCTCGTCTTCGACGAGTAGCAGTCGGCGCGACACGATCGAGGACCCCGTCAGGAGTGGGCCGCGACGCTCGCGCCGCTCGCAAGGGTGCTCGGTCGCGACTGAGGCGGCGCCACCGGCAGGGTGAGCGTGAAGGTGGTGCCGGCGTTCGGCTTGCTGGTGACCGCGATACGGCCGCCGTGCGCCACCACGATACGTTTCACCAGTGAGAGGCCGAGGCCGTTGCCGTGAATCTGCCCCGCGACGGCGTCGGAACCGCGGTAGAACGGCTCGAAAATGTGCGGCAGGTCGGCCGGGGGAATGCCGGTGCCGTGATCGCTGACGGCGATGCAGATCTCAGCGCGCCGGTTTGGGGCACGCTCGGCGCGCACGCCAACCCACCGGTCAGGGCCGCCGTATTTGACGGCATTGGCCAGCAGGTTCTGGACTGCCGAGCGCAGCGCCTCGGGGTCGCCGATGACGTGCGGCAGGTCGGGCGTGATGTCGCGCTGCACGGTCAGCGCTCCGGCACCCGCGGCCGCAATGGCCGTGTCCACCGCCGCGTTGACGATGTCGGCGGGCGAGATCGGCGCCGTGGTGCCAAGACCCGCGCCGGACTCCAGGCCGGCGTACTGCAGCACGCTCTCGATCATCTCGCCGAGCCGACGCGCCTCCGACTCGATGACCGTGCCGTAGCGCTTGACCCGCTCGCTGTTGCCGACGACTCCGTCCGAGAGGTTTTCCGCCGCCGACCGGATCACCGCCACCGGCGTGCGCAGTTCGTGCGTGACGCCGGCGACGAACTCCATCTGCTGCTCGGCGAGGCGGTGCGCGCGCCGCGAGGCCGCCGCCAGCAGGCTCACGCTCACGCTGAGGAGGAGCAGCATGCCGAAGCTGATGCCCAGGTTCCGCCGCCGCGCGCTGGCCACGGCGGTTTCGAGCGAACCGCTCGCGTGGCGCACGATGAGCCGCCAGCGTCCCAGCTCTTCGTCACGCGGTGGAAGATCGCCCGGTGACAGCCGCCGCTCGGGCAGCGGGCCCTGCGGCGCACCAAGGCGCACGCCGGCGCCGCGGCCTCGCGCGAAGAACAGGCGGGGGCCGACGCGAGCCCCGAAGAAGACCTCGCTCGCGTCTGCGTTGGCCGGATCGGCCGGAGCGTCGGGATCAGAGCGGTAGAGCACGCGCGCCGGATCGCTCACCGAGACCACGGCGACGCGATAGCTGTCGCCGTCCTGGTGGATGAAATAGCGCCGTGCGAGCGTCGGCAGGATTTGCTCCTGCATGTACTGGACGTCGAGCCGCAGGATGGTGAAGCCGAAGACCGGAGTGATCGATGCGGGACGCGTGCCGGCCGGGTTGCCGGGGCCGATCAGGTTGCGGAGCGGACTGATGACCAGCGACTCGTCGTCGGTCAGCGGGAAGCGCCGATCGATCGGCTGGCCGGCGTTGAAGTCGCGAAGCTGGCGCTCGAAGTCCGGCCGCCAGCGGGCGATGTCGTCGGGCCAGGACGCGGGCTCGAACGCGTGCGTCTCCGCGTCGAACCGCCGGATGCGCACGATCGGGCCCACCGCGTCCACGATGAAGATGTCCGAAACAAGGCGCGGGTGCTCCGACGTATCCACCCATGCTTCGTACCGATCGGTGTACTGCTCCGACGCACCGTCCCGGGCGGTCACCGGGCCGACCTGAAGGGTGAGCACGGCGCGGCCGACCTCGACGTCGAACGCCTCGCGGAACTGCAGCGCCGCGTTGCGGAGGTTGTGCTGCATCCGCTCGCGCTCGGCGTCGCTGACCTGGCCGACCCAACGATACTGAAGGACGGCGAGGGCGGGCAGCAGCACCAGGAGGGCGCCGGTGAGGAGCGTGAGGCCCGATGGGCGGGGCAGCTTCACGAGGTGAGTGTAACACGGACGAAACGACCGTAAGTTCTTGATTTAATTGCTTTTACATTCTTAACAATTTCTTAGCTGGCGCTTAACCAACCGACCCGGCCCAGCTCCGATAATGAGGACGATGAAACCTTGGCTCGTCGTCCCGGCGGTCGCCGCCCTCCTCGTGACGGCCCTGCTGTCGAGGCCGGCCCAGTCGCAGGACGTGCAGGACACCCAGAAAGGCGCCGCGCTCTTCGCCGAGGCGCGCAAGGCGATTGGTGGTGACGACAAGCTGCGGGCGGTGAAGACCCTGCAGTCGAAGGGCACCTACAAGCGCACGGCGGGCACCAACACCCAGGAAGGCGACGTCGAGATTCTGATCGAGCTGCCAAACAAATATCGCCGCAACGAGTTGAGTGGCTTTGCCGGCGGGCCGACGCAGGAACGCGTCGAGGTCCTCAACGGCGAAGAGGTCTGGGACGTCAACGCGGCGGGCGGCTTCGGCGGTTTCGGCCGGTTTGGCGGCGGCGGTGGCGACTTCGGCGGCCGTCGCGGCGATCGCGGCGGCTTCGGCGGACAACCGGGGCAGGCGGGTCAGGGCGCGCAGGGCGGGCAGCAGGCGCAGGGGCGCGGCACCATCGACCCTGAGCGGCTGAAGGAGCTGCAGCGGCGCCAGCGCCAGACCGAGCTCGCGCGCCTATCACTGATGTGGCTGCTCACGACCGACGCGCCGGTCGCGTGGATTGGCACCGCACAGTCGCCCGACGGCACGGCCGACGTTCTCGAGGTGAAACCGGCCGAGGGCCCGGCCACGCGAGTGTTTCTCGATCAGGGCACGCACCTGCCGCTGATGTTGACCACCACCGCCGGCGGCGCCGGGCGCGGCTTCGGCCGTCGCGGCGCCGGCCCGGACGGCGCCAACGCTCCTCAAGGCCAGGCTCCAGCTGGCATCCCGGCGCCCCCGGCCCCACCGCCGGGCGGCGCACCTGCTGCGGGCGACGTCCCCCGGCGCGGCGGGCCGCAGGGCGGTCAGCCGATTACCATCGAAACCCACCTGTCCGATTACAAAGCGGTGAATGGCATCAAGATGCCGCATCTGATCACCCGCGGCGTCAACGGCCAGACTAACGAGGAATGGGAGATCAAGAGCTTCAAGATCAACCCCAGCCTCAAGGCGAACACGTTCACCAAATGAGGCGAGCCCTTCTCGTCATGGGGCGAGCCCTCCTCGTCGTTCTCGGCCTGCTGGCCGCTGCGCCCGTTCTCGCCCAGAACGCCAATCAGGCCCAGCTTCGGCTCGTCGTCGTCGACCAGACCGGGGCCGGCATCCCCAACGCCACGGTGGTCGTCACACCGGCCACGGGCGAGCCGATCACCGTCATGTCGGACGAACGCGGCGTGGCCACGCTGCCGCCCCTCGCCCCGGGCGCGGTGAAGGTGCACGTGGAGTTTCCCGGTTTCGAGATATCCGATTCATCGCTCACGCTGCGCCGCGGCGCCACCAACCAGACCATCACGCTCGGCATCGCCGGCGTTCAGGAAGAAGTGGTCGTCAACGACACCGGCGGCGCGCTCGACGACCGCAGCGGCAACGCGCAGACGACGACGCTCGAACAGTCGGAGATCGACGCCCTGCCCGACGACCCGGACGAGCTCGCCGAGGTGCTGCAGCAGATGACCGGCGGCTCGGGCGCGACCTTCCAGGTGAACGGCTTCCGCGGCGGCCGCCTGCCTTCGCGCGACGAGATCCGCCAGATCCGCTTCCGCACCAACTCGTTCTCCGCCGACAACCACGACGCCGGCCGCACCCAGATCGAGATCATCACCCGGCCCAACGTGCGGGAGTGGAGCGGCAACGCCAACATGGGCCTGCGGAGCGACGTGCTGAACGCCCGCAACGCGTTCGCGGAATCCGAGACGCCCGAACAGTTTCGCCGCTTCAACATGTCCCTGCGCGGGCCGATCGTGGCCGGCAAGACGTCGCTGCGGCTCGGTATCGACGGCAACCGGCAATACGATTCGCCGACGATTTACGCGCTGAACGAAGACGGGACCGAGTATCGCGATACCGTGCACCGGCCCAGCGAGTCCACCAACTTCACCGCGGGGATCGAGCACGCACTGACCAAGAACCAGACGCTGCGCCTCGAGTACCGCCGTAACCAGAACGCCGCCGAAAACCAGGGCGTGGGCGATTTCAGCTACCCCGAGCGCGCCTTCGAGCGGAACAGCCACGCGCACCAGGGGCGGTTCCAGATCCAGGGGCTGATCGGCAAGACCACGCTTCACGAGATCCGGGTGGAGGTCGATCGCCAGGAAAACGAGACGACGTCGGCGTCGAGTGCCACCTCGATCAACGTGCTCGATGCGTTCAACAAGGGCGGTGCCGGCGTCAACAGCCGCGGGTCGTCGCACACCATCGGGATCGCCGACAACGTCGACTTCAATATCGGGCGCAAGCACGCGATGCGCGTCGGCGCCTTGTTCGAGGGCGGGTCCTACCGCAACTTCGACGCCCGCAATGCCGCCGGCACGTTCACGTTCGGCGGCATCCAAGCGTACCAGGCGGGCATCCCCCTGCAGTTCACCCAGCGCATCGGCCAGGTGAACACCTCGTTCGGGGACTATCAGTTCGGGCTGTACTGGCAGGACGACATCCGGGTGAATCGCAACTTCTCGTTCAGCGTCGGCGCCCGGCAGGAGATGCAGTCGCTCATCGACGACAAGCTGAACGTGATGCCGCGCCTGGGCTTCTCATGGAACGCGCCGGCCAAGCTCACCGTGCGCGGCGGCTACGGCACCTTCTACGACTGGTACGACACCGGCCTCTACGACCAGACGCTGCGCGTCAACGGTGTGGACCAGCGCGATCTGCTGATCCTCAGCCCGGGGTATCCCAACCCGTTCCTCGGTGCCGACACGGTCGTCCTGCCTGGCGGTCGTGTGCAGGCCGCGCCCGGCCTGGAGATGCCCTACATCCACCAGGCATCGATCGGTGTGGAGCGCGCGATCACCAGCAACCTGCAGACGCAGGTCTCCTATCAGATGCTGCGCGGGCGCCACCTGATGCGATCGGTCAACATCAACGCGCCGGACGAATTCGGCGTGCGGCCCGAACCGACGGTGGGCACCGTGACGCAGTTCGAGTCGACCGGCCGCTCGCAAAGCGATCGGCTCACGGTGAACCTCAACTACCGGGTGCCGCAGAAGCGGATCTTCATGGGCGGCAATTACACGCTCGGCCAGGTGAAGAACCACGCCGACAGCGCCACGTCGCTTCCCGCCAACAGCCTCGACCCCGACGCCGAATGGGGCCCGTCGTTCCAGGACGTGCGGCATCGCGTGAACGCGATGGTGAACCTGCCCTTCTTTCTCGGGTCGCGGATCAACGCCAACGCCAACGCGCAGTCGGCCTCGCCGTACAACATCACGACCGGCACCGACAGCAACCTCGACGGCGTCGTGAACGATCGGCCCGGCAACGTGGGCCGCAACAGTGCGCGCGGCAGCGCCCGTTTCGACGTGAGCATGCGGGTGAGCCGCAACTTCACGTTCGGCCCCCAGCGGTCGCCGACCGGCGGCGGACGCGGTGCGGGGGGACAGAACGGTGGCGGGCGCGCAAACGGCGGGCCGCCCGAAGGCGCACCGGCAGGCGGCGGCAACTTCCCGGCTGGCGCGGCGCCGCAGTTTGGCCAGGGCGGTCCCGGAGGGCCCGGCGGGCCTGGTGGCGGCGGGGGGAATCCGTTCGCCAACAACAGCGGGCGGTTCAGCGCCGAGGTGTGGATCAGCGCCAACAACGTGTTCAACCGCGTGAATTACCTGAATTACGTCGGGACCCTGCGGTCGCCGTTCTTCGGCACCGCCACGTCGTCGGCGCCGGCCCGCCGCGTCGAGATCGGGATGAACTTCCGGTTCTAGGGGGTCGATCTTCCCGTTACCCCTTCGGGTTCCCTAATACAATCATCCACCGTGAAAGTGACGGTGGTCGGCGCAGGCATCATCGGCTGCGCCGTCGCATACGAGCTCGCGCGGCGGGGGGCGCGGGTGCATGTGGTCGACCCCCGCACGCCCGGCCAAGGCGCGACCCGCGCCTCCGCAGGTATCCTCGCCCCGTACATCGAAGGCCACGTCCCGTCTCTTCTCAAACTCGGCGTCCGCAGCCTCGCCCTCTACGACGAGTTCGTGCAGCGCGTGAGCGCCGATGGCAGCACCGACGTCGAGTTCGCCCGCTGCGGCACCCTCCAGGTGGCGGTGGCCGACGCCGAGAACATGCGCCTGGAGGCGCTCGCCCGCGATCTGACTGAAGCGCGCGTCGTGCACCGGATGTTCGACAAGGACGAGGTGCGGCAGCTCGAGCCGGACCTGTCGCCCCAGGTGCACAGCGCACTGCTGATCCCCGCGCACGGCTATGTCATGGCCGCCTCGCTCGTGGCCGCGCTGGTGGCGGCGGCCATCAGGCTCGGTGTGGTGTTTGAAACCGCAACCGTCACGCAGGTCGGCAGCGCCGCGGGCGGCGCGTGCGTTCACACCTCGAACGGACGCATCGAAGGCGAGGCGGCGGTGATGGCCGCCGGCAGCTGGTCGGGAGTCATTCCCGTGCGCGCCGGACTCGAGGCCGCGTCGGCGGCGAAGCCCGCGGTGCGCCCGGTGCGCGGACAGCTGGTGCGGCTCGAGATGGAAGGACCGGTGGCGCGTCACGTCCTCTGGGGCCCCGGCTGCTATGTGGTGCCGCTGCGTGACGGCTCGGTGCTGGTCGGCGCCACGGTCGAGAACGCCGGCTTCGACGACCGTCCCACGGCCGGCGGCGTGCGCAGCCTGCTCAACGCCGCCACGAGCATGTTTCCCGCGCTCGAGAGTGCAGTGTTCGCGGGCGCACGAGTCGGTCTCCGCCCTGGTACCGACGACGAGTTGCCGATCGTGGGACGGTCGGTCAGCATGCCGCGCGTGTTCTATGCGACCGGGCACTTCCGCAACGGCGTGCTGCTGGCGCCGCTCACCGCATCGCTCCTCGCCGATTTGATCCTGGACGGCTGCGAAGGCCCAGGCATGGAAATGATGCGCCCGGCCCGAATGGGTCTCTGACGGTGCTGTCCCCGGTGTTACGCCATGCGCCTCAAGAAACTCTATAGCTCGCGTGAAGTGGCCTCGCTCACCGGCCTCTCGGCCCGGCAACTGCAGTGGTGGGACTCGCGCCGTCTCTTCACGTCGGCCGTCGCGTCACAACGGACCGAGGCGGGCGGCTACACGGAGCGGCGCTACACACCGCTCGACGTGCTCGAGCTGCAGGCGCTCGCCGATTTGCGGCGGCGCGGCTTTTCGATCCCGCGCCTGCGGCACCTGCTCGACACGCTGCGCGACGTGTTCCATATCCGTCTCTACGAAGCGATCGGAGACGGCGGCCCGATGACGCTCTTCGTCGGCGGCGATGGGATCTTCGCGCGCATGCAGGACGGCCGGATGTTCAACCTGGACGACCCGGCGCAGCCGCTGCTGATGGTCGGTGAGGAACTGCCGCTGCGCCAGGTCACGGCGAGAGAGCGCAAGCGCAAGCCGCCGGCGCGGCGATTGGGCACCGAGCCCGTGGGTTAGCTGATCGGAAAGATCTTCTCGAGGCCGTCGGCCGGCCGGGGAATCACGTGCACGCCGACCAGTTCGCCCACGCGCCTGGCGGCGGCGGCTCCCGCATCGGTCGCGGCTTTCACCGAGCCGACATCGCCACGGATGATCGCGGTGACGAGCCCGGCATCCACCTTCTGCCAGCTCACGAGCACGACGTTCGCGGTCTTGAGCATGGCATCGGCGGCTTCGATCATGCCGACGAGGCCGCGCGTCTCGATCATGCCGAGCGCGTCGCCGACGGGAGGCTTGTCGTTGTTGGCCACTGGTGAGGCGGGCATTCTATCACCTCTACCAGCCCTCGCGCGCCCGCAGGGCGGTGATGTGCGCGACGTGATGGCGCGAGTGCCAGCCGTAGGTTTGCAGCAGCCTCTCGATGGTGAAGGTCTTGCCGTGCTCGGGGTGCACGAAGGTCCGCCCGAAGTCGGCGCCGGCGAGGGCGGTGTTGAGCGCGTCCCAGCGGCGATGCACACCGTCGATGAGCACGAGCGAGACGTCGATCGGCAGGCGCATGTCGGCCAGCGTGGCCCACGCGTTCTCGTCGTACGGCTTGATCGTGGGTTGCGCTTCGGTGAGCGCGAGCTTGAGGCGGACGAGCGCGTTCATGTGACTGTCGGCCACGTGGTGCACCAACTGACGGACGGTCCATCCCTCGGAACGGTAGGGCGTGTCGAGTTGCCGGTCGTCGAGGCCGGCGACCGCGGCGCGAATCTTCTGCGGCAGCGCCGCGATGTCGGCGACGTCGGTGGCCCGCTGCGTCGCATTCGACTGCGCGATGGGCGCGAAGCGACCGATGGGGTATCTCAGGTCGTCTGTGGCTGCCATGAAGTTTTGTACAACGAAATTGCGCGCCGATCGCACACAGTAAAATCATCGAATCCATGCGCATGGTGCTGGCAGATGGGCCGCTCGTGGAACGTGTCCTCGACGACACCTTTCCGGTGTGGCACGAGGGTCTCTCGCGTGACGCCTACTCGAGGTGGAGCCGGGGCCAGTTGCAAACGCCGTGGGGCCGGGAGCACCTGCAGCGGTTCGTAATGCTCGACGAGGGTGGCGGGCACGTCGCCTCGCTGAAGCGCTATCGCTATCCCGTGCACCTGGACGGCCGCGACGGCTGGATGTGCGGCATCGGCGCGGTGCTCACGACGCCCGAGCATCGCGGACACGGCCACGCGTCAACCCTGGTCGAGCAGGTCGTCGAGCAGTCGCGGGCCGAGGGCGCTGTCGCGGCTGGCCTTTTCTCCGAAATTGGAACCACCTTTTACGAGCGGCTCGGGTTCGTGCCGGTGGCGCTCGACGAGGTCTCGGTGCGAGTCAACCGCCGCAACGGATCGCCGGCCATGCTGGTGCGGTCGGGCGACGACCGCGATCTGCCGTCGCTCGTGGCCATGCATGCCGTGCGGGCGGCCGGGGCGCGGTTGGCGCTGCGGCGCGATCGGCCGCTTGTCCACTACGCGCTGGCGAAAAAGCGGCTGTTCGCCGGGCTGAGCCCCAGCGGCACACGGCAGGTGGAGTTCTTCGTGGCCGAGGAAGGCGCGAGCGCCGTGGCTTACGTGGTGTTCTCGCAGAACGAGTACGGCTGGACCCTGGAAGAGGCCGGCGACCGCGATCCGGCAGGAGCCCGGCTGGGCGGGATGCTCCAGGTCCTGCTGGCGCGTGAGCCGTCGCACCGCGACCCCGTCATCCGCGCCTGGTGGCCGCGCGCCTTTCCCGTGCCGCCGCAGCTCACGTTGTCGAACCGCAGCGACCCGAAGGACGTCTTCATGGTGCGGCCGCTCGCCGACGGCGTCACCATGCCCGATGGTCCGGAAGGCGTGTTCTATTGGCGGAGCGATTATTTCTGACGCTGGAGGGCTTAGGGCTTAGGGCTTAAGCTGGCCTAAGCCTTGAGCCTTAAGCCCTGAGCCGTTATTGCGGCGGCTCGATCTTCAACACCGCGCCGAACGTCTCGTCGGTGAGCGCGTAGAGGAAACCGTCGGGTCCGGGCTTCACTTCGCGGATGCGCTGTTTCAATTCGGCGAGGAAGATCTCGCGGCCGGTGGGCAACCCCTTCGGGTTGAACTGCACGCGCTGTATGTGCTGGCCAGTGTTGTTGCGCATGGCGCCGACGAAGGCGTTGCCCTTCCAGCCGGGGAACTTGTCGCCGTTGTAGAACGACAGCCCGGAGATGGCGATGGCCGGCACCCAGTACACGACGGGCTCTTCGTAGCCAGGTGCGGTGAACCCCTTGCCGACGACGGTGCCGTCGTAGTTGCGGCCGAGCGACACCTCCGGCCAGCCATAGTTCTTGCCCTTGACGATCTGGTTCAGTTCGTCGCCGCCCTGCGGGCCCTCTTCGGTGGACCACAGGGTGCCGTCGATCGGATTGATGTACATGCCGAGCGGGTTGCGGTGCCCGAGCGTCCAGATCTCCGGCTTGTAGCCCGCTTTGCCGACGAACGGGTTGTCGGGCGGCACGCCACCGTCCGTTGTGATGCGCACGATCTTGCCGATGTGCGAGTTGGGATCCTGCGCCTTGGGAGCGATATTGCGATCGCCGAGTGAGACGAACAGGTTGCCGGCGGAATCCCACGCGAACCTGGTCCCGTAGCTGCCAGTGGCCGGCCCCAGTACGCCCGGGAGCTTCTCCGTGCCGGGAGCGCCGTGATAGGCGTCGGCCACCCAGATGTCCTTCCCCTCGGTCAGCGTCGTCCCTCCATCCCAGCGCGCGCGATAGACGGCCGTGGTCGCGTCGTTGCCGCCGGCCGGTCCGGGCTTGGCATAGGCGAGGTAGATGCGGCGGTTGGTCGCAAACTGCGGATCGAGCGAGACGTCGAGCATTCCGCCGAGACCGACGGCGAGCGACTGCGGCAGCGGACCGATCGGGGCCGGGTCGACCACGCCGTTGCGGATGACGCGCAGGCGTCCGGGGCGCTCGGTCACGAGCATGCTCCCGTCCGGGACGAACGCGATGCCCCACGGGTGATCCAGGCCTTTGATCGCCGTCACGTGAATGCGCCCGCGGCCCGCCCCGAGATCCCACGGCCCCGCACCGAGCGTGTCGGTGGGCGCCGGGCCACGCCCGCGCGCAGCCGGCGCGGCGCCCGCGGCGCCCGGCGCCTGCTGGGCGGAAGGCGCCGGAATCGAAACGAGGGCGGCGAACACCAGAACCGCGGCCAGCCACACGCCGGCCACGAGCTTCGAAGAGGACTGCCTCAGCATGAGGATCGATCTTAGCGCGATGTCATTCAGCGCGCGACGAGGTCGAGCGCCGCGCTCGCGCAGCGACCCGAGGAATGGATCCGGTTCCGCTCAGCGTTCGATGAGGCGGAGCGCCACGGTTTTGGTCTCACCGTTGCGAATCGTGAGGCGCGAGGCGCGCTCGCTCAGGCGTTCGAGGAACTCCGGGTCCTGCCATTCGCCGTCCTCGACGTAGTCCACCGCCGCGGCGAGATAGGTCGCGCCGCCGGGCAGGCCGCGCAGCATGAACCGGCCCTGTGCGTCGGCGCGCACCATCCGCACGTAGCGTGTCGGGAACGTCCACAGCGCGGCATCCTCTGCGAACACCAGCACGCTGTAGTTCTTGGCGTCCTGATTGCGCACCGTCGCGGTACCGTTCACTTCGCTCACCTGGTCCGTGAGCACGATACGAGCGTTGGTCAACTGCTCGGTGCCACGCAGATCGAATGCCCCGTCCGTGACATCGGCGCTGCCGACGACCACCGACTTCACCACCCACTGCGACGGCAGGTTGTCGACCCGCAGGGCGACAGTACCGGAGAGCGACGAGAGCTGGAAGGCGCCTGCGGCCGAGACCTGCGCGTTGTTGCCGCCCTGTCCGAAGGTGTTGCGCAGCTGGCGGGCCGCGACGCGGATGTTCGAGAGCGTGATCGGCGCCGTGCCTTCCGTGACGATGGTGCCGGCAATCGACGCGCCGCGGGTCATGGCAATCGTGACGCCGGTCACGTCGCTGTCGCCCACTACGACAGGCACCGAGCCGATCTCGTTGTCCCCAACCCGGGTGGCGCCGCCGCGCCCGCGCCCGCTGCCCATGCCGATGGCGATGCCGATGCCAGCGCGCGCGTTCAACACATACGAGCCCGGGGCGACGTTGGCAATCGTGAACGTGCCGTCGGCCTGAATACCCCCACCCATCGACGCGATTGGGCCTTCACCACTGTCGGCGTTGTTCGTCAGCATGACGGCGCCGCCGCCCACCTCACCACTCTGGCTCACGACTGTGCCGGAGACACGCACCAGCCGCACTGGGAGCAGCGAAAAGCCGATATTGAGCTCCTCACCAGCGCCCACCGTCACGCGTTGCGCGTCGGTCACGTTGCCGGTCCCGGGGTAGTAGGTGGCCGCGTAGCCCGAGGTGTCGCCGGACGAGTCGAACGGGTTGGCGCGCAGCGTGGCGCTGACGTAGTAGTCGCCGGGCGCAAGGCCGTAGAGGCGGAAGGCGCCGGTGTCGTCGGTCTCGTCGTCGACGCCGACATTGACCAGCCGGCGGCGGCCCTCGAACATCTGGCTGCGCTGCACCCGTACACGCACGTTGGCCACGGGATCGCCGACGTCGTCCTGCACGCGGCCGTTGATGACGCCGCCGCGCACGAGCGCGAAGTTGGCGCCGTCCATGCGCTGCCCATCGCCCAGCTCGATGGGGGAAACGGTCTCGAACGGGCGGCGCTGGCCCAGCCGCTGGGTGACGTAGCCGGGTTTGGACGCCGACAGCGTCCATTGGCCGGACGGCAGATCGCGCAGCTCGAAGCGGCCGTCGACATCGGTCGTCGCCACCCGGCCGCCGGGCATGTCACTGACGTTGGCGCGCACCTGCGCACGCCGCACCGGCGTCCCGGCGTCCGACGTCACGCGGCCGCGAATGAGCGCCGTTCCGGTCGGCAATTCGCCACGGCCGCGGAAGAACTGACCGATGCCGCGCCCCCCGCCTCCGCCCACTCGCGCCCCGGTCTGGCCGCCTCCCGCTGGCGGCTCTGGCGGCGCGCCGCCACCGTTCCCGCGCTGCCCGACGAGCAGCGCCGGGCCGGCAACGATGGCTCCACACACGAGCAGAATGGCGGCCACGGCACGCCAGATGGCATTCACGACGTGAGTATAGACGTGACGGTCGGGCCGCCGGTTGTCGCCGGCGGGTGCGATTCTGAAGTTCCGCTCCGGGCCGCCGGCCGGGTAAGATCCCGCCACATTCAGGGGAGGGGCCGTGATTCCAGAGCGCTACGCACCGTACACCTACGCGCTGTTCCGCATCGTGTTCGGCATGCTGTTCTTCTTTTTTGGGCTGCAGAAGCTGCTCGGCTGGTTCGGCGGCCCGGCGGCGCCCTTGATGTCGCTGCAGGGCGCGGCCGGGGTCGTCGAAACGCTCTGCGGCTTTCTCATCATGGTTGGCCTCTTCACCAAGCCTGCCGCCTTTCTCGCCAGCGGCGAGATGGCCGTCGCGTATTTCTACATCCACATGCGCCTGATGGGAGTGACGCCGCTCGTGAACATGGGCGAGCGCGCCACGCTGTTCTGCTTCGCGTTCCTCTACATCTGCTCGCGCGGGGCCGGGTTGTTCAGCGTCGATGGCGCGATGGGGAAGAAGTGAGGAAAACGGCTCCCGGCTTCGGGCTTCCGGGCTTGTGAGGAACTCTTGTCAACGCGAGGAAAACTCATGAAACCGGTCGAAGTGTTCAGGTGCGTGGCCGCGGGTCTTCAGACCCGCCTCATGGCCGCGGCGCTGGTGATGGTTGTTGCGGTGCCGGCAGCGGCGCAGGTGCGCATCGTTCAGACCAACTCGGGCAACACCAACAATGTCCACCTGATCGATCCGGCGACACAGCGGATCGTCGGCGAGGTGGCCAACGTACCGATCAACCACGGCGCGGCCGCGTCGCCCGACGGACGCTGGCTGTACTTCAGCAGCGAGGCCGAGCAGACGCTCCACGTCGTGGACGCCAGGACGCTGCAGACCACGAAGAAGATTCCGCTGTCGGGACGGCCCAACAACGTCTCGATCTCGCGCGACGGGCGCCGGGTGTACGTGGGCATCGTCTCGGCTCCGGGCGCCGTGGACGTGATCGACACGGGTTCGCTCGAGCGGGTGAAATCGATCCCGACCAAGGGCGGCATTCACAACGTCTACGTCACGCCGGACGGACAGCACGTGGTGGCCGGGTCGATTGCCGGCCGGCTGATGACCGTCATCGACGCCAAGACCGAGGAGCCGATCTGGACCCTCTTCAACGAAGGCGTGCGGCCGATTGCGTTCGAAAGGAACCTGGACGGCTCGACCAGGCGGCTGTTCGTGCAGATCTCAGAACTGCACGGGTTCGCCGTCGTGGACTTCGCGGCGCGCAAGGAAGTGGGCCGCGTGATGCTGCCGAACGACATCCCTCCCGAGAAAGTGGACAAGGGACCGTTCAACGCCTCGCCATCGCACGGGCTGGGCGTCGCACCCGACGGCAAGAGCCTGTGGGTGACCAGCCGGCCGAACGCGCGCGTCTACGTCTACTCGCTCCCGGACATCACGCTGCTCGGACACGTCGATCTCGGCGGACGCCCCGACTGGGTGACGTTCACGCCGGACAGCAAGACGGTCTACATCTCCACCGAGAACACCGATTCCGTCATCGCCGTGGACGTGGCGACGCGCAAGGAAGCCGCGCGCATCACCGTCGGCGACGCGCCGAAGCGAAACATAACGGTGGTCATGAAATAGGCTCCCGGCTCCCGGCTCCCGGCTCCCGGCTCCCGGCTCCCGGCTCCCGGATTCAGGTTCGTGTGAGCGCGCGCGTCATTGCCCGAAGCCCGGCTGACAGTCTGGCGTACCCACGCACGAGCTCATCGGTGTCATTCGCAGGCAGAATCGCCAGCCGATTCGCCACTGTCGCGAGGTACTCCGCCTCCGATGCTGAGCCGATCGCGATGTTTAGAAAATGGAGATACTCCCCCGTCGAATGGCGCGCAGATCCTTCAACGATGTTGCACGCGGCTGAGACGGCTGCGCGCCGAAGTTGGCTTTGGAGTCCGTAGCGTTCTTCTACGGGAAACGCCGCGGAAACTCGATACGCATCGAGGACGAGTTGATCTGCTTGAACGAAGACCTGAAGTCTCCTGTGGTCGCGGCTCATGCCCCTCAGGATTCAACGAGCGTGCCGAACACAAGCCCCAGAGCCGGGAGCCGGAAGTCGGGAGCCTTTCCTACTCCTTCTTCCCAATCGCGCTCCACAAATACTCCGCGAGCGCGTCGACTTCTGCGTCGTCGAGCGCGGCGCCGTACTCCTTCATCGTCACCACGATGTCCTTCCACTGCGCGCGCGAGTAGTAGCCCTTGAACTTCGTGACCTCGTCGAGGTCGTGACAGGTCGTGCAGGCCCGCACCAGGACCTTCTTGCCGGGGCCGTCGGGCAGTTCATCGCCGGGGGCGCGCGCGGCCAATACCGGGCCGGACGACCAGGCGGCGGCGCCGGCGAAAGCGATGGCTGCCACGGCGGCCAGCGCCAGGTGCGCGCGAAGGGGCTGGCGACGCCGTCCGATCACAGCTTGATGACGATTTTCCCGAGGTAACTGCCGTTGTCCATCAACTCGAGGGCCTGCGGCGCCTCTTCGAACGGAAACACGCGATCGATGATCGGGCGGATCTTGTGCTCGGATATGAAGCGATTCATCGCTTCGAAGTCGGCCCGCGACCCGACGTAGATGCCGCTCACCTTGGCGCCCATGCCGAGGAGCCGTCCCGCCGGCACGTCGCTGGCAAACCCTGACAGCCCGCCGATGAGCGCGATGTGGCCGTCGTAGGCCAGCGCTTCGAGCGCGCGCGGGAGCGTGTCGCGGCCGCCGACCTCGAGCACGTGACTCACGCCGGCATCGCCGGTGAGCTTTCGCACTTCCTTCTGCCACTCGGGGTTGGTGCGGTAGTTCACGGTACCGAACGCCCCCATGGCTTTGACCTTGGCAATCTTGTCGTCGCTCGAGCTCGTGATGATCGGCCGGGCACCTGCCGCGGCGGCAAACTGCAGCCCGAACGTGGACACGCCGCCGGTGCCCTCGAGCAGCACGAAGTCGCCACGCTGGAGGCCGCCCTCCACGAAGAGCGCACGATAGGCGGTCACGCCGGCACAGGGCAGCGTGGCGCCCTCTTCGAAGCTCAAATGGTCGGGGATGCGGACGAAGCCGTTCTCGTCGCGGGACACGAACTCCGACAGCATCCCGTCCATGCCGGCGCCGCCGCGCGCCGACGCCATCCCGTCGGCCGTGCGGCGGCCGTCGATCCACCGCGCGAAGAAGATGCCGGCCACCCGGTCGCCGACGCGGAAGCGGCTGGCCCCGGCGCCGACGGCCACCACTTCGCCCGCGCCATCCGACAGCGGCACCTTGCCGGCCATGGCGCCACCGCCGGTGCCGCCGTACTGCGCCCGGGTCACCGAGAGGTCGCGCTGGTTCAGCGACACGGCGCGCACGCGGACCAGGATCTGCTTCGGCCCCGGCGCCGGCCGCGCCACGGTCTTCATCTCCAGCTTGTAGGCCCGGCCGTCGGGCGCCAGCTGAAACTGCCGGCCCGATGCCTGCTGCGCCGTCATCGGCCGGCTGGCCAGGACGGCCGCGCACAGAGCGCCCACGATTACCAGCGCGAGGCGTGGCCGCGAAGCCAGAGAGGACCGCGGTGAGGCGGGGAAGAGGAGGCCCGACTTTGTCATGCGCGCATTGTAAACGGCCTGGGCGGGCGCCTCACGCGTTCTCAGGCGGGATGAGCTGACGCGCCTCGTGCGCCGCCATCACCATCTCCGAACTTTCGACATAGCTCGCCGACGATTGCGCCGCGTCGAGGTTGTCCTCGATGAACTCCTCGAGGAACTGCGGCTGGTAGCGGGCGTAGACGCGCGCGCCGAAGCGGAACAGGTCGAAGGCCAGGCCGCGGAACCAGGCACCGCCGCGCTGCTCCCAGCTCCGCACCAGGGCCAGCCCGTCGTCCACGGCGTCAGTGGCCTCGTGCACGTCCTCGGGCATGTCCTCTCCGGCCGCCTGTGACAGGCGCTGGGCGCACAGCCGGCACAGCACGTGCCGCGCGCGCAAGCCGGCCTCGGCGGCCGCCGGTTCGCTGGCCTCGCGCTCCGCGACGCAGCCGAGCGCCCGCGTGGCGGCGTCGCGTGCGTCGGCGTGCGCCTCGGGCGAGTCGCCCGAGGCGCGGAGGTTGGCGAGGTTCAGCCAGATCACGCCTCGCAGGTAGTCGCGGTCGTCGATACCTGCGGCGTGCTCGTGATCGAGCACGGCAAGCGCGTCGGCGAACGAGGCCGCGGCCGTGGCGGAATCGCCGTCCTGGCCCCGGGCCTGCAGCGCAAGGCCGCGATTCTGATACGCCATCGCCAGTCGTCGCGGATAGCGAGCGTCCTCGGCGAGCGGCAGCGCGCGCAGCACCTCGATGCCTTCCTCGTAGGAGGCCAGCGCAGCCGCCATCGGCCCGACGTCGTTGAACCTGACGAGCGCGTCGGCGCGGTTCAGCAGGCAGGCCGCGAGCAGGTAGCCCTGGAACGCGGAGTGATCCGGCGGCACCTGGCGCCGTAGCGCCAGCGCCTCGTCGAAGCAGTGCAGCGCGTCGATGGCGGCTTCGCGCCGCGGTTCGTCCAGGAGCGCGATGCCGCGTTCCATCAGCACGGACGCTTCGGTGTTGAGGGTTTCGACTTCAGCTTCGGTCACGATAATGGCTGATCCTTGAGTAGAGGGCTTAGGGCTTAGGGCTCAGGGCTCAGGGCCTGGTTGCTCACTGAGAACACTTGGACAGTACGCTTGTCAAGAAACGGCCGTCCCGGCCGGAACGAAGCTCTGGCAAACGTACTCTCGAGGGCGACAGACGCTCCATGCCTTAAGCCCTGAGCCCTAAGCCTTGAGCCTTTCAAGGTTCCTTGACGTCCAGCCCGACCGCGCGCATGAGCGCCAGCGCATTACTCTTGGTCACCGGCCCCGGCTTCATCAGATAGTCGAAATGCATGTCCTGGCCGTCGAACGAGTCCTCGAAGTGCACGTTGGCCGCCCGCGGGCCAAGCGCATCGACGATCGCAGTGAGCGCCAGGTCGTGCGTCGTGACCAGCCCGATGGCCCCGCGGTCGAGCAGCGTGCGCAGGACACCGGCGGCGCCCACGAGCCGGTCGTGGGAATTGGTGCCGTGAAACAGCTCGTCGAGAAGAAAGAGCAGCGGCGGGCGGCCGGCCGCCATTGTGGCGAGCAGGCTGATGCGCGAGATCTCGGCGTAGAATCGCGACCGGCCCTCCTGCAACGAATCCTGAATCCTGAGTGTGGCGCCAACCGCCAGCGGGCTCAGGCGCAGCGACTGTGCCCGCACCGGCGCGCCCGCCTGTGCCAGCACCACGTTGACGCCGACCGTGCGCAGCAATGTGCTCTTGCCCGACATGTTGGACCCGCTCACGACCAGCAGCTGGCACTCGGGCCCCAGTCTGACGTCGTTGCGGGTCATCCTGGCTGCCGGCACGAGCGGGTGGCCGAGGCCGAATCCCTCGAACCGGCCGGTGCCCGCGGATTCTTCGAGCGGCAGCAGCTCCGGAAAGGGATCGGCGGGATGCTCGTAGGCGTAGGCCGACAGCGATGCCAGCGCTTCGAAGTCGCCGACGACGCGTAGCCAGACCCGCACGTGGCGACCGTATCGGCGCCGCCACGCCTCGAGCGCCCACGCGAGGTGGGTGCTCCACATGAGCAGCAGCGCGACGCCGGTGAAGATCAGGTTGTGCTGCCAGTCGTGCATCTCCGACAGCCGCCGGAGACGCGCAATGGCCACCGACGACCGCACGCCTGACTGGCGCAGCTCCGTCTGCAGGGCGACGAGCGGCGCGGACGTGAACGATTCGCGCTCGAGCAGGGCAAGAGCCTCTGACAGGGCCGAGAGCTCGCGGGCCGGCCCGCTCGCCACGTGCAGCAGGCGTTCGACCTTGCGCGCGTACGGAAGAGCGAAGGCCGACTGGGCCGCGATGGCGACGTAGACGAGGGTCTCGACGCCGGTCACGTACCAAGTGACGAGCGAGGCCAGGGTAAGGGCGGTCAATGCCAGTGCGGCGAAGCGCAACCATGGTGGCGACAGCGCCGGCGGTGCCTCCGCCCACGCCAGCAGTTCCGCTTCATGGACTGCGTCGCCCGACAACCCCGGCGCGAGCGACAGCTGCTCGCGCAGATCGAGCGCCGCGGTCAGTTCACGCACGCCGGCCTGGCGCGTCGTGACGATCGAGGGCTCGGCCGCGGCCGTCAGCCAGCTCGCCATCGCGCGCTCGCCGGAACGCGTCCGCGCGAGCGAGAGCAGTTCGAACAGCGAGCCGCGCCCGAACAGGTCCAGGTCGTCGGCGCCGGGATGCGAGGCGTCGCGGAACTGGTCGCCGGTTCTCCCGGTGCCGATCCAGCGATCCTCTATACGGGCGAGGCCCCGTTCGTAGAACCCGATCAATGCCGACGCGGCCGCGCGGGCCCGGATGACGACGTCGTGACGCACCGCGATGGCGCCGAAAGCCGCCACCGGAACGACGAGGAACCACGCGCTCAGCGTGGTCCGCCAGGCGGCAAAGGCCAACGCCAGCGTGGCGGCGAACACGATGAGGCGCGCCGCGGCCAGACGCGCGTCGGTGGCCGAGAGCGACTCAAAGCGTGCGCGCCAGTGCGTCAGGCGACCGCGGTACTCGGCCGCGGGATCAGGGTGCATGGCGCCGGGCCGCTCCTTGTTGCCGCTCGCCCGGGCCGCCCACGAGGACCGCCGCCGGCGCGGCGCCGTCACGGATGGCCGTGTTCAGGAAGCGGAGCAGCGGCGCCAGCGTTTTGAAGGTGCGAAGCAGCTCGGGATAGAAGCGATGGCTCGTGGCGAAGCCGGGATCGAACTCGCGGAAGCCGAGGAACTGTTTGAACCGCAGGTAGTCGCCGGCCGGATGGTCCTTGAGGTAGCCGCGCGGCACTCGCGTCAGACGTTCGCCCTGCAGCTCGCCGAGCACGGCTTTGAACTCCTTCGTGGTCACGAGCCGGTGCAGACGAGGGTGCGTCGCGGCGATACGCTCGCGAATCGCGTAGAGCGACGTGGACGGCGGCATGTAGAGACCGCCTCCCATCCACACCCAGCCCGGCGCGATCTCGACGTAGAGTCCGGCCCCCTCGTGACGCGGGAACCCGCGAGGCGGGAACACGGCTGCGGCGTTGGTCTTGAGCGGCGTCTTGTCGTCGCTGAAGCGCGTGTCGCGGTAGATCCGGTACATCGAGACCTTGGGATCGGCGACGAGCTCGGGCGCAATCCCTTTCAGGTCGGTCGCGACCCGCGAGATGAGCTGGAGCATCGGCCAGCGGACGTGCTGCTCATAGTCGTCCTTGCGGGCGCGGAACCACTCGCGGTCGTTGTTGCGCTTCAGGGCGCGGAGAAACGCCAGCGTTTTCGGAGTAAAGGGGGACGACATTGAGCTGTGCTTCGAATAATACAATCCGGAGCATGCCCTCTGTCCTCACGACCGACCGCCGCGAGGCGCTCGTGCGCGATCTCACCGCGATTCTCGGCGACCGCTGCAGCACCAACCCGACGCAGCTCGAACATCACGGCCACGGGGAGTCGTGGCACGCCGCCGGCACCCCGGACGCGGTGGTCTTCCCGATGTCGACCGAGGAGGTAAGCGCGGTGGTGCGCGCGGCCGCGCGCGCCGGAGCGCCCGTGATCGCGTTTGGCGCGGGCAGCTCTCTCGAGGGCCACGTCAACCCGATCCACGGCGGCGTCTCGGTCGATCTCTCTCGCATGGCCCGGGTGCTACGGGTGAGCGCCGAGGATCTCGACGCGACGGTCGAAGCCGGCGTGACCCACCGGCAGTTGAACAAGGCCCTGGCCAACACCGGCACCGCATTCTGGGTGGACCCGGGCGCCGACGCCACGATCGGCGGGATGGCGGCGACGCGCGCCTCGGGGACGACGGCCGTGCGCTACGGCACGATGCGCGACGTGGTGCTCGCCTTGACGGTGGTGCTCGCCGACGGCCGGATCATCCGGACCGGTGGCCGTGCCCGCAAGTCGTCGGCCGGGTACGACCTCACGCGACTGTTCGTGGGGTCGGAAGGCACGCTCGGTGTCATCACCGAAATCACGGTCCGCCTCTACGGGCAGCCGGAGGCCGTGTCGGCCGCGGTCTGCGCCTTCGAGTCGATCGAAGGCGCCGTGCGCACCGTGATCCAGACGATCCAGTTCGGCATTCCGGTGGCGCGCATCGAGCTGCTGGACGAAGTGCAGATCGACGCCGTCAACCGCTACTCGAAGCTGTCGTACGCGGCGAAGCCGACGCTGCTGTTCGAGTTCCACGCCACCAGCGCGGCGGGTGCGGCCGAGCACGCGGCCGCGGTGCAGGAGATTGCCGCCGAGCACGGCGGCAGCGGCTTCCGATGGGCCACCACGACCGAGGACCGCGCCACGCTGTGGGCGGCGCGACACAACACCTACTACGCGGCGCTGGCGATGCGGCCGGGCGGCAAGGCCTGGGTGACCGACGTGTGCGTGCCGATCTCGGCGCTTGCCGCATGCATCGTCGAGACGAAACAGGACCTGGCGGCCTCGCGCGCCTACGCGCCGCTCGTCGGCCACGTCGGCGACGGCAACTTCCACCTGAACTTCGTGCTCGATCCCGGCGACCCGGCCCAGGTGGCGGAGGTGAAGGCGCTGAACGCGCGGCTGGTGCAGCGCGCGCTCCGGCTCGGCGGCACCTGCACCGGCGAGCACGGCATCGGCCTTGGCAAGCAGCAGTATCTGCTCGACGAGCACGGCGAGGACGCCGTGGCCGTGATGCGCGCACTGAAAACGGCGCTGGACCCGCAGGGGCTGATGAATCCGGGGAAGATTTTCAGGGCTTAGGGCTTAGGGCTTAGGGCTTAGGGCTTAGGGCTTAGGGCTTAGGGCTTAGGGGCTTAGGGGCTTAGGGGCTCACCCTACTCGTCGCGCAGGGCCACCAGCTCGACCCGGCCCACCCGGACCCGATCCCCGGAGGCCAGCCGAGCCCGTTCGATCCGGTCGCCGTTCACGTAGGTTCCGTTCGTGCTCTCGAGGTCGCGCAGTTCCAGCTCGCCGTCCCGCAGGGCCAGCAGCTGGCAGTGAACCCTGGACACCAGTGCTGCGTCTAGGATGAAGTCCGCCCCGGTCGATCGCCCGATGGTCCGGGCGACGCCAGGAAGGATGCGGAAGGTCTGTTCCGGCACCCCCTCGGTGGTCGTTCTCAGAATCCACATGAGTTCGGGCGGCTCGAGGCTCGAAACGGCAACTTTTTCGGGGTGGCCAACGTCAACAGTGCTGTCCGGCTCACCCGGCCGCCATCAACTGAGGTAGGAATGCGGAAATCCAGGAAACTGGCCCTTCTGGCGGCCGCCGTCGTGGTGCTCGTCGGAGGCGTCTGGGGCTTCGCCAGGCTCAACGGCGCCGTGCCCCCTATCGATCCCTCGAAGATCACCGTCGTGGAGCGCGGCACCATGACGCGTTCGGTGGTCGCGACCGGCAAGGTCGAACCCATCACCAAAGTGGAGATCAAGTCGAAAGCCAACGGCATTATCGAACGGCTTCTGGTGGATGTCGATCAGGTGGTGGATGCGGGCCGCGTGCTCGCCGAGCTCGACAAGGAAAATCTTAACGCACGCCTGCGGGAGGCTCGCGCCAACCTGCAGGCGGCGGAGGCCGCGCGCGAAGCCGCCGAGGCCCAGCTGAAGAAGAACGAGATCGAAGCCGAGGCGCCCGACGTGGCGTTCGCGCAACGCAACAACCAGCGCGCCGAGCAGCTCTTCGAGCAGAAGCTCGTGTCGCAGTCCGCGCTGGACGACGCGCGCAGCGCGCTCGAGCAGGCTGAGAACCGCAAGCGCGCCGCCGCGGGCCAGCTGGTGATCGCGCGCGCGAAGCTGGTCGAATCCACCGCGCTCGTCGCGCAGTCACGCGCGCTGGTCGAGCGCTCCGAAGAAGAGCTCGCCAACTCCACGATCAGGGCGCCCATCCGCGCCACCGTGCTCACCCGCGACGTCGAGTTGGGAAGCCCGGTGTCGTCGATCCTCAACCTGGGCGCCAACGCCACGCTGGTGATGACGCTCGGCGACATCCAGCGGGTGTTCGTGCGCGGCAAGGTGGACGAAGCGGACATCGGCCGCGTGCGGCTCGGCCAGGCGGCGAAGATCACCACCGAGAGTTTTCCCGATCGCGCCTTCGAGGGCCGCGTGACGCAGATTTCGCCGATCGGCGTCGAGAAGGACAACGTCACCACCTTCGAAGTGAAGGTGTCGATCGACAACGCCGGCAAGGAGCTGAAAGCCAACATGACGGCCAACGCCGAGATCGTGCTGGAGCAGTTCCCCGACTCGCTGCTCGTGCCCGAGGCGGCGGTGGTGTTCGACCCGCAGCGCAAGCCGTTCCTCGACCTCGTGGACCCGGGCTCCAAGACCGGACGCCGCCGCGTGCCCGTCACGGTCGGGGTCGGTAACGGGACCAAGATGCAGATTCGCGACGGCGTGAAGGCCGGCGACAAGGTTGTGCTGCCTAGCTAGTCCCAGGGGACTAGCGACAGTGTCTAATTGCCCCGCCTCCGGCGGGGCGCAGGGTGCTATGCACGAGATCTTCGTCCAGGTCTTCCAGAATCTGCGCGCCAACAAGCTGCGCAGCTTCCTGACCATGTTCGGCATCCTGTGGGGCGTGATCTCGGTGGTCGTGTTGACGGCCACCGGCGAGGGCTTCCAGCGCGGCAACCAGCAGGTGCTCGAGGAGCTCGGCAAGAACGTCGGCATCCTCTGGGGCGGCCGCACCTCGCTGCAGGCAGGCGGCGAGCGGGCCGGCCGGCCGATTCAACTCACGGTCGGCGATGCCCGGGCGCTGGCCGCCGAGTCGAAGATGATTGCCGTCGTCAGCCCCGAGCTGCAGCGATTTCTCGCCATTCGCAGCGCCTACAACTCGGCGTCGCTGAACGTCCACGGGATTGAGCCGCAGTACCAGGCCATCCGCACCATCGACATCGAACGCGGCCGCATGTTCCGTTTCACCGACGAGGAGAGTGCGCTGCGCGTCGCCATCGTCGGGGCCGATGCCACGGCGCAGCTGTTCGGCACCCGTGACAGCCTCGGACAGACCGTCTACGTCAACGGGTTGCCCTACACGGTCATCGGCAAGATCCGGAAGAAGGATCAGGACAGCAACTACAGCGGACCCGACAACGACAAGGTCTTCGTGCCGTTTGCGGCGATGATGCGCGACTTCCCGCGCACCGACGCGCCGGCCGGCGTGGTGTCGAACATCATCGTCACGCCGCAGCCGTGGGTGCTGGCGCAGCTGCCCGTCGTGCTCAACAGCCGCACCGGCCGCATCGAGGACATCGACTGGCCGCTCGAGCGCGAAATCCGCCGCGTGCTGGCGCCCCGCCACCGCTTCGACCCCAGCGACCGCAACGCGGTCGCGATGTGGGACACGACGCTGCAGACCCTGATGTTCGGCCGCATGATCGAGCACATGAAGCTGTTTTTCACGATCGTCGGCGTGGTCACGCTGTCGCTCGGCGGGCTCGGCGTGATGAACATCATGCTGGTGGCCGTCCGCGAGCGGACCCGTGAGATCGGCGTGCGCAAGGCGATGGGCGCCACGACCGGCAACGTGCAGCGGCAGTTCTTCCTCGAAGGCTTCATCCTCACGATGCTGAGCGGCACGATCGGATTCGCTGCGGCGATTGGCCTGTGCTCGCTCGTCAACCTGTTGCCGATGCCGACGCGATTTTCAGGCATGATTCTCACGCCGTCGGCGGGGCTGGCCGCGGTCGTGGCCCTCACCGTGGTCGGCGTGATCACGTCCACCTACCCGGCCCGGCGCGCCGCGCTGCTGCCGCCGGTCGAAGCCCTGAGGTTCGAGGGCCAATGAGCGCCGCGTCATGAGCGCCACCTCCGCCACGGCCGCCGCCCTGCCGGCCCGTCGCGCCCGCGCCGCCGGCGCCGGCTCGTCGCGGCAGGTGCTCCGCGAGATCGTCCGCGAGGCGTTCATCGGGCTGGCGCGCAACCGGGTGCGGTCGGGCCTGTCGATGCTCGGCATCTCGTGGGGCATCGTGTCGGTGGTGATGCTCCTGGCCTACGGCGAGGGGTTCAATCAGGCCCTCCTTCGCGGGTTCCAGGGCGCGTTCGGCGACGGGGTGTCGATCGTGTTCGCCGGCCAGACCAGCATGCAGACCGGCGGCGAGCGCGCCGGCAAGCGCATCCGGATGCGGATGGCCGACGCCGAGGCGGTGGGGGAGCTCCCGCTGGTGAAGGCGTGGAGCCCGGAGTTCTTCAACAACGTCACCGTGGGGTGGCGGATGAAGCAGGCCTCGTATCTCGCCCGGGCCGTGGCTCCGGCGTACGGGCACATGCGGTCGCAGGTGGCGGCCGCGGGGCGTTTCCTCGACGCCGAGGACGTGCGCCTGCAGCGGCGCTCGGTGTTCCTGGGCAGCGAGGTCGCGCTGAAGCTGTTCGGCAACTCGCCGTCGGTGGGCGAGACCGTGCGCATCAACGGCATGGCCTTTACCGTGGTCGGCGTGATGAAGGAGAAGATCCAGCTCTCCAACTACAACCGTCCCGACAAGGAGAGCGTGTTCATCCCGTACACGACCGCGGGCCGGCTCTGGAACACGGAATACCTCAACACGCTGATCTTCGAGGCGATGGATCCGACGCTCAATACGCGGACGACGAATCAGGTGAAGGACGTCCTCGGCAAGCGCCTCCGGTTCAACGCGGCCGACCCGCGCGCGCTGCGAATCTTCGGGTCGGCCGAGCTCCAGAAGATCACCGAAGGCATCGTGCTCGGCCTGAAGTTCGTGCTCACGTTCATCGGCGTGCTCACGCTCGCCATCGGCGGCGTGGGCGTGATGAACATCATGTTCGTGTCGGTCACCGAGCGGACGCGCGAGATCGGCTTGCGCAAGGCGCTGGGGGCGCGGCGCAGCGCCATTCTCACGCAGTTCCTGCTCGAGGGGCTGGCGACCACGTTCGCGGGCGGCGCGCTGGGCGTGGGCCTGTCGTACGTCCTGGTGTGGCTCACGAGTCCGCGGCCGTTCCTCTCGGAGCTCCTCGACGACACGACCGGCACCGGCGACATCCACCTGGTGCTGTCGCTCGAGCTCGTCGGCATCTGCACGGCGATCCTGGTGGTCGTCGGGCTGGTCAGCTCGTTCGTTCCGGCGCTCCGCGCCTCACGTCTCGACCCCATCGAAGCACTCCGCTACGAGTAGTACGTGGCCGCGGGTCTTCAGACCCGCCTCATCGTAAGATCCATCGATGGAGCGGAAGGACGTGACGAGCTATCTGGTCAGCCTCCCCGAGCGTCTCGTGCGTTCGGCCGTCGGGCTCAGCGCCGGCCTCGCCCGCGAAGTCGGCGACATGGTGCTCCCCGACGCGGTGCGTCAGGGGCAGCTCTATCGCAACCTGGTGGACACCACGCTCCGCTTCCTCATCGAGCAGGTGGGCGGCGCCGAGGGGGCGTATCCGGCGGAGGGCCAGCTGCCTGGCGACTTCCTGGCGCGCCGCGCGGCGGGCAATGCCGTCGAGGTGCTCGGCGTGGTGGCCTTTCGCGCGTCCCCGGTGTGGGTGCTCGCGGCCCTGGCCGACCTGTGCGGGCTCGGACGGCACCTCATTCCGCAGCTGGCCGACGAGCTGAAACAGCAGGGTCTGCTCGACGAAGACACGAGCTTCGAGACCGTCGATCAGGTGCTCGACGGGCTGGCGCGAACGTCGGGGCGGACTGCATCGGCGATCAACACGCTGCCGCTCGACGTTGCCACGCTGCGCGCGGAGTGGAGCGCGATTCGCGACGAGGCGCGCCGGCTGCCCGCCGCGTCGCTGCCGTCGTCGGAGACGATCGTCGCCGTGTGGGAACGGCTGCGCGCCGAGGCGGCGGCGCAGGAGCGGTCGGTGTTTGAGACCTCGTCGGCGATGGCGCTGTCGGCGATTCGCACGCTTCCCGAGGGGCTGCGGTGGCTGTCGGCCTCGGCTGTCGCGGGTGCGGGGCGCACCGGGCGCGTGGTGGGTGCCGCGCTCCTCGACCACTACCGCGACATGCTCGACGAGGTGCGGCAGACCGGGTACGGGGAGTACGCCAGCCGGCAGCTCGGTCCGTACGTCAAGGCCGCCGTCGCGCAGTTTTCGCCCGAGCAGCGCACTCTGACCGCGCGGCTCCTCGCTCGCCTTCAACGAGCGACGGCTCCAACGGAGCCGCCAGAGGCCGGTGGGCAGGTAGGCGGGTAGGCAGGTAAGCTAGCTGCGAATGGACGTCGATCTCGCGACCGGGTTCATCTGGTTCGTCGCTTTCCTGTTCTCCACCACCGTCCACGAAGCCATGCACGCGCTGGTCGCCTGGAAGGGCGGCGACCCCACCGCGTACCATGGCGGGCAGGTGTCGCTGTCGCCGATTCCGCACATCAAGCGCGAGCCGATCGGCATGCTCGTCGTGCCGCTGCTGACCTCGATGACCCAAGGCTGGGCGATGGGGTGGGCGAGCGCGCCCTACGATCCGGTCTGGGCCGAGCGGCACCCGAAGCGCGCCGCACTCATGGCCGCGGCGGGCCCGGCCGGCAACTTCGCGCTCGCGTTCGTCGCCCTGGTGCTGATTAAGGCCGGTCTGCTGGCTGGAATCTTCGTGGCACCTCCGAGCGCCAACTTCAGCCGCGTGGTGGTGTCGGCCGCGGCCGGCAACGCCGACTTCGTCGCCACGCTGCTGTCGGTGATGCTGATGCTGAACGTGATCCTCGGCACCTTCAACATGCTGCCGCTGCCGCCGCTCGACGGCGGTTCGGTCTTCAGCATCTTCCTGCCCGAACACCTCGGGCGCCGGCTTCGCCAACTGCAGCAGAACGGCGCGTTCTCGATGATCGGTCTCGTCGTGGCGTGGCGGGTGTTTCCGTATCTCATCGGCCCGCTGTTCTCGGCCGTTCTGCAGCTGGTCCACCCGGGCGCGTACGGGTGAGCGAGTCCGCGTCGCCCGCCTTCAAAGGCTGGACCAAGCCGGGGCCGGTTCCTCCCGGTGCGGCGTCGCCCGCCAGCGTGCCCGAGGAGGAATCGCTCGACGCCATCAGCGGCCACTTCCGGATCTTTCAGCTGAAGAGAGGGCACCGCTTCTCGACCGACGACGTGCTGACGGCGTGGTACGGCACCACGTGGTCGCCGGCTGCAGCGCGCCTGCTCGATCTGGGATCGGGCATCGGCTCCGTAGGGATGATCGCCGCGTGGCGGCTTCCCGGCGCCCGCGTGGTGACCGTCGAGGCGCAGGACGAGAGCGTCACGCTCGCCCGCAAGTCGGCGGCCTACAACGGCCTAATCGATCGCTACGAGATCCGGCATGCCGACTTCCGCTCGCCGGCGGCGCTCGATGCCGACGAGCGCTTCGACCTGGTGCTGGGTAGCCCACCGTACTTTCCCCTGGGGACTGGCATCGAAGGCGAGCATCCGCAAAAGGTGGCGTGCCGGTTCGAGCTGCGTGGCGACATCCGGGAGTACTGCGCCGTCGCGGCAGCGCATCTGGCGCCGGGCGGCCTATTCGCGTGCGTCTTCCCGGAGGAACAGCGCGGGCGCGTGGAATCAGCCGCGCGCGACGCGGCGCTGACCATCGTCAGGCGCCGGCCGGTCGTGTTCAAGGAGGGCGAGCCGCCGCTCGTCACGTTGTTCGCGATGGTCCGTGCCGCGGACCTGCCGGAGGCGATGCGCGACCGGACGTGGGTGGAACCGGGGCTCGTCATTCGCGCCGCCGACGGCAGCGTGCACCCCGAGTACGCGGCGGTGAAGCTGTCGATCGGATTTCCACCGTAGGGCCGGCTCTCGCGCTACGACGGCTTGTGTACGTTCCTAGCAGTGTGCTATAAAATTAGGCAATGCCGAAACCGGCCGCCCCGAGCCGGCGCGAGCGCGAAATCATGGACATCGTCCATCGACTCGGCCGTGCCTCCGTCACCGACGTGATGACCGCGTTGTCTGGGAAGCCGGCGTACTCGACCGTCCGCGCCCAGCTGCGCGTGCTCGAAGACAAAGGACACGTACGGCACGAAGAGGAGCAGCTTCGATACGTGTACTTGCCAGCGGAATCGCCGCAGAGGGTCCGGCGCTCCGCGGTGAAGCATCTGGTCGAGACGTTCTTCGAGGGTTCGCCGGAAAAGGTGGTCGAGGCTCTCGTCGGCCGCGATGGCGAGCGGCTCTCGGACGAGGAGCTCGATCGAATCGCACAACTTATCGAGCGCGCCAGGCGCGAAGGCAAACGCAGGTGATTGGCGCCACGGCCGTCCTTCTCGCCGCGCACGTCGTCATTCCGCGCCTGCTTTCCCGGTCGGCCGCTGAGCGGCATCTGCTATGGGCAGTCAGCCTGGCGGCCGCCGCGACGTTGCCGCTTCTGGGCGTTCTGCTGCCCCGATGGGAGCCGGAGTGGGCTGCCCACCTTGGGGACTCGTTGCCGTCGGCGCTCGCCGTGTGGACATCCTGGGTGCCGGCGCAGAGTGCCGACGTGGTCGTCAGGGCGACCGGTGTCGAGCCCGGTTCGTGGGACGCTGCCCGATGGTTGGTGCCGGTGTGGATCACCGGCACGTGCGTCGCGCTGCTCCTGCTGGCCCGCGATGTTGCGCGGCTGGTTCATCTCGTGCGAGACGCCGATCCGCTCATCGACGCGCGCTGCACGGCGCTGTGCCGGACGGCTGCGCGGCAGCTTGGTCTTTCCCGCACGCCCGCACTCTTCGTGAGCCGGCACGCCGTCATGCCGATGACGTGGGGTGTGCGCCGTCCACATATCATGCTGCCCGCGTCGGCGCTCGATTGGCCCGCTGAACGCCTTCGCGCGGTGCTTGCGCACGAGCTCGGCCACGTCGCGCGGGCCGACTGGCTCGTGCACCTCGTCGCGCAGCTGGCGTGCGCCGTCTACTGGTTCCACCCGTTGTTCTGGTCGGCCGAGCGGGCGCTTGGCCGTGAAACCGAACTGGCTGCCGACGACGAGGCGCTTGGTGCCGGTGTCGAGGCGGGCCAGTACGCCGCGGACATGGTGGAGATCGTGCGTGCCTGTCGCGCGGATGTCTTGTCGCGCTCGGCAGTGGCGATGGCCCGGGCGAGGCCTCTCGAACGACGGATCGCCGCGCTCCTGCAGCCGGGCGCGAACCGTGCGCGCGTGTCCTGCCGCCTCGCGATCCTGGCCGCGGCGATCGGCCTCGCCGTCACGGTACCGCTTGCGGCGGTCACCACTGGCGGCGCCATGGACGTGGACGTCCGGACCGCGGCCCTTCCTGGCGCGATCCAGACGTTCACGGCGTCAGGCCCGGAGCCGGCGGCACCGATGGTGCGGGGCAGCCAGGGTGCGCCGGCGAGTGGTCTCGTGAGGCTTCCGGAGATCGAGGAGTACACCACGCCGCCGTTGTACAGCGACGAAGCACGCCGCCGCGGTGTCGAAGGGATCGTCACGATCGGTTTTCGCGTCGGCGAGGACGGCGGCGTGTCCGGCGCGCGGGTGCTGAGCGGCCTCGGGTTCGGGCTGGATCAAAACGCGCTCGTGGCCCTGCGCCAATGGCGCTTCGGTCCGGGGCGGCGTAACGGAAGGCCAGCCGCCATGGACGCCGAGGTGGATATCGAGTTCAGCCTTCGCAGCGAAGGCGTCAACGCGCTGATCGCCAACGACATGGCCACGCTCGTCGGCCCGGGCGTCACGCCCCCGCGCGTCGTCACCATGTCTCGTGTCCCTCTTCGCGGTCTCGACGCGCACGGCCTGGTCGTGCTCGACGTCGTGCTGCAGCAGGACGGCTCGCCCCGGACGGTCAGGATCCTTCGTTCGCTCACGCCCGAGGCAGACGAGCGCGCCGTTCGTCATTTCGAACAGTGGCGCTTCACTCCGGCCATGAAGGGCGGCGTGGCCGTGAAAGTTCGCATGAACGCGGAGGTACGATTCCGTGGCTGAGATCCCGAGCTCCGAGATCTCGTGCGCCACCGGTGGACCACACTCGACGGTTCAGTGATGCTCTACCTTGTCTCCTTCGCCGGCGGCGTCCTGACGATTGCGAGCCCCTGTATTCTGCCGGTGCTGCCCTTCGCCCTGAGCGGCGCAGGCCGATCCTTCCGGCATCACGCGCTCCCACTCCTCGCCGGCATGGCGATCACGTTCACCGCCGTTGGTAGTGTCGCAACGCTGGCGGGCGACTGGGTCGTGCGCGCCAACCAGCTCGGTCGAGGTGTCGCTCTGGCCGTGTTCGGCCTCCTGGGGTTGGCTCTCGTCCTTCCGGCCATCGCAGACCGGCTCAGTCGTCCGGTCGTACGGCTTGGAGCAGCGATGCAGTCACACCAGGGCCGTGCCACGACGGTGGGAGGGGCGTTTCTGCTCGGCGTCTCGACAGGGTTTCTCTGGGCGCCGTGCGCCGGCCCGATTCTCGGTCTGGTGCTCGCCGGCGCCGCTCTGCAGGGGCCGACCGCGGACAGCGCGCTCCTTCTGTTCTCGTTCGCGGCTGGCGCCGCGTGTGCGCTCGCCGTCGTGCTGCTGGCCGGCAATCGCCTGATGCGGAGCCTGAAAGGCGCCTTCGGGTTCGAGGAGTGGGCTCGCCGAGCCGTCGGCGTCGCGGTACTCGCTGGTGTCGTCGTGATCGCGATGGGCTGGGACACCAGCCTCCTGGCTCGTCTGTCGCTCTCCACCTTTGGCACGGCGACGACGTTCGAACAACAGTTGGTCGACAGGGTCCGGCCAGCGGACGAGAGCCCCAGCATGGCCATGGCTCCGGCGCCGATGATGATGCAGGGGGCCTCGTCGGGCGCCTCGGCACAGAAAGCCATGCCCCCGCTCGACGGCGCAGTCCGGTGGTTGAACGCCGGTCCACGGACACCCGAAGGCCTGCGCGGCAAGGTGGTGCTGATCGACTTCTGGACCTACTCCTGCATCAACTGCCTTCGAGCGATCCCGTACGTGCAGGCCTGGGAGCGGAAGTATCGCGATCAGGGCCTGGTGGTGATCGGCGTTCATACTCCGGAGTTCGCGTTCGAGCGCGACGTGGACAACGTCGCCCGAGCCACCCGCGATCTGGCGCTGACGTACCCGGTCGCCGTCGACAGCAATCGAACGATCTGGACGGCGTTCGCCAACCGTTTCTGGCCCGCCCACTACCTCATCGACCGTCGGGGCAAGATCCGCTACCACCACTTCGGTGAAGGCCGCTACGAGCAGACCGAGCACGTCATCCAGTCGCTGCTTGCCGGCACCTCGGACGATCACGCGGAAGCCGACACGGACACGGACACGGACACGGTCACGGTCGCGGCCACCGGCGTCCAGGCGCCACCCAATCTCGACGACATCCAGTCCCCCGAGACCTACGTCGGCTACGAGCGGCAGGAGAACTATGCCTCTCCGCAATCGATCACACAGAATCGTGCGGCTCGCTATACCGCGCCGGCGTCACCTTCTCTGAACCAGTGGGGCCTCGAGGGCCAATGGGAGGTCGGCGCCGAGGGCGCCGCACTGGCGTCGGCCGGCGGACGCATCGTGTTCCGCTTCCACGCCCGCGATCTTCACCTGGTCCTCGCGCCGGGGTCCAACCGCCGGCCGATACGCTTCCGGGTGTCGCTCGAAGGGGCCGCGCCCGGCGGTGCCAAAGGCGTGGACGTCGACGCCACGGGCAATGGGGTCGTCACCGAATCCCGTCTCTACCAACTCATTCGCCAGACGGGCCCGGTGCAGGACCGCACGTTCACCATCGAGTTCTTCGAACCCGGAGTCGAAGCGTTTGCGTTCACCTTCGGCTGACACCGACGGCGACAAAGGCACAACCATGGACAGACGAGAGATGTTGACGATGTCGCTGGGCGGAGCGTTCGGGGTCATCCTCGGCACGAGGCCAGCCGCCGCGGACGGCGCCAACACCGTGACCATCGTGCAGTACTCGGACGCCGGAGTGAAGGGCGAGGCGGTCGCGGTGCCGAAACTCGTGAAGTCCGAAGCCGAGTGGCGACGGCAGCTGCCGGCGCTGTCGTTCGAGGTGACGCGGCGAGACGCGACTGAGCGGCCGTTCTCTGGTGCGATGTTGAACAACCACGATAAGGGTGTCTATCGCTGCATATGCTGCGACACGGCGCTCTTCAGCTCGACCACGAAGTTCGAGTCTGGCACCGGCTGGCCGAGCTTTTGGCAGCCGCTCGACAAGCGGAACATCAGGGACCACGTCGACACGAGCGCGGGCATGACCCGCACTGCCGTGTCGTGCCGCCGCTGTGACGCGCACCTCGGACACGTGTTCGATGACGGGCCGCGGCCCACCGGACTCAGATACTGTATGAACGCGGCGGCGATGCGCTTCACCAAGGCCTGACGGGAGGGCGCGATGCGACGAACGCACATCTACGGCCGCGGACTGCTGGCAACCTTGGGGCTTCTGGCCACGATGGCCGCTCTCTCCACGGCCGGCGTCAAGGTGCCGGACCCCGCTCTTGACGACACGCCGGCGACAACCACAGGCAACGCCACCCTGGTTCTGGCCGGCGGATGCTTCTGGGGCATCGAGGAGGTCTATCAGCACGTCCGCGGCGTCGTCGACGCGGTATCGGGCTACGCTGGCGGCTCGGCACGCACCGCGAGCTACGACATGGTGTCGACCGGCACGAGTGGTCACGCGGAGTCGGTGAAGATCACCTACGACCCTTCGAAGGTCACACTCGGGACGCTCCTCAAGGTCTTCTTCTCCGTCGCGCACGACCCGACGCTGCTGAACCGGCAGGGCCCCGACGTCGGGCCGCAGTACCGATCGGCCATCTTCTATTCCGGCGACCGGCAGCAACAGCTGGTGAAGAGCTACATCGACCAGTTGAACAGCGCGCGCGTCTTCAAGTCCCCGATCGTTACCCAGCTCGTGCCGCTGACCGCCTTCTACAAGGCGGAAGAGGATCATCAGGACTATGCGGTCAAGAATCCGTCCAACCGCTACATTCTGATCAACGACAAGCCCAAGGTGGACGACCTCAAGCGCGAGTTCCCAGCGCTCTACAAGTAGCGCGGGCCGTACCTGTCCCATGGGCCGCCTGAAGGCGGCCCCCACGTTCTAGGCGGGCTGGCCGGCGCCGAGCGCGGTCGTGATCGCGCGCGTCATCTCGGCAGTGGTTGCCTTGCCGCCAAGGTCGGGCGTCTTCACGCGCTCGTCCGACAGCACCCCTTCAATGGCGGCAACGATCCGCGCCTCGGTCTTCGGGTGCCCGAGGTGTCCGACCATCATCGCTCCGGCCCAGATTGCCGCGATCGGGTTGGCGATCCCCTTGCCCGCGATGTCGGGCGCCGAGCCGTGAATCGGCTCGAACATCGACGGCGTGGTGCGCTCGGGGTTGATGTTGCCGCCGGGACCCACGCCGAGGCTGCCAGAGATGGCCGAGCCGATGTCGGTGAGGATGTCGCCGAACAGGTTCGACGCCACAATCACGTCGAGCGTGTGCGGGTGCGTCACCATGCGGGCGCAGAGCGCGTCCACGTGGTACTTCTTCAGCTCGACGTCGGGGAACTCCGTCGCCACCCCGGCGACGACCTCATCCCATAACACCATCGCGTGCTGGAGCGCGTTCGACTTGGTGGCGCTCGCCAGAATCTTGCGCGGACGCGACCGCGCCAGCGTGAACGCGTAGCGGGCGATGCGCTCGATGCCTTGACGGGTGAAGATGCCGGTCTGCTCGGCCAGCTCGTACGGCGTGCCGCCGTGCAGGCGGCCGCCCATGCCGCAGTACTCGCCTTCGGAGTTCTCGCGCACGCAGATCATGTCGATATCGGCGGCGCCACGGTTGGCCAGCGGCGAGCTGATTCCAGGCATCAGCCGCATCGGCCGCAGATTCACGTACTGTCCGAGCCGCTGCCGCAGCGGCAGGATGAGGTCGCGCGCCGAGATTGCGTCCGACACGCGCGGGTCGCCAATCGCCCCGAGATAAATGGCGTCGAATTTCAGGAGCTGATCGCGCCAGTCGGGATCCAGCATCCGACCCTTTTCGAGATAGTAGTCGCAGCCCCACGGAATGTCCGTGAAGTCCAACTGGAAGCCGTCGTGCGCGGCGGCGACCTTCAGCACCTGGATTCCAGCGGGGATGACTTCCTTGCCGATGCCGTCGCCGGCAATCACTGCGATGCGATAGCTCTTCATACGGTCTTTGGTTCCTGAGGCGGGTCTAAAGACCCGCGGCCACTGGAAGAAGCCGTTCCCTGAGGCGGGTCTAAAGACCCGCGGCCACGTGCGAGCAAAATGCCGAAAAACACCAGCGCGGCGGCCATGAGGCCGGCCAGCGTCGGGTCCAGCCAGCCGTAGCGGCCGGCAACCCAGAAGCGTACCACGAGCAGCGTGCCGACACCGGCGGCGATGGCGCCGAGGGCCTCGGCCGACCCGGCCCGGCGCGAGCACAGGCCGCCGAGCACCGGCACGAACAGGCTGACCCCGAGCAGCGAGTAGAAGACGGTCATGGCCTGAACGATCGCGCTGAGATAAATCGAAAGCAGCACTCCGAGCGCACCGCCCACGACCGCCGCGGCGCGCGCGACCCACAGCAGCTCGGCGTCGGTGGCCTGCGGTTTGAGGTAGCGCTTGAAGATGTCCTTCGACATCGAGGTCGAGATCATGAACAGGATGGCGTCGCTCGTATCCACCTCGGTCGAGAACACCGCCGCCAGCGCCAGCGCACCGAGCCACGTGGGCAGCAATTGCTGCAGCACGGCCGGCAGCACCAGGTCGGGGCTTGCCTGCGCGGGCAACGCCACCCGGCCGGCCATGCCGAGCAGCACCGGCACGAACGCGAAGAGCATCAGGCCGACCGCGTTGAGCGCGACCCCGATCTTCAGTGCCCGTGCGCTCGCCGCGCCGTACGACTTCTGGATCAACCCTGGCGAGATGACGAAGGCCGGACCGGTGAGCGCCAGGAACGTCCAGCCCGAGCCCGGCCCGGCCGAGTAGGTGAGGTCGGTGAAACTCGCCGGCAGCCCTGGCGACGAGAAGGCGGCCAGGCCCCCGGCGTTGCCGAGCACGATCGGCAGCGCGAAAGCGAATCCCCCCAGCATCACGGCCAGCTGCAGCGTGTTCACCCACGCCGAGCCGAGGAGGCCTCCGGCGGCGAAATACACCGTCATGATGCCGCCGCCGATGAGCGAGCCGAGCCAGCGCGGCGCGCCGGTGAGCACGTTGAGGATGGCGGCGCCGGCCATCAGCTGTGCCGCCAGGATCCACAAGCATCCGAAGGTGACGAGCACGGAGATGATGCCGCGCACCGCGGAGCCGTAGCGGTGCTCCAGGAAGTCGCCCGTGGTGTAGAAGCCGTGCTCCTTGGCCAGCGACCAGAGCCGCGGACCCACCCAGAACGCGAGCGCGAACGAGGCCAGGCCGGCTGACCCGCTCCACCACCACGCGCTCAGCCCGTCGCGGTAGCCGAGGCCGGCGGCGTTCACGGTGGCGCCGGCGCCGATGTTGGCGGCGAGCATCGACGAGAGGATGAGCCCGGGGCCGAGGCTGCGCCCGGCGACGAAGAAGTCGCTGCTGCTGCGGACCAGGCGCGACGTCCACAGGCCGAGGCCGACGACCGCGATCGAGTAGACCGCGATGAGCGCGATGTGTGGGCTCACGAGCGAGGCTCCGCCCAACGCCGACGAAAACCGAACGGTGGCTTCGCCTCGCTCGTGAGTATGTCTCTTTGCCCGCACTCTGTGCGGGCTTCGACGTCTTGACCGACAGACGTTGAATCAAAGGCGAGCATTTGTGCCGGCCAAGACGTCGAGTCGCTACCTGACCCGCGCGGGCGCGGTGCCGAGCGACCGCGCCGAGGGCAGGCCGCCGAGCGGCTCCGCCGTGGACACGGCACGGATGATGGCTTCCGAGAGGACGTCGGCGGCGAGCGCGCCAATCACCGACGTGCTCGTCTCACCGGTCCAGCGGTTGGTGGCCAGGGCGAACACCGTGTCGCCGTCGCCGGTCGTGTGCGAAGGGTTGATGCTGCGGGCGAGCGCGTCGTCGGCCATGAGCGCGACGCGGCTCATATCCGCCTTCGACAGCCGTGCGTTCGTGGCGACCACGGCAATCGTGGTGTTGCCGCCGGCGCGCGGTCCTGCCGCCGGCGTCCGTCCAATCGCGCCCGAGCGGAGGAGCACCCGCGCGTCCGCGAGGCCCTTGCCGTCCTCGGTGCGCACGCCCGCCACCACCTTACCTGTCGACGGATCCACGACGTCCCCCGCGGCGTTCACCGCCGCAATCGCCCCGACGATGAGGCCGCTCGGAAGCGCGATACTGGCGGAGCCGATGCCGCCTTTCATGGCGCGCGCCGCGCCGGCCAGCTTGCCGACGGTGGCGCCCGCGCCCGCCCCGACGTTGCCTTCCGCTACTGCGCCGTTGGAGGCGGCCGTGGCGGCCTTGTAGCCGCAGTCGGCCGTGGGCCGGATCTTCGAGTCGCCGCCGAAGCCGAGATCGAAGAGGATGGCCGCCGGTACGATAGGGACCACGCCCGCGGCTCCCACGTTCCAGCCGATACGCCGCTCCTCGAGATACTTGACCACGCCTTGCGCCGCGTCGAGGCCGTAGGCGCTGCCGCCGGACAGCACGACGGCGTTGACGCGGTCCACCATGTTGAGCGGGTCGAGCAGGTCGGTCTCGCGAGTGCCGGGAGCGCCGCCGCGCTGCGACACGCCCCCCACCGCGCCGTCACCGTCGACGAGCACCACGGTGCAGCCGGTGGGCCGCTCGGTCAGCGTGACCTGCCCGACGCGGATGCCCGGTACGAGCGTGATGCCCCGGTTGACGAGCGCTGCCCGCGAGGCGACGGTCTGCGACTGGGACACGCCTGCCGCCGTGGCCGCAACCGTCAGAGCCGTCGCCAGCAGCATCTTCGCGGCGCTCATCGAATCCTCCAGGAGGCGACTATGCCTTGAAAGACGGCGGCGTGCACGAAACGTTGTCGATGAGGCGCGTCGAGCCCACCCAGAGCGCCCCCGCGGCGACGACCGGCCCGGTGACGCGCTGGACCGGCTGGAACGTGACGGGATCGACCAGTTCCAGGTACTCGAGCCGCAGCCGTTCGTCGGCCCCGATGGTCTCCACGCCCCGCTGCCTGGCCGCCGCCGCATCCGTGGCGCCCGCCGCCACCGCGTCGCACACCGCATTCAGGGCGCGGAAAAGCCGGGGGGCGAGCGCGCGCTCGGACGCTTTGAGGTGCTGGTTGCGCGAGCTGAGCGCCAGGCCGTCAGCTTCCCGCACCGTGGGCACGCCGGTGATCGTGATCGGCACGTTCAGGTCAGACACCGCGCGGCGCACGATCGCCAGTTGCTGGGCGTCTTTCTGGCCGAAGTATGCGACGTCGGGCTGCACGATGTTGAACAGCTTGAGCACCACCGTCGCCACGCCGTCGAAGTGACCGGGACGGAACGCGCCGCACAAGTGTTCGGCCGTGCGGCCGACGTGCACTGTACAGTCCGGGGGGGCCGGATACATGGCGGCTGGCGCTGGCGCGAACACGACGTCCACGCCCAGCCGCTGGCACAGCGCGAGGTCGCCAGCGAGTGGCCGCGGATAGCGCGCCAGATCGTCGGCGCGGTCGAACTGCAACGGGTTGACGAAGATGCTGACGACGACGGTCAGGCACTCGGCCCGTGCCGTCTCCACGAGCCGCGCGTGCCCGGCGTGCAGCGCCCCCATCGTCGGGACCAGTCCAATCGCGCCGAGGCCGCGGCGCGTGGCGATCGACGCGCGCATCTCGTCGATGGTCTCGACCACGCGCGGCGGCATCGGGTTGGCCCGTGTCCCGCGTCAGCGCGGGCGCGACTCGAGGGCGCGCGGCACCTCGGGATAGCGGCCCGATTGCACGTCGCTGATGTACTCGCGGGCGGCCCGGTCCACCTCGTCGGCCAGGCGCGCGTACTGCTTCACGAACGGGGGGATCCGCCCGTCGAAGAGCCCCAGCATGTCGTGGCTCACGAGCACCTGGCCGTCGCAATCGGGCCCTGAGCCGATGCCGATCGTCGGGATCGACAGCGCCGCGGTCACGCTTCGCGCCGCCTCGGCTCCCACCGCTTCGAGCACCACCGAGAACGCGCCGGCCCGTTCGAGCGCGTGCGCTTCTTCGACCAGGGCTTCGATGTCCTCGCGCTGAACGGCCTGGCGGCGGTAGCCGCCCACCTGGTGCAGTGACTGCGGCTGCAGGCCGAGATGGCCCATCACCGGAATACCCAGCTCCACCATGCGCCGCACGGCTCCCAAGATGGGAGGACCGCCCTCGACCTTCACCGCGGCGGCGCCGGCCTGCAGCAGCCGTCCGGCGTTGCGGACGGCCTCCTCGATGCTCACCTGATAGGTCATGAACGGCATGTCGGCCACGACGAGCGCACGCGCGGCGCCACGCGCCACGGCGCGGGTGTGGTGCAGCATCTCGTCGAGCGTCACGGGCAGCGTGTGCTCGTAGCCGAGCACCACCACGCCCACCGAGTCGCCGACGAGCAGCACGTCCACTCCGGCACGGTCGAGAATCCGCGCCATCGTGGCGTCGTAGGCGGTGAGCACCGCGATCTTCTCGCCGCGGCGCTTCCGCTCACGCAGGTCTGGTACGCGTACTTTGGCGTCGCTCATTGGTCTCGGAATGCGGCGGCCGTCAGCGGACGGCCGCGAAGGTCTTTGCCAGCCATGTGTTGACGGCGTCCGTCACGTCCTTGCTGATGGACCGGTCGTCGAGGCTCGAATACTCGCTGACCTCGCCCGTCACGGCGGGCGTGAGCAGGTGGTTGACGCCCCGCACCACCACCAGTTCCACGGACTTGCTCTTGCCGTCGGTGCGGGCCAGTTCGACCAGGCGCTCGGCGTTGGACGGCGGCACCTGATGATCGAGCGCGCCGTGGACGAAGAGGATCGGCTGGCGCACGTCTTCGATCGTCTTGGCAGGATCGAATATCAGGAAGCTCTGCATCCACGGCGTGTCGGCTTCCTTGCGCAGGTTGGGCGGCACGCCTTCCCAGCCCTTCCCCGTCAGTACTGCCGAGTGAATCTGCTTCTGAAGAGCGACGCGTTCGGCGCGGTCCTGCGGCGAGAGAGTGGACTGTTCCAACGACCGCTGCTGCTGCTCGAGGACCAGGTCGGCGCCGTTCGTGCCTGGCCCCGCCAGCGACACGACGGCTGCGAGCTTGCGCTCCTTGGCGGCCGCGAGCAGCGCCACCCACGCGCCTTCGCCGTGGCCGGCCACCGCGATGCGCTTCGTATCGACGTCCTTGCGATCGCCGAGCCAGCGGACCACCCCGCGGACGTCTTCCGCGTAGTCGGTCAACGTCGCCGATTCGGCCCGCCCGCCGCTCTGACCGAAGCCGCGTTTGTCGTAACGCACCGCCAGGTAGCCGGCCTTGGCGATCGCGCCGGCCAGGTGCGCCATCGTCGGCACGCCGTGGGCGGCCCCGTCGCGATCGTTGCTGCCCGAGCCCCCGAGCAGGATGACGACGGGAATCCGGGCTCCGGCGGCGGCCGCGGGCGGCCGCGTCAGCGTTGCACCGAGGTTGAAGCCGGTGACCGGGATCGTCACCGCCTCGTCGCCGGGGTTCGAATAGACCTGGGTTCGCGAAGTGGACGCCGCGACGTCAGCGCGCACGACGTCGAGGCCCTGCGACGGCACGCTGAAGCGGACCAGCCCGCCGTCCTTGGTGGAGGTGATCGAGAGCCCGATGCCGCTGGTGCCTGGAACCTCCCAGATTGCCTCGAAGTGCCAGACGTCGAACACCTCGTTGCCGATCTGGATGCGCTCGGTGGCCGACGATTGGAGCTTGATCGAGGTTTCGCCCTGCGGCAGCACGTAGGCCTTGAGCTCGGTCCCTACCGGTGCGTCGACCAGCCGGCGCGACACCGCCTCGAAGGCGCCGAAGAACGAGCTCGGCAGCAACACCACCGACTGCGCGGAGATCGGGTGCTCGCGCGAATAGGCATTGCCGGTCTGGACGCCGTCGGTGTGGGCGACGCTGCCAGTAAAGGTCGACTTGGCCGTGACGTCACCGCCGTTGACGTTGGCATCGAGCGTAAAGGACTGCGGCGTCCAATCGGGGCCGTACTTCACCTCGGCACGCCGCGTGGTCACGCTGGTCGGCACTGACATCCGGCCCTGGCTGACGATCGAGACCCCGGACGCGTCGGTGCGGACCGTCACGTCCTCGCGGCCGACGGGCGTGCCCTTGAGGAAAACCGTGTATCCCCGGGACGGGGGGGCGGCGGCGTCCTGTGCCTGGGCGGCCGAGGCCAGGACGAGCAGAAACAGCCAGATACAATAGCGTAAGAACATCAGGTCGATCGTATCAGAGCCATCTGGGTCAGGTGGGTCGGGTTGGTCGGGTGGGTCAGGTGGGTCAGGTGGGTCAGGTGAAAGGCACAGAGCAGGATTACCGGCAAATTATCGACGGCGCGGCGATAGGCGAGCTGGCGCCGACTGTTCAGCTGGCGGTGGCCGGGGCCGACCGTGCGTCGTTCCTGCAGGGTCTGTTGACCAACGACATCCAGGCGCTCGCGGAGGGCTCTGGCTGCTATGCGGCTTGGCTGACACCCCAGGGGCGCATGCTCACCGACATGCACGTGTTGGAATCGGACGGGATGATCCTGCTCGACGTGCCTGCCGCCCAGGCCGAGGCGACGGCAGCCCGGCTCGAGCAGTTCCTCTTCTCCGAGGACGTGAAGATCGGCTCGCTGGCCGGCGCGCTGGCGACCGTCTGGGTGCACGGGCCCGGCGCCGCCGCGGCGCTCGAGCGGTCGCTCGACGGTGCATCCGGGCTCGGAGCCTGGCCGCAGTACCGCCACGCGCACGTCGCCTTCGCCGGTGAATCGCTGGTGCTGGTCCGCATCGATCAGCTGGCGGTACCCGGCTACTGTGCCTTCTTGAGCGGCGCGCGGCACGACGAGCTGGTGGCTGCCCTCGAAGCTGCCGGTGCACGGCGGGTGGACTCCGACGCGCTTGCCGCGGCCCGAATCGAAGCGGCCTACCCGGTGTTCGGAGCCGACATGAACGCCGACACGATCCCGCTCGAAGCCGGCATCGAGCCGCGCGCGATCTCGACCACCAAGGGTTGCTACGTCGGACAGGAAGTCATCATCCGCGTGCTCCACCGCGGACACGGACGCGTGGCGCGCAGGCTGGTGACGTTGAAGCTGGAGGCGCCGGGCGCCGAACCGCGGTCGAAGATCCTGGCCGGCGAGCGCGAAGTGGGATTCGTGACGAGCGCGGCGGTGTCGCCGGCATCCGGCGCAGTGGCGCTCGCATACGTGCACCGCGATCTGGCGGTCGAAGGTGCCAGCGTCGCGGTGCAGACGCCGGCCGGCCCCGTGACCGGTGTGGTGGTGCTGGAACCGCTCCGTCAGCCGGTCTGGCGCGGCTGATCGCCCGTCAGCAGCACGATCAGCTCCTCGTCGGCGGGTGGAAAGCCCAGCGTCCGCAGCTCGCTCCGCGGCACCCAGCGCATCTCCTGTCCCAGCATCGGCCGCGGCGCACTCTTGAGCTCGCAGGCGTAGAAGTGCAGCGTCACGTGGCGATCGTCGTAAGCGTGCGAGGCGGTGGACACGATCTCGCGCACCTCCACGTCGGTGCCGAGCTCCTCCTGCATCTCGCGTCGAAGGGCCGCGTCGTGATTCTCGCCATCCGCGACTTTGCCGCCGGGGAACTCCCACAACCCGGCCAGGTGCACGCCGGCCTGCCGCCGCGTCACCAGGAAGCGATCGCCCTCCTCGACCACCGCGGCCACCACGTGCACGGTGGTGATGCTCACCGCCGCTGCGCCTTTCGCGTTGCCCGCCGGTGTGGCGAGGTGCGGCAGAAGCCTTTCATCGGGCAGCCCTCACAGCGTGGCGTGCGCGGCGCGCACACGGTGGCGCCGAGATCCATCAACCCCTGATTGAAGTCGAAGACGTGCTTGTACGGCACGAGCGCTTCGGACAGCTCCCACAGGTGCCGGCGCATCGCGTGCGCTTTGGGATCGCCCTTGGCAACGAAGACCCGGAACAGCACCCGCGCCACGTTGGTGTCGAGAATCGCCGCGCGCTGGTGGAAGGCGAAGCTGCGGATCGCGCCCGCCGTGTAGGCGCCGATGCCTTTGAACGACAGCAGCGTCTCGTGATCGGAGGGAAGCTGTCCGCCGAAACGGGTCACGCTCTCGCGCGCGATCGCATGCAGACGTTTCGGGCGGATGTTGTAGCCGAGCGGCCGCCACGTCGCGCTGACATCATTTTCGTCAGCCGCCGCCAGGGCCTCGAAGGAGGGATACTTCGCCAGCCACTCGTGGTACTTGGGCAGCACGCGATCGACCTGCGTCTGCTGCAGCATCACCTCCGAGACAAGGATGTGATACGGATCGCTGGTCGTGCGCCACGGCAGGGAGCGTCCGTTGGCGCGATACCAGCTCAACAATCTTCGTCGGAACAGTTGCCGCGTGGACGGCTGGGGCACGGAAAGGGCTGGCATCGAGCCCATATAATTCCACGCGTGCGGATCTACACAAAAACGGGCGATTCGGGCCAAACGTCCCTCTTCGACAATTCGCGGGTGGCCAAGTCGCACCCGCGCGTCGAAGCCTACGGCGAGGTAGACGAGCTCAACGCCTGTCTGGGAGCCGCCCGCGCCGCCGGGGCGTCCGGCGATCTCGACGAGGCGCTCGAGGCCATCCAGCGGCAGCTGTTCGCCATCGGCGCCCGCCTCGCCGATCCGTCCGCCCGCATTGCCAGCCGCGTCGAGAAGGCCGCCGTCCAATCTGCCGACGTTGATCGTTTGGAGAAGTGGATC
>Ga0210380_10000035_pt1 | contig 100172 bp, 95 predicted proteins | sample PLM4_5_coexredo_FD_155476 | JGI IMG/M metagenome (GOLD analysis project Ga0210380, IMG submission 155476) | Groundwater sediment microbial communities from an aquifer in East River, Colorado, USA - PLM4_5_coex redo | ecosystem: Environmental > Terrestrial > Soil > Riparian zone | place: USA...
GAGCGACGCAGCCACCCGCGTCTGGCGGGACGCTCAGCCTCCTGAGCGCCAGCGATCCGATTCGTGTGGCGATAACTCTGACTGCCGTCACACCGCAGATCTCGTTCAACTTCGGCACGAGCGACGGGTGGAGCTATCTGAGCGGCGGGTACGGAGCCGCCTGGATCAACACGACCGCTGAGGGCACCAGTGCCTTCCTTCCCGCGGGCCCGCTGACACTCTCCACGAAGGAGGGCGCGTCGCGCGCCGCCAACTACGGAGGGGGCGCGCGATGGTTTATTCGCCCACATCTGGCCGTCGGGTTCGATGTGCGGTTCCTGAGGGTGAGAAGCTCCGGCCTCCGCCCCGCGACGACAGAGGTGCTGGCGTCAGCGGGCGTGTCGCTGCGGTAGGACCCCGCCTGCTTTACGCGGAAGCCTCGCTGCCCAACTCCGGCCCGTCGAGCTGGCGCACTTCGCACTCGATGTCCCACTCGTCCCCGTGGATGCTCAGGAAGCGGCGAGTCAATTCGATCGCCTCCGCCTTCGACTTCGCCTCGAGGATCGCATAGCCCCCGATCACTTCCTTGGTCTCCGTGAACGGCCCGTCGACCGTCGATAGTGCGCCGCGGCGTAGCCGCACGCGGACGCCTTCCGAGGTCGGCCGTAGCCCGGCGGTGCTTACCAGTTGGCCAGATCGGGTCAACTCCTCGATCAGTTTGCCCATGTCGCTCATGAGCTTTTCACTGGGCACCTGGCCGGTGCTCTCGTCGATACGGATCATCGATATGAATCGCATGGTCATCGTCTCCTTTGTCCTCCTCACCACGACCTAGTCGAACGAAGCTCGGACGGCTCGACATCGCCTCGTATAATCCACGACGGGTCGGTTGGTGGTTAGTGGTTCGCGGTGGTTGGTGGTTGGTGGTTGGTACCCGACATTTCAATCGAGGAGGGACCGTGCGTTTCGCAACTGTCGTACTGATGGCCTTCGCACTGACTGCGTCGGAGGGGTTCGTGCTCGCTCAAGGCGCGGCCCAGCCGCAGCACACCCCCACGTTCGACTATCTCGGCACGCTCAAGGTCGAAACTGGGACCCGCACCGTCGTGGAGAACGGCCCACAGGGGACTCGCACCATCGTGCAGATGGTGGGCGGCCGATTCGAAGGACCGCGTCTCAAGGGGACGGTGGTCATTCCGGCCGGCGACTGGATCACCAACCGCCCCGACGGGAGCTATCGGCTCGACGTCCGCTTCACGCTGAGGACCGACGACGGGGCGCTGATCCTGGTGACCTACAATGGCATCGGTCAGACGACGAGCACGGGTGCGTCTCTTCGGGCGACGCCGCTGTTCGAGACCGGGGATAGCCGATACACCTGGTTGACGCGCCTGCAGGCGGTCGCGATCGGTGAACGCGTCGGCACCGCGGTCTCCTACGACATCTTCGCGCTCAAGTAGTGAGAGGACCTGGGTCCCCGCTTCCGCGCCCTTGGCGCGTCGACGAGGCAAGTGGAGCGGGAGACGGGGATCGAACCCGCGACATCAAGCTTGGGAAGCTTGCGTTCTACCGCTGAACTACTCCCGCTCGCGGTAACCGTAAGGCCCTAGTTTACCGTAGGTTTCTCGGTGACCTCCGCTGTCTCGTTGCGAGGAAGCTTGAGGTCAATCCCGGCCTCGCTTGCAACGGGCTTGCAACGGGCGGCGTCACTCTTCGCCATACTCGCCCGCAACCCCGCCGCGACGACGTTCAGATACGTGGTCGTTTGGTCGATGCTGCTGTGGCCGAGCATCTCCTGCACATGATGCAGCGGCCAGCCGGCCTCGAGCAGCCGGCTCGCGCCTTCGTGGCGCAGGTCGTGGAAGTGCAGGTCGATGACCCGGAGCGCCGCCAGGGAGGCCGACACGAGGGCCGCGGTTGCCGTCCACCTCGGGTCGTGGCCGTAGGCTTTCAGCACACAGGTCCGCCACGCGCGGCTGATGTTGCCGGTCTCCTGTCCGAGTTCGCCAAACACGAACGCCTCGACGGGGTAGTCCGTGCCGGCCGGATCCGTCTGCGCCATCGTGAGCACGACGCGCAACCGCGACGAGATGGGCAGGACGCGCGTATCGCCGTCTTTGGCCTTCTCCGCGCGGATGGTCAGTTCGCCGCGCTCGAGATCCACGTCCCGCCATTGCAGGCTCAGGAGTTCGCCACAGCGGCAGGCCGTCTCGAGTGCCGCGATGATGAGGTTCTGCAGCCGCGGACTCGCCGCGGCCAGCAACCGGCGCTCTTCGCCCGGTTCGACGACCTTGCCATCCATGTCGAGCACGTCCGGCATCAGGCGCCTGTGACGCTTGGCGATTTTGGCGCGCCTCAGCGTCGAGTCCTCCGAGATGGGATTGCGCGCGAGATAGCCTTTCTTCGTCGCCCACCGACACGACGCCTGCAGGAGCTGCACGTAGTGATTGCGCGTCGAGGCCGCATATCCCTTCGACCGGAGCCCCGCCATGAACGCCTCGAGGTCATCTTCGGTCACGGCCCCGAGCGGCTTGTCGCCCAGGCGCGACCCGTCCGTGAGGGTGAACGCGGCAATCTGCGCGAAGTGGGATTCGTCGGCCTTCCAACTCTTATTGCGCTCGCGCACCTGTGAGACACGCTCCACGAACGTGGCCGCAAATTTCTCGAACGTGGTCCCGTCCGCCGTGACCGCGGGTGCAGCCGTGACCACATCGGCGCGCCGACGAAACGTCCCGCCGCGGATGGCCGTGCGCCAGCCAACGTCCCCTTCCTCCAACAAGTGCCTGCGACTGCACGAAGCTGCAAACAATTCTTCGCCGGCCCGTCGACGGAACCAGTTTGAAACTTTATGCTGCGAGCCTCGCAGGGCCGAGCCGAGATATTGACGACATTCCCCACGCGCGTGGATAAGATCCCCAGTCGTGCATAGACAGGTCCACGAGCGTTACCGGGCGCTGACACTTCTCGGTGTCATATCCTTCACGCTGGCCACGTGTGGTGGATCGCCCACGGCGCCAAGCAGCGCCACGCCGACACTTGTGAGCCCGATCAACGGTGGCTATGTGCAGCAGAACGATCCAAGCAATGGATGCGCCTACGACCCCTACTATGGCCACGGGTTCAGAGTGGCGTTTGCATGGACAACAGTCGCAGGCGCAAGCGCGTACCGGATTGAAATGCAGCACCAAATCGCATCCGTGCCGATACTGAACGAGGTCGTGCGAGGAAGGACCTATGAGTTTCGCGCCTGCAGCTTGGTGGCTGGCTTCGATGACGGGTGGCAGTGGAGGGTGCGTTCGATTGCGGCCGACGGGCGCGAGGGCAACTGGAGCGAGCCTCGATTCCTGAACTTTCTGCCGTGTCGGCTCAACGATGGGCATGGGTGCGCCGAACAGAGATAGTGGGCCGATGCTGCAGGAAATCGATAAGAAGACGCAGGCGGACGGGACTCAGTCGAGGAGGCGCTCCGCGCACTTACGGCCTGGCTGCCATCTCGGCCTCAATGCAGGGACGGCCGAGATATGCCGGTCGGCCTATTCGTTAGCCAGACAGCCATGGCGGATAATTCGATGCTCGAGGAACAGGTTGCGTACTACCGCGCGAGGGCAGCGGAGTACGACGAGTGGTTCCTCCGCACGGGTCGATATGACCGGGGTGTGGAGCACCGGACGGCGTGGCAGGCTGAGGTTGCGGCTGTTGGACAGTCGTTGCGCGAGCACGTATCGGGGGGAGAGGTGCTCGAACTGGCCTGTGGCACTGGGCTCTGGACCCAACAGTTGGCTCAAGTGAACCGTCGTGTGTTGGCTGTTGATGCAGCACCAGAAGTCATCGAGGTGAACCGGGCGCGGACCCAGTCTGCTCACGTTCGCTATCTCGTCGCGGACCTCTTCGCGTGGACACCACCCTTAGCGCAGTTCGATGCGGTGTTCTTTGGTTTTTGGCTTTCGCACGTACCCGCCGATCGGTTCGACGCATTTTGGGCCTTGGTACGTGCGGCGCTCAGGCCACATGGACGAGTGTTCTGGATCGACAGCCTTTTTGAGCCTTCGTCCACGGCCCGCGATCACGGGCCGCTTGATCACTCAGGCGTCGTTCGTCGGCGTCTTAACGACGGTCGGGAGTTTTGGATCGTGAAAATGTTCTATGAACCCCTAGAGCTCGAGCAGCGCTTGTCTCGACTTGGGTTCGCTGGCTGGGTGCGCTCCAGTGGCACGTTCTTCCACTATGGGTGCGTGTCGTCGGCTGGCTGACAAGCGCTTGCAGCCAGGCGGCGCATAGTGGCATCGGGAAGCGCCGCGGCTGAAGCGGGCTTAGACGGATAGGATGAGGGAGCCGCGCACAACTGCAAGCAACCGGGATTGGCTTCCCGCGTTTCCGATAGACCTGAAAGCATTTAGTCGGTCAATCACGCTTGCCATCGCTCGGCGGCGGTTGGCAAGCGTGTTGGCAAGTTCGTCGTGTCTGAAAATGCCGAACACGACAGGAAAACTCTTTCTCACGAAACGTCGTGACGAACGCAGCGAGCGACAACGCACCGCAACAACTCGAAGCGTCTCACAAGTTCGCCGGACGACGCTGGCGGAGTTCCTGAGAAGAGCACGCTGCGGCTCACGCGCTAGGTCTTTCCCCTATCGGACCGGGATGATGCACTCGTTGTAGTTATAACGCGCGGACAAAGTCCAGGGCTCATCGCCTAGGCATGGCTGGCCCTGATAAAGGTCAGGACGTATAAACTTTGCGTGATGGTCCAACTGGTGGTCGCGTGTGAATATCATGAGGGTGTAACTCGGTGCTCCTCCATTATTGGGAATGGGCGGAAATGGAGGAAAGCCCAAGCCTGGAGGTGCGCAGATTATAAAGGGGAAGGGGAGGGGGGGCGCTACACAGGTCCAACCGGCATTCGCAAGCGTCAAGTCCGAAACTCCACGGGGGATCGCCGTCAGCCCAGAGGCAACGTCCCGTGCTGACGACCGGCCAAGTTCTGCCCCTCCACCGTTCGGGACAGCCGACGACGCGGATGACGACGGACTGGTCGGTGACGACGTTTGCGCACAGCCGACGACGAACACGGTTCCCACGACGACGGCAACGGCGGTCAGCGAGGCACGCATAGCAGGCTCCCTTTCGTTGATGAACCGGGATTTCCATTTTGGAGCCCCACGGCTGCGGAAGCCGAGTGGCCCAATCGCGGAACACGGTAGCAGATCCGCTCGTGAGGGGCTGTTCAATGTCGCACACCTCACAATCGTGGCTCGGTAGCACCTCTCGCTCGTCAACGCCTCAGGTTATAGTCCCCGGCGCCACTGGCCCCTCCGTTCACCGTAGGCGTCAATGACCAAGGTAACGACTCTCGGCCAAGGCTATGGCGCCTCCGCAGGAGAAGTCCTGACCATGTTGCGGCTAAAAGCATGCTGCAATGCGGCCCGCCCTTTTGTTGACTTATCTCGATGGCAGAGCGTCGTATTGCGTCAAGAGATGACGGAGGCGCTGGGAAGGCGCTCGCGTTCCTGGCAGACGTGGCGAATGGCGAGGTGGACGTGGCCACGATGCGGCAGGAGGTGCTGCGCTTCCTCGCCGCGGATGGCGGCAACGTCGAATTTCCGCTGAGCCCCCTTTTGACATTGGAGTTGTCTGCGATGACTCCCGAGGGACTTGAGAAGGCCAGGAGCAAGTTGGAGTGGCTCGTGCGGCGAATCGGGCCACAGGCGGCGGCGGGCGAGGGCATACGGGTTGCCGGTCTGTGGTTCTTTGCGGGCGGACGGAGTGGGCTTCTCGTGGCGGGACCGCTCGAGGTGCTACTGCTGTATCAGGCGATTCGACTCCTCAATCGACATCGCGCGGTCTTAGAGCAGTGCGCGGCCACCAAGCCGCACTCGCGAGAGCACGAGCCCTGTGGGCGATGGTTCGTTGCCGTGGGGAACCGCGGTCCACGTCGTCGATTCTGCGGTCCCACCTGCCGGGGCAGAAAATGGTCTGCTACGCGATGCGTTTCTTATGGTCGAGAGCTCCGCTCGAGCGGCAAGTGCAGCTTCTGTGGACGCGTCCGACGCCGCTGGACATCCTCGCCTGCCGCCTTGCAACGGATTGCAACGGAAGTCGGAACAGGGCGCGTGAAGGCACCACAATTCCAGGTCGCACCAACGAAAAACGCCCGCCAATCCACAAGAGGGAAGGGCGGGCGTTAAGTATTCTTGGCTTGGGAAGCTTGCGTTCTACCGCTGAACTACTCCCGCTGACGTAGTCATTCTAAACCGGTTTTGGCCGGGTGCACCGGTTCACGGGTGCACCGGTGTTCATTCACGGATTACCGAGAGTACTTCGTCGCGCCGCTTCTCCGTCTGCTCCGGTGTGGCGGCCTCGAGGTTCAGTCGCAGCAGCGGCTCGGTATTTGACGGCCGCACATTGAAGTGCCAGTCGGGGTAATCCACCGACAGGCCGTCGAGCGTCGACTGCACGCCGTCCTTGTAGCGGGCCGCGAGGGCTTCGAGCTTCCGTGGCACCTCGGTCATGCTCGCCAACTTGGTGTTGATCTCCCCCGAGATGAAATACCGCTCGCGCAGCGGCCGGAGCAGATCGTGCAGCGACTGGTTCTTCTTCGACATCAGCTCGAGCATGAGCAGCGCGGGAATGAAGCCGTTGTCGGCGTAGGAGAAGTCGCGGAAGTAGTAGTGTCCGGTGACCTCACCCGCGAAGATGCCGTCCTCGTCGCGCATCCGCCGCTTGATAAACGCGTGCCCCACACGGTTCATCAGGGCGCGGCCGCCGTGCCGCTCCACCGTGTCCTTCACGGCCCGACTCGCGCGCAGGTCGTAGATGATCGTCGCGCCCGGATGCTTGAGGAGAAACGCCTCGGCCAGCAGCGCCGTGACGAAATCGCCCGAGATGAACTCGCCGCTGCCGTCGATGAAGAAGCAGCGGTCGGCGTCGCCATCCCACGCGATGCCGATGTCGGCCTTCTGGCGCACCACGGCTTCGGTGATGTCGCGCCGGTTCTCTTCGATGAGCGGATTGGCCTCGTGATTCGGGAACGTACCGTCGATCTCGAAACACAACCGTGTCGTCTTGCACGCCAGCCGATCGAAGAGCGGTGGCGCCACGAGGCCCGCCATCCCGCTGCCTGCGTCGAGCACGACGTTGAACGGCGCGATGATCGACGGGTCGATGAACGACAGCACCTTGTCGAGATAGCCAGGCAGGATCTGGCGCGTGGTCACCGATCCCGCCTGTCCCGGCGCCGGTAGGCGGTCGTTGGCGATCATGTCGCGAATATTGCCCAGGCCTTCGTCGCCGCTCAGCGGCAGGGCGCCCGCCCGCACCATCTTCACGCCGTTGTACTGCTTCGGATTGTGCGACGCCGTGATCTGCGCGCCGCCTTCGAGGTGGTCGTTGGCGACGGCGAAGTAGAGCATGTCAGTGCCGAGCATGCCGTAGTCGATCACGTCGGCACCCTGCTCCCGCGCGCCCGCCACGAACGCCGCCGCCAGGCTGGGCGACGAGACACGCATGTCGCGTGAAACCCCGATGCGCCGAGCCCCGAGATACGCCACGAAGCCGCGGCCGAGCTGCCGGGCGACCGCTTCGTTGATCTCGGCGGGGTAGAGCCCCCGAATGTCGTACGCCTTGAAGATGTCAGCGTTGATGTCCATTAGGCCCTGGTGAAATCGGTGAGCGTGGTCTTGTCGCCGAGCACCGCGCCCGGCCCGATGGTGACGTTGCGGCCGATGTGGCACTGGCGACCGAGAATCGCCTCGCGCACGGTGGCGTCGCGGCTGATCCGGCAGTTCGGCCACACGATCGCGCCGGTGACCACCGCCCCTTCCTCAACCTGCGTCTGTCGTCCGATCACCGAGTACGGACCGACGGTGGCGCCGGCCTTCACGAGTGCTCCCTCGTCGACGAAGCAGGGGCCCTCGATTGTGGCACCGTCCTCGATCTTGGCGTCGGGAGAAATCCACGTGTGTGCGGCGGCCGCACTGCGGAACGGCTCGGCGGCGTATCGCCCGTCCATGATGTCGCGATGCACCTGGCTGTACTTCGCCGGCGTGCCGATGTCGATCCAGTAGCCGCCGTAGACGTAGGCCACGAACGTCTCGTGGCGCTCGATGAGCGACGGGAAGTAGCTGCGTTCGATCGACCACGAGACGTTACTGGGAATGCGATCGAAGGTATCCGGCTCCAGGATGTAGATGCCGGCATTGATGTTGTTGGTCGTGATCTCGTCGGCCTTCGGTTTCTCGAGAAACCGTTGGATGTTGCCCTCCGCGTCGGTGTCGACCAGGCCGTACGCCGTCGGGTTGTCGACCGGCGTCAGGACGATGGTGGCGCGAGCCTTGCGCGAGCGATGCAGCGCAATCACCTCAGCGAGATTGATCTCGGTCAGGACGTCGCCGTTGAACACCACAACCGACTCGCGCAGGTCGTCGCCAGCGTACTTGATCGCGCCCGCCGTGCCGAGAGGCGCGGGCTCGACGACATAGCGGATCTTGATCCCGACCTCCGACCCGTCGCCGAACATCTCCTCGATGCGGCGCGGCTGGTAGTTGAGGCTCAGGATCACCTCGTCTATTTCGGGCACCTGGCGCAGCAGGTCGATCTGATAGTGGAGAAACGGGCGATTGAAGATCGGAACGATGGGCTTCGGCGTATGGATTGTGAGGGGCCGGAGACGCGTCCCTTTGCCCCCGGCGAGAAGGAGCGCCTTCATGTCAATCACCGATCATATACGGTCAGCCGATAAGTGTAGAATGAGGCAGCCGCTTCACATGAACCTGCCCAACACACTGACGCTGGTGCGCATCTTTCTGGTGCCGCTCCTCGTGGTGGTGTTGCTCACCGAATTTGCTGGGCGTCAGGTGCTCGGCATGCCGAAGGAGCTGTTCGGCGCGGCGATTTTCGCACTGGCGTCGATCACCGACTGGCTCGACGGGTACCTCGCCCGGCGTCGGCGGCAAGTCACGTGGATCGGCCAGGTGCTCGATCCCATCGCCGACAAACTGCTCACCTCGGCTGCGTTCATCTCGCTCGTGCAGCTCGGCCTGGCGCCCGCCTGGATGGTCGCGCTCATCATCGGCCGCGAATTCGCCATCACCGGCCTCCGCAGCCTGGCTTACACCAAGGGGATCGCCATTCCAGTGTCGCCGCTGGGAAAGATCAAGATGGGATCGCAGGTGACGGCGATTCTGCTGCTGATTCTCGGCTGGCGCCCGGTGCCCTGGCTGGCACCGGTCGGCTACGCCGCCCTGTGGGTGGTGATGCTGACGGCCGTGGGGTCGGCGATCGACTACTACCGCCGCTTCGTGCTGCTGCTCAACGCCCGCGTCGCCGACGTGAACGTCGTGCGCGCGACGCGCCGTGCGAGCTGACCGCTACTTGCGCAACGCGACGTAGTCGCCCACCAACAGCGCGTCGTGCGCCATGAGGACGCGTACGGTGGACGTATCGGCCTTCACGTCCACCGCCACGGCTTCGCCCACCTCGTAAAGGAACTCGGGCACGATGCCCTTCGGCAGGTCATTTTCAGCCGTTCGCCGCGCCGCCTCGGTCCGCCGCTTGTCACGAAAGATCATGACGCGCGTGCCGACGGTGACGCCGTGTGCGCTGCCGCGATCGATGAGGAAGAAGTCGTCTTTGGCGAAGATCGTGCGGCGGTCGGTGCCCGTCATGATCTGGCCGTAGTTCTCTTTCTGCGGCTTCGGCGGATCGGCGTCTGGCGTGCCCACCTGCGGCAGCACGAACGGCTCGAGGTAATCGCCAACGTCGATCGAGTCGCACGCGTGCGAGATGGTCACGAGCGACATCTTCGCCTCGGTCGCATAGACGCGCACCCATCCAGCGGTACGGATGGTGGCCGGATTCTCGCGTGAGACGCGAGTCGCGCGGCCCGATTGCGGACGGCGCACGAAGAACTCCTGACCGACCTCGATGCCGTTGTCCGTGCCGGCGTTCATGGTGAGGAGGGCTCCGGGCCCGTACGAATGGTGGGTGTATCCGTCTTGTCCGCCGGTGATCAGCAGCGACCGGACCGGGTTCTCGAAGACGAGCGTCGGCGAGCACGCCATCCCGATGACGTCGGCCGGAAGACGGGTGACCTCTGGGGCCGGACCGTGCTGGGCCCCCACAGGCGCAGCCGCCAGCACCACCGCTGCGAGAACCAGACCTGCCGAGAACGACGTGCGCGTCATGAATCTCCTCCGTTGCGCGCGCCTGCCCGTGGGGCGAACCGACCAGGTCCGGTTAGGGCGAGTTACTCAACGGCCAGCGTTTCGAGCCGTTTGCGCGCGTCAGTCACGTACTCGCCGGTCGTGAATTCATTGACCAGACGGTCGTAGTACGGGACTGCCTCGGCTTTCTTATCGGTCTTGAGGAGGGATTCCGCCAGATAGTAGTACACGGCGTCGCGGCCCGGGTAGCCGGGGTCGTCTTTCAGCACGTTCTTGAAGCGGTCAATGGCGCCCGGATACCAACGAACACGGTAGTAGTAGAGCCCCACTTTGTAAGACGCCTCGCTCAGACGGCTCCGGGCTTCACGCCATTTCTCACGGACCTCGCTCGTGATCCGGCTGTTTGGATACCGATCGAAGAACGCCTCGAACTCGCGTACGGCGGCGGCCGTCTCGGTCTGATCCCGTTCAGGCGCCCGCATGCGCATGAAATGCGTCATCGCGAGCTTGTATTGCGCGTAGTCGGCGCGCGTGTTGGTGGGATAGAAGGTGATGAACTCGCGAAACTCGTTTTCGGCGAGCACCAGGTTGGCCTCGCCGCCTTCACTGAGGTAGGTGTCGCCCACGCCCAGCTTCGCGTCAGGGCGCAGGGCACTCTGCGGGTAGTTGTCCACAATCTGCTGGTAGTACTTGCGCGCGTCGACCCATCGCTCGCGCCGCATCGAATCGGCCGCGCGATCGGCCAGGAACTGATCGGGCGGGATGCTACCGGCGGGCGCCTCGGGCGCCTGGTTGCCCCCGCACGCAGCAGCCACGAGGGCGGCCGCGACGATGAGCGTCCTCCAGGTGTGCATTGGCATCGTGCAGTTAATCATGCATCCAGTCAGCGAATCTAGTCAGAGAAGAGGCCGGCTCGTGTCATCCATTCAAACTGCTCCCCGAGCCCTTGTTCAAGCCCGACCGTCGTCGTGAACCCCAGTTCGCGGCGGGCACTCGTCGTGTCCGCGTAAGTGTCGCGCATGTCGCCAGCCTGCGCGTCGATCAGTTCGAGCCGGAGCGGACGTCCGGTGATGCGCCGGATATGCTCGAACGCCTCGAGCAGCTCGACCCGGGAGCCACCCCCAATATTGTAGACAGCCCCGGGGCGTCCGTGGATGGCGGCCACGGTGGCCGCCACGGCGTCGCCCACAAAGGTGAAGTCTCGCGTCTGGCGGCCGTTTCCGAACACGGTCGCGGGTCGGTCGCGCATCGCGGCCTGGAAGAAGCGATGGAAACCCATATCGGGGCGCTGTCGCGGACCATACACGGTGAAGTAGCGGACAGCCACCGCCGGTACCCCGTACGTCGCTTGGTACAGGAGGCATAGATGCTCGGCCGCCAGCTTCGTGACGCCATAGGGTGACACGGGCTGCAGTCGAGCGTCCTCCCGCATCGGCAGCGGCACGGCATCGCCGTACACCGACGAACTGGAGGCGTAGACCAGCCGGTCGATCGGACGTCCCTTGCATGCTTCGAGCAGAATCTGCGTCGCGTCGATATTCTGTTCGCTATAGACGCGGAACTCGCGTCCCCAGCTCTTCCGCACGCCCGCCTGTGCCGCCAGGTGGAAAACGTGCGACACGCCGCTCAGCAGAGTCGGCCAGTCGGCATCAACGATCGCGCGCTCCGACAGCGTGAACCGCCCGCTGCGCCGGAGGCCGGCCAGGTTACGTTCCTTGACGCTTCGGGGGTAGAAGTCCGTGAAGGCGTCTACCCCGATTACATCGTGCCCGGCCTCGACGAGGCGTTCGCAGAGATGCGACCCGATGAATCCGGCCGCGCCGGTGACCAGGGCCTTCATCCGAGCATATCTCGCACATGGCCCGGCAGGCGACACGGCCGGCCAGTAGCATCGAGCGCGGCGTGGACGGTATGGCCCGTCACCAACGTTTCCTCGTCACGAACGACGGTGTAGTCGAAGCGCAAGCGCACGGGGGTCAGCAGCGCCGCCTGCGTACGTATCTCGAGGTCATCGTCGTACTTGGCGGGTCGGTGATAGACGCAGTGCGCCTCGATGACCGGAAGCTGGACGCCTGCCGCCTCCATCTCACGGTACGTCTGGCCGGTTTCACGCAGCCAGTCGGTGCGTCCAATTTCGAACCACACGAAATAGTTCGCGTAGTAGACGACGCCCATGCGGTCGGTCTCGGCATAGCGGACGCGCACGCGCGTACGGCGAAGGGTCGAGGGCGCCGAGGCGTCGCTCATGCGCGGGAGGCCGTTGTCGATCCCAGAGCGGCCGCCCTGATCGCGCGTGTGGCGCGCTCGGGATCGCCGGTCCCAAATATCGCCTGGCCCGCCACCAGGATGGTGACGCCGGCGTCCACGACGGCCGCGGCATTGCTCTCGTCGATGCCGCCGTCGATTTCGATGGCGGCCAGCGAGCCCGCGCGTGTCAGCAGGTCGCGCACCCGACGCACCTTCTCGATGCTGTGCGCGATAAAGGTCTGACCGCCGAACCCGGGATTGACCGACATCACGAGCACGTGGTCGAGATCGGGCGCAATGTCGGTGAGCGCGGCCGCCGGCGTGGCGGGGTTCAGCACCGCTCCCGCGCGTAAGCCGAGAGCCTTGATCGCGGCGATCGTCCGGTGCAGGTGGGGCACCGCCTCGACGTGTACCGAAATCATGCTCGCCCCGGCTTCGGCGAAGGCCTCGAGGTAGCGATCGGGCGCCTCGATCATCAGGTGGACGTCGAGCGGACGGGTGGCCACGCGCTTGATTGCTCGCACCACCGGCGGGCCGATGGTGATGTTCGGGACGAAGTGTCCGTCCATGACGTCCACGTGGATCAGGTCTGCCCCGCCGCGTTCGACGGCGGCGATGTCGCGGGCAAGGGCAGCGAAGTCGGCCGACAGGATCGACGGAGCGATCTGGATCGGTCGAGGCGTCATCGGCTCACCTCGAGGGAAATGGAATCGGTGGCTGCCACGCGGAAGCCCCCTTGTGGCTGCTGCCGCACGATCGTGCCTGGCGGCAGACCCGGATACGGCTGAGACCCGACGATCGTGACGCGGAAGCCGCGATCGCGCAGCACGGCGGCCACGCGCCCACCGTCGGTGCCAATCACATCGGGCATCACGTAGCTCGCCGAGGCCTCGCCGCGGCTCAGCAGCAGAGCGACCTGTGGTGCTTTGGCGTCGGGCGGCGGGTCTTGCGAGATGACCGCGTCGGCAGGGTAGTCGGGTGAGTGGAACTCCGTGACCGAATCCAACTCGACGCCGTCCTGCGTCATCCGGAGCCTCGCCGCACGTTCGCTCTGGCCCACCAGCCGAGGGACGATGATCGTGCGAGGGCCGGTGCTCACCCAGACGCGCACCGATCGCTGGGTGCGCGCCTCCGACCCCGCCGGCGGATCCTGCTGGATGATGCGGTTCGCAGGCACGGTGGCGTCGGGCCGCCGCGCCGGATCGACCTTGAGCGTCAGTCCCAAGATGCCGAGCGACTGCGAGGCTTCGTTGACGGTATGGCCGACGAGCGCGGGCACCTGCACCTCACGTGCGCGCAGCGCGACGCGCAGCGCGATGCCAAAAAAGAGCAGGAACGTCCCGCCGAGCGCGCCCACGAGGATGAGGATGCGCCCCACGCTCCAGACACCGAACTTGGAGGGCATTGAGATCCGTAATCGTACCATGCGTGACGGTGCTCAGGTACGAACCATGACGGCGGCGAAAAACGCTTCGAGCCCGTGCGCAGACGGCAGCGTCCGAAATTGCCCCGATGCGTCTATGAACGGCGTCACCACGCGCGAGGCATGCACTCTGAGATCCAGGCGCTCGAAGTCGGAGCGATCGCGCAGGAACGCCTCGACCACGGCGTCGTTTTCCTCGGGCTCGCTCGAACACGTGGCATAGACCACCCGGCCGCCTCGGCACACGACCTCGCAGGCACGCTGCAGCAAGGCCCGCTGCGCGCCGGCCAGTGGGATGAGGTCGGCCTCGTGGCGTCGCCACTTGATGTCGGGATCCCGCCTGAGCGTTCCCAACCCCGAGCAGGGGGCGTCAACCAGCACGCAATCGAACACCGGTGCCATCGGCAGCGGGCCGTCAGCGGCGACCCGCACGACGCGGATGTTCGTCGCGCCGCTCCACCGGACGGTGTCTTGAAGCAGCGTCAGGCGCTTGTCCCTGACGTCGCTCGCGACGATCATGCCCGTGCTCGCCATGTCTGCAGCCATCGCCGTCGTCTTGCCCCCTGGTGAGGCGCACAGGTCGAGCACACGTTCACCCGGCTTCGCGGCGGCAACGGATGCCACGAGCTGCGAGGCTTCGTCCTGAACGAAGGCCAGTCCGTCGGCGGGACGCCGGAGGGGATTGCCACTCGAGACCACGAGTCCGTCTGGCGCATATCGCGTCGGCTCGGTCTCGACGCCGTCGGCGCGCAAGATCGTGCGCGCGTCTTCGCGGGTCGTGCGCATGCGGTTGACCCGCAGCGTCAGGGGCGCGGCGTCGTTGTTGAACTGTACCCATCGCTCCGTGGCTTCGAACCCGTGACGATCGAGCCACCGATGGACGAGCCAATCCGGGTGCGAATGCGTGATGCCCAGATAGGCCACCGCAGCGACCTCGTCGTCGGCCCGGGCCGGCTTCGAAGGGAAGGGCAGTGCTCGCCGCGCGCGCAGGGTCGAGCGAAGCACCGCGTTCACGAAGCCGCTGGCGCTGGGTTTTCGGGCCGCTCTCGTGAGATTCACGGCATCGTCTACGACCGCGGAGGCGGGTACACGGTCGAGATGGAGGATTTGATACAGGCTCAGCCTGAGGATTGTCACGACTTCCAGGTCCAGCTTGGGAAGGTGCCGACCGGCAAAGTGTTCGATGAGGAAGTCGAGGCTGCGCTGCCAGCGCAGCGTGCCCGTCACGATCTCCGCCGCCAGGGCGCGGTCGCGCTCGTCGGCCAACTGTTGCCGGCTCGCTCGCAACGCGGAGGGGAGGTCGGAACGATCGAGGGTGACCGCGCGGAGCGCGTGATACGCGGCGGTGCGGGCCGGCGCGGTCATGCCCGGGAGAACGACTCGCCCATCCTGATCGGATGGCCCGCAAGATATTCTCGCGCGGCCATCGGCCGCCGCCCCTCGGGCTGGATGGTCAGGATGTCCAGCTCGCCACGACCTGTTGCGACGCGGATCGCCTCCGGTGACACTGCGACCACCGTTCCAGGGGTGGCGTCGGACGTTCGTTCCATCGGCCGTGTTCGAATGACCAGCAGCCTGGCGCCATGGAGAATCGTGTGCGCATGCGGCCAGGGATGGAGCCCGCGCACGCGGTCGTGAATGACCCTGGCGGGCAGCGACCAGTCGATCAGTCCCTCATCGCGCGCGAGGCGCGACGCATAGGTCGCGCTGGCGGCGTCCTGAGGGACTTCGACCAGCGATCCGTCGGCAAGCTGCTCGACGACGCGGAGCAGAAGGTCGGCGCCCAATTCGGCGAGATCGGCCTCGACCACGTCGCTCGTCTCGTCGGGTCCGATAGGCCGCGTGACCGTCGCCAGCATCGCGCCGGCGTCGAGCTCCTTGACGACGCGCATGATCGTCACGCCTGTTTCGCGCTCGCCGGCCATCACCGCGCGGTGCACCGGCGCCGCGCCACGGTACCTGGGCAGGAGCGACGCGTGTACGTTGATCATGCCGAGGCGTGGAACCGAGAGCAGGTGTTCGGGAATGATGCGCCCATAGGCGGCGACGACGCCCAGGTCGAGGCGCCAGTCGCGAAGCGTGGATTCGACATCTGGGTCCTTCAGACGCGTCGGCTGTATCACCGGAATCCCCTGCGCCACGGCGAGGGCCTTTACGGGCCCGACGCTCACCTTGTGTCCTCGACCGCGCGGCCGATCCGGTTGGGTGACCACTCCAGCGATGGTGTGGGACGAGTCGAGTACCCGCTGTAGCGTCGGCACGGCAAATTGCGGTGTGCCGAAAAAGCCGATCACCATTTGCCGGCGCGCGACAGCTTCTTGATCTTCCTGACGATCAGGTCTTTCTGCAGTCCGCGAAGGCGATCTACGAACACGGTGCCGTCGAGGTGATCCATCTCGTGCTGGAAGCAGCGGGCCAGTAGCCCTGTGGCCTCCACGACGTGCTCGACACCCTCGCGGTTGAGGCCCTTGAGAACCACGCGTGACGGTCGGGCCAGTGTGGCGTTGAACCCCGGCACGCTGAGGCACCCTTCGTCCTCGAGCTGCATCCCCTCGCGTTCGACGAACTCGGGGTTGATGAACGTCACCAGACCCGTGGGGGAACGTCCCACGGAGATGTCGGCGACGAAGATGCGCAGGGCCACGCCAACCTGCGTCGCCGCCAGCCCGACGCCAGGCGCGGCGTACATGGTCTGCACCAGGTCATCGACGAGTCGCTGGACGTCTAAATCGACGTTGGCGACAGGCCTCGCCGGCTGGTGCAGTACCTCGGCACCATAACGGAGGATCGGACGAATCACGGTTCAGACCGTCGTGCGCGGTGTGAAACGGCGGCGGACGAGCTCCGCCGTGGCCGCGTAGTGGCGAGCGATCTCATCGATCGAGTCGCCGCCAAACTTTTCGAGAAACGCGTCCGCGAGGACGAATGACACCATGGCTTCGCCGACAACCGCGGCGGCGGGCACCGCGCAGACGTCGCTGCGCTCGATTGCGGCGGGGGCCTCGGAGAGGGTCGCCAGGTCTACCGAGCGAAGAGGCTTCATCAAGGTCGCGATGGGCTTCATGAAGCCGGTCACCCGGACATCCTCGCCGTTGGTCACGCCGCCCTCGAGCCCCCCGGCACGGTTGGTGGGCCGTACTGGCACGTCGGCGTCGGAGGATGGCGGCAAAATTTCATCGTGCACCCGCGAGCCGGGTCGGAACGCCACCTCGGGACCGATGCCGATGCCGACGGCCTTGATGGCGTGAATACACATCATGGCCTGGGCCAGACGGCCGTCGAGCTTGCGGTCCCACTGCACGTAGGAGCCGAGACCTGGTGGCAGACCGGTGGCAATCACCTCGAATGCGCCGCCCACCGTATCGCCCGCCTCACGCGCCGAGTCGATGAAGGCCATCATCTGCTGCTGGACGGCCGGGTCAACGCAGCGCAGGGGCGCCTGGTCGTCAATCGCCTGCGCTTCGTCGAAAGAGACGACACGATCGGCCGGAAGGGTGAGGTCGCCGATGGCTGAGACGTGGCTGGCGATGCGAACGCCGAACCGCCCCAACAACTGTCGCGCGAGCGATCCCGCCGCGACGCGAGAGGCCGTCTCTCGGGCGCTGGCGCGCTCGAGCACGTCGCGGATGTCGTCGTGCCCGTACTTGATTGCGCCGGCCAGGTCGGCGTGACCGGGACGAGGCCTCGTGACCTCTGGCTTCCGGCTTCCAGACGCCGACTCCGGCATGTCGCGCTCGACGTACATCGTCTGCTGCCAGTTGACCCAGTCACGATTCCGCACGAGCAGGGCGATGGGGGCGCCGGTGGTTCGACCGTGACGAACGCCTGCCAAAATCTCGGCGCGGTCGCTCTCGATGGCCATGCGGCGTCCGCGGCCGTAGCCGCCCTGGCGGCGTCTGAGCTGCGCGTCGAGCGCGCCGATGTCGAGATCGAGGCCGGCAGGCATCCCGTCCACGGTGATGACGAGGGCCTGACCGTGCGACTCGCCCGCGCTGAGAAATCGCAGCATCGAGTCGGAATTGTATACGAAGAAACTGCGCGTTCCGGTGAGCATCGGCCCGATTCAGGCGCGATCGCGCGCGTCGCGCGGCTTGCATTCGGTGTGGTCATGCCTCGCCTCGTTCGCGATCGTTACCTGCCGCTCGACAACGAACACGTCTGCGATCTGGCGACCGGCGCGCAAATCCGATTCGACGACGTGAAGGACGTGCCGACCCCGCCCATCGAAGCCGACATCGCGCCGTACGTCGAAGCGCTGAACCACGGCCGCGACGGGTGGCCGCGCTGGGTCGTGGCAACCCCATGTCGTGCGACCACTGCCGGGTCGGTCATCGAACGCGTCGCGGCCGTCGCGACCGCCCGCGGCTTCGTGGCGATCTCGCCCGATCACTACCTGCGACTGCGCGACGCGCTCGCCGCCGACCTCGACGATCGAACCCTGCTGCTGACATCCGATGCCAGTGACGATCAGTGTCGCGCGCACGCAGCGTTGATCGATGCCGCGGCACGATCGCCGCGCCCGCACGTGTTGATCACATGCGATCGAGGGGGCGACCGGCCCCAAAGTCATGTGCGCGAAGCACGCGCGTCATATGGCGAAGTTCGGCGACCGGAGGTTAGGCGGGATCTCGTCGCCGGGCTGGACGTCGAGATCCAAAGGGCGAGGACCCTGGCGAACCGCGGCCGCCACGCTGCGGCCGACAGAGCGCTGGCCGACCTCGGGGGCAGGCTGGCGCGTCGAAGCGTCGGCGCGCAGGCGGCGCGCGTCGGAATCGCGCGGGCGCAATTGCTGACCGAACGGGGTCGTCTCACCCTGGCCGATGCGATTCTGGCCGAGGCGGCTCGATTGGCCATGTTGGATCGAGAGGAGGGTCTGGCTGTCGAAGCACGAGTCTGGCAGGCCGTAGGTCGAATCGCGATGGGGCTGTTCCTGGAGGCCGAGTCAATCTGTCGAGCGGTGCTGGCTCGCGATGAGCCGCTGGCGGGCCTTCAGCGGTTTGCCCAGGCGGTGTTGGTCGATGCCTTGCTCTGGCAAGGACGCGCGTTCGATCCGGATGTCCTCGATGCACAGGGGACGCTGGCGAATGACGACTCGTTAGTGGCGGCCACCGTGCACGCGCTGGCTGTCCGCAGGCTGGTGGCGTCGAGTCGGCTGTTCGAGGCTGGGCAGAGGGTGGCTGAGTTGAAACGGCTGATGTCGCGTGGTGACCCCCTCGTCGATGTGCTTGGCAATGCCGCCGATCTCGAGGTGCTGGCTGCCGCAGGCGATCTCGTGCGTGCCGAAGAGACGCTGCGTCTCTCGGTAGCTGGGGCGCGAGCAGCCCGCGCACCTCTACGAAGCGCGTGGGCGACGCTGACGTACGCAGACGCCCTCAATCGCGCCCGCCGCGGAGACGAGGCACGTCGTCTGCTCAGGTCGCTTCGCCGACTCGAGCGCATTGCGCCACCGCTGCTGCAGCGCGAGATCAGGCGACGAGAAGCGGGGAAGGTGACCGGTGAGGTCCAGGTCGCACCCGCGAGTCGGATCTCAAACTGTTTTTCCGTATCTCTCGTCAACGCCGCCCGGGATGGCGACGACGACGAGGCCGTGCTGAGGACGCTGTGCGAACGACTGTCGGGAGCACTTCGCACAAGCCGGATCGATCTCGTGTGCGCAGACGCGGGTCCCGTCAGCACGATGCTCTTCGTCGGCGAGGGATGTGCCACGACCCTTGGATCGCGCGCGCTCGAGGCGGCCTTCCCGATTGGGCCCGAGCAGGTCTGGGGAGGTCGTGAGCTCGCGGTGCCAGTGCGCCTTGGTGCGCGCGTGCTCGGGGCGATTGCCTGCCGCTGGCCCGTCGACTGGCCCGTTCCGGCGGATGCCGGCGAGTTGATCGAAGTCACGGCGGCGGTGGCGGCTCCCAGGCTCGAGGCGCTGCTGGCTGTCGCTCGCGAGTCATCGGCGGCCTCTCTTTCGGTACCGGAACTCATCGGTGAGAGTGAGGCGATTGCGGATGTTCGACGTGCGGTCGTGCGTGCGGCGGCAGCGCCGTTCGGCGTGCTGATCGAGGGCGAAAGCGGTGTCGGCAAGGAGCTGGCCGCCCGGGCGCTGCACCAGCTTGGCGCCCGGCGCGACCGACCGTTCTGCGACCTCAACTGCGCGGCACTGCCCGACGAACTGCTCGAGTCAGAACTCTTCGGTCACGCCAAGGGCGCATTTTCAGGGGCTGTGACCGACCGCGCAGGGCTGTTCGAGGCCGCCGACGGCGGCACGCTGTTCCTCGACGAGGTGGCAGACCTGTCGCCACGGGCGCAGGCCAAACTGCTCCGCGTCATTCAGCAGCAGGAGGTCAGGCGTGTGGGCGAGACGTTCAGCCGCCCAGTTGACGTACGGCTCGTGGCGGCGGCGAATCGCGACATGCGGGCCGAAGCAGCCGTCGGCCATTTCCGGCACGATCTGCTCTATCGTCTCGACGTCATCCGCATTCGCATGCCACCGCTTCGCGAGCGTCCAGACGATATCCCTGCACTGGCGGCGCGGTTCTGGCGAATCGCCGCGGCGCGGGTCGGCACGCGGGCCGAGCTGTCGCCCGGCGTGATCGCCGAACTTGCGCGGTACCACTGGCCCGGCAACGTGCGAGAGCTTCAGAATGTCATCGCGGCGCTGGCCGTGGCTGCGCCCGCGAGGGGGCGCGTACGCGCCGCGCTGTTGCCTCCCGTCATCGGTGCCGCGACCAGCGTGTCATCGGGCCGGCTGGCCGACGCGCGCCAGCAGTTCGAACGACGCTTCGTCGAGGTGGCTCTGGCGCGGGCGAGCGGCAGCCGAACGGTCGCGGCTCGCAGCCTCGGCCTGTCGCGGCAAGGGCTGCTCAAAACCATGGCCAGGATTGGATTGCCGACGCCAGGCACTGTGGCGCAAAGCGCCAGAGGTCAGACCGCGAGGGCTGTGGACGGCACGGTGGCCCGCGCCAGATCGGCGACGTCGCGGACGCTCTGAACCGCCCAACATAGCTCGACGAGGCGGTCGATCTCGGGCTTCGAGAGGATGTCCTCGGCCAGCCCGCGGAACTTGGCCTCGAGTGCGGTGTCGCTCATCGGGCGTGCCTTGCTGCCGACGGCATGCTCGACGAACCGCTCGAGCGTGCGGCCGTCCGCGAGGTGAATCGCGATTCTCGCCTGATCCTCGTGCAGGCCGGGGTCGACCACGGCATTGACGGTGTCGCGAAGGCGTACGACCGTCTGGTCAGCGACGCGTGCGTCGCTGTACTGCTGCTCGCCGGCGGCGCCATCGATCAAGGCGACGGCGGTGGAGTGGTAGACGCTGAACTTGCCCTCGAGACCCGTTCGAGGCGTTTTCTTTCCGGTGAGTTCCAGCACGAGCGGATGAACCTGGAGGTGGATTCGCGCGACCTGTTGCGGTCGCAGGTCGAACTCGTTGCGCAGTTGAATCGAGCCGTCGATCGCCGGATGGATCACGATGCCGCAGGCAAAGGGTTTATAGGTGTTGTCGAGGATCTCCCAGGTCGATCCGAGGCCGTCCGTGATCTCCTCGTACCGGCGGGCCGTCGCGAGGACGTTGGCGAACCCGCGCGGCGCCTCGATGGCCTGATCGCTGCTCGTAAAGTTCGAGCGCGCGAGCAGCGCTGCCAGCAATCCGTTCCGGGCGGCGTTGCCAGGGTGGAAGGGCTTGCACATCGTGCCGAACATCTCGCGAAGCCCCGATGATTGCGTCGCGGCGATGCCGAGGGCCCAGCGCATCTGCTGTTCATCGAGTTTCAGCAGGCGGCCGGTGGCGGCCGCCGCGCCAAACACTCCCGTCGTGCCCGTGATGTGCCAGCCGACGTCGTAATGCGACGGGTACACGGCGTTGCCGATGCGACAGGCCACCTCGACTCCAAGCACGAATGCATGGAGAAAGTCTTCGCCCGTAACTGGCTGCGTCTCGGCGAGGGCCAGGATCGCCGACGCCACCGGGCCACTCGGATGAATGACGGTCCGCAGATGGGTGTCGTCGAAGTCGAAGGTGTGCGAGGTTGTCCCGTTCATCAGGGCCGCCAGCATGATGTCCAGGCGATCGTGGCGTCCCAGGACCGTGGCGTCGCGCGGCCCCGAAAAGGGAGCCAGGGCTGCGAGGGCACGCTCGACCGTGTCGTGGCGACATCCGCCGACCGCGCATCCGACCCAGTTGAGAATCGAACGGACCGCTTCGCGAGCGACCGGCCCGTCGAGATCGCTGGCGCGGTGGTTGACGACGAACGCGGCGAGGGCGCGGGTCGGGGCGGCAGCGGAAGGATCGTTGACTGGGTTCACGATGGAAGGTATACCATGCGCGAATGCGCTCGATCCTCAGACTCGTGCTCCTGGCGCTGGCGATGGGCGGGTACCCGGCGACGCTCGACGCGCAAGGCGACGCCACGCTCTACCTCGTGCGGTACATCGAAGCAAGGCCGGCGTCACAGATGCAGGTCGGCGCACTGCTGAAGCAGTTGGCCGATGCCAGTCGGGCGGACGGGCCGGTACGCTTCGAGGCGCTCCAGAGCGCCTCGCAGCCGAATCAGTTTCTCACGCTCGAGATCTGGAAGGACCAGCAGGCGCTCGACGCGCATGCTGCCGCCGCTCACACGAAACAGTTTAGTGAGCGCGTGGCGCCGTTACTGTTGGCGCCCGTGGACGACCGCCTGTGCGTCGCGACCTTCGTCGCGCCGCCGCGCGGCGGGCGTGGCGCGTCGTATGTGGTCACGCACGTCGACGTGCCCGGAACCAATCGCGATGCCACACTGGTCGCCCTTCAGGCGTTGGCCCAGCGGACGCGAAACGAGCCCGGGAACATCCGGTTCGATGTGGTACATCAGAAAGACAGGACGAATCATTTCAGCGTGATCGGCGTCTGGAGCAACCCGCAGTCCGACCTCAGCCATCAGGGCGCGCCGCACACGTTGTCATTTCGCACTACGGTTACGCCGATGCTGGGTGCCCTGTACGATCAGCGGTGGTATAGACCGTTATAGACTCCGGAGCATCACGACATGACTTTGCGACGCCGATTCCTGATTCCAGCCCTGGTGGCAAGCGCGTACGCGGGTGCGCTCTACGCCCAGGCCGACCAGGCTCTGTACGTGGTTCGTTACGTCGAGGCCGTTCCTGCGTCGCAGGGCCAGGTCGCGACGATGCTGAAGCAGCTCGCCGAGGGTAGTCGCACCGAGAATCCGGTTCAATTCGAGGTGCTGCAGAGCACGACCGTCGCCAACCAGTTCCTCGTGCTCGAGGTCTGGAAGGATCAGGCGGCGCTCGACGCCCACAACGGCGCCGCGCCAGCTCGTCAGTTCCGTGAACGGGTGGCGCCGCTGCTCAGGGCCCCGCTCGACGATCGGCTGTGCGTCACCACCATCGGCGCGCCACCTCGAACGGGGCGCGGTGGGATTTATGTGGTCACGCATGTGGACGTGGCGCCGCCGACCCGTGACGCGGCGGTGACGGTTCTCCAGGCCATAGCCGAGCAGAGCCGCAAGGATCCAGGGAACGTCGGCTATGACATCGTGCATCAGAAGAACAGGACGAACCACTTCACGACCATCGGCGTGTGGACGGATCAGAAGGCCGACGACAGCCATCAGTTGGCGCCTCATACAATGGCGTATCGAACGAAGATCGCTCCGATGTTGGGCGCGCTCTACGATCAGCGGTGGTATCGTCCCTTGTAAGAAGCAGCAACGATTCGTCCAAATGGGAGAGGCGGGAGCATGGAACCACGCGAACAGAATCTACTCGACCAGGACATGATGAAAGGCGCGGTCGAGGATGGTCCAAACACCCTCGGCAACGCCAACGCGCCTGGTCTTGACGAGTTCGGGCTTCCGAACGACGAGGTGGCCATCGCTGAGGACGTCATGGGCGCCAACGAGGACGAGACGCAGGGCTGAACTCACGTAGTCGCGCACCACCCGGGTGGAATGACAGCGTGCTGCGGTTCTTCGCACGCCGTGTCGGGCTGACGATTCCTGTTCTGCTCGGCGTCGCCACCCTCGTCTTCTCGCTGATCCATCTCATCCCCGGCGATCCGGCGCAGGCCATGCTCGGTGAATCGGCGTCGCCCCAGGACGTGGCCGAACTGCGATCGCGGCTGGGTCTCGACCGACCACTCCTCGACCAGTACATCTCCTTTCTCGGCGGCGCTGTTCGCGGAGACCTCGGTAGGTCGCTCCGCACCAACGAAGACGTAGCTGGCGCCGTGCTGGCGCGGCTGCCCGCCACGGCGGAGCTGGCATTTGCCGCGATGCTGACGGCGGTAGGGTTCGCCGTGCCGCTGGGTATTGCGGCCGCGGTGTGGCGAGGTACCGCTATCGACTACGTCGCCACGACGATCTCGCTACTCGGCGTGTCGATTCCAAATTTCTGGCTCGGTCCCCTCCTGGCCATCGTGTTCTCGATTCAACTCGGCTGGCTACCGGTGTCGGGTCGCGGCACGTGGGCCAATCTCGTGCTGCCGGCGGTGTCGCTCGGCGCGTCGCTGGCCGCCATCCTGGCGCGCATGACCCGGGCGACCCTGCTCGAAGAGCTGCGTGAGCCTTACGTGGCCGCCGCGCGGGCCCGCGGCGCGTCACGTGCGCGTGCGGTGTTGCGTCACGCGTTCCGCAACAGTCTGATTCCGGTAGTCACGATCGTAGCGCTGCAGTTCGGCGCGGTCCTCACGGGCACGGTCATCACCGAGACGATCTTCGCGTGGCCGGGTATCGGGCGCCTTCTGATTCAGTCGATCGGCTTCCGCGACTATCCCCTGGTGCAAGGATGCATTCTCTTCATCGCGATGACCTACGTCGCGGTGAACCTGATCGCAGATCTTCTGTACGGGTTTGTCGATCCGCGCATTCGCTATGACTAGAGTGGGCGCGCTCATCGTCTTCGTCGCGGCGCTGGCTGCGTTGGCGGGGCCGTTGCTGGTCGGCGTCGATCCGGCGGCGCAGGATCTGGCCCAGCGGCTGGACGGACCGTCGTGGGCGCACTGGTTCGGTCTCGACGAGCTGGGCCGCGACATCTTCTCGCGCGTGCTGGCCGGCGCGCGCATTTCGCTGATCGTTGGCGTCGTCGTCGTGTCCGTATCGTCGGCCGCAGGGACTCTGGTCGGGTCGGTAGCCGGCTACTTCGGCGGACACGTGGACGAGGCCATCAGCCGGATCATCGACATCCTCTTGGCGTTCCCCGGCCTGCTGTTGGCCATCGCCGTCGTCGCTGTGCTGGGACCCAGCCTGACGAACGTCGTGTTTGCCCTGTCGCTAATCGGGTGGGTGGGCTACGCCAGGCTCGTGCGCGGACAGGTGCTGCGGGCGCGCGAGTTCGAATTCGTCCAGGCCGCGAGGGCTCTGGGCGCGACGACGCCTCGGATCCTGATCAGGCACGTCATTCCCACCGCGTTGCCCGCCGTCATGGTGCAGGCGACGCTTGGCTTGGGCGGCGCGATCCTCTCCGAGGCCAGCCTGAGCTTCCTCGGATTGGGCGTACAGCCCCCGACACCGAGCTGGGGCACGATGCTCAACGCCGGCCGCACCCACCTGCTCGACGCGCCACACCTCACGATCTTTCCTGGTCTGGCGATTGCGGTACTCGTCCTCGGGTTCAACTTTCTCGGAGATGGCCTGCGCGACGCGCTCGATCCGGCGACGCGGAGACAGGCGACGTAGGGGGCGGCTTAGACGCCGATCTTGCGGCGCAGCGCGAGCAACGCGCGATGGGCAGGATCGTGCGCGAGCCCGTCGGCGATGGTGGCACGGGCCGCGTCGAGCTGGCCCAGCCTGACCTGCGCCTCGGCGATCGTGGCGAGCAAGGCCGGGTCGGGTCGAGCCGGATCGATCGCAGAGCGTCCCCACGACACCGCCCCATCGGGATCATCCATCTTCAACGACAGGTCTGCGGCGCGGGCCGAGAGCACCCGCCTGCGGTCGTTGTCGCCGGCGAGCGTGATGAATCTGGCCAGAGCGTCTCGAGCGATGTCCACGTGTCCTCTCTGCTCGGCGGCGAGGGAGAGCTGAAGGAACGCATCGGGCTCCACCGGCAGCGCGGCGGTTGCCCGCTCCAGTGCCCGCTCGGAGTTCTCGACGTCGCCCGTGAGCAGCAAGAGCCTGCCGTAGAGCGTCAACGCTTCACTCGAGGCATTGGCGCGCGCGGCAATGGGACCGACGGCCTCGACTGCATTCCTGAGCGCGATCTCGTCTCCACCCGGGTCGGCAAGTTCGATCCACATCCGTGCGCGGGCTATGCCGACCAGATCGGAGCCCGGGTACCGCTCCGCGGCGCGGGCCAGGGTCGCTATCGCGACGTCGGCGCTCCCGAGCCTTGCGTGGGCCAGTGCCAAGTTCACGAGCCGATCAGGTCGTGCAGGCTCGAGCGCCGCGAGCGCGTCGAGCTGCTCGAGGCCCTCCCGGTTCTTGCCGAGGGCGAGGTTCAGGTCCGCCAGTTCCTCGCGGGCCGGAGCGAAGGTGGGGTCGAGCTGAACCGCACGCGCCAGCGATCGCAACGCCTCAGCATCACGCTGGCGGTCGTGGAGACACATCGCGAGCAGATAGTGCGCCTCGAGCATGCGATCGTCGAGCGCGACGGCGCGCCGAACGGGATCGAGAGCCAGCGCCGTTTGCCCCTCGCGATAGCGCACCAGCGCAAGTTTGTATAGCACCCGTGGTGCTCGGTCATCGATCGTCAGGTAGCGGCGATAGTCGACGGCGGCCTGCTCGTAGCGGCCCATCGCGGCATTGACGTCGCCGAGTAGCTCCAGCGGGCGCGTGGCTGTCGGGTCGATGACCGAGGCCTGGCGGAGATCACGAAGGGCAGCCGTCAGTTCGCCCCGCCTCCGGTAGCTATCGCCCCGTTTGAGGTGCGCCAGCATGGAGTCGCGCTTGAGGGCGAGCGCGCCGCTGAAGTTCTCGATGGCCTTGAACGCCTGGTTGCTGGCCAGCGCCGCGTCGCCGGCCGCCACGAGGCGGCGGAACTCTCGCTCCTGCCGAACGGCGTTGAGCGCCAGCATCAGGCCGACGAGCGCAGCCGCACCGCACAGACCGGCCAGGACCCCGCGTTTCACCGAGGCGATCGTACTCGGGAACGGGGGGAAGGGGAATCGAGAGGGGACGGAACAAGGGCCCTTGGGCGGGGTCTAATCCAGCAGGTTGCGGTTTCGTTACACCCGCACCCAATGGCGGGTGCTAAACTCAATGCCGATCCCCTCTTCCGGAGCATTTGTGAAGCACGCCGGCGCCATAGGCTGGTCCGACACCGACACACGAGAGGCGGCGCTCATCGAGCGCTGTGTGGCTGGTGACGACGCGTCCTGCGCCGAGCTGGTCGCTGCCCACCAGCGAACGGTTTTCAGCCTGGCTCTCCACCTACTGGGCGACCGCGACGAAGCGCTCGACGTCTCGCAGGAAGTGTTCCTGCGCGTCTTTCGCACTCTGTCGCGCTTCCGTGGCCGATCGTCACTTCGGACCTGGATCTACCGCATCGTCATCAACCAGGTCAGAAACCGCCAGCGGTGGTACCGCCGGCGCCATCGGGCCGACCTGGTGTCGCTCGACGATCATCTCAAGCATTGCGGTGAGCTGGAGGCGACGCACGAGCCGCCGCCAGATCGGCTCCTGGCGAGCAAGGAGGCGGCGGCGCGGCTCTGGGAGGCGATGGAGCGTTTGCCGTTCGACCAGCGCACGGCGCTTGTACTGCGTGAGATCGACGGGCTGCGCTACGACGAAATCGCCTTCACCCTCGACGTGGCGGTGGGCACGGTCAAGTCGCGCCTGACGCGCGCGCGTCAGGCGCTGCGCGAACAGCTCATGCGGGTGGGCGCATGATTTCGTATCTCGATTGTCCCGCGGCACGGGAGCTGCTCGAGGCCTTCGTCGACGGTGAACTGCCGGTGGCCGATCAGGTCGCGGTCGAATCGCATCTCCGCTGGTGTGATGTCTGCGCGACGCGTGTCGAGGATCTCAAGTTGATCGGCGGGTCCCTCCGCGTCGTGTCGTGCGCGATGCGCGCGCCCGATCGCGATCGGCAGTCCGCCTCACTGTCGTCCGACCTTCTCACCCGCATTCGCGCCGAACGCGATCAATCCCTCGGCTCGCAGCTGCGCGGCCAGTTCGGTGACATGCGTCTCTTCTGGCCGGCCATTGGTGCGTCGCTGGCGCTCGTGGCCTGTCTGGGCGTGTCGGCCACGGTCGTCTCCGGGACGATGCCCGAGCGGCCTGATTCGCTGGCGGGCATGATTCAGATGCTGGCCAACCCTGGCTCCGACGAGAACCCGCTCAGGCTCGACGGGGGAACGACGGTGCCGCCGCGGGCGCTGTCGGGCGCCGCTCTCGATGAAGTGCCTGGCGACGAGGCGGTATTCGCCCTGTCGGCGGTGGTCACCCGTGAAGGACGCGTCGAGAACTACGAGGTATTGATGTCAGAGCGCGCAAGCGTTCGACGCCACGACACCGCCGTCGAAACAGGCGACGTGAGCTCTGTCGTGAACGCGGTGAAGCAATCGCGGTTTGCGCCGGCGCAGGGCGTCGATGGCGAGCCGGTCGCGGTCAATGTGGTGTGGGTGCTGGCGCGGACCACCGTGAAGGCGTCGAAGCCTGCCGTGCTCAGGTCGCGTCCCGCCCCGGTCGCCGCGGTTGCACCGGAGCCCGCGCCGGTGGTCGACGCTCCAGACGCTCCCGCCCCCGAACCGCCTAGCGTGCCGTCAACGACGGTCTGACGGCACGGCCGTCGCGACATCCCCTCGCGCGCTCGCGAGGTTGTTCAGCGCGTCGGACGCCCGAATGATCACGCCGTGCGTTTCTTGCTGGGCGTCCAGCGACAGTTCAAACTGCTCGAGCCGCGAATCGGGAATGCCGTCTTTCGGATAGATGGCCTGCCACCGGTCTCCGTCGAGTGAATACTCGGCCTTCTGAATCGAAGAATCGGCGTCGCGCACGTCGAACGTGATCGTCAACCGTCCTGCCTGGCGCGTGACGCTGGTCACGGTGATCACCGGAGGGGTGTTGTCGATTTCGAACGCCGTGCTCTCGAGCGCACCCGTCAGCGCCGTCGCCGGCGAGTTGGAGGGCGCGTCCGACGCCGCGACGCGCAGCACGTAACGTCCGTTCGGAACCGACGACGTATCCCAGACGATGATCTCGTCAGTGACTGTCCGTTTCAGAGTCTTCCAGGACGTGTCACCCTCGCGGCGGTAGAACACGTCGTAGACGAGTTCGTCGCGATTGTCGTCCTGTGCGCGCCACACGAAGGTGAGGAGGCCCTTCTGATAGGTGCGTCGACCGAGATTGGGCCCCGAGGGGTTCCCGGCCTGGGTATTCCTCCGGTCGGGGAGATCGCCGTCGTACCCCGCGATTTCTGGATCGCCGGTCGGGAAGGGGCGCTGGTAGACGGTGCCTGGCGGGTTGATGGTGATCGAGGTCACCTCGGGTCGGATGTTGCGGGGCAGATACGCCGCGGTCACCGACGTGAGGAGGGGAGCGTCTCCGCCTCTGCCGGTTAGAACCGCTCGCCACTGGAGGTAGCGCGCGCGTGGGCTCGTGATCGGGCTGCCGTCAGACGCTGCGTAGGCGGCTGTCCAATCGCTCCAGGTTTCGTCCGGCGTGCGGGTGTTGCCCGAGCGAGTCGCTACCTCGAGGCGCGTGCCGGCCGGGACTTGTGCCTGCCACCGGACGACGCCCCACGTGGCCACTGTCTGCGCATCACGCACGTCAGAGGTGTACGTGCCGCGATCGGCGCGCATGGGCGAGAGCCGGAAGAGCTTGCCCGGATTGGAGGTCGTGTACGTAACGCGGGCGTCGGCCTCGCGCAACAGCGTGGTGACCTGCTGCGACGTGGACCGGGTCAGCAGGGTGGGCTGCAGGGGATCGCCGGCGAGACGGAAGATCTTTCCTTCGTTACCAGTGCCCACGAGGATGCTGCCGTCCGGCTCGATCGCCACGTCGTAGGGTGAATCCTCGCGTGAACTCCAGATCAGATCCCACGCGCCATCGGGAGCGATTCGGTACACGCCGCCGGCCGATGGCCCTGTGCTCGTCCGGTCGGCCGCAGTGGATGTCGCGCCACCTTGCGGCGAGGCATCCGTGACGGAGATGGCGGTGATTTCCGTGGAGACGGAGACGGTCGCAGTCGGTGTGGCCGACTGGGTGTCCTGACTGGCAGGCGGCGTATTGTCGGACGCGCGCCCGCCGCCACTCACCGCCGCCGCGTAGATGACGCCCTTCGAGTCGAGGCGCAGCGCGTGGATCTCGTTGTATGCCGAGTCGAGCAGTACGAAGGGCTTGCCGGCCGCGTCGAGGCGAAACAGTCGGCCGGGTGATTCGGTACCGACGAGGACATGGCCGTCGGCCTCGATCGCAAGGGCGATCGCGTGCGTCGCCTTGGTTTGATAGAACACCGATCCCCGCCCGTCGGGAGTGACCTTATAGACGACACCCTTGTCACCGGTGCCCGCAAAGATATTTCCCGCCCGATCGACGGCAAGCGACCATATGTACTTGTCTGGAGGGTCGAAGAGGACGCTCGATCGGCCGGCCGCGTCGATCTTGTAGATGCGGCCGTCGGGCGACGTCGCGGCGTACAGTCCGCCCCCGGGCGCGAGCGCGAGCGCATGGACCTCCAGTTCTTCGGCATCGAAGAACACCGATCCGCGGCCGCTCGCGTCAATTTTGTGTACCTGGCCCTCGTTGCCCGTGCCGACGTAGACGGTGCCATCGGAGCCGCTCACCATCGACCAGAGGAAGGGCGAGCTCATCTCGTACACCGAGGTAGCCGAGGGGCCAAGCGTGAGGCGGCCGTAGCCGTCGATGGACAGGTTCTCGACTTCGCCCTTGCTGAACTCCGCCTCGTTCGACACCTGCCAGAAGGTTGGCGTCGCGGCGTACGCCAGCGACACGCCGATGTAGGCGGCGGCGAACGCAACGGTGACGCGAGCGATTCGATTGTGCATATGAATTTCGAGAACGAGGATCAGTTGTCGAGGGAGAGCGTCAGCGTGCGCACTCCGGTGACGGCGTTGTCGGTCTGAATCTCCCACTGCCCCAGCAGGGCTGCCTGCAGCGACCGGAAGCTGCCGCCGTTACGATCCGACTCCATGACCGCGAGCACCGATGGCGGCAGCGATGACAGCGCCTCGCCGCGGACGACGGCGCCCGCGTCGGAGCTCAGGAGTCGCACGTAGAGCCGGTTGTTCTTGCGCGTCTGATTGAGGACGCGCAGCATCTGCGGCAGGTCGCGCGTCTGCAGCGGCGGCGTCTGCAGTTCGCGCGCCTCCACCTGCGACAGACGAGTGCCGTCGGTCACCATGATCGATACGCTGCCGCGCGCGTTTTCTGGGATCACGACCGGCACCGACCGGGTGATCTCTTCGCCGCGGTAGGTGCGGATCGACGCCTTCACCGTAACCGTCGAACCAGGCTTCGGACGGGGACCGTCAATCCAGACGCGCTCGAGGGTGGCCGACTTCGACTGCTCGCTGGCTTCGATTTCGAGGTCGAGGCCTTCGATGGCGACGTCCTCGAACGCGTTGCGCAGCAGGAAGTTGATCGGGCCCACGACGTAGGCCGCTGCACCGATGGACGGCGTGTCACCGGTGAAGAGGTCTTCGAAGTTCACTGTGCCGTACTTCTTGATAGACGCGCTGCCACGCACGACATAGCTGGCGGCGCCGTTCTGCCGCTCGTACGACGACAGCGTGTTGAGGATCGACACGTAGGTCAGCAAGGGCGTGAAGAGCTGGTCGTTGACGATTGCCATCTTGAACGTCTTGGTTGCGCTGCGATCCGACGTCAGCCGTAACGTGATGGGAATGAGCGTCGGACCAGGGCCCAGCGTGCCGGCGATGGCGGTCGCGCGATCCTGCTGCACCGTGCCGATGGTCTCGCCAGTGCTGGCGAGCTTCGAGGAGCTCATCAGGCTGGGGAGGATGGTGTGCACGTAGGCGCGCGTCATCGGGAACTGGGTGGGCCCTAATCCGAAAAACGGGTGCCCGAAGGCGTAGACACGATCGCCGTCGACTTCCGTGACGGTCCCCGTCGCGCCAAACTCGAGGTCGCCCGTCACGAGCGCCACGCCAATCGGGTCGCCCGGCCGCAGCGGCTGCTGCGTTGCCGGTCTTGCGTCCTGGCCGCCGCCGGCCATCATCGGTAGGAAGCCCTGTTCGCGAAACGCCGAGGCGAGCGGATCAACAACCGACGCGTCGAATCCCCCAATTGTGAGCGGCGTCGCGATCGGCCTCAACATCGTGGCGATGCCAGCGTCAACACCTGGACCAAACGCCTGGATGTCGGACGGCTGCTCGGCGAACGGGCGTATCCATGAAAACGCCTGGCGCAACGAGGCGCGCATGCCCTCGGCCGTTACGGGCATCGCGAGAGCGATTGGCGCCGCCGCGCGCCGTGTGACCGGCAGCGTGGCGTCCTGTGTCATCTCGTCGATCGGCGTGATGCCGGCGATGGGTTCTTTGGAGAACTGCCCGAGGGAATACGACACGGCGCCGACGAGGCGGCCGTCGATGTAGACGGGGCTGCCGCTCATCCCGGCAATGACCCCGGTTTCAGCCAGCGGTCCGCCTTCGAGCCTGGCGAGAATCAGATTGCGGCGGGTGCCGATGACGTTGCGAAGGATGCCCAGGATGTGGACCTTGAAGTCTTCCAGACGATCGCCCTGAAAGACCGTCCGACCGACGCCAATCATGCCCGGTTTGAGCTCGGCGACAGGAAAGGTCGGGGTGGCAGCAGGAACACCAACCCCAGCGAACAGCAGCAAGCCAAACAGGACGGCGGCAGTGCGGATTTTCATGGGTTCACTCTCATTGAAGAGTACGGGTAAACCCCTGAAACTTCAAGCGCCTAGAGCCGGGCGTGGTTGACAGGCGGCGTAGCAGCAGGTTACTGTCCTAGGAGCGTTTTCGAGACAAATGCCGCGATTCTTTAGCCCCGTCGTGCCCATGACTTCCACCCGCTCGTGGTGGCGGTATGGGTTGACGACTGAAGGGGCGAATTCCGGCGTCTAGACCGCGACCAGGATTTCAGCGAGCACCAACGCCCCTTCAGCCACACGGTTGAAGGGGCGTTTTTTTATGGCTGCAACTCAACTTGTCGAGACGGTGACGGGCGACACCATGGCCGCACTGCTCGCCGCACGCGACGCGGCGACGGGCGTCGACATGGTGGAACTGCGTCTTGACGGGGTGACCGACCTGGACGTTGGCGCCGCCCTCCGCGGTCGGCGCCTGCCGGTGATCGCGACGTGCCGGCCGACCTGGGAAGGCGGCCGTTTTTCGGGAGGGGAGCAGGAACGGCGGCAGGTTCTGCTTCAGGCGCTCTCAGCCGGCGCCGAGTTCGTGGACGTGGAGTGGCGCGCCGACTTCTCGGACGTGATCGCCGCCAATCCCTCGCGCATCGTCCTGTCGTCACACGATTTCGAGGGCGTGCCGGCCGATTTACCCGGCCGCGCGCGTGCGATGCGCCAGTGCGGCACGGCGGTGATCAAGATTGCCGTGAAGGCCGCACGGCTTGGCGACTCGATTCCGCTTCTCGAGATCGCCAGAGGCGGTAACGCGGTTGTCATCGCGATGGGCGACGCGGGCGTGTCGTCGCGTCTGCTCGCCACAAAGTTCGGGTCGCGCTGGACCTATGCCGGCAACGCCGTGGCACCGGGGCAGATCTCGTCGGCGCGGATGATCGGAGAGTTCCGCTTCAACGCGATCGGGCCCGAGTCGGTCGTGTATGGACTCGTGGGCGGCCACGCCACATCTTCGCGCTCGCCGGCGATGCATAACGCCGCGTTCGAGGCTGCCGGATTGGATGCGGTCTACGTGCCGCTGATCCCTAGCGATTTCGACGATTTTCTGGCGTTCGCCGATGCGATCGGAGTGCGCGGCGTCAGCGTCACGATTCCGTTCAAGCTCGACGCGCTGCGGGCCGCCCGCCGGTCCGACGAGCTGACCCAGCTCGTCGGCGCGGCCAACACGCTGCGCCGTTCCGGATCTGACGTCGCCGGGGAATGGGAGGCGACGAACACTGACGTCGAAGGATTCCTGGCTCCGCTCGAGAAAATGCATCCGGACCCTCTACGTGACGTCCGGGCGGCGGTCCTTGGTGCCGGCGGCGCATCGCGGGCGGTCACTGTCGCGTTGCGCGCGCGAGGAGCACTGGTCACCGTCCATGCCCGGCGAGTGGACCAGGCGGCTCAGGTGGCGGCCGCCTGCGGTGGGCACGCCGGCGCATGGCCGCCCGCGCGGGGTTCCTGGGACCTGCTGGTGAATTGCACGCCGCTCGGCGGAGCATCCGCGCGGGAGATGTCACCGCTGCCCGACGGGCCGTTCGACGGGAGGCTCGTGTACGACCTCACGTACGGCGTCGCGGAGTCGCCCCTGCTGCGCGAGGCCCGCGCTGCGGGATGTCTGACGCTCGACGGACTGCCGATGCTGGTCGCTCAAGCCGAGCGCCAGTTCGAGTGGTGGACGGGTCAGCGGCCGGCGGCGGGAGTGATGGAGGAGGCGGTCAGATCATGCGCATAACCACATTCGAGGAGTTCAAAGGGCTCGCCGAACGGGCGACGTTCGTCCCAGTGTGCAAGGAGCTCGTCGCCGATCTGCTCACGCCCGTGTCGGCCTTCCTGAAGATCGCCGAACACTCCGACTACGCGTTTTTGCTCGAGTCGGTCGAGGGCGGCGAGCACGTGGGCCGGTACTCGTTCCTGGGGAAGGACCCCTTCCTCGTCCTGAAATCGCGCGGAGGGAAGACGACCGTCGAGCGTGCCGGACAGACGACGGAATCCGATCGTCCGTTTATTGACACGCTGCGCGAGCTCATGGCGGCGTACCACTCGCCTTGGGTGTCCGGTTTGCCGCGGTTCACCGGCGGCGCCGTCGGCTATCTCGGCTATGACGCAGCGGCATGGTTCGAGCCGGTCACGTTGCAGCCCGCGACGGCCGAGGAAGACGAAGCCGGCTTCATGCTCTTCGACACGATCCTCGCGTTCGACCACGTCAGGCATCGCATACTGATCATCGCGAACGCGCGCGTCACGGGTGACGAGGACCTTGAATCGCTGTATCACTTCGCCTGCGCCAAGATCGAGTTCGTCGAGCGCGAACTCGACCGGCCGTTGTCGCAGGCGCAGCGCGGCGACCGGTCGCCGGTGGCGGTGACATCGAATGTATCGCGCGAACACTTCGAGCAGATGGTGCGCACGGCCAAGGAGTACATCGCCGCTGGCGACATCTATCAGGTCGTGCTCTCGCAGCGCTTCGAGACCGGCATCGACGCGGATCCGTTCACCGTCTATCGCGCTCTGCGTCACGTCAACCCGTCGCCGTACATGTATTTCATCCGTATGGGCGACCGGTCGATCGTCGGCTCGTCGCCAGAGATGCTCGTGCGTGTCGAGGGGCGCCACGTACAGACCCACCCGATCGCCGGCACGCGACCGCGTGGCGCGACCGAAGCCGACGATCTCCGGCTGGCGGAGGAGCTGAAGCGCAACGTGAAGGAGCGCGCCGAGCACGTGATGCTCGTGGATCTGGGGCGGAACGACGTGGGGCGCGTCTCGGCGTACGGCACGGTGAAGGTGCCGACGTACATGACGATCGAGAAGTACTCCCATGTCATGCACCTGGTGTCGATCGTCGAAGGGACGCTGGCCGAGGACCGCGATCGGCTCGACGCACTCGTGGCCTGCTTTCCAGCGGGCACGGTGTCGGGCGCGCCGAAGGTGCGCGCGATGGAGATTGTCGCCGAACTGGAAAACCGCCGCCGCGGCGTCTACGCCGGAGCCGTTGGTTATCTCGACTTTGCGGGCAACCTGGATTTTTGCATCACGATCCGGACGGTCCTGATCGAGGCCGGGCGCGCCTACGTTCAGGCCGGGGCGGGCATCGTCGCCGACTCCGATCCGGCCGCGGAGTACGAGGAAACGCGAGACAAGGCGCGGGCCGTGATCAGGGCCCTCGAGCTGGCGCAGGAAGGGTTCTAGATGGTCCTCGTCATCGACAACTACGATTCGTTCACCTACAACCTGGTCCAGTACCTCGGGGAGCTGGGCGCGACCATTCGCGTCCGCCGGAACAACGAGGTGACGCTCGACGAGATTGGCGCCATGGGCCCCGACCAGATCGTGATCTCGCCGGGGCCCGGACGGCCGGAAGCCGCCGGCATCTCCGTGGACACCATCCGCCGTTTTGGTCCAACGACACCCGTGTTGGGAGTGTGCCTCGGGCACCAGGCGATCGGCGTCGTCTACGGCGGCGTGGTCTGCCGGGCGAAGGCACCCATGCACGGGAAGACGTCGATGGTCGCGCACGACGGCAAGGGTGTCTTCGCGGGACTCTCGGCGCCGTTCCAGGCGGGCCGCTACCACTCGCTGATCATTTCCGGCGAGGGCCTTCCGGACGAACTCGAAGTGGCGGCGCGCACGCAAGAGGACGACACGATCATGGCTGTGCGCCATCGCGTCTATCCGGTGCACGGCGTGCAGTTCCACCCGGAGTCGGTGCTGACGGACGCCGGCCGGCATCTGCTGCGCAATTTTCTGGAGCTCTGAGCGACGTGATCAGTGCATTGCTCGAAAAAGTGCTCCGCCACACGGACCTCACGGCCGACGAGGCGGCGGGAGCCATGCAGGAAGTGATGCAGGGCCGCGCATCGACGGCCGCCCTGGCTGGCCTCCTGACGGCGCTCGCGATGAAAGGCGAACGGCCCGCCGAGATTGTCGGGTTTGCGCAGACGATGCGGGCGAATGCGGTGCCGCTGGCGGCGCCGGCGGGCGACGTGTTCGACACCTGCGGCACGGGCGGCGACCGTTCCGGCACGTTCAATATCTCGTCGGCGGCCGCCCTCGTCGTCGCGGCCTGCGGCGTGCCTGTCGCCAAGCACGGCAATCGATCCGTGTCGAGTCGCTGCGGGTCGGCCGATGTGTTCGAGGCGCTCGGCGTCAACGTGACCGCGTCTCCCGCCACGGTCGAGCGCAGCCTTCGAGAGACGGGGATCGCCTTCTTCTTTGCCCCCACGTTTCACCCGTCGATGAAGCACGCCGCGCAGACGCGGCGCGACCTCGGCATTCGGACGGCGTTCAATCTGCTGGGACCATTGACCAACCCTGCTGGCGCGACGCGGCAAATTGTCGGAGTACCGCGGCCCGACTTGACGGAGTTGCTGGCGCGCGCGCTGCTGATGCTCGGATCCAGGCGCGCCTGGGTGGTGCATGGCGCCGACGGCATCGACGAGATCTCCACCACGGGTTATACGAAGGTGTCGGAATGCCGCGCCGGCGCGGTCAACACGTTCTACGTTCACCCGGCCGATGTCGGGATCCCGAAGGCGTCGTCCCACTTGCTGGCTGGCGGCGACGCGGCGCGCAACGCGGCAATCATCCGCGACGTCCTGGCTGGGGTGGCCGGGGCGCCGCGCGACGTGGTCCTGTTCAACGCAGGTGTCGCGCTGTTCATCGCGGGCCGCGTCGACACGATCCGCGAGGGCATCGCAGCGGCGGCAGCGGCCGTGGATTCCGGCGCCGCGAGCGAGCGTCTGGCCCGCATGGTCGAATCGTCACGCGAGGAGGCGATCGCGTGAACGCCGGTCCAGATCTGTTGCGCACGATCGTCGCGGCGACACGCCGAACGATCGAAACGCGACGCGATCGCGAGCCGCTCTCGACGATCGAGCGACGCGCCGGCCACGCGTCCCCGCGCGGGACGCGCTTCGAGGCGGTCCTTGGCGCGAAGGGGAGGGTGAACGTCATCGCCGAGTGCAAGCGGCGCTCGCCATCGCGAGGCGTACTCGCGCCGCGCTACGACCCTGTTGGGATCGCTGAACAGTACGAGCGCGGCGGCGCGGCGGCGATTTCGGTGCTGACAGAACCCGGATTCTTCGACGGGTCGCTGGACCACCTGGCCGCGGTCAGCGCTCGAGTGGCGCTGCCGCTGCTGCGAAAGGACTTCATCGTGGACGAGTACCAGCTCTTCGAGGCGAGGGCCAATGGTGCCGATGCGGTGTTGCTGATCGTGGCAGCTCTCGCGCAGACAGAACTCGTCGCGCTTCAACGGATGGCGGCGGAGCTGGGCCTGGCCACCCTGGTGGAAGTGCACGACGAGCAGGAACTCGTGCGTGCCGTAGACGGCGGGGCGCGCGTCATCGGCGTGAACAACCGCAATCTCAGGACGTTGGCGGTTGACGTGAACGCGTCCGATCGTCTTGCGGCCGCACTGCCGCGCGACGTGATTGGCGTGAGCGAAAGCGGGTTACGGTCGCGGGACGAACTGGACCGGCTCGCCGCGGCAGGGTATCGGGCGTTCTTGATCGGCGAGCGGTTCATGACCGATCCCGATCCGGCGGCGGCCGTGCGAGCGCTGGTGTCCTGAGGCGGCCGTGTTCATCAAGGTGTGCGGGTTGACGCGGCAGGCAGACGCCCTCGTTGCCGTGGAGGCGGGTGCAACGGCCCTCGGGTTCGTGTTCTGGCCGCAGAGCCCCCGATTCGTGTCTCCCGCCACGGCGAGGGCGATCGTGTCGACGCTGCCGCCAGGGATCCTGTCGGTCGGCGTGTTCGTGAACGAGACGGTGGATGGCATTCGCGCCGCGGTGGCCGCGAGCGGCATCGGCATGGTGCAACTGCACGGCGACGAGGGTTCAAGCTATGCGGCCGCGCTCGCGTGTCCGCTGATTCGCGCGTGTGGCGTCGATGAGGCGGAGGCCGCGATCGCTGCCTGGCCCGGCGACGTGACGCTGCTCGTGGACGCTCGCGACCCCGTGCGACGGGGCGGGACCGGCCGACAAGTGGACTGGTCGCGGGCGGCCGGGATCGCGCAGCGGCGACGAATGCTGCTCGCGGGCGGGTTGACGCCCGAGAACGTCTCGGCCGCGATTCGAGCGGTGAGGCCGTACGGGGTCGATGTGTCGTCGGGCGTCGAGGCGGCGCCTGGCGTGAAGGATGCCGGAAAAGTCGCACGCTTTGTCGCCAGCGCGCGCGCCGCTCTGGCGGCCGCGGGCGAACGCGCCAGGGAAGAGGGAGGCTCCAGATTGTGATGTCCACAGCCAGCGGAACGCCTGTGTTCGGGCGTCGCGACCCCGACGCTCGGGGCTACTTCGGCGCCTTCGGCGGACGATTCGTCCCCGAAACCCTCGTTGCTCCGATCGAGGAACTGACCGCCGGGTACTTCGCGGCGCGTGAGGATCCCGCGTTTCGCGATGAGCTCGATCGCCTCCTCGCCCACTATGTCGGACGCCCGACGCCGCTGTACGAGACGCGCAACCTCGTTCGCGAGACCTCAGACGGCGCACGCGTTCGGGTCTTCCTCAAGCGTGAGGATCTGACCCATACGGGCGCGCACAAGATCAACAACGCGCTGGGGCAGGCCTTGCTCGCCAGGCGGATGGGAAAGCGCCGGGTCGTCGCCGAGACCGGCGCTGGACAGCACGGCGTAGCGACGGCCACCGCCTGCGCACTGCTCGGCCTCGAGTGCCGCGTCTACATGGGCACCGAGGACATGCGCCGCCAGGCGCTCAACGTCGTACGCATGCAGTTGCTCGGCGCCACCGTACACGGGGTCGAGGCGGGAAGCCGCACGTTGAAGGACGCCATCAACGAGGCCATGCGCGACTGGGTTGCCAACGTCCACGACACTTACTACCTGTTAGGATCCGCGCTCGGCCCGCATCCGTATCCGCTGATGGTGCGTGAGTTCCAGTCCGTCATCGGGCGGGAAGCGCGGGAGCAGATGCTCAACCAAGCGGGCCGGCTGCCTGACGTGGTCGTGGCCTGCGTTGGTGGTGGCAGCAACGCGATCGGCATCTTCGATGCGTTCATCGAAGACGCTGGTGTCAGGCTGATTGGCGTCGAGGCCGGCGGCGTGGCCATTGCGCCGGGCCGTCACGCGGCTCGGTTCGCCGGCGGCAGCGCGGGCGTGCTGCAGGGCACACGAACCTTCGTCCTGCAGGACGCATCGGGCAACATCGAGTTGACGCACTCCATCTCCGCGGGGCTGGACTATGCCGCCGTGGGACCGGAGCACGCGTGGCTCCGCGAACGCGGCCGCACGGAGTACGTCCATGTCTCGGACGCCGAGGCGCTCGACGGATTCAAAGCGCTCGCGCGTCACGAGGGCATTCTGCCCGCCCTCGAGTCGTCGCACGCGGTCGCATACACGATGCAGCTCGCGCCGACGCTGCCCTCCAACTCGGTCGTGCTCGTCAATCTCTCCGGGCGCGGCGACAAGGACGTCCAGAGCGTCGTGGAGGCGACGACATGAACCGGCTGACCGACACGTTTGCGCGCCTGCGGGCGGGGAAGCGGGCCGGGCTCGTCACGTATGTGACCGCCGGTGATCCGACCCTCGCACGTACGGCAGAGGTGCTGCGGGCGCTCGACCGCGGCGGTGCCGATGTGCTGGAAGTGGGCGTCCCGTTTTCGGACCCGTTGGCGGATGGTCCGGTGATTCAGCGAGCGACTGAGCGTGCGCTGGCGGGGGGAACAACATTGGCCGGCGTGCTCGATCTGATCGCGTCGATCCGCGCAGAACTGCGCGCCCCGGTGGTCATTTTCAGCTACGCGAACCCGATATTCAGGATGGGAGCTGAACACTTTGCCATTCGCGCCCGCGAGGCAGGCATCGACGGCGTGCTCACGTTGGACCTGCCCATCGAGGAGGCCGGCGAGTTCAGAGCCATGCTCTGCGCTCGGGGGATTGATACTATTCTTCTTCTCAGCCCCACGACGACTGACGAACGGCTGCGCACAGCGGCGGCGCTTGGCAGTGGTTTCCTGTACGCCATCTCGCGCCTGGGCGTGACGGGAGTACGCGAGACGCTGGCAGAGGGCGCGGAGGACATGGTGCGGCGCATCCGCGCCGTGAGCGACCTGCCGGTGGCGCTCGGCTTCGGCATCTCAAAGCCCGAGCACGTACGGGAGGTCGGCCGTTGGGCGGACGCGGCTGTCGTCGGCAGCGCGCTGGTGGACCTGATTGCGCGTGAGGGATCGTCTCCGAATCTGGGCGCGCGCGTAGAGGAGTATGTGCGGTGGCTGAAGTCCTGAGCATCGAAGAGCTGCGCGAGCGGATCGACGTCATCGACAACCAGCTCGTGCGTCTCCTGAACGTGCGCGTGGCCTGCGCCGTCGAAGTGGGCAAGCTGAAACACGAGATGGGCATGCCAGTCTATCAGCCCGACCGCGAGGCCAAGGTGCTGGCCAAGGTGAAACAGTCGGCGCACGAACTGGCGGGGCCGCTGACATCCGAGGCGGTCGTCAGAATTTTTGAACGCATCATCGACGAAGCACGGCGGGCCGAACGCGAGTCCGGTAGGACGCGCGACGACCTCGGCCCATCAGGGGAGCAGTGACATGGTTGTCGTCATGAAGGAACGGGCCTCGGAGGCGCAGATCGACTCCGTCATTTCACGCTTGATCGAATTGGGCATGGACGTCCATCGCTCGTCGGGCGTCACACGCACGGTGCTCGGCGTCGTGGGCGCTCACAAGGTCGATCCCGAGCTCATCGGCATTCTCGACGGCGTGCACGAGGTGCTCCGGATCACCGAACCGTACAAGCGCGCGAGCCGCACGTTCAAGCCCGAGGACACCATCGTCGCGATCGACGATGTGCGGGTCGGCGGTGATGAGGTCATCGTCATGGCCGGTCCGTGCTCGGCCGAGACGGAAGAGCAGGTCGATGCCAGCGCCGCCGCCGTCAAGCGCGCGGGCGCCAAGATACTGCGCGGCGGGGCGTTCAAGCCGCGTAGCTCGCCGTACAGCTTCCAGGGGCTGGGCGAAGCAGGTCTGCGCATGCTGCGCACGGCGGCAGACACCTACAGCCTCAAGCTGATCTCCGAGGTCATGGACATCAGCCAGATCGATCTCATCGCCAAGTACTGCGACATCTTTCAGGTGGGCGCCCGCAACATGCAGAACTACACGCTGCTGCGCGAGCTCGGCCACGCGCAGAAGCCGGTGCTGCTCAAGCGCGGCATCTCGGCGACGATCGAAGAGTGGCTCCTGTCGGCCGAGTACATCCTGGCCGGAGGCAACAACGACGTCATCCTGTGCGAACGCGGCATCCGGACGTTCGAGACGGCGACGCGTAACACGTTCGACATCTCCGCGATTCCGGTGGTGAAGAAGCTCAGCCACCTGCCGATCGTCGCCGACCCGAGCCACGGCGCGGGCCGCCGCGACATGGTGGCGCCGATGGCGCGCGCCGCGGTGGCGGCGGGCGCCGACGGCCTGCTCATCGAGGTGCACAACGATCCGGATCGGGCGCTCAGCGACGGCGCGCAGTCGATGCCTCCGCCGCAGTTCGATCGCCTCATGGCGGAGCTGCGCATCATCGCTCCGGCGATCGGGCGCAGCATCTGTCTCGAGCCGGTCGGCCGCCGTGGGTGGGTGCGCTGACCACGGGCGTTGGGTGTTGGGCGTCGGGACTTGGGCGTTGACGTGTCCGAACCGCCGTTCACCTCGATCGCCATCGCCGGCCTCGGCCTGATCGGCGGTTCGATTGCCCTCGGCGTCCGCGAGCGTTGGCCCGCGGCCCGCGTCTTCGGCGTGGACGCAGATGCGGTGGCTGCGCACGTCGTGGGCAGCGGAGCGATCGACAAAGCCTTCGGGAGCGTCGCCGCGCTGCCCGACGTCTCCATGGTGATCCTGGCGGCGCCCGTGCGGCAGAACATCGAACTGCTTCAGCAGGTGGCGCAGCGACGACGTGGGTGCACGGTCACGGACGTGGGCGGTACGAAACGCGCGATCGTGCAGGCCGCCCGCGCGCTGCCTCCGGAGATCACCTTCGTCGGTGGGCATCCGCTTGGAGGTGGCGAACGCGGGGGATTCGCCTTTGCCAGGCCCGACCTGTTCGCGGGGCGCCCATGGATCCTGTCGCCCGACGGTGAGGCCAGCGAGTCGGCCGCGGACCGTCTGTCGCGGTTCGTCGAAGGGCTCGGGGCGAAGCCGCTGCGCGTAGACGCCGCCGCGCACGACCGACTGATGGCGTTCCTCAGCCACCTGCCGCAACTCGCGGCCAGCGTGCTCATGGAGACCGTCGGCACGGAGGCCCAGTCGGAGGGGCTACGGATGGCCGGTCGCGGGCTCGTGGACACGACGCGGCTGGCGTCGAGCCCGGCCGATGTCTGGAGAGACGTCTGCCTGACCAACGCCGACGCGATCGGCGACGCGCTCGACTGCCTGATTCGCCGCCTCACGCAGCTCCGTCAGGACCTCGGCCGCGGCGACACGGTGGACGCCGTGTTCACGGCCGCGGCAAAGTGGCGCGCCGAGCTGCTGAAGGAACGGGAATAGAATCGACGCGATGAACAAGGTGCTTCGAAGCGCCGCCGAGGCGGTGGCGCTCATCCCGGACGGCGCCACGATCATGTGCGGCGGGTTCGGCCTCTGCGGAATTCCCGAGAACCTACTCAGAGCCCTGCACGCGCGTGGCACCCGCAACCTGACCGTGATCAGCAACAACCCCGGCGTGGACGATGAAGGTGTCGGCATCCTGGTGAAGGCCCGGCAAGTGCGCAAGGTGATCGCCAGCTACGTCGGCGAGAACAAGGAATTCGAGCGGCAGGCGCTGGCAGGCGAGATCGAGTACACGCTCGTGCCGCAGGGGACGCTGGCCGAGCGTATCCGCGCCGCGGGCGCCGGGATTGGCGGGTTCTTCACGCCGACGGGTTACGGCACCATCGTGGCCGAGGGGAAAGAGACGCGGACGATCGACGGCCGCCACTATGTGCTCGAGATGCCGCTCCGCGCCGACTTCGCCCTGGTCAAGGCGTTCAAGGGCGACAGCCTCGGTAACCTCGTGTATCGGAAGACGGCGCGCAACTTCAATCCCGTGATGGCAACGGCCGCGAAGGTCACGCTCGCGGAAGTCGAGCAGCTGGTCGAGCCCGGCGCGCTCGAGGCCGACGGCGTAGTCACGCCGGGCGTCTATGTGACCCACCTCTTCCAGGCCGCTCACTACGAGAAGCGGATCGAACGGAGGACCGTGCGCCAGGCGGCGACGATCTAGGTCATGGACAAACGCGAAAAGATCGTGCGACGCATCGCGCGCGAGCTGCGCAACGGCGACTACGTGAACCTGGGCATCGGGTTGCCCACCCTGGTGGCCAACTTCGTGCCGGAGGGTATCGACATCACGCTTCATTCCGAGAACGGCATGCTCGGCGTCGGTCCCTATCCGCTCGAGTCGGAGATCGATCCCGACCTGGTCAACGCCGGCAAGGAGACGGTGACCGAGCTGCCGGGCGCGGCCTATTTCAGCAGCGCCGACTCGTTTGCCATGGTGCGCGGCGGGCACATCGACATGACGGTGCTGGGCGCGCTCGAGGTCGACGCGTCAGGAGATCTCGCGAACTGGACCATCCCTGGCAAGATGATGAAGGGCATGGGCGGCGCGATGGACTTGGTGGCAGGCGCGAAACGGGTGGTCGTCGCGATGGAACACACGACAAAAGACGGCGGCCACAAGATCCTGGATCGGTGCACCCTGCCGCTCACGGGCACGAAGGTCGTGCACATGATCGTGACGGAGCTGGCGGTCATCGACGTGACGCCGAACGGGCTGTTGCTTCGCGAGATCGCGTCTGAGACGACGGTCGATGCGGTGCGGAAAGCGACGGGCGCAGCGCTGCTCGTCGAATCCGAGCCGAAGCGGTTTTGACGCTCATGCCCAAACTGGAGCCCGCGGTCATTCTCAGCGCCTGCCGCACGCCGATCGGTTCGTTCGGCGGCACGCTCAAGGACGTCTCGTCCGTCGATCTCGGCGCCGTGGTGATCCGCGAGGCCATCCGCCGCGCAGGCGTGGGCGCGGCGGATCTGGGCGATGTGCTCATGGGATGCGTGCTGCAGGCTGGGGCCGGGATGAACGTGGCCCGGCAGGCGGCGCTGAAGGCGGGTGTGCCGCAGGAGGTGCCCGCCGAAACCGTGAATCGCGTGTGTGGGTCCGGGTTGCAGGCGGTGATGCACGCCGTCGAGTCGTTGCAGGCCGGATATGCGGACCTCTTCGTTGCCGGCGGTACCGAGTCGATGTCGAGCGCCCCGTACCTGCTGAAGAGCGCGCGCTGGGGCTATCGGATGGGACACGGTGAGGCCTACGACACGCTCATCGCCGAAGGACTGACCTGCGCGATGGGCGGCTATCACATGGGCATCACCGCCGAGCACGTCGCCGCGCGGTTCGGCGTGAGCCGCGAGGATCAGGACGCGTTCGCGGCCGAGAGCCAGCGGCGGGCGGGGGCGGCCGTGAAGGCGGGGCTGTTTCACGACGAGATCATCGCGGTGCCTGTACCGCAGAGACGCGGGGATCCCGTCGCGTTCGACACCGACGAGTATCCCCGGCCCGGCACGACGACGGCGACGCTCGCCGCGCTCAAACCGGCCTTCACGAAGGACGGGTCGGTGACGGCGGGCAACGCCTCTGGCATCAACGACGGCGCGGCCGCGCTCGTGCTGTCCTCGGCCGATCGTGCCCGTGCTCTTGGGCGTCACCCGCTGGCGCGCATCCTCTCGTTCGCGACGGCGGGCGTCGACCCTGCCATCATGGGCATGGGACCCGTTCCGGCGGTGCAGAAGGCGCTCGAGCGCGCCGGTCTGAAGGTGTCGCAGATCGATCTCGCCGAGTTGAACGAGGCGTTCGCCGTGCAGTCGCTCGCCGTGATTCGCGAGCTCGGGCTGAACGCCGATCGCGTCAACACGCGCGGCGGCGCCATCGCGCTCGGTCATCCCATTGGGGCGAGTGGGGCGCGCATCCTCGTCACGCTGATCCACGCGCTGCGCGCGCGGGGGGGAGGCCGGGGCATCGCGACGCTGTGCATCGGCGGGGGCATGGGGATCGCGATGGTCATCGAGGTTGCGTGACATTCTGATCGATCGCGAGGCGCTGACCGCAATCGTGGCGCACGCCAGACGTGACGCGCCGAGAGAATGCGCGGGGCTGCTGATCGGGAGGCCCGATCAGATCCTCGAGGCGGTGCCGGCGACCAATCGCGCCCAGGATCCCACCAGGCACTACGAGATCGAACCCGCCGAGTACTTCGCGCAGATCAGTCGTTGCCGCAGGATCTCCTCGCGCCAGTCAGACACGTTCGCCGTGGTCGGCTCGTATCATTCGCATCCTCGCGGCGGGCCCGAGCCCTCGGAGACCGATCTCGCGATGGCATTTCCGGAGTTCATCTTTCTGATCGTGGGTCTGGGCGGCGGCGCGGGGGGCATGGAAATCCGCGCCCACGAACTGACAGGCCAGATGTTTACACCGCTGACGCTGACGGTGATCGACGGGCCGGGGTAGCGATCGTCTGCTCGAGCAGACGTTCCACTCGCTCGAGCACCGTGGGCCAGCGATACTCGCGGTCGACATACGCCAGCCCCTGGGCGCCGAGCGCGCGCCGTTCCCGGTCGTGCGCGAGCAGCCACGAGAGCGCCTCCTGAAACTCGCGGGAGGATCGATACGAGAGGCCGCCGTTGGCGCGTCTGACCTGACCTTCGAGTACGCGGCAGCGTGCGTTGACCAGCGCGGGCACGCCGTGGTTCCACGCCTCGAGCAGCACGATGCTGAGACTTTCGTAAGGCGATGGGACGACAAGCGCGTCGGCGTGCGACAGCAGCGCCCGACGCACGTTGTCTTCGACATAGCCTAGTGCCCGAATCCGCGAATGCTGCGGCACCATGAGGGTAGACGGTCCCGCCAGTACGAGCGTGGTGTCGCCGCTGGCGTTGACATAGTCCTCGAAGTACTCGAGGAGCGTCGCGCAGCCCTTGTTGCGATCCACTCGTCCCAGATACAGCACGAACCGGCCCGGCACTGCGAGCCTGTCGAGGATCGATCGATCGGGAGTCGCCTCGCGCTCTGGATCGAGCCCCACCCCAATCACTTGCGCTGGCGTCAGCGGCCGCCCGGCACGTGTGGAGACCAGCGTTTCTTCTTCGGGTGTCAGGAACAGGTAGCCGACTGGCCGGGTGAAAAACGCCGGCAGCACGTCGAGCTCGACGGCCGGATCCTCCTCGGCCGTGGGCAGGAGCACGGCGCGATCGGCGACGAGCGGCAGGCCGAAGAAACTCGGCGCGTACCGAAACGTCCAGAACAGCACCCGGTCGTACTCGGCCCCGTGGGACCGGAGATGATCGAGCAGTCCGGGGGCGTCCGGACCGTTCGCGCGAAACCACGCCTCTTCGCGGTCGGGCGTCGTGCCGAGGTCGTCGAACACCTCGTCGCTCAGGTCGGCGAAGACTTTGAGATCGCGGGTACGCGCGACGCGAAAACGTACAACCCTCACGCCGTTTTCGATCGTCTCGCCGGCGGGCAGCGCATTGGCCCAGGTCACGTAGTCGCGCGCACACGTGGTGAGCACCGTGATGTCGTGCCTCGGCGTGAGCCGTTCGGCCAGCAGGCGGCAGTGCATCTCGGAGCCGCCCGCGACGCCGGCGCCGTACCGCTGGACGACGAAGGCGAGCTTCACGAACGCTCGTGCGCTCGGGAAGCGATCGCAGCGTCAGAGAGCTGGCGCACCTGTTGGCGAAGCCGTGTGGTTTCGATTGAGAGTTCCTGTACGCAAGCGAACAGCACCTGGTTGACGCGACGCTGGCGCTCGAAGTTGTCGCGGTTGAATTCGTAGAACCACCGCAGCACCGGCATGAGCAGGCGGCGTTTCACGAAGACGATGGGTCCCGCGGCGGCGCCGCGGTGGGATTGGTACTTGATGACGGTCTCGAGACGCCACGTGGAGGGATCGCCGAGCAGTTCGGGAAGCAGGAGCGCCGCCGGCTGGCTCCGATCTATTGCGGCGCGGAGCAGGGTGTCGATCTCGGCGAAGAGCGCGCGATCCTCGAGCGCGCTCGACGCGCCGTGCCGGACCAGTTCGGCGCGGACGCGCTCGCGCACGCGCTCGTGCAACTCCGCCATGACCTGATCGACGGAGGTGACGCTGCTACTCAAAGCCGTCGGTGGCCCCCGCGCGTACGGTGACGGTGGCGGTGGCCGAACCTACCACCCTGTCCTTCTGCTTCAACCGGAAGGTCAGGCGGTGATCGCCAGACGACTGGAACGTGTGATCGGCGGTGAACCGTCTCTTGATGACACTCTTGCCCGCCTCGTAAGGATTGCAGTCCTCCGACGTTTCAGAAATCGTCCCGTCGTCCCATTCCCAGTGCACCGTCGCGCAATAGAAATCGGCGTAGTCGTCGGGACCACCCTTTACTTCGACGAACAGCCGCACACGCAGAGGCGCAAAGCCGGCCGGCGGCGTGGCTCTGAGTGATAAACTAGGTTTCTTGTCCGCGTCGCGTTGCGCGGCCGACAGCGCCGTTGCGGCCATCAGGGCGACGGTAAGCGCGGCGAGCGCGCGCAAAGCACGGCGGTGTTTGGTCATTCTCGTTCCTCAGGGGCTAGCATCTTCGATTTTAAGGCGGCTGCCCCCGCCCTACAAGAACTGTCGGAGCCTTTACGTTGATGCGAAACGTCCACCAGACGCCTGCCCTGACGCTTGCAGCGGTTCCCGCCCGCGACCTCACGTCCGACCTACTGATCGTCCCCATCTTCGAGACTGAAACGCCGCTGGGCGACGACCTGGCCGAAACATGTGGTGAGGAGCATGCGTCCGCGACGGCCCGCGGTGAGTTCCGGGGCCGGCCCTTCGAGCAGCTGCCTATGGTGGCTGGAGGGGCGTGGCGTGGCCGTCGCGTGCTGCTGGTGGGCGCAGGGCGTCCAGCCGCGTTGACCAGCGAGCGGGTCCGGCGGATTGCCACGATCGGGGGACTTGCTGCGCGTCAACGGCGGCTTCCGAGCATCTCCCTCGTGTGGCGCACGTCCCACGCCCTTCCACCGGATCGCGTCGTCCAGGCGCTCGCCGAGGGAGTGGTGCTGGCCAATTTCGAGCCAACGTCGCACAAGACGACAGACACCGGGACGGTGTGGCTCGAGCGTGCTCAGTTGCACGTGCCGTCGTCGGTGGCGCCGTCGAGCGCGCTGGCCGGGGCGCTCGAGCGCGGCCGCACGCTGGGCGAGTATTCGAACGTCGCGCGCGAGCTGGCCAACGAACCGGGCAACCTGATGACACCCGCCGATTTTGCGGAGCGCGCCGCGTCCATTGCGTCGGCCGCCGGGCTCGCTGTCGAGATTCTCGACGAGCAGGCGATCGCCAGGCTCGGTATGGGGATGCTGCTGGGCGTAGCGCGAGGCAGCGCCGAGCCGCCCCGTGTCGTCGTGTTGCGGCACGAGCCGGCGAAGGCGGCGCCTGGCATCGTGCTCGGTCTCGTCGGCAAGGGCATCACGTTCGACTCGGGCGGCATCTCGATCAAGCCGGCCGACGGCATGGATCGCATGAAGGACGACATGTCGGGCGGCGCTGCCGTCCTGTGCGCCATGGCCGCGCTGTCGCGCCTGGGCGCGCCGGTCCGGTGTCTCGGCGTCATTCCGCTGACCGAGAACATGCCGGGTGGTCGTGCGCTCAAACCCGGCGATATCCTGACGAGCGCCGAGGGTAAGACCGTCGAGGTTCTCAACACCGATGCCGAGGGACGCCTCGTGCTCGGCGATGGCTTGTGGTACGCGCGACAGCAGGGCGCGACGCATCTCGTGGACGTAGCCACCCTCACGGGCGCTTGCGTCGTCGCGTTGGGCAAGACCACCAGCGGCCTGTTCGGCACACCCGACGGATGGGTGGATCAGGTACGGACGGCGAGCGATCGCGCGGGCGATCGCTCGTGGCCGATGCCCGTGTTCGAGGACTACTTTGAGCTGCTGAAGAGCGAAGCGGCTGACTTCAGCAATACGGGTGGCCGCGCCGGTGGGGCCATAAGCGCCGCGCTCTTCATCAAGGAGTTCAGCGGCGGCCTGCCGTGGGTGCACATGGACATCGCCGGTACTGCGTGGGCTGAAGAAGCCAAGCCGTATCAACCCAAAGGGGCGACCGGTGTAGGTGTGCGGACACTCGTCGAGCTCGCCCTCTCCGTCGAGTCCTGGAATAGACTGACCTAGTCGTGCTCGCCCTCTTGCAACAAGTGCCCGGTCCGATCATCGTCGAGACCGTCAGGCAGCCGCCCATCACGCAGGAGATCACGATGGGCGAGGTCGTCCTCGGAGCCGCCGGCCTGGTAGGCTGGGTGATGATCGCCGCCGCGGTCGCGGGCCTGCTCGTCGGCCTCGTCGTCGTGCTGATCAAGCGATCGCGCGATAGGGCCGCTGGGCCGACCGATCCTGGTCACGCCAAGCTGCGCGAGGTAGGCGGCCGGCAGTGACATGGCGCTGCTGACGGTCGAAGGCGTCGACGAAGCCTTGGTGCGACAGGTGATCGATCTGGCGCGGCAGGCGCGACAGGCGGGTAACCATCCGTTCGGGTCGTTGCTCGTGCTCGACGGAGCCGTTGTCTTCACGGCCCAGAACACGGTCGCAACTGATCGCGATCCCACGGCTCATGCCGAGTGCAACTTGATGGTCGAAGCGATCCGCCGCCTGACGCCAGACGAGATCCGTCGATCGGTGATCTACACCAGCTGCGAGCCGTGCGCGATGTGCGTCGGGAAGATGTACTGGGCAGGCATCCGTTCCGTCGTGTATGCGCTGCCCTCCGCAGAACTCGCTGCGCTTGCCGGTCGAAGCTTCCTGGTCCCGTGCCGCGAGCTGCTGGCGAAGTCCACAGACGATGTACGCGTTACCGGACCGCTCCTGGTGGAGCAGGCCCGCGAGGTGCACCTTGGCTACTGGCGCGCCAGCTCCGCGGTCCCGTAGGGTCCTCCTCCCTAGGGTTGGGCTCCGGCCGCCGTCGTAGCCTTGAGCGATCGCTGATAGCTCATTACGCCCGTGAACAGCGCCTCGGCGATCTGCTGACGATAGGCGTTGCCGCGCAGCAGGGCGGCATCCTGCTTGTTGGTGAGGAATGAAATCTCCGACAAGACGCTCGGCATCGTCGCCCCGACGAGTACGGTGAAGGGCGCCTGTTTCACCCCGAGGTCTTTCACACTCTTGTTCGACCGCTTCAGCTTGTCGAGCATCGCGGACTGCACCAGCGAGGCGAAGTCGCGCGACTCGTCGAGCTTGTTGTTCAGCGCGATGGCCTTGAGGATGTCGGGCAGCTGCCCCATCGTCCGCGTCGAGGCGGCGTTCTCGCGCGCCGCGACGGCCTCGGCGGCGGGATTGGGTGCGAAGTTGAGGAAATAGGTTTCGACGCCCTGCAGGCGGGCGTCTTCGCTGGCGTTGCCGTGGATCGAGAGAAAGAGATCGGCCTCCTCGCGATTGGCGAGTGCCGTGCGCGCTTCGAGCGGGACGAAGACGTCCGATCGACGGGTCAGGACTACCTGCACGCCTGGCTGCTTGAGCAGCAGCTTCTCCAGGCGCAGGGCCACGTCGAGCACGAGGTCGGCTTCGCTCAGCCCGCCGCTCATGGCGCCCGGGTCGTGGCCGCCGTGACCCGGGTCGATGACAACGCGCGCCACGCCCAGCCCGAGCTGGCGAGAGAGGGAGAACCCGCCGCGCGTGTTTGGCTGGGGTGGCGACGCCGACTCGGCTCTCGCGGGCTTGGCGATCTGCGCCAGCTGCGCCGGTGTCGCTTCGCGCGCGAAGTCGATGACGACCCGGTAGGGGTTGTAGAGGGCGTACGTCGTGTGCGGCGTGTTCCCCGACAGGTCAAAGGCCAGGCGAGTCGTGCCCGCAATCCCCGTCACTTGAATCCGGCGCACGACGTCGTCCTGAAACGTGCGGGTCGCGTTCCTCAACGTGTCGATGGGCAGGGCGTTGTGTAGATCGAGGAGCAGTCGTGTTGGAGCGTCGAGTTGCGTGTCGTGAAACGCCGTCTCGGCATCGAGCTCGACGACCAGACGCAGGGCCCCGGGCATGACTTCGCGCCGGATCGACGTGAGCCTGGCCTGTGGGGCATTCGGAGTCGATTGCAGAATTATTGGCGCGGGCGAGGGCGGTGCGGTTGCCCGAGGTGATGCCGCGCCAAGACGCGTGCTCTGCCCGGTCACCTGCGCAGCGAAGGTGCTCGACGGATAGCGCGTGGCCAACGTCTTGAGGAGACGCAGCGCTGTGTCGCGATCAGCGGTCTCTCCAAATTCCCAAAACACGTCCGCTGCCAGCGTGGCGCCTTGCCAGATGGCGTCGTCGGCATACCTGTCTCTTGGGAACAGGCGAGCGATGTCGTCGTACGCGTTCACCAGAGTGCGGGCGCGTTCGAGGAGCGCTCCGCGAGCCGCCGGCGTACGCCGCGCGTCGATCTCCTGACGAATCGCCGTCTCTCGGGTCCGGGCCTCGCGGAAGAGCGTGGCGGCGTTGGTTGCCTGCGCCCCGGCGCGCACTGGTAGCGGCAGGCACAACGCCACGATCGCGGCGACGATCAGTGCACTAGCGAAGCTGCGCATCGACCTCTTCGAAGTAGCCCCGTTCCACGAGCACCTCGCGCGGCTTCCCGCCTGCGCCCGGTGACACGAGCCCTTCGGCTTCCATCATGTCGACGAGCCTCGCGGCGCGGCTGAAGCCGACACGAAGTTTGCGCTGCAGGTACGAGATCGAAACCTGGCCGCTGGTGACGACGATGCGTGCAGCCTCGTCGTAGAGCTCGTCTTTCTCGAAGTCCAGAGCGCCGGGACCCGTCTTCTCGTCTTCGGCGGTAATGGCCTCATTGAAGACGGGCTTGCCCTGCTTGCGGAGGAAGCTGGCTAGGCGGGCGCTCTCCTGCTCGGAGATGTACGGCCCGTGGAGCCGAATGCATCGCGACGACGCCGGCGGCAGAAACAGCATGTCGCCCTTGCCCAGCAGTTGCTCGGCGCCGTTGGCGTCGAGAATCGTTCGGGAGTCGATTTTAGACGACACGCGGAACGAAATGCGCGCCGGCAGGTTGGCCTTGATGAGCCCCGTGATCACGTCCACGGACGGGCGCTGCGTGGCGAGGATGAGGTGGATGCCGACGGCGCGGGCCATCTGCGCCAGCCGGCAGATCGATTCCTCGACTTCGTTGCTGGCGACCATCATCAGGTCTGCCAGCTCGTCGATCACGACGACGATGAACGGCAGCGGCTTGGGGGCTTCGGGGTCCTTGCCGCCGGTCTCCTGCAGCACGAGCTTGACGTTGCGGTTGTACTGCTCGATATTGCGCACCCCCTCAGCGGCGAGCGTTTTGTACCGCTCTTCCATTTCGCGTACGGCCCAGCGCAGTGCGTTAGCCGCTTTCTTGGGATCGACGACGACGGGCGTGAGCAACTGGGGGATCTCTTCATACATTCCCAGTTCCAGTCGCTTCGGGTCGATCATGATGAGCCGCACCTCGTCTGGCGTGGCGCGATAGAGAATGCTCGTCAGCATCGAGTTCAGCCCGACCGACTTGCCGGTGCCCGTCGAGCCGGCGATCAACAGATGGGGCATGGTGGCCAGGTCGGTGACGAACGGCTCGCCATGGATCGTCTTTCCGAGTACGAGGGTGAGCTTCGACGCGGAGCGTTGATACGCCGGCGAGTCGAGCAGTTCACGCAGCGAAATGGCTTCGCGGTTCGGGTTTGGAATCTGGATGCCGACGGTCGATTTGCCGGGAATGCGATCGATCAGCACCGACTCGGCTTCCATGGCGAGACACAGGTCGTCGGCGAGGCTCGTGATCTTGCTGTACTTGACGCCCGCTTCGGGCTTGAACTCGAACGTGGTGACGACGGGGCCCGGATGAATTTGGGCCACCTGTCCTTCGACCGCGAACTCGCGGCACTTCTCCTCGAGCTGCCGAGACGCCTCCATCAGTTCGCGTTCGTCAACCTTCTGCTCGGGCTTCGCGGGGTCCAGCAGCGAGAGGGGCGGCAACGTGAAGGCGCCCTGGCGCTTCGGCGCACGCGCCGGCTCGGCGTCGGCCAGCGGCAGCGGGGGCGTGGTTTCGGGCTTCCTCTTGCCCGAGACGAGGGGCGGAGTCGCAGGCCCTGCCGGGCGGTCCGGGGTCTCTCGGGCGTCCTTCGCTGGAGCAGCCGGGACGGCGGATCCTTTCTTGGTGTGCTTGGCGACAACCTCGCGCCGTTGCTTCTCGCGCCGACGTTCGTCGAGCCACCGATTGAAGAAGCCGACGCCGCGCGCGCCAAGGTCGCGCGAGTTCTCGCTGGCGTACGAGAACATCCGGCCGAACGAAAATTGCGTCGAGAGAATGACCGACAGCACCATGAGCGTCAGCACGACGATGATGGAACCCGTTCGATTGAGGTAGTCGGCAAATAGCGCGCCGAGCCATTGCCCAATTGACCCGCCAGCGTCGAAGCGCCGGCCTGTGGCCTCGGTACCGCCGAACAGCAGGCTCAGGAGGGCGCTCGAGCAGCCGACGAGCAGCGTGGCGCCGGTCAGCTTCGTGTAGGCAGCGTCGAACGGCTGGCACCAGAAGAAATACCAGCCTGTCCATGCAATGACGCCCGGAAGCAGGAAAGCGCCGTAGCCCAACAGCTGGAAGGAGAGTTCCGCCAGGAACGCCCCGACCCTGCCGACGAAATTCGCGGGCGGGTGCAGCGCCTCGGTCGTAAAGAACCAGACCGGGTCGGTCGGCTCGTAGGTGACGAGCGAGATGAGCCAGATCAGCGCCAGCGCGAAGAAGGCCACACCGAGGAATTCGCTGATCCGCCTGGAGACAGTCGTGTCGGCCATCACGATCCCCTACACCTCCATGAGGACCGGCAGCACGAGGGGCCGCCGTCCAGACCGCTTCTTGAAGAATCGCCGCAGATCGGCGCGCAACTTTTCGGTCATGAGTCCCTGATCCCCGCGTTCCTCGACGCCAGACGACTCGATGCATTCGGCGATGACGCCGGCCGCGTCGGCGAACAGGGCGTTGCCCCCGTCCTCGCCCACAACGAAGCCGCGGGCGACGAGCTCGGGGTCGCCGACGAGCGCGCCGGTTTGCCGGTTAATCGCGACCACCGCTACGACCACACCGTCGCCGGCGAGGTGCCGCCGGTCGCGCAAGACCTCGTCGCCAACTTCGCCGACGCGTGTGACATCGATCAGCATGCGTCCCGTCGGGGCTTTGCCGGCGATGCGGGCGCCGCGATCGTCGAACTGGATGATGTCGCCGTTTTCCGCGAGCAGCACCTGAAGCGGGTTCGCCGCGCCCCGCATCACGCGCTTGGCGATCTGGGCATGGCGCGAGAGCTGACGGTACTCGCCGTGAATCGGCACGAAGTAGCGAGGCTTGACGAGCGAGATCAGCAACTTGAGCTCTTCGGCGCTGCCGTGCCCTGACACGTGGACATGCTTCATGCTGTCGGTCACGACGTCGGCGCCGCGGCGGGCGATGTGGCTCATCACGCGGGCGATTGCCTTTTCGTTGCCGGGGATGGCTCGTGCCGACAACACCACCGTGTCGTCGGGGCCGAGGCGCACCCACCGGTGGTCGTCGATGGCGATGCGGGGCAGAGCCGCCTGGGGTTCGCCCTGCGATCCGGTGCTGAGGCACAGGACGTCTTGCGACGCGTAGTTCTGCACGTCCACGTCGCGGATCTGCATCCCGCCCGGGACCCGTAGATACCCAAGTCGCTGCGCGATCTCGGCGTTCTGCACGATGCTACGTCCGACGAAGGCCACCTTACGGTCGAACTGCGCGGCGAGATCCACGAGCACCTGCATGCGATAGATGCTCGACGAAAACAGCGCCACGACCAGCTTGCCCTGGGTGCTCGTGAACAGCTCCTCGAAGGCGTCGATCACGTCGATCTCGGGTCCGGTAAAGCCCGGCCGATCGACGTTCGTGCTGTCGCCGAACAGCGCGAGCACGCCCTGCGATCCGAGCTCGGCGAACCGGTGGAGATCGAAGTGCTCGCCGTCGATCGGCGTCTGGTCAATCTTGAAGTCGCCGGTGTGGATCAGGATGCCGGCCGGCGTGGTAATGGCGAGCGCCACACAGTCGGGCATGCTGTGTGTGACGCGGATGAATTCGATGCGGAACGGGCCGATCGTGATGACGTCGCGCGGTTTGACGGGGCGCAGGCGAGTGGGCTCGTTGATGCCGCGTTCCTCCAGCTTGGGCCCGAGCAGCGCAAGGGTCATCGGCGTGCCGTATACCGGGCCGTCGAAGAGCGGCATGACGTGCGGAACGGCCCCGATATGGTCCTCGTGTCCGTGCGTCAGGACGAGCGCCTTGACCTGGCGCCGGCGAGCCTCGACCAGCGCGAGGTCCGGGACGATCAGATCGACACCGAGCTGATCGGGATCCGGAAACATGACGCCGGCATCCACCAGGATGGTGGTGTCCTCCCACGAGACAGCCATCATGTTCATGCCGAACTCGCCGACGCCGCCAAGCGGCACGACTTCCAGCGTGGCGGGGGACACGTCCGGTACAGCGGACTGATTCATTCAGGGCCCAGCATTCACGTCTCAAATCGGTTGGCCGCGACGACACATGTCGTGGCCGTGTGCGCGACAACCCGCTGCGCCCCTGGCGAGGCCGCGAACGGATTTGATCAGACCGCTGGGAAGGCCTGAAAACCTGGCAGGTTCAACGACTTGCGGTGAAAACTATAGCACAGCTCTCGAGAGGCGGGCGAACGCCTCGAGGGGTAGCATCTCGGGTCGCAGCGACCCGTCCACCCCCGCGCGCTCGAGGAGTTGGGCCGACGTCTGTCCGAGCGACTCGGCCACGGGGCGAAGGGCGTTGGCAACGGTCTTTCGGCGCTGGAGGAACAGGCCGCGGACGACCCGTTCGAAGACTCGAGGGTCGCCCACATCCACGGTTGGCGGCCGAAATCGCAAACGCACTACGGCTGAGGTGACCTTGGGTGGTGGCCGAAACGCACCGGGGGGCAGCGTGAAGAGGCGCTCGACATCGGCCTTCACCCCCACCTGTACTGCCAACACGCCATAGTCTCTGCGTCCGGGTGCCGCCACGAGCCGGTCGGCGACCTCCTTTTGAACCATCACGGTCGCGTCGCGGAACATCCGCCCCGCGTCGGCCGCTGCGAGGACGGCGAACAGAATGGGCGACGAGATGTTGTAGGGCAGATTGCCGAGGACTCGGACGGGGCGACGTTCCTCGCGCAGCAGGTCCGCGAAATCGACCTCGAGAATGTCGGACGAGACGACGCGCAGGTTGGCGAGGGATTGACCCGCGAGCGCGCGTGCGAGGTCGCGGTCGATTTCGACGGCAACGACTCGACGCGCGCGCGACGTAAGTGGGATGGTCAGCGCGCCGCGGCCCGGGCCGATTTCGAGCACTGTTTCGTCGGAGACGTCGCCGAGGGCGTCCACGATCTTGGCGACCCACGGTGCCTCCAGGAAATGCTGGCCGAAACGCTTCCGGGGGCGGTTCATTGGTCGTCGTCGGGGTCCGCATCGCCGCGCCAGTAGCGCTCTTCGATCTCTTCGATTTCCTCTTCGCTCAGGCCGAAGTAGTGGCCCACCTCGTGAATGAGCGTCTCGCCGATGACGGCGCGCACCTCGTCGTCATCGACGCAATCCTCTTCGATCGGCTTCTGGAACAGCGTCACCCGGTCGGGCAGGGCGTTGCCGAAGCCCCACCCTCGTTCGGGGAGCGGCGTGCCCTGGTAGAGGCCGTACAGCGAGTCCGGAGGCTCGATCTCCATCTCCTCGAGCAACTCCGGGCTCGGTTCGCCTTCGACCACGAGCGCGAGGTTCTTCATCTCGCGACGAAAACGCCCGGGAATCAGCGCGACGGCCTCAGCGACGAGTCGCTCGAACTTTGCGCGGGTCATCGGAGGTCGAAGCGAGGCGTTCCTCGCGTGCCAGGCGGTCGTAGTCGCAGGCATCGCGAATCGAGCATTGGTCGCACAGCGGCTTGGGACGACAGACGCGTCGCCCGTGAAGGATCTGCACGTCCGACGCGAGCGTCCAGAGATCTGTGGGCAAGGCGGCGCACAATTGCGACTCGACGAGCACAGGGTCGTCGCTCTCAGCGATGCCGATGCGATTCGACACCCGCAGGACGTGGCGATCGACCGGCAGCCCCGGTACGCCGAGCGCGTGCCCCAGCACCACGTTCGCTGTTTTTCGTCCGACTCCGGGCAGCGCCGTCAGCGCGTCCATGTCGGCTGGCACGTGCCCGTCGTGCTCGGACACGAGAATTCGCGCCGCGCCGATCAGCGACTTCGCCTTCTGCCGGAAGAAGCCGGTCGAAACGATCAGCTTCTCGAGCGTGGCCGTTCGTGCCTTGGCCAAGGCGGGCGCGTCGGGATACCGCGCGAAGAGCCGCGGCGTCACCACGTTGACGCGTGCGTCGGTTGACTGCGCGGAGAGGATCGTCGCGATCAGCAGCTCGAAGGCGTTGCGATGGACGAGCTCGGTGTCGGCGTTCGGATGCTGCGCCGCGAGCGTCTCGATGATTCGCTGTGTCGCGGCCGCGGACTTCACCTCAGTGCACGGGGCCCTTGGACCATTCGACGTTCGAATAGGATTCCGAGAACACCCGCATGTGCTCCTGCAGCGCGGCGACCAGATTGGGCACGAATTGCACCGGTACGACGATGCGCGCGCGGACGGGGGCGCGGACGACCTGGTCGCTTTCTGCGGTCCGCAGCTCCTTCTCGGACAGCGGCATGACTTCGCAGAACGTGAGCGTGAAGTCGAACGGCGTGTGGGCGATCGAGCAGAAGTTCGCGTACGTGCGCGGCTCGGTCGTCTGGTCGTCTGGAACGATGGTGAAGTTGATCTGTTTGCGCTGCGAAGTCTCGTCGGCCATAGAGGCCAATACTAATACTTCCGCATCACCCCGATGACGACGCCCTGCACCTGCACGTGATCCGGCGCCACCATCAGGGGCTGCATCGCCGGATTGGCGGGCTGGAGGCGCACGCGGCCGTTCTCTCGATAGAACTTCTTGAGCGTGACCTCGGTCCCGCCGAGCAGCGCGATGACCATCTCGCCGTTGTCGGCGGTCTTACGATCCTCGACGATGACGAAGTCGCCATCGCGGATCTGCTCGTCGATCATCGAATCGCCCTTCACGCGCAGCACGTACGCATCGCGTTTGCCTGCAAGCGCCTCCGGCACGGCGATCGTCTCGGTACCCGGTACGGCCTCGATCGGCGCGCCCGCGGCGACGAAGCCGAGCAGCGGAAGCTCCATCGCGCGGCCGCCCGCGCGCGTGGGCACGAGCTCGACCGAGCGGCTTCGATTCCAGGCCCGCCGGATGAACCCCTTCTCCTGCAGGTTCGACAGGTGCTTGTGCACCGTGGCGAGCGAAGAAAGACTGAAACGACGGCCGATTTCTTCGAGGCTTGGCGCGTAGCCGTGCTGCTGGATGAACTCGTTCAGATAGTCGAGGATTTCACGCTGCCGTTTCGTGAGCGGAAGCACTCGGCGCCCTCCTTGAGCCCTGACTGGGCGTTGCGAATATAGTGCGAACAGAAGGCGAAATCAACACGTTTTGAACGGCGACCTGGGCAACTAGGGGTGCTACACTCGAATCACGTCTGGAGGCACGATGCCGTTGCTGACTCGCGTGGGTGCTCTCGTCGGCGTGGTGATGCTCATGACGCCCTTGCAGGCTGCATCGGTGTCGCGACAAGAGGCGGCCGCCTTTTCCCGCAAGCTGGATCAGATTCGTGGTCACGCCAGCGACCCGCGGACGCCCGGCGCGGTTCGGACCCCGGTGAGCGAGTCCGAGCTCAACTCCTGGTTCGCCTTCAGCGCGGCGCCGCTGTTTCCGGCCGGTGTGTCAGCTGCTCAGGTCACGCTTGTCGGCAACGGGCGAATCTCCGGTCAGGCCATCGTCGATCTGGACGTGATCGGGAAGCAGAAGTCCAGCGGCGGTACCTTCGACCTCTGGAATCTGCTCGGCGGCAAGGTCCCCGTGACGGTCACGGGCGTGCTGCACACGAGCAACGGCGTGGGTACCTTTGCGGTGGATCGCGCCGAGCTGTCCGGCGTGCCCGTGCCGGTGTCGGTGCTGCAACAGCTGATCAGCTACTATTCGCGGTCGCCGCGAAATCCCGACGGTGTCGAGCTCGAACGTGCGTTTCCACTCCCCGCCGCGATCCGGCAGATCGACGTCGGCGCCGGGCAGGCTGTCGTCGTGCAGTAGCCCTTGAGTGACGTCCTCTCGACGCCCCTTCAGTTTCTGAAAGGCGTCGGCCCGCGCAAGGCGGCGGATCTGAAGCGGGCGGGACTGCACACCGTCGAAGATCTCCTCTATCGCCTGCCCTTTCGCTACGAAGATCGCAGCCACATGCAGCCGATTGCGTCGCTGCGTCCGGGCATGCGTGCGGCGGTCCTCGGCGAGATCAAGAGCGCCCACCTGGCGACGACGCGGCGGCGCGGGTTCAGGATCTTTCACGCCGTGGTCGGTGATGCCGGCGGCGCCATCCGCTGCACGTGGATGAACCAGGCGTTCCTCGCCGACGTGCTGAGGCCGCACCAGTCGGTGGTGGTCTTCGGCGACGTGAAGCTCGACTCGACCGGGCTGCACTTCATGAATCCCGAGTTCGAGCTGATGTCCGATGACCTCGAATCGGTTCGCACGGCGCGCATCGTGCCGTTCTATGAGAAGACCGGCAGCGTCACGCCCAACATGCAGCGCCGCATCGTCCGGCAGTCGCTCGACCAGCTGTCGGCCGATCTTCCCGATCTTGTGCCGTCCGAGATTCGCGAGCGTCTTCAGCTGGTGGATCGGCGAACCGCGATTGAGCACGCCCACTTTCCACCGAACGACGCCTCCGTGGCCGAGCTCAACGCCTTTCGGACTCCGGCCCAACGGCGCCTGATCTTCGAAGAATTCTTCCTGTTTCAGATCGGCCATGCGTGGCGGCGTCATGCGACGAGCGCTGAGCCCAAGCCGCACACGGTAACGGTGGACGATCGGATTCGCGCGTCGGCCGCCAACATCTTGCCCTTCAAGCTCACACCGGGCCAACGAACCTCCCTGAAGGAGATTGTCGACGACATGCGGCGTCCCCAGCCCATGCACCGCCTGCTGCAGGGGGACGTCGGCGCGGGCAAGACGATCGTGGCGCTGCTGGCGGCCGTTGTCGCGATGGAGAACGGACTGCAGGTGGCGTTCATGGCGCCCACCGAGATTCTGGCGGCGCAGCACTTCGGCACGATCGCGCGTCTCATGGCGCGATCGAGGTTTCGCGTGGACATGTTGACGGGCAGCACGCCCGGACTGGAGAAACACACCCTGCACGCGCACATCGAGCGCGGGACGACGCACCTGATTGTCGGGACGCACGCCCTGGTGCAGGACGCCATCCGGTTTCACAAGCTGGGCCTGGTGGTGATCGACGAGCAGCATCGCTTCGGGGTGGCACAGCGCGCCGCGCTTCGTATGAAGGGGCTTCGTCCGGACGTGCTGCTGATGACGGCGACGCCGATCCCACGGACGCTTGCCCTGACCGACTACAGCGAGCTCGACGTGTCGAAGATCCCAGACCTGCCGCCGGGGCGTCGGCCGGTTCGCACCTGGGTGAAACCAGAATCGAGGCGCGATGAGGTCTATCAGCTCATCCGCGAGCAGCTCGACGCGGGCAGGCAGGCGTACATCATCTATCCGCTCGTGGACGAGTCCGAGAAAATCGATCTGAAGTCGGCAACCGAGATGGCCGACCATCTGCAGGCCGAGGTGTTCCCGGCCTATCGCGTCGCGCTGCTTCATGGGCGGATGAAGCAGGACGCGAAGGACCGCGTGATGCACGCCTTCGTGTCCGGACAGGTCCAGGTGCTCGTTTCGACAACCGTCGTCGAGGTCGGGGTGGACGTGCCGAATGCATCGGTGATGGTCGTCGAGCACGCTGAGCGCTTCGGCCTGTCGCAACTGCATCAACTGCGGGGGCGCGTGGGACGCGGTGCCTGGGAGTCGCACTGCGTGCTGCTGTATCAGGCGCCGTGGACCGATGAGGCCCGCGAAAGGTTGAAAACGATGGCCGACACGACCGACGGGTTCGCGATTGCGGAACGCGACCTCGAACTGCGCGGACCGGGTGATTTCTTCGGCACGAGGCAATCGGGAGTGCCCGCGCTCCGAACGGGCGACCTGGTGAGAGACCGTGAGGTGATGGAGGACGCGCACCGGGAGGCGCGCGAACTGGTCGACCGCGGCGCGTTGTCGGGACCGCTGCTGGAATTCGTTCAATCGCACTGGCAGCAGCAGTTCGGCTTGATTGAAGTGGGCTGAGACGTGCCGGGCGTGGGAGGTGGGAGCGTGCGTCGATGCGGGTGATCGCCGGGCGCTTCAGGGGACGGCGTCTGAAGAGTCCGACGTGGGATGGATTGCGACCTACGTCCGACAAGCTGCGGGAGACCCTGTTCAACGTGCTGGCATCGCGCGTGGTCGCGGCGCGGGTGTTCGATGGATACGCCGGCACCGGCGCCGTTGGCATCGAGGCGATCAGCCGAGGCGCGGCGCACGTCACGTTTGTGGAGCGCGATCGCCGGGCGACCGACCTCATCGCCCACAACCTCGCCGTCTGCGGTATCGAGCAGGACTATACTATTCAGTGCGCTGAGGTTGGTGCTGCGCTTGACGCCCTGCCGGTGAGCGACGTGTTCGATCTGATCCTGCTGGATCCGCCGTACGACATCGATCGAGTGCCTGTTGTGCTCGCTGCCGCGGCTCGTCGCGTAACGGCGGGTGGACTGGTCGTGTTAGAGCATGCGACGCGGCGCGAGCCCGAGGTTCCGGCGGGGCTGACACGCGTGCGAGGCATCAAGTCTGGCGACAGCAGCATGACGCTGTTGAGCCGGGATTCGGAAGGAGAGTGAGATGCCCGTTCCGCCGCAAGGCCGGCTTGCGATCTTTCCGGGATCGTTCGACCCCCTGACCAACGGGCACGTCGACATCATCCTGCGGAGCGCGCACCTCTTCGAGCGGATCATGGTGGCGGTGCTCGTCAACGCGGAGAAGAACCCGCTGTTCTCGGCCGACGAGCGCGTGGCGATCATCCGAGAGGTCTTCCGCGAGTACCCGAACATCGAGGTGGAAACGTTCGACGGGCTGCTCGTGGAATACGCTCGCCGGCGGCGCGCCAGCGCGATTATCCGTGGGCTGCGCGCGGTCTCGGACTTCGAGTACGAGTTCCAGATGGCCCTGATGAACCGCCACCTCGAGCCCACGCTCGAGACGGTGTTCATGATGCCGGCCGAGCAGTACACGTATCTCAGCTCACGCCTGATCAAGGAAGTGTTCAGCCTGGGGGGCGCGGTGCAGGGGCTGGTGCCGTCCACGGTCGAGCAATGGATGCACCGTAAGGCGAAGGAACAGGAACAGGTCAAGGTTTCATAGGTCACGAGGGTTCAGATGGCTACCGTTCTCGCGCAACGTCTCGCTCAGGTTACCGGCTCGGCCACGATGAAGGTGGCGGCCGAGGCGGATCGGCTCCGGCGCGCCGGCCACAGCATCGTGGATTTCGGCGCGGGAGAGCCCGACTTTCCGACGCCGCAGCACGTCAAGGACGCGGCGAAAGGGGCCATCGACGCCAACTTCTCGCGCTACACGAACTCGATGGGGATCCCCGAGTTCCGCGAGGCCGTGTGCGCCCAGTACAAGCGCGACTACGGGATCGAGTTCTCGCCCGCCGAGGTATTGATCACCAACGGCGGCAAACAGGCGCTCTTCAACACCGCGCTCGCGTTGTTCAATCCCGGCGACGAGGTGATCACGCACGCGCCGTACTGGCCGACGATTCCCGAGCAGATCAAGATCGCGAACGCGACGCCGGTGATCGTCCAGACGAGCGCCGCCGACGGGTTCACCGTGCACCCCGAGCGCATCATCGCGGCGATCACGCCGAAGACGAAGGCGATCATTCTGAACACGCCGTGCAATCCGACCGGCTCGCTCACGGACGAGACCGCGGTCGGCGCCATTACCGCCGCGGCGGTGAAGCACGGAATCTGGATGATCATCGACTTGTGCTACGAGCACCTGATCTACGACACGGTGGCGCACAACCTCCCGAAGCTGCTCTTCGATCGACATCGCGACCGAACGGTGATCGCCGGCTCGCTGTCCAAGACGTACGCCATGACGGGCTGGCGCGCGGGCTGGACGATTGCGCCCAAGGACCTGACGGCCGCCTTCAACGTGATTCAGGGCCACTCGACGTCGAACATCACGTCCTTTGTCCAGAAGGCCGGCGTGGCCGCGCTGAATGGACCGCAGGACAACGTCAAGGTGACGCTCGACGAGTATCGGCGCCGCCGCGACGCCATCCATGGGTGGCTGACCGCGCATCCGGGAATCAAGTGCGTGAAGCCGCGGGGTGCGTTCTACCTGTTTCCCGACATCTCTGAGCTGCTGACCGCAGAGGTACCGACGTCGGCCGATTTCGCGCAGGGGCTCATCGAGAAGGAGCACGTCGCCGTGACGCCGGGTGAAGGCTTCGACGCGCCCGGGTATCTCCGGATTTCGTACGCGACCTCGATGGAACAGCTGCGGGAGGGCGCGACGCGAATCCTGCGCTTCGCCGAGAGCATTCAGCCAGTAGGCAGTAAGCAGCAGTAAGCAGGACGCAGTAAGCAGTAGTCGGGCCCTCAGCCCCTAATGTTCCCGGATTTTGTCGAACGCGTCGTGGCCAGGGTCGGGTCGGAGTTCGTACGCACCGACCCCGCGTCGCTCGGCGCGTACGCGAGCGATGCCCTCGGCCAAGGCCACCCGCCGGACCTCGTGGTGCTTCCCGGAAGTACCGCCGAGGTCGCCGCCGTCGCGCGACTATGCAACGAACACCGCGTACCGCTGGTGGTGCGCGGCGCCGGCACGGGCTACACCGGCGGGGCCGTCCCCGTGCGCGGCGGGGTCGTGCTCTCGATGGAGCGGCTCAATCGCATCCTCGAGATCGACGAGCTCAATCTGCTGGCCGTCGTCGAGCCCAATGTCGTCAACGCCGACCTCCAGCGAGCCGTCGAGCGGGTCGGCCTCTTCTATCCACCCGACCCCGCGAGCCTCCAGCAGTCGTCCATCGGCGGCAACGTCGCCGAGTGCGCTGGCGGTCCGCGGGCGTTCAAGTACGGCACGACCAAGCGATATGTGCTCGCCCTCGAGGCCGTGCTCCCAACCGGCGAGGTGATCAACACGGGGTCGAAGGCGGTCAAGAACGTCGTCGGCTACGACTTGACCCAGCTCCTCGTCGGGTCGGAGGGAACCCTCGCCATCATCACGAAGGTGACGCTTCGCCTGATCCCGAAGCCGCTGGCGACGGCAACGATGCTCGCGACCTTCGACGGTATCGGTGCGACAGTCGACGCCGTGTCAGCGCTGCTGCGGCAGCGGGTGGTGCCGGCGGCCGTCGAGCTGATCGACCGCGATTCGCTCAATTCGGTCCGTGAAAGCCTGAGTCCGCGGCTCGTCCCTCCAGACACGACCGCGGTGCTCATCGTCGAGGTGGATGGCAGCAGCGATCGCAGCGTCGAGGAAGATCTCGACCGCGTGGCCGGCGCCTGCCTGAGCGCGGGAGCGGGCCAGGTGACGCGCGCCGCCGACGAGGCCGAACGCGATGCCATCTGGGCCGTGCGGCGCCACGTGTCGCTGGCGCTCAAGGCGACAGGCCTCGTGAAGGTCAACCACGACGTCGTCGTGCCGCGCGGCCGCGTGCCGGAACTGTTCGAGGTGATCACGGAAATGAAGCGGGTGTTCGACCTGCGCGTGGCGTCGTTCGGTCACGCGGGCGACGGCAATATTCATGTCAACGTGATGCTGACGCCCGACGACGCCGGCGAGAGGGCGCGCGCAACGGAGGCGGAGCGCTTTCTGTTTACGCATGTCGTCGCCCTGGAAGGGTCGATCAGCGGCGAGCACGGCATCGGGTTCGCGAAGGCCCCGTACATCGGCCTCGAGCTGTCGGAGGTTGAGATTGCTCTCATGCAGCGGGTCAAAGCCGCCTTCGACCCCAATGGCATCCTGAATCCGGGGAAGATCTTTCCGCCTAACGGTTCGTGACGAGCACGACCGTCTGAACGACCTCCGCGGCCTGCGGGTCGAGCAGCGTGCCGACGCGAACGCTGCCGTCATCGAGCGACGTCACGACTCCCAGTGTCCTCAGGGGGGCGTGGGTCATCGGCTGCAGGCGTTCGAGATCCGGGCGTGAGACCACGAGGAAGACGCGATCGGGCGACTCCAGGAACGCCACGGCCCCCGCATCGTCGTACACCTGGACGTGACGGAAGCCGGTGTAGAACACCAGGTTCCTGACAAACACCTGGTACTCGCCGACCCGCTCGCCCTGCAAGCGGTTCTGCCGAATCAATGCGGTCATTTCCTCAACCGCTTCAGGCCGGATGCCCGCGAGCACGCCGAATTGCAGCGTCAGTAGCAGTACGGCGGCAGTCGCCGCCATGACTCCCGGAAGGCGGGTCCACGCGCGCGCGGCCGCCAGGGTTGCGAGCGCGATACCCGCGCCAGCCACCGCGATCAGGCCGATCATCGTGATCGCCGGATACGCCGAGATGAAGAGCGTCCGCGCCCGGTAGAGCAGCGCAGCCATCATGAGGAACAGCGCGCTCGTCGCAAACGTGGCGATCGATAGCGCGGGTTGCCGCCCGCGCGTGGCGTCGGAGACGCGATGCGCCAGCGCCGTGCCCACCATGATGGCCAGCGGCGGCAGGATCGGCAGGATGTAGCGGGGCTGCTTGCCGACGGAGGCGGTGAAGAGCAGCAGCGGTGCCAGCGTCCAGAGCAGCAGGCGCCACTCGACGTCGCTCAGCCGCCGGCGTCGGCGAACCAGATCCCGAACCGTCGTACCCGGTAGCACCAGCAGGAAGGCGCTCCATGGCACCAGGCCGCCGATGACGATGGGGACGTAGAACCAGATTTCACGCGGACCGTTGAATCGCGTCGTCGCGAAGCGCTCGAGGTTGTCGCCGACGAAGAAGCTGTTCACATACGCCGAGCCGTGCGTCGCGGTCATCGCGATGTACCACGGGAGCCCGGAGATGGCGAAGACCCCGGCGGCGATGGCGAGGTGCGCTGGCCGAACATTCAGGGTGCGGCGTTCCCGCCACCAGATCGGGCCGAGCACGATGGCCGGAACGATCACGCCCAGAGGTCCCTTCGTGAGGAACCCGAGGCCCGCGCCCAAACCCGTCAGCATCCACCACTGTCCGCGAAAGGCCCCCTGGGCGTCTCCGGCCTGCAGGGCGGCGGCGATGGTCGCCGTGATGAAGAACGCGAGCGGCAGATCCGGAAGCGCGGACCGGGCCATGGCGAAGCATCCATAGCAGGTGGCAACGATCGCGCCCGCGATCCAGGCGCCCTCGTCCAGTTGTGTGAGTCGTCGTGCGGAAGCCCAGGTCACGAGCACCAGTCCGATGCCCGACAACGCGGCCGAGGCGCGCGCGGCGAACTCGTTTGGGCCACCCAGCAGGAACGCCGCGGCTGTTGTCCAGTAGTAGAGGATGGGCTTCTGCCAGCGATCCTCGTAGTTGAAGTGGGGCGTGAGCCAGTCGCCGCCCTCCACCATCTCGCGCGACGCCTCCGCATAGAAGCCCTCGTCGGAGTCGGAGATGGCCGGGCGGCCTAGACCGATGAAGAACGTCAGCCCTGAGAGGAGCAGAAGCGCAATGACAGGCCGGCGCACGAGCGCCAATTGTACAGGCGCACGTCGCAGGCCGATGCCATAATCAGAGAGCATGAAGACCGTTGCCGTGGTGGGCGCGTCGAATCACCGACAGAAGTTCGGCAACAAAGCCGTCCGTGCGTTCCAGTCGGCCGGGTACAAGGTGATTCCGATCAATCCCCACGAGCGGGTGGTTGAAGGGCTCCGCGCGTACGCGTCGGTAGTGGATGTGCCGGATCCGATCGACATGGCGACCGTCTACGTGCCGCCCCATGTGGGCATCGGTCTGCTCGACGGCTTCGAGCAGAAGGAGATCAAGGAAATCTGGATCAACCCCGGCGCTGAGAGCGACGAGCTGATGGCCGAAGCGCGCCGACGACACCTCAACGTCATCGAGGCCTGCAGCATCGTCGGCATCGGTCACAATCCGTACGCGCTCTAGGAGCCTGGCGTGACGAGGATTCGTCTCAGGAGAAACGGTCCCTACCTCATCGAGGATCCTGACGTGCAGGTGGTGGACTGGGATGGCCAGGAATACGCGATCGATCGCCGGCCGGTGGCCCTGTGCCGGTGCGGCGGGTCGGCCACCAAGCCGTTCTGCGACGGGTCGCACCGAACGATCGACTTTCAGGGTGGCCCCGCCGCGAAGAAAGCGTAGATTCCCAGGACTGCACGCTTCGCCCTAGTTACAAAACTTATCGTGTCTGAATAAGTATCAATTTGACTGATGGCACCGATGCGGGGCACACTGGCGCTCAGGAGTCACGCCGCATGCAACGGACGGGTGCGCAAATCATCTGGGAATGCCTCGTACACGAGGGAGTTCGAACGGTGTTCGGATACCCGGGCGGGGCCATTCTGCCCGCCTACGACGCCATGCTCGACTATCCGATTCGCCATGTGCTGGTGCGCCACGAGCAGGGAGCCAGCCATATGGCCGACGGCTACGCGCGCGCGAGCGGTGAGGTTGGCGTCGCCGTGGCCACATCCGGACCGGGTGCCACGAATCTCGTGACCGGCATTGCGACGGCCCAGATGGATTCATCGCCGATCGTCTGTATCACCGGGCAGGTTCCGGGCAAGCTCATTGGTTACGACGCCTTCCAAGAGACCGACATCAGCGGCATCACGCTGCCGATCACGAAGCACAGCTATCTCGTTACGCACGTCGACGAGATCATGCCGACGATCAAGGAAGCCTTCTATCTGGCCAAGTCCGGGCGCCCGGGGCCCGTGCTCGTGGACATCACGAAGGATGCCCAGCAGGCGACGATGGAGTGGGCGTGGAACACGCAGCCGGTACAGATGCGCGGCTATCGCGAGACGCCGAGTCCCGAGAAGTCGGACATCGCGAAGGCGATGGAGCTCATTCGCGGGTCGCGCAAGCCCGTGATCCTGGCGGGGCAGGGCGTGATCCAGAGCCACGCGATGAAGGAAGTACGTGCCTTCGCCGAGCTGATCGATGCGCCCGTCGCCGTGACGCTGCTCGGCATCGGCGGATTTCCCGCCAACCATCCGCTCGGCATCGGCATGATGGGCATGCACGGCGAGGCGTGGGTCAACCACGCCATCCAGGAAGCCGACCTGCTCCTGGCCCTGGGCATGCGTTTCGACGATCGCGTCACCGGCAACATCAAGACCTACGCGGCCAACGCCAAGAAGATCCACATCGACATCGACCCGTCCGAGATCAACAAGAACGTCCGGGTGGATGCCGCGATCGTCGCCGACCTGCGCGAGGCGCTTCGCGAGCTGCTGGATCGGCTCGAGCCGGCTAATCACGGCCCCTGGCGCAAGTACATCGCGTCGATGAGAGGGGATACGGCCGTTCGCGACATCCAGAGCCTGCCCGACAGCGGGCACCTGTACGCGGCGCACGTCATCAACGACATCTGGCGCCTGACCGGCGGCAACGCGATCATCGCGACCGACGTTGGCCAGCATCAGATGTGGGAAGCGCAGTACTACCACCACAACGATCCCCGTACGCTGATCACGTCGGGAGGGCTGGGCACGATGGGGTTCGGGTTGCCGGCGGCCATCGGCGCGAAGTTCGCGAAGCCCGACGCGGAAGTGTGGGCGATTGTCGGCGATGGCGGCTTTCAGATGACGCAGGCCGAACTGAGCACCGCCGCCCAGGAGGGCGTCAAGGTGAACGTGGCCATCATCAACAACGGGTACCTCGGCATGGTTCGTCAGTGGCAGGAGTTCTTCTACGAGCGCCGGTACGCGGCGACGCCGTTGCGGAGCCCTGATTTTGTCAAGATTGCCGAAGCCCACGGCCTGTTGGGTCTGCGCGTGGAGAAGCGGCCGGGCGTCGAGGATGCAGTGCGGCAGGCACGCCAGGCCGAGGGCACGGTGATCATCGACTTCCGCGTCGAGCAAGAGGACAGCGTGTACCCGATGGTGCCGGCCGGGGCCGATCTCGACGCGATGATCCGGCGGCCCGAGCCGTCGGTGCTGGTCGAGACGGCGGACGATCCGATCTGACGCTCGTAATTCAGAATTCAAAAGGCACAAATCAAACGGCGATGCAACACACTCTCGTGGTTCTGGTGGAAGACAAGCCAGGCGTGCTCAATCGCGTCGCGTCGCTCTTTCGCCGGCGCGTGTTCAACATTGCGTCGCTCAGCGTCGGGCGCACGGCAGACCCCGGCATTTCTCGGATGACCATCGTGATCGACAGCGATCAGGCCAGCGCCGAGCGCGTGACGGCGTACCTCTACAAGCTGGTCAACGTACTGCAGGTCGAGGATCTTGGTTCGGTGCCCGCGGTGGCGCGCGATCTGGCGCTCGTCAAGGTGGCCGTGGCCGGCCACGATCGAGCCGCGTTGCTGCGTGTGGTCGACGAGACGCGCGCGCACATCGTCGATACCGGCGAACAGACCATGACGCTCGAGATCACCGGCGAGCCACCCCACGTGGATGCCGTGATCGCGCGGCTCGAACCGCTGGGCATCATCGAGATGGTGCGGAGCGGGCAGGTCGCGATGCGGCGCGGCGACACAGCCCTTTCGGCTTCGCAGTATTCTTGAAGGCTGGGTAGGGCGCGACCCGTCTCACCCACCCGACCCGCCTCATCCACCCATAACGAGGAGCACGGCAATGGCGACGATGTACTACGAGAAGGACGCGGACCTGAATCTGATTCGCGGGAAGAAAGTGGCCATCATCGGCTACGGATCGCAGGGCCACGCGCACGCCCTGAACCTCAAGGACAGCGGCGTCGACGTCGTCGTCGGCCTGCCGCCGACGAGCCAGTCGGTCGGCAAGGCGAAGGCCGCGGGCCTTCGCGTGATGAGCGTGCCCGAGGCGAGCGCCTGGGGAGACGTCATCATGGTGCTCATCCCCGACCAGAAGCAGAAGGAAGTCTACGAAAAGGACATCAAGCCGCACGTCACCACCGGCAAAATGCTGATGTTCGGCCATGGCCTGGCGATTCGCTTCGGGTTCGTGGTGCCGCCGAAGGACGTGGACGTGACGATGATCGCGCCGAAGGCGCCGGGGCATCGCGTCCGCGAGATCTTCCCCGAGGGTGGCGGAGTGCCCGGCCTGCTCGCCGTGCACCAGGACTTCACCGGCAAGGCGAAGGCGCTGGCGCTCTCGTACGGGATGGGCATCGGCTGCGCCCGTGCGGGCATCATCGAGACCACCTTTGCTGAAGAAGCCGAAACTGACCTCTTTGGCGAGCAGTCGGTGCTGTGCGGCGGCGTCAGCGCGCTGATGAAGGCCGCCTTCGAGACGCTCGTCAACGCAGGCTACCAGCCCGAGATCGCCTATTTCGAGTGCATGCACGAGCTGAAGCTGATCGTGGATCTCTTCTATCGCGGCGGGCTCGCCTACATGCGGTACTCGGTGAGCGACACGGCCGAGTGGGGCGATTACACGGCCGGTCCGAAGATCGTGACCGAAGAGACGAAGAAGGCGATGCGGGGCATCCTCGCCGATATTCAGTCGGGCAAGTTCGCCAACGACTGGATGGCCGAGTACGAGTCCGGCCTGCCGCACTTCAAGGCGTACCGCGTGGCCGAGGCCAAGCATCCGGTGGAGGTCGTCGGGCAACGGCTGCGAGCCATGATGCCGTTCCTTGATCCCGTGACGCTGCCAACGCCCGCGACGGTATGAACAAGTACAGCTCGAGGGTGACGCAGCCCCGCAGCCAGGGGGCGTCACAGGCGATGCTCTACGGCGTCGGGCTGACCGACGTCGACCTGCAGAAGCCGCAGGTGGGCATCTGCAGCATGTGGTACGAGGGCAACACCTGCAACATGCACCTCGACCGCCTCGCAGCACAGATCAAGGAAGGCGTGCAGGCGGCGGGTCTGGTCGGCCTGCGCTTCAACACCATCGGCGTTAGCGACGGCATCTCGATGGGGACCGAGGGGATGAGCTATTCGCTTCCCTCGCGCGACCTGATTGCCGATTCCATAGAGACCGTCGTGTCGGGTCAGTGGTACGACGCGGTGGTCACCGTGCCGGGGTGCGACAAGAACATGCCCGGGTCGGTGATCGCGATGCTTCGGCTCAACCGTCCCGCCATCATGGTGTACGGCGGGACGATTCGCCCCGGCTTCGCGCAGGGCAAGCCGCGCGACATCATTTCGGCGTTTCAGTCCTACGGCGAATATCTCGCTGGCACCATCACAGACGAACAGCGCCTCGACATCGTCAAGCATTCATGCCCGGGGGCGGGCGCGTGCGGCGGGATGTACACGGCCAACACGATGGCGACCGCCATCGAGGCGCTGGGTCTGTCGCTGCCGTTCAGCTCGTCGAACCCGGCCGAGGATCGGTCCAAGGCCGACGAGTGCCAGCGAGCCGGCGCGGCCATCCGCGTGCTGCTCGAACGCGATCTGAAGCCGCGCGACATCGTGACGCGGAAGTCGTTCGAGAACGCGCTGGTGATGGTGATGGCGGTTGGCGGATCGACCAACGCGGTGCTCCATCTGATCGCGATGGCCCGGGCGGCCGGCGTCCCGCTCGATCTCGACGACTTTCAGCGTGCCAGCGATCGGGTGCCGCTGCTGGCCGATCTCAAGCCGAGCGGCACGTACGTGCAGGAGGATCTGCACAACGCTGGCGGCACTCCAGCGCTGATGCGCTATCTGCTCGAGCGGGGGTACCTGCATGGCGACTGCATGACGGTCACCGGCAAGACGCTGGCTGAAAACGTCGCGGACGTGCCGCCTCTGACGGCCGGGCAGCGAGTCATTCAGCCCGTCGAGAGGCCCGTGTTCCCGCGCGGCCACCTGCGGATCCTGCGCGGCAATCTCGCGCCTGACGGGTCCGTGGCCAAGATCACCGGCAAGGAAGGGGAGCGCTTCTCCGGTCCAGCCAAGGTCTTCGATTCGGAGGAAGCCATGCTCGCCGGCCTCGAGCGGAGCGAGATTGCGAAAGGATCGGTGGTCGTCATCCGCTACGAGGGGCCGAAGGGCGGCCCCGGGATGCCGGAGATGCTGACGCCGACGTCTGCGATCATGGGTGCGGGCTTGGGTAAGGACGTGGCGCTGCTGACCGACGGGCGGTTCTCCGGCGGGTCGCACGGATTCATCATCGGGCACATCACGCCCGAGGCGCAGGACGGCGGTCCGATTGCGCTCGTGCGCGACGGCGATCGCATCAGCATCGACGCCGTCGCCTGTCAGATCTCGGTGGACGTCGAAGCCAGCGAGCTGGCCGCGCGACGCGCGAAGTGGGTCCCCCCTGCGCCGAAGGCCACCAGCGGAGTACTGGGCAAGTACGTACGACTGGTGAAGTCCGCGGCGGACGGCTGCGTCACCGACTAGTGCGGCTTCCGGCTCCTACGCCGGCCGATGCGCCTTGAGGAAGGAATGGATCTGGCGCACCGCCAGGGGAATCCGCTCCTTGGGTTCCTTCCAGGGGAACATGCTCACCTCGGCGTTTGGCGCGAGCATCGCGGTCTCCATGGCAACCGCGTACGGGTGGGGCGGGGAATCGTCCGGCAGGACCAGAATCGGGGTGTGGCAACCACGCACGAAATCCCGTGTCACGGTGAAGACGAAGTCGGAGTCGGTCTCGAACATCCTCGTCACGAATCCATCGACCGTCGACATCGCGATCTCGGGCCGCTGGGCGATCAGCGCCGGACCCCAGGTCTTCCAGAACACGCCGGGGTACTTCGGGTCGCGCATCTCGGGGCGCCACCCCACGGGCTGCGCCAGCACAGCCGCGACAACACGATTGGGCGCGCGCTTCAGGAGACTCCAGATGAAGGGGCCGCCGATGCAGAATCCCATCACCATGAACTTATCGATGCCCAGATGATCCATCAGGCCGAGTTGGTCGTCGGCGTAGGACTCCCACGGCCGGTCGACCTCGACCGGGCCGGTGGACTGGCCGGTGGTGGCGTTGCGCAGGTCCGCCGCGATGCAGCGATACTCTCCCTTGAACTCCTCGATCGCGTTGAAAGGCGAGTTGCCCCTGAAGAACGCGATCGTCGCGTTCAATCCTCCGCCGGGAAGCAGCATCAACGGAAAACCGGACCCGGCCTCCTCATAGCGGATTCGAACGGGACCCTTTTCGAAGAACTTGGCAGTTCCTCCGCTGCCCACCTGCTGCGCTAAGACGCGTGGCATCGCCGCCATCGCCGCTGCAGCGGCTCCGGCTTTCAAAATGGTGCGTCTTGTCGGCTCATCCATAGTCGCGTCCTCCCCGAAATGATTGGACGGGCCACTCTACACCTGCACGACTCGTCAGGACTAGTGCAGCGTGTCGGGGCCTGGGAGAGGAGATGCGCCGCCGATCACTCCGTTCCAGTCGCTCTGCCGCCTCGCTCCGCCGCTTCGCTCACGCGCACATCAACATCGACATCCATCCCGACAAACGCGTCCGGCGGCCCCATGTAGGTACCCCACAACGGCAGCACATACTCGGGCGCCCAGGCTACGGCGACGCGAATCAGATTCCTGTTCCCGACGATGCTATTGGTCGGATCGAAATCGATCCATCCGGCTCCGGGAAGATACGCCTGCATCCAGGCATGGGTGGCTCCGCCGCCCTCGAGACCGGAACGCTCCGGCGCGTAGATGTAGCCGCTCACAAACCGGGACGCCACCCCCAGCGACCTGGCCGCTTCCATCATCAGCACCGCAAGATCACGGCAACTGCCACGCCGGCTCTTCAGTGTCTCATCCGGCGTCTGCACGCCCTTCTCGGGTCGACGGACGTAGGCGAACCCATCGCGAATGCCCTGCGTCATGGCCCGAAGCATCGCCATCGTCCCGGTCGAATCCGACATGTCGAGAAACCGCAACGCCCACTCCCCGACGCTCTCATTTGGGTAGTGCGGAGCCAGCGCGCGCACGAGATTCGGGAAGTCCTCATCGGAGTAGCGGAACGGATACGTGCGGGCGTGCTCTTCGAGCGGGTACTCGAGCAGCGTGGACTCGAAGTGCTCCAGCGCGACGGTACTCTCGAAGCTGAGTGCCGACGTTGTTCCCTCGAACGAGGCAATAGCCACGGAGTTGTCGAAGGAGTCGTGCAGCCAGCGCAGGTGCGCGGGTCTGGGCGTGATGACCAGCCGCGTCTCGATCAGCCTGAGGTCGTGGCTGGCTCTGGGACGAAACATCATTCGGTGCTCGCCAAGGCGAACGGGCTCACGGTAGCGGTAGACGGTCGAGTGGCTCACCGTGAGGAAGGACATCAGCGTGCCGCCCCTGCCACGTCGCCCTGGGCAACCTCGTCGGTCCAGACGGTGAAGCGCTCGAGCGTATTGGGACCGAACGTCGTGGCAATAGCCACGTCGGACGCATCCCGGCCACGCGCCATCAGAATGCGGCCAATCCTCGGCTCGTTGTTGCGCGGGTCGAACAGGTGCCAGCGCCCCCCGACCCAGGCCTCGAACCACGCCGCGAAATCGCCGGGGGCGTGAGGCAGCGGCGTGCCCACGTCGCTCAGGTATCCAGTGCAGTACCTCGCCGGAATGTTCATGCAGCGGCAGAAGGCGATTGCCAGGTGGGCGTAGTCGCGGCACACGCCCGTGCGCTCGTTGAATGCCTGAGTCGCGCTTCGAGTCGCGCGGGCATTCTGGTAGTCGAAATAAATATGATTGTGAACAAAATCGCAGATGGCCTGGACGCGCGCGTATCCTGGCGACGTGCCGCTGAAGAGCTGCCACGCGGTCTCCGACAGCAAGTCAGTTTCACAATAGCGGCTACCGAGCAGGAACACGAGGGTCTCGTCAGGCAGATCCTGCACCGTATCCTGTCCCGCGGTGAACGCCGGCTCATCCGGCAGGCCAGAGTCATTGACGATGCCACCGGCCGAGAGGCGCAGGCGTCCTGGCGGAGCGAGGAGGCGGTGACACTCGTTGCCAAAAGCGTCGCGGTACGCGGCGATCGCCAGCACGGGCTCTGAGACTGGATCGTCAGCGACAACAACGTCTGATCGGCGTGAGTCATGGACGTTGACGACAAGAATGATCGGCGTGGGTTGTGGAAAGTGATAAATCAGCTCGTAGCCGACCTTGAACCGCATGACGAATACCCTGTTCTGAAAAAAGCGCCGCCCGCGCTACCGGCCGATTGTCCCCACCACCATCATGCCGCCGGGTAGAAACGTGGGAGTGACCGCAACCCGACCCCGGCCGTGGCCAAAGGCGGCGGCCCGGCCTGCAATAATGCCGACGGTGGTGCCAAAGATCACATCCGACGCAAAGTGTTCCCGATCGATCATGCGTGAGAGCCCGACGTAGGCGCCCAGGCCATAGAAAGGGATGCCCACCCTCCAGCCGTAGTGCTGTTGCAAGACGGCGGCCGTTGCGAAGGTCGCCGACGAGTGTCCGGAGGGAAATGAGTGCGGTGACCCGTTCGGCCTCGTCCGATGGACGGTGGCCTTGAGCCCCCACGTCAACGCGGCATTGACGATCTGGGCATCGATCAGGTCGGCCCCTACGGACTGCAGCCGCGTCTGTCCGGCCGCCCACCCCACGATGTAGGCGCCCAGGGCAAGCCCGCCCTGCACAGGGACGTCGCCAAGCACATCGCCCGCCCGGAAGACGTTCGAGCGCGTCGTCCCGCTGTCTGCTCCAATCCACTCCGCAATCGAGTCGTCGTGAGGATGTACCAGGAGGCTGGCCCCGCCGCCGATGCCGACCACGACAGCACTCGACGGCGTGAACAGGTGTCCAAAGTCCTCCGGCAGCGTCGTGAAGAGCGATGAGAACGACTGTGCACCAGCGGGCGACACGCCGAGGAATAGGAAGGCGAACAGCGGAAAGACACGTCGAAACGGACCACGAATCATGTTCGTCACTGCTTGCTGCTGACTACTACTGCTTTCCGATCCTCACCGCGAGGCCGAAGTCGACGTGGCGCGTGACAAACGCCCCCGAGATGTCGGCGCTGGCGCCGTGCAGGTGCGTTTCGCCCACGCGCGTCACGCGGACATCGGCCAACGCATGAACGCTGCGCCAGATCCGGTACTCCACCCCGGCGCCCAGCTGCCAGGCGACGCCGCCGTACTGATACTGCTCCTGGTGCTGGTCTCGAAACGTCGACTCGACATGGGGGGTCGAGATGCCGCCGCCCCCGCGCACGACGAACGTGCAGCGCGCCGTGCAGCCGGGTGCCGTCCGGTAGGCAAGGTTGGCGAGCAGGAGGTTGAGCCCGTGAGACTGTTGAAACGCACTGAGGTCCTGAGACGTGGGGTCGAGTTGGGCGATCGCCTTCGCGTGGGTGAACTCGACCTCGGGCGAGAGGGACCGCCATCCGGATCCCCCAGGAAGCCAGCCGATCCGGCCGCCATAGTAGAGCGGCGAGTCGAACGCCTTCCCGTCGTACGCGACGTCGGCGATCGTCAACGTCGGCCCGCTTGTCGGCGTGACCGTCAGCGTGTTCGAATTCGTTCCGGCGGCGCCCATATAGACGCCGATCAGCCAGTCGGCCCGCGCGTCTGACGGGAGCGTGAGCGTCATGAACGACACGAGGACGCACGCGGCCGTTCGCCGGCCGTGAGGCCTCATTCGGGGCTCATCAGGCGACGCAGTTCATCGCTCTCCATCACTTCGATCTCGAGCAGGCGGCGGGTGACCGTTTCGAGCACGCTGCGTTTCTCGGTCAGGATGGCGCGTGCGTTATCGTGGGCTTCGGTCATCAGACGCTTCACCTCGCTGTCGATCAGGCGCCCCGTGTCTTCGGCGTACGCGCCGCGCTCGGGGCCCAGGGGAATGTCGAGAAACGCGGGTCGCTTGTGGCCGTTGTAGTTGATGGCTCCGAGCACATCGCTCATGCCCCACTCGGTCACCATGGCGCGCGAGAGGTCGGTTGCACGCAGCAGGTCGTTCTGGGCGCCGGTCGAGATCTCGCCGAGCGCGATCTCCTCGGCGGTTCGGCCGCCGAGCAGCACGGCAAGCTGATGCTGCAGATCGGAGCGCTGCATCAAGTATCGATCCTCGAGCGGCAGCTGCATCGTGTACCCAAGCGCGCCAAATCCCCGCTGCACGATCGAGATCTTGTGCACAGGGTCCATGCCCGGGATGGACATGGCGACGATGGCATGCCCTGCCTCGTGATAGGCGACGATCTCGCGCTCCTTCGGGCTCATCACACGTTTCTTTTCGAGCCCGGCGATCAGGCGGTCGATCGCTTCGTCGAAGTCGGCCGGCTCGACGGCCGTCTTGTCCTTGCGCGCAGCGAGCAGCGCCGCTTCGTTGACCAGATTGGCCAGGTCGGCGCCGGCGAAGCCGGCCGTGCGGGCGGCGACAATGCGCAGGTCCACGTTCGGCGCCAGCGTGACGCGTCTGGCGTGAATGCGCAGCACGTCCTCGCGCCCCTTGACGTCGGGCTTGTCCACGAGCACCTGCCGGTCGAAGCGGCCGGGGCGGAGCAGGGCGGGGTCGAGGACCTCGGGGCGGTTGGTGGCGGCCATGATGATGACGGCCTTGCGGGTGTCGAACCCGTCCATCTCGGCCAGCAGCTGGTTGAGCGTCTGTTCGCGCTCTTCGTGCGAGCCCATCGGGTTCTGCACCCGGGCGCGACCCAGCGCGTCGAGCTCGTCGATGAAGATGATGCAGGGCGCCTTGGCCTCGGCCTGCGCGAAGAGGTCGCGCACCCGCGCGGCGCCGACGCCGACGAACATCTCGACGAACTCCGATCCGCTCAGGCTGAAGAAGGGGACCTTGGCCTCGCCGGCCACGGCCTTGGCGAGCAGTGTCTTGCCCGTGCCAGGTGGGCCGACGAGCAGCACGCCTTTCGGGATGCGTCCGCCGAGGATCGTGTACTTCGTCGGCGTCCGCAGGAACTCGACAATTTCCTTGAGCTCCTGTTCGGCTTCGTCCACCCCTGCCACATCGGCGAAGCTCACCTTGACGTCGTCTTCGGAGAACACGCGGTGCTTGCTGCGGGCGAACGACATCACGCCGCCCTCGGCTCCGCCCATGCGCCTGAAGAAGATGCTCCACACTCCGATGAGCAGGACCATCGGCAGGATCCACCCCAGCAGTTCAGGCAGCCAGCGATTGACCGTTTCACCGGTATACCGCACCGTGGCCGCCTCGAGATCCTCGATGAGTTTCGGATCCTCGATGCGCGCGGTGGTGAAATTGAGGCCGCCGTTGGTCTCGCGCTTGTAGGCGCCGCGAATCGACTGGTCGCCGACGAAAACTTCGGCAACCTGGCCCGAGCGGACGGCCTGCTTGAACTCGCTGTACGAGATCTGGCGACCCGCCGGCGCCACGAAGAAGGTCTGCGCGATCGCCAGCAGGAACAGGAACCCGAGGACGTACCAGACCATCCCGCTCGGTGTCTTGGGACGGAGCGACCGCCGATCCCCGGAGGGCTTCCCGGGTGTTTGTCCGAAGCTCGCCACTGTATGTGTTTTCTGCCTACTGCCTACTGCCTACTGCCTACTGCCGGCCGCCGATCGCCGACAGCGTGAAACACCAGTTCATTGTCGCCGACGTCCACGCGAATCTGATCTCCTTCGCGAAAGACGCCGTTGAGCACCTGCATCGCCAGCGGGTCGAGCACACGCCGCTGGATCGTCCGCTTCAGCGGGCGAGCGCCGTAGGCCGGATCGTACCCTTCGTCGACCAGGTACCGCTTCGCCTCATCAGTGAGCTCGACCTGGATCTTGCGATCGGCCAGACGCTTGAGCAGGCCGCCGATCTGGATATCGATGATCTGCGTCATGTGCTCGAGGCCAAGCGCATGGAAGAAGATGATCTCGTCGATCCGGTTCAGGAACTCTGGCCGGAAGTGCTGCCTGAGCGTGTCGGTCACCTGCCGGCGCACGCCTTCGGTCAGTCCGCCGGCGTGCTCGGCAATGAACTGGCTGCCAAGGTTCGAGGTCATGATGATCACGGCGTTCTTGAAGTCCACCGTACGGCCCTTCCCATCGGTGAGGCGCCCATCGTCGAGCAGTTGGAGGAGCACATTGAGCACCTCCGGGTGGGCCTTCTCGACCTCGTCGAAGAGCACGACCGAATACGGCCGCCGTCGCACCGCCTCGGTGAGCTGTCCGGCTTCGTCGTAGCCGACGTATCCCGGCGGCGCGCCGATCATGCGCGACACAGTGTGCTTCTCCTGGTACTCGGACATGTCGATCCGGATGAGCGCCTGCTCGTCGTCGAACAGGAATTCGGCGAGCGCCCGTGCCAGTTCGGTCTTGCCCACGCCGGTCGGACCCAGGAAGACGAAGCTGCCGAGCGGCCGGTTCGGATCCTGCAAGCCGGCGCGCGCCCGGCGCATCGCGTTGGAGACCGCCGTGATGGCCTCGTCCTGACCGATGACGCGGTGGTGGAGCCGCTCCTCCATGTGAATGAGCTTCTGGATCTCGCCCTCCATGAGGCGGCTGACGGGGATGTTGGTCCACTTCGCGACGACCTCGGCGATGTCCTCTTCGTCCACCTCCTCCTTCAGCATCCGTTGCGTCTTCTGCAGCTCGGCGAGCCGGGTCTCGGCTTCGCGGATTCTCCGCTCGAGCTCGGGCAGCCGGCCGTACTGCAGCTCCGATGCTTTCTGGTAGTCGCCGGCTCGCTGGGTGCGCTCGATGTCCAGCCGCACCTGCTCGAGCTCCTCCTTCATAATCCGGCCCGCCTGGATCGCTTCCTTCTCCTGCTCCCAGTGCGACAGCAGCTGCGTCTGCTGTTCCTTCAGATCGGCCAGCTCCTTGTCGATCTTGGCGAGGCGATCCTTCGACGCCGGGTCCTTCTCCTTGCGCAGGGCTTCGCGCTCAATCTCGAGCTGCATGATGCGCCGTCTCGCCTCGTCCAGTTCGGCCGGCATCGAGTCGATTTCCATCCGTAGTCGGGAGGCGGCTTCGTCCACCAGATCGATCGCCTTGTCCGGCAGGAATCGGTCTGCGATGTAGCGGTGAGAGAGGACGGCCGCGGCCACGAGGGCAGCGTCCTTGAACTTCACGCCGTGGTGAATCTCGTAGCGTTCGCGGAGACCGCGCAGGATCGAGATCGTGTCTTCGACTGTCGGCTCCCCGACGAGCACGGGTTGGAAGCGGCGTTCGAGCGCGGCATCTTTCTCGATGTGCTTGCGGTATTCGTCGATAGTGGTCGCCCCGATCGTGTGCAACTCGCCGCGCGCCAGCATCGGCTTGAGCATTTGTGATGCGTCCATGGCGCCCTCGGCGGCGCCGGCGCCGACCACGGTGTGCAGCTCGTCGATGAACAGCACGATCTGACCTTCGGACTCCGCGATCTCCTTGAGCACCGCTTTCAGCCGCTCTTCAAATTCGCCGCGGTACTTGGCGCCGGCCACCAGGGCGCCCATGTCGAGCGCGAAGATCCGCTTGTTCTTGAGACCCTCCGGCACGTCGCCGCGGATAATCCGCTGCGCCAGCCCCTCGACGATCGCGGTCTTGCCGACGCCAGGCTCGCCGATGAGCACCGGGTTGTTCTTCGTCCGGCGCGACAGCACCTGGATGACGCGGCGCACCTCCTCGTCACGACCGATGACCGGATCCAGCTTGCCTTTACGTGCGAGGTCGGTCAGGTCGCGGCCGTACCGCGTCAGGGCCTCGTAGGTCGATTCCGGGTTCTGCGACGTCACGCGCTGGTTACCGCGGACCTGGGTGAGCGCCTGGTACAGCGTGTCCTTGGTCACGCCAAAGCCCTTGAGCAGAGTCGCCGCCGGGGCACGCCCGCTTTCCGTGCACAGGGCTACGAGCAGGTGCTCCGTGCTGACGTACTCGTCCTGCAGCCGTTTCGCCTCGGCCTGTGCGGCCTCGAGCACGAGGTTGGCGCGAGGCGAGAGCCGGACGTCGCCGCCATAGGCTTTCGGCAGCGAGCCGAGCAGCGTACGGGCCTCGGCGGCGACGTGCGACGGATCGAGTGTCATCTTCCGAAGAATGGAGGGAACGATGCCGTTCTCTTGTTCGAGGAGGGCCACGAGCAGGTGCTCGGGCGCGATCTCCGCGTGCCTGAGCTCGGATGCGAGGCTCTGCGCGGTGGCGATCGATTCCTGGGCCTTCTCGGTGAATGTATTCAGATTCATCGTCGTGTACTAGGCCGCACTGTGCGTCTTGGCGGCATCTGCCAGTCGTGCCAGAGCCTCGTAGTGTGCGCGTTCCTCTGGCGACAGCTGCGATGGGAGCTGCACTTCGAGCCGGGCGTACGCATCGCCCTTCTCGTCCGGCTTACCGATTGACGGCATGCCGTAACCCTTGAGACGAAAGACCTGGGCGTTTTGTGTCAAAGGCGGGATCTTGAGCCGGACGGTCTTGCCAGCGAGCGTCGGCACCTCGACTTCGCCGCCGACGACCGCCGCCGTCACCGTGAGCGGCACCTTGACGTAGAGGTCGCGGCCCTTGCGTTCGAAGAGCGGATGTGGCGCCAGACGCACGCGAAGATACAGATCGCCCGCGGACGCGCCGCCGCTGCCCATCTCGCCTTCGCCCGACACGCGTACGCGCGATCCGTCACCGACGCCGGCGGGAATACGCACATCCACGGTCCGCGCGTGGCCGTCGTGCTTGACCGACAACCGCCGCGTCACGCCGTGGTACGCATCCTCGAGCGACAGCTCGATCTCGTGCTCGACATCGCGTCCTGTCCGTTGCCTGCTGCCGGCCGCCCGTTTGCCGCCGGCCGTTCGCGGCCGATCGGCGTCACCTCGTCCGAACCCCCCGCCAAAGAACGTTGCGAAGAAATCGGAGAACGGATGCTCTTCCCCAAACGCCTCCTCCATCTCCTCCTGCGTCATGGTCCGGTGTCGTGAACCGCGGTCGTCCGTCTTCACGCTCCACTCGAAGCCGGAAAAGGGACTCGGGCCGCCCTGTGCCGCCGCTTGCTCGTACGCCCGCCAGTTGGCGCCGAGCTCGTCGTACTTCTTGCGGCTCACGGGGTTTCCGAGCACCTCGTAAGCCTCGTTGATGTCCTTAAAGCGCGCCTCGGCTGCCTTGTCACCCGGATTGACGTCAGGGTGATGCTTGCGGGCGAGTTTCCGGAAGGCTTGCTTGATCTCCTTCTCGGTCGAGCCTTTGCTCACGCCGAGGGTCGTGTAGTAGTCCTTGAATTCCATCGCTCAGCCCACGCCTACCGTTTCGCGTAGACGACGCATCTCGGCGAGCAGCTGCCGACGGCCCGCGTTGGTGCTCAAGGCGCTCTCGTCCATGAGCGGCTGGATGCGGTGCATCACCTCGGCGATCGAGAGCAGGCGCTGGACGCCGGCCAGGTTGATGCCGAGTTCGTCCACGAGCCGCTTGATGACGCGCAGCCGCGCGAGCTCTTCCCGCGAATACAGACGAATGCTCCCGACCGTTCGAGACGGGCGAACCAGGCCGAGGCGCTCGTACTTGCGCAGAGTCTGCGGATGCATGTCGAGCATCTCCGCCGCGACGCTGATGAAGAAGAACTCCTGCTCGAGAGGCAAGGGCACGAATCGAGTCTAGGACTTGATACGATCTGTGTCAACCGTCGGTTCCGAGGGTTCACATCCCGGGGTCGCGTCGAACCCCGGAGCTTGTAGGATGTACGGCTCTTGATGATTTCGGGATCCGACCTCCTCACCGTCGGCATGCTCGTCGCGCTCGAGGCGATGCTGAGCGCGGACAACGCGCTGGTGATGGCGGTGATCGTGCTCGGCCTGCCACGCGAGCTCCAGCGAAAAGCCCTCCATCAGGGGCTGGTCGGCGCCTTCACGTTTCGAATTGCCGCCACGTTTCTCGCCGTCCAGCTAATTCGCCTCGTCTGGGTGAAGTTGCTCGGCGGTGCGTACCTCATGTATCTCGCCTACAGCCACTTCTCGTCGGCGTCGGACGAGGGGGGAGGGCATGCGGTGGGCAAGGCACGCTCGATCTTCGGGCTGTCGGTCTACTGGTCCACCGTCGTCCGTCTCGAGCTCGTGAACCTGATGTTCTCGATCGATTCCATTCTGGTCGCGGTTGCGATGTCGAGGAATACGTGGGTCGTGGTGGCGGGAGGACTGCTGGGCCTGGTAGCGATGCGGCTGATTGCGACCCAGATTCTCCGCCTGGTCGAGCGGTACCCGGCGCTGGTCGACGGTGCCTTTGTGATCATCGCGTGGGTCGGCATCGAGCTCTCGCTGGAGTACCTCCACGCCATCGGGGTCATCGACTACGAGATCCCGAAGCGTGTTTCGCTCGGCCTGATTGCAGCAATCTTCGTGGTGTCGTACCTCTATGCGCGGACGTGTGGCCCCGTGGCGCGGGCCGACACCATCGGCGACGACGCGGCGGACCTGTTCGCGCCGAAGTCGCGCGACGGCGACGGACGGTAGGGTGCCGGCTACCGGCGGCCTGCCGGCGTCAGCTGCACTTCGTGTCGTTCGCCGGCGCGCATGAAGACCACCCGAACCGGCGTGTCGGCTTTCAGCAGCTCGAGGGCGAACGTGTAGTCGTAAATGTTCGTAATCGACTGGCCAGCGATGTCGATGATGATGTCGCCCTTCATCAGGCCCGCCTTCTCGGCGGGTCCGCCGCCCACCACGCCGGACAGCAGCAGTCCCTTGGCCTCGGTCGTGTAGTCGGGAATCGTCCCGGTCGTGACGCGCACGCCCGACAGAGAGCCGCTCGTGGCCGGAGGATCCACCTTCGTGAATTCAGGCGCGGTGTCGGCGTTGGCCACGGCCTCCGTGATCGCGGCGCCGAACGCAGCCACGCGATCCAGATCTTCGTAGTCGATCCGGTCCGCGGTGTCGGTGGGCCGGTGATAGTCGGGATGAGGGCCGGTCGTGAAGAAGAGGGTGGCGATGCCCGCCTGATTGAAGGTCGAGCTGTCGGTCGGCTGGTACGGATCGGCCACCGAGCCAAGGTCGAATCCGGCCGCGACGTTGGCCCGCTCCAGAATTCTGGGCCAGGCCGCGCTCGAGCCGGTGCCCTGCGCGGCGAGCTTGTTGTTCTGCATGCGGCCGACCATGTCGAAATTCAGGTACACGGCGATGCGATCGATCGGCACCGGCGGTGCCGCCGCAAACGCGCTCGACCCGACCAGGCCGATTTCCTCGCCTGACCACAGAGCCAACACCACATTGCGTCCGCGGGGCCTGTTCGACAGGCGCTGCGCGATCGCGAGCACCGCCGCCGTGCCCGAAGCGTTGTCATCGGCGCCGTGATGAATCTGCCCCGCTTCGTCCTTGCCCGCGAGCGATGTCCCGCCGGTGCCGTGTCCGAGGTGGTCGTAGTGCGCGCCGACGATCACCCACGGCTTGTCGGCGTCCGGCCGGGTCGTCGTCGCCGGGAGATAGGCCACGACGTTCCGTCCCGCCTGCTTCTCGCGCACCACCCGCGTCGTGACATCGATCGTCGCCGGCAGGGCGAAGCCGCTGACATGCGGATTGCCTGAATCGAACTCCTGCTGGGCATCGGCCAGCGACTTCGCCGCGCCGTCAAACAGGGCGGCGCCCGTCGTGCCGCTGATGCTCGCGGCAGGAATCCCCGAACCGGAGAGCGCCGTGTCGAAGCTCATGCGAAGCACCTGGCCGGCGTTCGGTGAGCGTGGCCCCGTGACGACGAGCAGTCCTTTCGCACCGCGCTGGCGTGCCGCCAGCGCCTTGTAGCGGAGATCGGAATAGCGCGCGAGGGTGGCTTTGACCTTCGGCTCGGCGTCCTCCGGAAAGTAGTGGAGCACGAGAACGATCTTGTCCTTCACGTCGAGACCGGCGTAGCTGTCGTAGCCGAAGTCCTGTGAGCTCGGTACGACGAGGCCGTATCCCGCAAAGACCAGCGGCCCGCTGACCTGCGCATCGTCCGAGAAGGAGAGCGCCTGCACCTGCGTGGCGTCGTTGAGGGTTCGGGGCGCGGCGCCGTCACGTCGAATCGTGATCGTGGATCCGCCGTCCCGAGTTCCTGCGGTGAACTCGAACGGCAGGAACATGTCGGCATGCCCTGGCAGGGGCTTGGCGCCGGCGCGCGCAAGCTGCTGGGCGATGTATTCGCCCGCCAGTCGTTCGCCAGCAGAACCCGAGGCTCGGCCGTCGAGCCGATCGGAGGCGAGGAACTCGACGGCGGCCCTGGTCTGGGCCGCCGGAGCGGTTTGTCCCAGGGTGGCTGTCGGGGCCGCCAGCGCGACAGCGGTGACCAGTCCGGCGAGTGTTCGAGTCATCGGCTCTCTCCGTCGCGTCAACGACCGGCAGCCTTGCGAGGTGGCGCCGCCCGCAAGGCTTCGAGCGCTGTCGCGTGGTTCCATTGGGCGAGGAAGATCTGCCCCTCGTTGCCGCCAGCCCGTGTGGACGTCCAGGCGATCTGCCGCCCGTCCGGAGACGGTACCGGCAGGCCATCGAATCCATCCGAGTACGTCACGCGCACGGGCTCTTTCTTCCCGTCGATGTCCACCAGGTAGATTTCGAAGTTTTCGAAGCCAAGCTTGTTGGACGCGAACACGATGTACTGCCCGGACGAGTGGATATACGGCGCCCAGCTCATCGCACCGAAGTCAGTAATCTGACGCACGTCCGACCCGTCAGGGTTCATGGTGAACACGTTCGCGATGAGTCCCGTCGCGTCGAATCGGCGCCAGATGATCCGCTTGCCGTCCGGCGAGAAGAACGGCCCGCCGTCGTAGCCCGGCACGTTGGTCAACCGTTTCTGGTCGCTCCCGTCGGCGCGCATGATGTAGATCTCGCCGAAGTAACCAGGGTCAACCGCGAGCTGCTTCTGTTCGGCTTCGGACAAGGTCCTGTTGTACGCGTCGCGCATCGAGGTGAACGCGATCCATTGGCCGTCGGGCGAGTAGCTGGCCTCGGCGTCGTAGCCGCGCGCGTTGGTCAAGCGAGCGTAGGCCTGCGGCGTTCCCGAGGGCCCCCTGCTCGGCGAATAGCTGTAGATCTCGAACTCCGGGTCGTAGTCCCACGAGTAACGGCGCTGCCGGCCCGAGGCGCGAAAGTCGAGCTCCTCTTGCTGCAGCTGCTTCGATCGGGGATCGTGATGCGTGGACGCGAAGAGAATCTGATCGCTGCCCGGACGAAAGAACGAGCAGGTCGTCTTGCCGTAGCCGGGAGACACCCGCGTGGCGTCGCCCGTCGAGAGATCGAGGGTATAGATCTGGTAGAAGGGGTTTCCCGGCTCGCGCTCGCTCTGAAACACCAGACGTGTGCCGTCGGGCGACCAGTACCCTTCGCCGGCGCGCCGGCCCTCGACGGTCAGACGCCTGACGCGGCTGAGAAAATCGCTCTCTTTGTTCGCCGGGGCGTCCTGGGAAGAAAGACCCGCCGTAGCCCCGAGCAGAAGAACCGTGAGGAGGGTGCTGCTCCGCATAGCGGAAAGCGTAGCACTAGGCGCCGGCGGCGGTGTACTTTGTGAATTCCCGATGATCCGGTCCGCCTTCCGCGACCTCCGTCTTCGCAGCTGGCTCGTCGCGGGCCTGGGGGCGGTGATCCTCGTCGCCACCGTCGTCGCCGGCGTGTGGGCGGGCCGGCACGCCCTGGCCATTTACCGGCTCAATTCGGGCGTCGGCGGAACGATGTTTTACGACGCGGCCGGCCGCGAATGGTTTCCGCTGGACGAGCAGCGACGGGACGTCCAGTTCGACGAGATTTCGACCTACTTCAAAGACGCCGTCATCGCGGTCGAGGACCACCGCTTCTACCTGCATCCGGGCATCGACCCCATCGCGATCGGGCGAGCCCTGTTGACCAATCTCCGGTCGGATGCCGGGACGCAAGGCGGCAGCACGATCACGCAGCAGCTCGCGCGGACGTTGTATCTGTCGAACGCGCGCACCTTCGCGCGGAAGGCTCAGGAAGCAGCGCTCGCCGTGATGCTCGAGGCGTTTCTGAGCAAGCGCGAGATTCTCGAGCTGTATTTCAACCGTATCTACCTGAGCGGGGGCGTCTACGGCGTCGAGTCGATGTCGGAGAAGTTGTTCTCAAAGCCGGCTTCGCAATTGACGCTGGCCCAGGCGGCGCTCATCGCGGGTATCATCCGCGCGCCGGCGTCGTACTCGCCGTGGACCCATCTCGACGCGGCCCGTCGCCGCAGCTTCGTCGTGCTGCAACGCATGCGCGAAGAGGGAAAGATCTCGGCGGCGCAGGAACAGGCCGCGCGCATGGAACCGATCCGCGTCGGCCTGCCGCCCGCCGTCTCTGGCGCGCGGCATGGGTACGCGAAGGAATACCTCCGCCAGCAGTTCCGCAACATCTACGGCGGCGACAATCCGCCCGATTGGAAGGCGCGGACGACGTTCGTGCCCGAGTTGGAGGACGCGGCCGAAGCCGCGGTGCGCGACGGGCTGCGTCGACTGGGCGTGAAGGGTCTGCAGGCAGCGCTCGTCGCCATCGACCCGTCGAACGGCAATCTGCTCGCCATGGTCGGTGGCTCGGACTTTCGGGTGACGCCGTACAACAGGGCGACGCGCGCGCGCCGACAGCCGGGGTCTGCGTTCAAACCGTTTGTCTATTCCGTCGCGCTCGAAACCGGCATGTCGCCGGCGTCGACGATCAGCGGCTTGCGCCAGGTCGCCGTCGCCGCTCCCGCCGGCGTGTGGATTCCTCGAGACGAACGCGCGAGCGAACACGACGTGCTGAGCCTTCGCGAGGCGCTGCTCGAATCGAGCAACGCGGCCGCCGTACTGCTGCAGCAGCGCGTCGGGTCGCGGCCCGTGCTGCGCTTGGCCAACGATCTCGGCGTTCGGGATCAGCCGGATGTTCCGTCCCTGGCGCTCGGCAGCGGGCAGGTGACGCCGCTCGATCTCACCGCGGCCTACGCCGTCTTTCCGAATCTGGGCTATCGGGTGAAGCCCCGTGGACTCGTATCCGTCGAGAACGCGAGCGGCACGGAGTTGACCCGGATCAACATCGAGAGCGATCAGATTCTGACGCCCCAGGTGGCGTTTCAGATGCTCACGATGCTGGAAGACGTCGTTGATCGGGGCACGGGCGCCGCCGCCAGACGACTCGGCGTGCACGGTGCGGTCGGAGGCAAGACCGGCACGACCAACGACTATCGCGATGCCTGGTTCGTCGGATTCAACTCGGCCGTCGTGGTCGGCGTCTGGGTCGGCTTCGATCAGCCGGAGCGCATCCGTGTCGGCGGCACCGGCGCGCAGGTGGCGTTGCCGATCTGGGCGGACTTCATGCGGCGCACGGCCGACCGCTTGCCGGCTCGCGCGTTCCAGCCTCCGGGCGATTTACGCACCGAAGAGCTGTGCCGAGTGTCGTATCTGCGTCCGGTCGATGGATGTCCGACCTATGTGGAGTATTTCAAGGACGGCGACGAGGTTCCCTCGCGCCTGTGTACTTTGCACGACGGCAGCCTCAAGCAACGAGCCCAGCGAGCGGTCGAGGGCGTGCTGGGCTCGATCGGCCGGACACTCCGAGGACTCTTCCGACGGTAGAATCTAGGTCGGGATCGCGGCGGCCCTTCTCGGCGTCCTAGCTGGAGTCTCGACCCACCGCCGTGCGATTCGCACGGAAAGCCACCAAGGAAACCCCATGCGCGTGACGCTATCGACCCTCTTATGCACGGTATTTGCCCTCGCCGGATGTGGCGGCGGGGCCCCGGCTGGCCCGGCTGGCGGTGGGGCTGCGGCGTTTCCGCCCGCCGAGGTGAAGACCCTCGCGTTGGCCGCCAAGCCCGTTTCGCAGTCGAGCGAATTCGTCGCCACGATTCGATCCCTGCGGTCGATCAACATCCAGCCCCAGGTGGAGGGCTTCATCCGCCAGGTCCTCGTCAAGGCCGGCGATCGCGTCCAGGCGGGGCAGCCGCTCGTGCAGATCGACCCTGACAAGCAACGGGCCACGGTGGAGACGGGGGAGTCTCAGCGTGTCGCCCGTGAAGCCGACGTGGCGTTCGCCAAGCAGCAACTGGCGCGTCTGCAGAAGCTGTTCGAGGCCGGTGCGGTCAGCCGCGCGGAGCTCGAGCAGGCCGAGACGACGCAGAAGACCGCCGAAGCCCAGCTGGCGGCGGTCACGTCGCAGATCCGCGAGAGCCAGGTGCAGCTGGACTACTACCGCGTCACGGCTCCCACCGACGGCATCATCGGCGACATCCCGGTGCGGGAAGGCGACCGCGTGACGTCTTCGACATTGATCACCACGATCGATCAGGTTGAAGGTCTCGAGGCGTACGTCAACGTTCCTCTCGAGCGCGCCGGAAGCCTGCGTCAGGGCCTCACCGTGGAGCTGCTCGATCCGGAGGGCAAGGTGATCGCCTCCAATCCGATTACCTTCATCGCCGCTCGCGCCGACGACGCCACGCAATCGGTGCTGGTGAAGACAGCGCTGCGGACGCGTCCGCCGCAGATCCGGATCTATCAGTACTTCCGGGCGCGAGTCATCTGGAGCAACGACCCGCAGATCTCCGTGCCTGTCGTCGCCGTCAATCGCGTGAGCGGACAGTATTTCGTGTTCGTGGCCGAGTCGGCGCAGCAGGGCTTCGTCGCGCGGCAGCGGCCAATCACCGTGGGCGACCTCATCGACGACAACTACGTCGTCACCGGAGGCCTCAAGGAGGGCGAGCGGGTGATCGTGTCGAATCTCCAGAAGATCGGCGACGGCGCGCCGGTCAAGCCGTCGTAATGTTCGTCGACGTTTTCATCCGACGGCCGATCCTCGCGAGCGTGTGCTCGCTCGTCATCGTCCTGGCAGGCGCGCTCTCCATCCCCGCCATGCCGATCGCTCAGTTCCCGGCGGTAGCGCCCCCCGCCGTCCAGGTGCTGGCGATCTATACGGGCGCGAACGCAGAGACCGTCGAGACGGCAGTCACGACTCCGCTCGAGCAGGCGATCAACGGCGTCGAGGGCATGCTGTACATGTCCTCATCGAGCACCAACAGCGGCGTGGCGTCCATTACCGTCACGTTCGACGTCACACGCGATTCCGACCTCGCGGCTGTGGACGTGCAGAACCGCGTCAACCAGGCGCTCGGCCGCCTGCCAGCCGAAGTGCGCCAGCTCGGCGTGACGGTGCAGAAGACGGCGACCAATTTCGTGCTCGCCGGGGGCGCGTACTCCGAGCAGGGCACCTACGACTCGCTGTTCATCTCGAATTACATCGACGTCTACGTCAAGGACGCGCTTAAGCGTGTGCCGGGCGTCGCGGACGTCATCATCTTCGGCGAGCGGAAGTACTCGATGCGGGTGTGGCTCGACCCGCTCCGCCTGGCCGCGCGGCAACTGACTGCTAACGACGTGGTCAACGCGTTGCGCGAGCAGAACGTGAACGTGGCCGCGGGCAGCGTGGGCGACGCACCCGCTCCCGAGGGCCAGACCTACCAGCTCAGCGTTCGCGCGGCGGGACGCCTCTCGGAGCGCAGCGAGTTCGAGGACGTCATCGTGAAGTCCGGGACGGAGGGATCGCTCGTGCGGTTGCAGGACGTCGGCCGCGTCGAACTGGGGGCCGAGACGTACTCCTCCCTGTTGCGGTTCCAGGGCCGCGACGCGGTGGGCTTCGGCGTGATCGCGCTGCCGACCGCCAACGCCCTCGACGTCAGCAACGGCGTCATCGCCGAACTGGTGCGCCTGTCGAAGTTCTTTCCCCCGGGCGTGCAGTACTCCGTCGCCTTCAACACGACGACGGTCGTGCGCGAGTCGATCCGTGAAGTGCTCAAGACTCTCGCCGAAGCGATGGCGCTGGTGGTGCTAGTGATGTTCGTGTTCCTCCAGAGCTGGCGGGCCACGATCATTCCGACTCTCACCATGCCGGTGTCGCTGATCGGGGCGTTCGCCTTCGTGCATCTCCTCGGGTTTTCGATCAACACGCTGACGCTCTTCGCCATCGTACTGGCGACCGGGATCGTCGTCGACGATGCGATCGTGGTGATCGAGAACATCGAGCGCCACGTGCAGACGTACAAGAAGTCGGCGGCGGACGCCGCCTCTGACGCCATGCGCGAGGTGTTCAGCGCGGTGATCGCGACGGCGCTGGTGCTCATCGCGGTGTTCGTGCCCGTGGCGTTTTTCCCGGGGACGACGGGCCGCCTCTATTCGCAGTTCGCGCTGACCATCGCGTTTGCCGTGGCAATCTCGGCGTTCAATGCCGTCACGCTGACACCGGCACTCTCGGCGCTGTTCCTCCGACACGAACACGTCGAGAAGGGTGTGATCTTCGGATTCATCGAGCGCGTCATTCACAGCGGCACGACCCTGTACGTGTGGATCGTGTCGGGACTGATGCGCGTTCGGTGGGCCATGGTCGTGGTCTTCCTCGGCCTGCTCGGTAGCACGTACGTCGTGTATACGCGCCTGCCGCAGTCGTTCCTGCCGGACGAAGACCCCGGATATTTCATCGTGGTGGTCCAGGCCCCCGCAGGGGCGTCGCTCGACTACACCTCGAACGTGGCCAAGGAGGCCGAGTCGATTCTGATGAAAACCCCCGAGGTGGCCGGGGTGTTCTCCGTCATGGGATTCAGCTTCACCGGAAACGCGCCGAATCAGGGGCTGATCTTTGCGGCGCTGAAGCCGTTCGATGAGCGCCCGGGCGACGAGCATCTGCTGCCCGCGATCCTCGCCCGGTTACGAGGGCCGCTCTTCGGGATTCAGAACGCGTTCATGATTCCGTTTGCGCCGCCCTCGATTCAGGGGCTTGGAGCGTTCGGCGGCTTCACGTTCGAGGTGCTCGATCAGGGGGGCGGCGCGGACATTCGCAATCTTGCCGGCGCGGCGTTCGGGCTGATCGCGGCCTCGCGTCAGTCCACACAGGTGGCGGGGCTGTTCAGCGCGTTCACCGCCAGCGACCCGCAGCTGGCCGTGGAGATCGACCGTGAGAAGGCGCGCAGTCTGGGCCTGCCCATCAGCGAAATCACGAGCGCAATGCAGATCTACTTGGGCTCCTCCTACGTGAACGACTTCGACTTCAACAACCGGGCGTACCGCGTGTACGTGCAGGCTGACAAGGCGTACCGGTCGGATCCACAGGCGTTGGAGCAGTACTACGCACGGACGAACAGCGGCAGCATGGTGCCGCTCGCAGGCGTCGTTCGGGTGCGCGAAACCACGGCGCCCCAGGTCATCAGCCATTTCAACCTGTTTCGATCGGCCGAGATCAATGGGTCGGCGGCACCAGGGGCGAGTTCAGGGCAGGCGCTCGCCGAGATGGAGCGGCTTGCCGCCGCGACGCTGCCGCAGGGGTTCGGCTACGCCTGGTCGGGCATTTCGCTTGAAGAGATCAAGGCTGGCGGCCAATCGGCTGCTGTGTTCGGTATTGGCATTCTGCTGGTTTACCTGACGCTGGCGGCGCAGTACGAATCGCTGGTGCTGCCCTTCATCGTGCTGCTGGGCGTGCCGCTCGCCGTGCTCGGCGCGTTGTCGGCGCAATGGTTGCGAGGTCTACAGAACGACCTCTATTGCCAGATCGGGCTGGTGATGCTGATCGGCCTCGCGGCGAAGAACGCGATTCTCATCGTCGAGTTCGCCGAGCAGCTCCGGCAGAGAGGGCTGACGATCGTGGATGCCGCGATCGAAGCGGCGCGGATCCGGCTACGGCCGATTCTGATGACGTCGCTGGCGTTCATCCTCGGGGTCATGCCGCTGGTGTTTGCGTCGGGCGCTGGCCAGGAGGGGCGGCATTCGGTCGGCACGGCGGTGGCTGGCGGGATGCTGTTTGCGACGTTCCTCAACGTGCTCTTCATCCCCATCCTGTATGTGGTGATCCAGACGCTGCGTGGAACCAAGAACGAGGTGTGATCGTGCGGATTGTCGTGTTGTTGCTCTGTGTCGTTGTTGCGCCGGCCGCGGCGTCTGCCCAGGCGATTGAGCAGATGACGTTCGCGGCGGCGGTCCAGCGGGCGATCGAGCAGAATCCAACCGTCGAGCAGGCGGCGGAGGGCATTCTACGGGCTGAAGCCATCCTGCGGCAGGTGGGCGCCTCGTCGTTGCCGTCGCTCAGCGCGACGTTCAACACGACAGTGATTGCGCCGCTCACGGAATTCTCGGGGACGAGCATCGTCCCGCGCACGCAGACCCAGACCGCCGCGTCGCTCGCCGTACCCTTGCTGACTCCCGTCGCATGGGCGCAGCGGTCCCAGGCCGCCGATCAGGTGTTCGTGTCACGACAGTCGGCTCTCGACGTTCGGCGACAGGTCGCCGTCGCCACGGCGGAGGCCTACCTGCGGATCCTCGCCTTTCGTCGCGTGCTGGATCTGAACACGCGCGCGCGCGACAGCGCCAAGGAGCATTTCGACTTCGCCAACCAGCGGTTTCTCGGTGGCATCGGCAGCCGTCTCAACATGCTGCGGGCGCAACAGGAGCTGACGAGCGACGAGGCGCGTGTCGAAGAGGCACGGCTCGTCATCCGTCGCGCGCAGGAAGCCCTGGGCGTGCTCGTGGCGGTCGACGGTCCCGTCGATGCCGCCGACGATCCGGCGTTCGAAGCGCCCGCCGAGGACGAATCGGCGGTCTACAACCGCGCCGATCTACAGCTGCTTGTATCCAGGGAGGCCGCGGCGCAGCGCGTGCTGGATGATTCGTGGCGCGACTACCTGCCGTCGGTGACGGCGCTGTTTGCGCCCCAGATACAGGCGCCGGCAGGTCTGTTCGCGAACTCGTGGCTGTGGCGCGGGTCGGTGCTCCTCAGCGTGCCTGTGTTCGATTCGGGTTTTCGACAAGGCGCGAAGGGTGAGCGGCAGGCGCTGCTCAATACCGTGAAGCTGCAACGCGCGGGCGCCGTGCGTCAGGCCACCTCGGAGATCCGGGCGGCACGTGAGGCGATCGCATCGCTCGAGCGCGCGCTGGCGCAGGCACGGCAGGCTGCGGAGCTGGCCAACGAAGTGGTGCGGATTACCGACGTCGCGTTTCGCGAGGGGGCGACGACGAACCTCGAACTCCTGGACGCGCAGCGACAGGCTCGAGACGTCGACACGCAAGCCGTCATTGCCGAGGACGCGGTCAAGCATGCACGTCTCGACCTGCTCGTCGCCCTCGGGCGATTCCCTCGATAGCGGGTGGTTATGAGCCCTGACTAGTCCCTGACTTCCAGCTTCTGCCGAACCTGCTTGAACGCCGCGTCATAGGTGCCGGCGTCGGCACGCGGTGCCACGCCAATCACATACAGCAGATTCCCGTCGCGCAACTGTGCCGTGGCCAGCGAGACGTACTCCTCCTGGCCGGTGATCGCTGAGACGTTCAAGAGCGGCACCGTGATACCCGTCCGACCCGCGACCGATTCGCTCTTCGCGCTGCCCTGTCGTCGGAGATCCGGGTTCGCTTGCGCGAAGCCCTTCAGAAGGGCGTCGGTGTCGCGCTGCAGATTGCCCGTGCCCTTCGTGATGCCGATCTCCACGCCGTGCGTAAAGGAGCCGCCGTTGTCCTCGAAATAGGCGCCCTGCGGCGCGTAGGTGACCGTGCTACCGCCGGCCGCCGCCTGCTGCCAGTTCGACGGAACGCTCACTCGCAGGGCGTTGCCGGGCTGATAGGTCCTGTAGGTGCTCGAAGGCGGCGTCACTGTCACGACGCGCGTCGATCCCGTGCTCGTCGTCCGTCCTGTCTTCTGATTCCGCGCGATCTGCTCGGCCGTGAGCGCCGGTGACATACCCTTGAGCCGCGCCTGCACACGGCCGAATTCGGCGGTGTCTTCCCCGGAGTGACCTTCGACCTTCAGCACCGCGGCTTCCTGGTTGATGCGCTGGTAGCGGTTGCCCGGATTGGGATGATCGCTCAGCCATTCGGGGCCGCTCGAGCCACCCTGGGATTCGAGCGTCTTGAACATGTTCGCCATGTCATGCGGGTCAAAGCCGGCGCGCGCCATGATCTGCGCGCCGTTGATGTCGGCCTGGCTCTCGTACTCACGGCTGAACTTCATGAAATATGCGTTCAGGCCGAAGCTCGAGCCGTTGGCGATGATGCTGCCGGCTGCGCCGCCGACGATCGCGCCGAGCACCTGACCCGCGATCGCCCCGATCTGGAACTTCTGTCCCTTGGTGGCCTGGGCGGTGCCGTGGCGCAGCGTGACGTGGCTGATCTCGTGCGCCATTACGCCGGCCACTTCGCCCTCGTCCTTCGCTGCTTCGATCATGCCCCGATTGAGATACATGGGGCCGCCGGGCAGCGCGAACGCATTGATCTCTTTCTGGTTCACCACCCGGAAGGTGTAGTGAAACTCGGAGTAGCGCTGTTCGGGTGCGATGGCGGCCACGAGTCGCGCGCCGATACCGGCGACGTATTCGTCGACGGCGGCATCGTTCAGCAGGGGTAGTTCCTTCTGAACCTCGGCGGACGCCTCTTGGCCAAGCTTCACGTCGTCGGCCGGCTTGTACTTGTTCGGGGGGGCGACGATCTTCGTTTGAGCCCAGGCAGAGCCCGCGACGGCCGTCAGGAGCAGCCAGAGAAGCGTGCGGTGAGTGGACGTCTTGAATGTCATGGTGGCAGTGGATGCAAGTATGCCACCAGATCCTGGGCCGTTCCTGACGGTCAGTAACGAAGGACTAGCCCCGCGGTGAGACGCCAGTAGCTGAGCCGTGTACTCCCGAAGGTCACGGCGTTGTCATCTTTACTCAGGTTCTTGAAGTGCCTCAGTTCGAAGCGGGCGCCTGCCCGGGGCGATACCAGGCCGATGACCCCTCCCCCGACGTCGAGCCCAAGCAGGTTGCTATTGGTGTTGAAGACGTTCGCCTGCGTCTGGATGTGCGCGTGAAGCAGTCCGACCCCGGCGACGACGTAGGGTCTCAACGATTCCTGGGTGATCTGTACAGGTACGGCAAAGATGACGTTGCCCGTCAGCGTCGTGACGTTGCTCTGCGCAATGAGCCTGCCCGTCCCGCGTTCGAAGAAGTGTGCGGTGTGCTCGTAGTCGACTTCGACGCCGAGGAGGCCGTCACCGAGCAGGGCCGCCGACACGCCGAAGGTCGGCTTTGTGGCGCCGGCAGGCTCGAGGGGCGACGCCGGGTCCACGATATTGGTGTTGCCGCCAAACTTGACTCCGAAGAAGGGGACGAGCAGTAGGTTCTGGGAGGAGCCTGCCGCGGGAAAGAACAGCAGGACCAGGGCCGCCGCCAGGATGCACCGGTGGGATGCCGGATCGAGCAGCGCGGTGGGTGCGCGGCTCGCCTTACCCAACGAAAAGGCGCAGGAAGGCTCGCGCGAAGAGCGAGGCGGTGACGTCGCCCTCCTGCAGGCCGAACGGCGCGCTGAGGCCGTCGCTGTTTGCGAGGAGGATCAGCGTCACATGCTTAGCGGGGAGCTTGAGCATCAATGACGAGTACGCACCCTGCGTCAGGCCGAACTGCCAGTACACGACCTGGCCGTTGTAGTTCTGAACGAACCAGCCCAGGCCGGTTGGCATCACCGCGCCTGATGTGGTGCGGGCGCTCGACCACATCTCACTCATCGTTTCGCGGTGCAGCAGCACGACGTCGTTGAGGGCAGCGTCGTAGCGGGCCAGATCGCGAACGGTCGACACGGCGCCGGTGGCGGCGTTCATGACCTTGGACGGACTAGTGTTGAGTGTTTGCGTGCCGCCCGTGGCCCGATAGGGCAGGGCAAGACGCTGCAGCACCCGCCCAAACCGGTCGAGCTGGCCGTCGGTGAAGTAACCATGGTCGGCGGGTGAGCTTCCGTCTACGGTCTGGCCGGGCACGGAATCGGCCATCCCGAGACGGTCGAAGATCTTCTGGGCGACCGTCAGCCTGAAGGGCGTCGGCACGCCACGAGTGCAGGCCTCGATCGCGCCCGTGAGCATCGCGTACCGATCGGCGTCGTACTTGAACCCACCAGACGACGAGCGGTGGGTGAGGACATCACGCAGTGTGGGGTCCGGGTTGCTGAAGAAGGGCACCCAACTCCGCAAGCGATCCTCGAGCGTCGCGTGGCCGGTTTCGACGCACTGCTCGAGCAGCACAGCAGCGGAGAACGTCGCGGTGAGGCCACTGATGTCGTAGGGCGTGTCGGGTCGTGCCGCGACGGAACGTTCTACGTCGGACATGCCGAATCCTCGTTCCCAGACGATCCGGCCGTCCTGCACGATGGCGCCCGACAGGCCGGGGATGCCCGACTGCTGGCGCAGTGAGTCGACGTACCGCTCGAAGAGCGAGAAGGTGAGGGTCTGCGCCCCGACCGGATGCGCACCGGACACAACAGAGACAAGCAGCGCCAGGAGCGCAGTTCTGATGTAGCGAGCCATCGGGGCGGGGCCTGAAGGCCCTAAGGGATCATAGCATCGGCACAGATAAGCTGTGGGCACGAGATCCCTTCTGTGTTACATTTTCGGTCACAGCCGAGATGATCGTCAGGACCAAGGGCCACGCCCCCGCTGTGGCGCACGACGCAAGTAGAACCGATACTCCGTGCATGACCCGCGAGGGCCGGGGCGCGTGGGGTGGTGTGCGTCGGATTTTTGGCGCAACAGCGCTGGGGCTTGGCTTGTCGCTGGTCACCCTGTCGGCCGCCGAGGGTCTGCGGATCGTGCCGCTGGTCCGAGACGACTCGGTGCTCGTGTCCTTCGAGTTGACCGACGGCTACACCGACGCCGTGCGCGACGCGATTCGGAGCGGTCTCAGGACCACGTTCACGTTCACCGTTGATTTGCGGCAGGACGTGCCCGCCTGGGTCGACCGCACGATTGCGACGTCGGTGGTCACCATCTCGGTTCAGTACGACAACCTCACCCGCCGAGCCATGATCGTACGCACGATGGACGGCCGCGTCGAGTCCTCCGAAACCACCGAAGACGAATCCCAGATTCGGCTGTGGATGACGAGCCTGCAGAAGCTGCCGTTGTTCAGCACCGCGGATCTGGAACAGAACCGCGAATACTACGTCCGCGTCCGTGCGACGGCGCGCCCGACCAACGGGTCGATGCTCTGGCCCTGGGGCAGCGGCGTCTCGGGCGTCACGAAGTTCACCTTCCTTCGCTGAGCCGGCGGATCAACCCGCCATCCGATCAAGCTGCGACCGCATCTGGTCCAGTTGCGTCCGCATGCCCAGGAGGTGCTCCACCACCAACCGGATATCGTCTCGCGTGGCTTCGTTGAGCATCAGCGCATAGCGACGCGCGTCCTCAAGGCCAGCGCTGACATCGTGTTTGGTGGCGAGCTTCACGACGGCACGTTCAAATTCGTCCTTCGTGGCGAGCTTCACGACGGCACGTTCAAGTTCGTCCTTCGTAGCGAGCTTCGCGACCGCATCCCGAAGTTCGTCCTTCGTGGCAAGGTTCGCGACCGCATCCCGAAGTTCGTCCTTCGTGGCGAGCTTCGCGACGGCGTCTCGAAGTTCGTCCTTGGTGGCGAGTTTCGCGACCGCGTCCCGAAGTTCGCCCTTCGTGGCGAGATCCGCGACCGCGTCCAGGAGGTCGCTCTTCGTGGCGAGCGATGGCAGAAACTGCTCCATGCGAGTGACCCGCGCGTCGAGCTTTCTAACGAGCTGTTCGAGCTGAAACGGGTGCATCGGCCGGAACTCCTTGATGATTCAGGAGTCGGCGCGATGCCGCATCCTACCATCGTCAGCGGTTACGGCAACGGATGTGCCCGCGGGCCTTGCGACGTATAATCGCCTGTTTTCGACATGCGTGTGGCGCGGAGACTTGTGATCAGCGGCTTCGTACAGGGCGTTGGCTTTCGATACTTCGCCCAGAACGCCGCCGTTCGCGAAGGCGTGACAGGCTGGGTGCAGAACCTGCCGGACGGGCGCGTCGAAGCGTATGTCCAAGGTGAGGACGCTTCGGTCGAGCGCGTTGAGCGCGCGCTCCGGCGGGGGCCCTCACGCGCGCGGGTCGAACACGTACAGGTGAGCACCGAGGACGCCGGGGGCGCCTTGAAGGGATTCAGTATCCGATGACGACGACGATTGACTTGAAGCAGCAGATTCGCAACATCCCCGACTTTCCCAAACCGGGGATCCTCTTCTACGACATCACGACGCTCCTGCGCGACCCGAAGGGGTTCAAGGCGACCGTGGATTCGCTAGCGAGTCCCTATGCCGGCCGGGGGATCGAGCTCGTGATCGGCATCGAGAGTCGCGGATTCATCCTGGGCGCAGCCGTGGCGGAGCGCCTCGGCGCAGGCCTGGTGCCGATCCGCAAGCCGGGCAAGCTGCCGGCACAGGTCATCAAAGAGACGTACGACCTCGAGTACGGGACCGACGCCCTCGAGCTGCACTCCGACGCCATCGAGCGAGGGCAGCGCGTGCTGATCGTCGACGACGTGCTGGCCACCGGAGGCACGGCGGCCGCGGCGACCCAGCTGGTGAAGACGCTCGGGGGCGATCTCCACGGACTGGCGTTTCTGATCGAGCTGACGTTCCTGAACGGCCAGTCGAAGCTGCCGGGCGAAAACGTGTATTCGGTGCTGCAATACTGAACTGAGTCGGGATTCGGGAGGGCGCTCGAAGGCGGTAGAATCGGCTCGACGTCCCCGTAGCTCAGTTGGATAGAGCGCGCGCCTCCTAAGCGCGAGGCCGACGGTTCAAATCCGTCCGGGGACGCCATCGCTCGCCGGCAGAAGACACGGTGGCCGCGTCGCACAACACACACAGGAGGCGCTATGAAGATGTTCGGCCTGGGAATGACACTGGCTCTGGCGGTGGTTGGCAGCGTGGCGGCCGTCATGGCGCAGCGGCAGACGGATCCGCAGCCGACCTGTCGCATGTGCCCCGGCACCTACGTCCCCTT
>Ga0210380_10000036_pt1 | contig 96801 bp, 74 predicted proteins | sample PLM4_5_coexredo_FD_155476 | JGI IMG/M metagenome (GOLD analysis project Ga0210380, IMG submission 155476) | Groundwater sediment microbial communities from an aquifer in East River, Colorado, USA - PLM4_5_coex redo | ecosystem: Environmental > Terrestrial > Soil > Riparian zone | place: USA...
GCGACCATGATCGCGTGAGCGGTGGCACCGTGCTTCTCTACGAGCTGAGCCCGCGGGCGGGTGTGGACCTCACGGCACACGTCGGCCAGCAGGTGCAGGTGACCGCAATCGAGCTCGATCGTGGCAAGGGCGACGCCGACGTGAAGATCAAGGAAGAAACGCAGGTCGATCGCGAACACGGCTCCGACGGTAAGGCAAAGACCGAGTCGAAGGTCACCGTGGACCGCGGCAACGGGCCGCGCCTGAACGTGATCTCGGTGAAGTCGCTCGGCCAGAGCTGCGCGTAACACCACGCACCACCAGCCTGGCACGAGCCGCGATGGCGGTCCGGATTCACTCCCCGGGCCGCCATCGTCGTGTACGCCCGGAGCACTCAGCGTGATTCCTGGGAAGGAAGGGCGGGACGGCGCCGCGCGGCAACGCGTCGTCGTCCCTGGTCGCAACCCGCAAGCAGACTGTGGGCTGGATTGCCTCCAGTATAGAAGAGGGCCGGACGCGGGGCGGTGTGGTCCGCGGGTGTGGGTGTTGGTGTGGCCGCGGGCCTGATCCGCTTTGTGAGCACGTGGCCGCGGGTCTTCAGACCCGCCCCATGAGGTCGAGGACACACTGCAGACCGCCCTGAACGTCGCGGTCGCGGCGCATGGCCTCCGCTGGCCTCCGGCTCGACGCCGCGGAAAAACGCCTCGCGCGCGATCTGCCCTTGCCGCGCACCGCTCGTCGTTTTTCATCTGCCGCTGGCGTTCGCGGCACTCGCAGTCGGCCAGCGAAGACCATGCGCCGCCCCCGCGACGATGCGGTCTGTGGCCGCGGGTCTGATCCGCTTTGTGAGTACGTAGCCGCGGGTCTTCAGACGCGCCCCATGATGTCGAGAACACACTGCAGACCGCCCTAAACGTCGCGGGCGCGGCGCATGGTCTCCGCGCCGGCCTCCGGCTCGACGCCGCGGAAAAACGCCTCGCGCGCGATCTGCCCTTGCCGCGCACCGCTCGTCGTTTTTCATCTGCCGCTGGCGTTCGCGGCACTCGCAGTCGGCCAGCGAAGACCATGCGCCGCCCCCGCGACGATGCGGTCTGTGGCCGCGGGTCTGATCCGCTTTGTGAGTACGTAGCCGCGGGTCTTCAGACGCGCCCCATGATGTCGAGAACACACTGCAGACCGCCCTGAACGTCGCGGGCGCGGCGCATGGTCTCCGCGCCGGCCTCCGGCTCGACGCCGCGGAAAAACGCCTCGCGCGCGATCTGCCCTTGCCGCGCAACGCTCGTCGTTTTTCATCTGCCGCTGGCGTTCGCGGCACTCGCAGTCGGCCAGCGAAGACCCTGCGCCGCCCCCGCGACGATGCGGTCTGTGGCCGCGGGTCTTCAGACCCGCCCCATGATGAAGAGGGCGCGCGCGCTACTTCGGCGCGGTCGTCTCGATCGCGATCTGCTTGAGCGGTGTCAGCTCGCGCGGCAGTTCCGCGGCGCCGGCGGGCCAGCCGTTCGACCTGAGGATGAACGCGATGAGATCGGCGTTCTGCTGCCCCCGTACCGCTCCCGGCCGGTCGAGCGGCATGGTCGTGCGGATGCGCTCGAACAGATCGCCCACGGTGAGCTGATTCCAGTTCGAGGTGAACGCGCCTCCGGTGAGTGGCGGCGACATGTCCGCGCCCTCGAGCGCCGCGCCGTGGCAGCTGGCGCACCACTCGCGGTAGGTGCCTTCCCCGCGCGAGGCCTGCTCGGCGGTGAACACGCCGTCCCATACCGTTTTACCGCCGCCGCCGGGGTTCTGCGTGGCGGCCGCGCCGACGGCGCACACGGCCCACCACAGTCCGACGGCCAGCACGGGCGTGCGGCGCAGGCGCCGCGGCCGTTCAGCGGGTGCCGGAGTCCGCATCCGTCTCGGGCAGCCGGAATGCGATGTACTCGCCAGAGTAGTTGCCGCCGCTCACCGCGATGACGATGAACTGCCGGCCGCCGATGGCGTAGGTCATCGGGGAGCCGCTCACGGGCGCCGGCATCCACACGGCGCCCACCTGCGCGCCGGTCTGTTTGTCGTAGGCCCGCATCATGGCGCCGCGCGGATGCTCGGGCGTCGTCGTCACCTGCGGATCGCCGGCGATGACGAGCGTCTTGGTCACGAGCACGCCGACGCTGCCGGCCTGACCCGTCTTGGCGATGGTCGGCCCTTTCAGTTTGGGGTGGTTTCGCACCGCGTCGGGCGTGTCGCCGTGCGGCACCTGCCACTTCACCTCGCCGCGTGTCAGATCGATGGCGGAGAGCACGCCGTACGGCGGCTTCACAATCGACAGCCCCTCGACCGCGGTGAAGTTCTGCACGGGCTGCGCCGCGGCGGCCGGGGCCGGTGCCGGTGCGGGTGCCGGAGCCGCGGCCGGTGCGGCGCCGGCCGCGCGCTGCACGACGTCGGCGTATGTGCCGGTGCCCGCGGCCTCGCGCAGGCGGAACGGCTGGCCGACGACGCCGGCCTGATACGGAAGGTCCGAGAAGCCGGGCGGCGGTGGCGCGACGGATTCGGGCGACAGCGCCGACAGGTTGGCTTGCGCGTAGACGATGCCCGTCTCCGGATCGGCGCCGGCGCCGGGCCAGTTGGTGCCGCCGCTCGCGTTGCCGAGATTCAGGGCACCGAGCAGACCCTTGATGTCGCCGACGATCGGCGGGTTGTAGAGCGTGCCGCTGAAGGGGAAGTCGCCGCCCCACTTGTACCGCTTGAGGTTCTCCAGCGCCTGGGCTCGAAGCTCCGGCGTAAAGTCGATGACTTCGTCAGGAATGCGCAGGCCGGGGCGCCCGTAGGGCGCGGGCCTCGTCGGAATCGGCTGTGTCGGCGCGTACCATTCGCCAGGCACGTTGCCTGGCGGCACGGCGGTCTCGACGATCGGCCAGACCGGTTCGCCGGTGACGCGGTCGAAGACGTAGAGGAACGACTGCTTCGACGGCTGTGCCACGACCTTCCGCATCCGGCCGTCGATCGTGACGTCCAGCAGGATGGGCGCCGACGAAATGTCGTGGTCCCAGATCGGATGGTGCACGAGCTGGAAGTGCCACTTGCGTTTGCCGGTCTTCAGATCGACGCAGACCAGGCTCTCCCCGTACAGGTTGTTGCCGGGTCGCTTGCCGCCGTAGTAGTCCGACGACGGCGACTCCACCGGCAGATAGACGAGCCCGAGCTCCTCGTCGACCGTAATCTGCGTCCACACGCCGGTGTTGCCGTTGATCGCCCACGATCCGTTCAGCCAGGTGTCGTTGCCGGGCTCGCCCGGGCGGGGGATCGTGTTGAACGTCCACTGCAGCTTGCCGGTGCGGACATCGAACGCCCGCACCAGCCCCTTGGTGTTGTTGTGGGTGGTGATCGTCATCCCTTCTTTCATCGACGAGCCGACGATGATGGTGTCGCGGACGACGGTGGGCGTGGAGTGCAGGCCGATTTCGCCGGTCTCGAGATCGATGGGCTTGCCGTCGCCGTAGACCACGCCGGCTTTGAGATCGACCACGCCGTTCTTGCCGAAGCCGGGCACCGGGATGCCGGTCTTCGCATCGAGGGCGATGAGGTGGTAGCCGGGCGTGACGTAGAGGACGCGATTGTCCCCACGCCCATCGGTCCAGTAGGCCACGCCGCGGCCCGAGAGCTGGCGCGGTGCGTTGGCGCCACGTGGGCCCTCGGGGTAGCGGTGCATCCAGAGCAGCTCGCCGCTCCGTGCGTCGATGGCGATGACCGCGCGGCGCGTGCCGCCGGTCGTGTAGAGCACGCCTCCCACCATCAGCGGCGTGCCTTCGAGCTTGTACTCGGGGCGCGTGCCCAGCAGATCGGTCTTCACCCGCCACGCGACCTCGAGCTGGTTGAAATTGCGGGCGGTGATCTGATCGAGCGGCGAGTACTTGGTGCCGCGCAGGTCGGCGGTGTAGTGCGGCCACTCACCGCGCGCCGTCGACGGTGACGGCGCCTGTCCCGACGGGCCCGCCGCGAGCCACAGCGCGGTGAGCGCCGTCGCCAACGTGATCCCCCCTCTGGAGCGCGTCATGATCGAATCCTCCAGGTGCCGGGGCGGTCCGGCGGCAGGACTATACACGCGCGCGCGGGCAAAAAGCGCTCAAAAGTGTCCCGTCCGCGGTTTCGGCCTCGGAGTAAGCTTTCTGCTTCATCCTGTGGAGGGTTCCATGAAGCTGGCCGGCCCGCTCTTTCTCTTTGTGTTTGCCGTCGTGCTGGCGGTGCCGCTTCCGGCACAGCAGCAGCCGCCCCCCGCCCCCGCTGCGCCTGCGGGGCCCGGCTTCACGCTAACTATCGGCGGCTGGCCCGATGGCGACGACATCCCGCTGAAGTACACGCAGGCGGTGCCATCGCCGATGTCGCCGGCGATGTCGTGGAGCAACGTGCCCGCGGGCACGCGCAGCTTCGTGCTGCACTTCCACGACCCCGACGTGTCGATCAACAAGACGACGGCCACACAGGTGCACTGGCTGGTGTGGGGCATTCCCGGCACCGCAACCGGCCTTCCCGAGAACCTGCCACAGGGGCCGCAGCTCCCGGACGGCAGCCGCCAGATCAGCGCTTCGGGCCAGATCTATCGCGGACCCGGCGCACGTGCGGCCGGTCCGAAGCACCACTACACATTCGAGCTGTATGCGCTCGACGCGACGATCGACCTGCCGGCGGGCGCCAGCGAACAGGAGACGCGCACCGCCGTGATGGCCGCCATCCAAGGGCACATTCTCGGCAAGGCGGTCTACGCCGGCCTGTTCAAGCGGCCGCAATAGCCCGCACGACCACTCGTCGGAGCCGTTCGTGACCCGAAGCCCCCAGCCCGGCGCCGTAGAATGCCCGTCACGCCGGCGGGCACCCGCTCGCCAGATGTAGAGGGCTGCAGACCGCCCTGAAGGAGCAGATGATGTCCGGTCGCGTTCTGGGCACGGCCGGTGAACTCATGTCGCGCTGGCCTGGACGTCCCCTGTCACGCCGCGCGATGCTGCGCGGCACTGCGCTCGTGGCCGGCGCTGTGGCGTTGCGGCCGCTGCGTCTCGTCGCAGACGGCCCCGGCCCGGTGATGACGGCGCTGAGCGCCTATATGGCTTCGGCCCGCGATCGCGTGCTGCCGCCCGAGGTGCTCGAGCAGACGATGTACCACCTGCTCGACACCGTGGCCGCGATGGTCTCCGGATCCGAGCTCACGCCGGGCCGCGCCGCGCTGGCATTTGCCCGCGCCGAACCGGGACGTCCGGTCGCGACCGTCGTCGGTTCGACCCTGCTGACCGGCCCGATGGAGGCCGCGCTCGTCAACGGCGTGCTCGCGCACTCCGACGAAACCGACGACTCGCACGGACCGTCGCAGTCGCACCCCGGCGCGGCGGTCGTGCCGGCCGCGCTGGCGATAGGCGAGGTTGGCGGCGTCACGGGGCGCCAGCTGCTGCGTGCGGTGGCGCTCGGCTACGACGTCGGGACGCGTGCCACGATGGCGCTCGGCGGCGCCGCGTTCCGCGACAAGAGCCGCCGCAGTACGCACGCCATCGCCGGCACGTTCGGTGCGGCCGCGGCCGCCGGCTGCGTGGCCGCGCTCACCGCGCAGCAGATGCGGTGGCTCCTCGACTACGCGTCGCAACAGGCCGGGGGCTATGCGGTGTGGGGCCGCGACACCGACCACGTCGAAAAGGGCTTCGTCTTCGGCGGGATGCCGGCGCGCAACGGCGTCACGGCCGCCCTGTTGGTGCGGGCGGGCTGGAACGGCGTGGACGACGTGTTCTCGGGCGACGACAATTTCTTCCAGGTGAACGCGCCCGACGGCGACCCCTCGGTGCTGGCCGACGGGCTCGGGGCGCGCTACGAGGTCGTCCACACCGACATCAAGAAATGGAGCGTGGGCACGCCCATCCAGGCGCCGCTCGACGCCGTCGAAAACTTGCGCCGGCAGCGCCCGTTCGAGGCCGACGAGGTGACAAGCGTCGTGGTGCGCCTGGCGCCCGCGGTCGGTGCCGTCGTCGACAACCGCGAGATGCCCGACGTGTGCCTGCAGCACATGATGGCGGTGATGCTGCTCGACAAGACGGCGTCGTTCAAGGCCGCGCACGACAAGGCGCGGATGCAGGACGCGGCTGTGCTGCGTCAGCGCGCCAAGGTGACCTATACGCCGGACCCGTCGCTGGCGGCGCTGCTGCCGGCGCGCGTGGCGGTGGTCGAGATCGTGCTCACCGACCGCACGCGCCTCCTGGATCGCGTCGAAGCGGTACGGGGGACGGTGCGCAACCCGATGTCGCGCGAGGAGGTGGTGGCCAAGGCCACCGATCTCATCGCGCCAGTGCTCGGCGCTGCCGCGGCCCGCACGGTGATCGCGCGGCTGCTGACCCTGGACGCCCTGAGCGACGTACGGACCCTGCGCCCGATGCTGCAGCGCGCCTAGTCCCCTGCATTCATCGCAGCGATGCCGTGCTGGCGGTCCCCGGAGGATTGAGCGGCTCCAGGTATGTCTTCAGCCACGCCATCACTTCCTGCATGTGATGGCGGCCATTCTCGCCCTTCAGGACCCAGTGCCCTTCGTCGGGGAACGTCACGAGACGCGACGCGACCTTCTGCCGCTGCAGGAGCTTGAAGGTCGTGATGCTCTCGTTGAGCGGCACGCGGAAGTCGATTTCGCCCTGCGTGATGAGCGATGGCGTCTTCCAGTTGCCGGCGTAGCGGAACGGGCTCTGATCCTGCCACTGGCCCTTGCCGGTCTCCCACACCGGGGCGCCCATCCGGAGCTCGCGCCCGACGCCGCCGTCGTTGACGCCGTACTGCGATTCGTTGTTCGACGCGCCGGCATGAATGACCAGCGCGCGGAACTGATTCGTGTGACCGTTGAACCAGTTCATCAGGTACCCGCCGTAGCTGGCGCCGATGGCTGCCTGCCGCGTGCGATCGATGAACGGATAGCGGCGAATTGCTTCCTCGGCGGCCTGCAGGATCTCCCGCGCCGGCCCGCGCAGCACGTCGCGCTCGATGTCGTTGGCGAAGGCTTCGCCGAAGCCGGTGGAGCCCGTGTAGTTGGTGGCGAGCAGGACGTACCCCGGCGCGGTCAGCAGGTGGTAGTTCCACCGCACCGAGAAGGCGTCGCTCGACATGCTGTTGGGCCCGCCGTGCGGGTTGACGATCAGCGGATACGTCTTCGATCGGTCGAGCCGGGGCGGAAACACGATGACGCTGTGGATGCGCTTGCCGTTCTTGGCGGTGAACCAGAAGTGCTCGGGCGCGGGCAGATCGAGTTGGGCCAGGCGTTCGCGGTTGAACGAGGTCAACGGCGCGGACGTGCCGTGCGCGGCATCGACGCGTACGATCTCGGAGGGCTGGGTGCTCGAGCCGTAGATCGCGACCAGCGCCGGTCCCGCCGCGGCCGGCGACCCGTAGTTGCCCGCGCGCACCTCGAGTACGGGCGCCGGCGCGCCGCCCGAGACCGGTAGCCGGAAGAGGCGCGTGAACCCGGCGTCCTCGGCCGCGAACACGATCGCCCTGCTGTCCGCGGTAAAGGTGAAGTCGCCGACGCTGCGATCGAACCGGCTCGTCAGTCCGCTCATGGCGCCGGAGGGCCAGTCGAAGCGGGCGAGCTGCGTCAGGCTGTAGAGCGCGGTGCCCGACGGCGCGCGCGCGTGCTGCGCCGCCAGCATCTTGCCGTCCGGTGAGAAGACCGGTTTGGCGAAGCTCTCGCCGGCCGCCGTCATCCGTTGCGGCTCGGCTCCGGCCTTCGTGATGCGGAAGAGATGCGACTCGGTCTCTTCGGTCATCATCGCCGTGCGGTTGACGATCGCGGCGAAGACGATCTCCTGGCCGTCGGGCGACCACTGCGCCTGCAGCGATCGCTCCGCGCCGGAGCCGACGTAGGGCGCGTCGAAATCGGCCGACGCGGCCAGCCTGGTGCCCGCCAGCCAGTCCACGGCGGTGTCGCCGTCGATCGGTTGGACGAAGAGGTGCGGCCTCGAGCCGTCGTTCCAGACGTTCCAGAACCGGATCGGCAGGCTGTCGAACACTCGGGCCGTGGATTTGTCCGGTGCCTGCTGCTCGCCCTTCAGCATGCTCTCGAACAGGATGGCCCGGCCGTCCCGGCGCCACGTCGGATTCGACGCGCCGGTCGCCAGCGTCGTGAAGCGCCGCGCTTCGCCGCCATCGACGGCCAGCAGGTAAATCTGCTCGACGTCATCTCCCTCGCGCCGGCTGCTGAACGCGATGCGGCGCGAATCGGGAGCCCACACGACGCCCGACTCCGCCGTGCGCGACGAGGTCAGGCGCCGCGGCTCGGCGCTGCCGTCGGTGGGCACGATCCAGAGATCGGTGACTGTCTTCGCCGGGTCGTAGCTGGGTTCGGTGAGCGGGAAGACGACCCACCGCCCGTCGGGGCTCGGGCGCGGCTCGCCGATGCGCGTCATCGTGAAGACGTCCTCGTGCGTGATGACCCGCGGCTGCGCCGCCGCGGGACCCGCCACGAGCAGTGCCAGGAGCAACGCCAGCGTGCGTCTCATGTCCACTCTCCCTCCGCGGATTATAGAGGCGAGCGGGCCGGCGCGGGCCGGCGCCGCGGTGGTTCGAGCGAACGCGCCGGCGCAGCGGCTAGTCGATCTTCACCTTGCGGCGGAACTGCTGGTTCTCGTTGCAGATGAACTCGATCATCTCCTCGTCGGGCAGGATGCGCTGATCGACGCGCACGGTCCACGGCTTGGTGTACGCCTTTGGATCGTCCACCGTGACATCGATCTGAAGCTGGCCATAGGAGACACGCCGGAAGCGCTCGGTGAACTTCGCCTGCTGGCTGTACGGGCTGCCGTTGACGTCGAGCCAGCCGTCGTACGCACTATCCTCGGCGCCGCGCAGGTTGTTGGTCTCGACCACCAGCGTGTCACCCTCCCATCGCCCCACCGAGTAGCCGTACCAGAACGGCTGCGGCTCGCCCTGCGGCGGCAGCTTGCGTCCGTCAAGGTAAATGTGACGCATCCCGTAGTTGGCCTCGTACTCGATCAGGATCTCCTTCGCCGTCTGGTAGATCTTGCGTGGCTGGGGCTGCTGATGAAACTGCAGGAATCCCATGGGCAGGCACATCGCGTCGGGGTTGTCCTTGGCGTTGAGGGCGAGGCGCGCATCGCGCACGCCCTTGGCCCACGACGTGTAGGGCAGTCCGCCTTCCATGTTGCCGCCGGCTTCGAAGAACGTCGCGATGGGCGGGCCGTTCGGGTCGACCGGGAACGGCGCAGTGGCGGGTTCGAGCGACACGCCGCCGCGGCCCCCCTGGCCGACGCCCTCACCGGGCGCTGGCGCTCCTCCGGGATTGCCTTCGCCCCGGCCGGGGGCACCAGCTGCCGGGGCACCGGGTGCCCCCGGCGCCCCCGCCCGCGCGCCACGTCCGCGGCCGCGTCCGGGCGCGCCGCTGTTGGCGCGCTGCCACACGCCGGACAAGTCGATCTTGCCGTCCGCGGTGCGTGGCGCCGGCGCGTCGTAGCGCACCTTGCTTTGCGCGTCGCGCGGCACCGACGGGTCCTGGGTCTTTGGCCACTGTGCCGCGGCTGACACGGAGGCGGCGACCACAACGGCCACCGCGAGGAAGACGGCTCTGTTCATTGCGGACCTGCTCCAACCTGTGAGTTCCCGATCCTGGCGGCGGAGGGCTGCCGGGACGGCGTTCCATCCTAATACGACGTCCGCACGGTGACCGGTTACAGCCAGCCGGGCCGCATCGGGAGGTTTCGAGCTACCGCTTCTTCGACGCGCTCTTGCGCGTGCCCTTCCGGGTGCCCGTCGGCTTCCGTGGGACCTTCGCGCCCTTCTCGCGCGCCTCGCTCAGCCCGATCGCAATGGCCTGCTTGCGGCTCTTGACCGTGCCCCCAGAGCCGCTCTTCAGCGTGCCGCGCTTGCGGCGGCGCATCGCCGATTCGACGGTCTTCGACGCCTTCTTTCCATATTTCGCCACGAGTCACCTCCTAGTGTCCCGGCCGCGTGATTCGCACGACCCCAGCCTGGGGGCAAGCGTGATGCCAGTGCGTCAAGCGAAGCCCCCGATCAGTGGGCGTGATGAGTCGACTGAGCTGCGTCGATCGCGTACTGCGCTCCGGCTCGAGCGTCGAAGCGCGGCAATCTTTGCAGCGCGACGCCGCAAGAGTTTCAAGCATTGAGCGAGTCGCCGAGTCTCGCGCCGGCCGCGGCGTGGCATGTAGCGTGCTTCATCACCGGCATCCCCTCGTCAGCGACGACGGATCTTCCATGGCCGACCACGCACTCGCTTTCGACATCTCTGACGATTCCGCGGCCGAGCTCGAACGATGGGCTGGCGTCGCGATCTCGACCGCCGTCATGGCGTACGGACTGAGCCGCCGCTCTGTGCCCGGCGTCGTGCTCGCGGCAGCCGCCGCACCACTGGCGTATCGCAGCCTGACCGGCGAATGGCCCGGCTTCCGGAACGGCCTGGCCCATGCGGACACGCGCGCCGCGCTCTCGGGCTCGCGGGGCATTCACGTGCGCGACACGGTCCGCCTCGAACGGCCGCGAGCCGAGGTCTATGCCTTCTGGCGGCGCCTCGAAAACCTGCCGCGCTTCATGGAGCACCTGCAGTCGGTCACCGAGCTCGGCGGCGGACGCTCGCGCTGGGTGGCCACCGGTCCGGCCAACGCGCCCGTCACGTGGGACGCCGAGATCGTGAACGAGATCGAAGGCGACGTGATCGCCTGGAAGTCGATCGCCGGCTCCGACATCGCCACCGCCGGTTCGGTACGGTTCGCGCCGGCGCGTCAGGGGCGCAGCACGCAGGTGTCCGTGCACCTGCAGTACGCGGCGTCGGGCGGACGGGCGGGCCGGCTGCTGGCGCTGGTTTTCGGGCGCGACCCCGCGCACATGGTTCGCGAAGATCTGCGGCGGTTCAAGCAGCTGCTCGAAGCCGGTGAAATCCCGCGCGCCACCAGAGGAGCGGGCGCATGAAGGCGGTGTGCTACTACGGCAAGGAGGACATCCGGGTCGAGACCGTCCCGGATCCCGCGATCCTCAACCCGCGCGACGCGATCATCCGCGTGACCGCGACGGCGATCTGCGGCTCCGACCTGCACATCTACGGCGGCTACATCCCCACCATGCAGAAGGGCGACGTCCTCGGCCACGAGTTCATGGGCGAGGTGGTGGAGGTCGGCCGCGAGAACACGAAACTGAAGCTCGGCGAGCGCGTGGTGGTGCCATTCACCATCGCCTGCGGCCACTGCTACTTCTGCAAGGAGCAGCTCTGGTCGCTCTGCGACAACTCCAACCCCAACGCCTGGATGGCTGAAAAGCTGTACGGCTACTCGGCGTCTGGACTCTTCGGCTACTCGCACATGTACGGCGGCTACCCCGGTGGTCAGGCGGAATACGCGCGCGTCCCATTCGCCGACGTCGGGCCGCTGCGAGTGCCCGACTCGCTCACCGATGAGCAGGTGTTGTTCCTCTCCGACATTTTTCCAACCGGCTACATGGCGGCCGAGAACTGCCAGATCACGCCTGGCGACACCGTGGCCGTGTGGGGCTGCGGCCCGGTCGGGCAGTTCGCGATCCAGAGCGCCTTCCTGCTCGGTGCCGAGCGTGTGATCGCCATCGACCGCTTTCCCGAGCGCCTGTCGCTGGCCGCGTCGTTCAGCAAGGCCGAGGTGCTCGACTACCAGTCCGTGGACATTCCCGAGGCGTTGCGCGAGATGACGGGCGGCCAGGGCCCCGACGCCTGCATCGACGCCGTCGGTCTCGAGTCGCACGGCACCACGCTCGACGCCTGGTACGACCGCGCCAAGACGTCGCTCTATCTCGCCACCGACCGCCCGCACGCGCTGCGCCAGGCCATCGGCGCCTGCCGCAAGGGCGGCACGGTGTCGATTCCCGGCGTGTACGGCGGCTGGCTCGACAAGTTTCCGCTCGGCGCCGCCTTCGCCAAGGGGCTCACGCTGAAGATGGGGCAGACGCACATGCACCGCTACATGCCGCGGCTGCTGCAGCACATCGAGCGCGGCGACATCGATCCGTCGTTCATCATCACGCACCGTGTCGCGCTCGAGGATGCCCCGCAGATGTACGAGACGTTCCGCGAGAAAGAAGACGCGTGCATCAAGGTCGTGATGCGGCCCGGCGTGGCGGCGCGGACGGCGCCGGCACCCGAGACACAAGGGGGACGAACATGAGTGACCGAGGTCATCGACACCAACGTCACCGGCACCATCTATCTGATTCAGCTGGTGGGTCGTGACATGCGCCGGCGGAGTGCCGGCCGCATCCTGATTACCGGCTCGATTGCCGGCTTCATGCCGGGCAGCTTCCAGGCGGTCTACAACGGCACCAAGGCCTTCGTGGATTCGTTCTCGTTTGCGCTCCGCAACGAGCTCAAAGACACGGGCGTGACGGTCACCTGCCTGATGCCCGGAGCAACCGAGACCGACTTCTTCGCCCGCGCGGGCATGCTCGACACCAAGGTCGGGCAGTCCGAGAAGGACGATCCGGCCGACGTGGCGCGCGTCGGGTTCGATGCCATGATGCGAGGCGACGGCGACATCGTCAGCGGCTGGAAGAACAAGTTGTACAGCGCGCTCGCCAACATCACGCCGGCGAGCGTCCTGGCGGAGCAGCACCGCAAGGAGGCGGAGCCGGGATCGGGCGCGAAGAGCTCATAGCGGACGGCGCGCCCACTCACGCAGCCGGTCCACCGGCCAGCAGTTGACGATGCGCTCGCGCGGAATCCCCGCGAGCCGGGCGTGGGCGATCGCCGTCTCGGCGAACTGCAACTGCGGCACCGCGTGGGCGTCGCTGTCGAGCGCGAACAGGCAGCCGGCCGTGAGCGCGCGCGCCGCGAGGCTGAAGTCGAGGTCCTGCCGCGAGGGGTCGCCGTCGATTTCAATGGCGACGCCGTGCCTGAAGGCGGCGGCAAACACCGTGTCCCAGTCGGCCACGACCCCGGCGCGGCTGCCGGAGATACGGCCGCGCGGGTGGGCCAGGACGTGCACGTGCGGATTGGCCACGGCCGCCAGCATTCGATCGGTCTGGTCGTCGCTGCGGCGAAGCTTCGAGTGAGGCGCGGCGAGCACCAGCTCGAAGCGGGCGGCCTCGTCGTCGGAGAGATCGAGCCGCCCGTCCGCGCCGATGTTGGCCTCGATGCCCGCAATCAGGCGGAAGCGTCCGTTGTACTCGGCGTTGACCCGCGTGATCGCTTCGTGCTGCGCGGCGGCCTCGGCCATCGACATCCCGCCCGCAATCTTGAGCCCGTGTGAGTGGTCGGTGACGGCCGCGTAGGTGTAGCCCCGGGCGAGGCAGCCGGAGGCGATGTCGTTGAGCGAGGGCGCGCCGTCGCTCCACTCCGAGTGCATCTGCAGGTCGCCCTGGTAGTCGCGTAACGACGGACCGCCGAAGCGCGGATCGTTCAGGATGCGCATCACCTCTGCGCGGCTGAGGAAGTGCTGGCGGAGCGTGCGACGGCGCGCGATGTCTGCCGCGCGATCGCTCGCCGCCACCGCCCGGTCGACCGTCGGTGAGGTTCCGCTCTCGAGCACCTCGAAGATCACGCGCTCGGAGGCGGGTCCGATCCCGGGAATCTTCGTGAGCCGTCGCCCAGGCTGTACCAGACCCGTCAACGGCTGGTCGATCGCCAGCACGGCCGCGGCCGCGCGCTTGTAGCCGAACATGCGCGACTCAGAGCTCTGGGCGTATGCCAGATCGCGGAGGAAGCCGGCGGCCACCGCGTTGACGTCGCCGAAGCGGCGGAGGTCATCGGGGTCGGATGAGGCGGGCTGAGCAGCCATGACTGTCGGTAGCGACTCATCCTGCACGGTGCAAGCGCGGTACCGCAGACGAACCGGCGTCGGGCGCGAGACGCGTCGTGGCAACCTGCTTGCTTCGCAAGAGGCCATGACATCCCTTCCTTATTGGACCGACTCAGCCTCGTTGCCGTCGTTCACGAAACTCGAACGCGAGACCGACGCTGATGTCGTCGTGATTGGCGGCGGCATCACCGGGCTCACCACCGCCTATCTGCTCGCCACGGCGGGGCGCTCGGTCGTGCTGCTCGAGCGCGGCCGCTGCGCGCAGGTCGATACCGGACACACGAGCGCGCATCTGACGATGGTCACGGACACGCGGCTGCAGGAGCTCGTCGAGCGCTTCGGCCGGACGCACGCGCAGGCGGCCTGGGACGCCGGGCGTGCCGCGATTGCCCAGATTGACGAGATTGCATGCGGGCACGAAATCGACTGCGCGTTCAAGTGGGTGGACGGCTACCTCCACGCGCCGGGCGGGAAAGCCAAGGGGTCGGAGGCCGAACGCTTTCACAACGAGGCCAAGCTCGCGTGCGAGCTCGGATTCGACGCGACCTTCATGACCACGGTGCCCTTCATCGGCGGCCCAGGCATCCGCTTTCACGAACAGGCGCGAGTGCATCCGCACCGGTACCTCGCCGGCGTGGCGCGCGCGCTGACCGCGGCAGGCGGACGCATCTTCGAGCACAGCGAGGCCGAAGAGTTCCGCGGCGCACCGCTGGCCGTCAAAGCCAATGGCCACTGGGTATCGTGCGAGGACGTGGTGATCGCGACGCACAACCCGCTCGTCGGCATCGAAAGCATGACCAGCGCCACGCTGTTCCAGACCAAGCTCTCGCTCTATACCAGCTACGTGATCGCCGGCCGCGTACCGCGCGGCACGGTTCCCGACGCGCTCTTCTGGGACACGGCGACGCCGTACCGATATCTGCGTCTCGAAGCGCACCGCGACCACGATCTCCTGATCGCGGGCGGCGAGGACCACAAGACCGGTCAGGCCGAGAGCACCGCCGCGTGTTACGAACGGTTGGAGCAGGCGGTGACGGCGCGCGTGCCCGACATCACGCTCACGCACCGCTGGTCCGGTCAGGTCATCGAGACGCCTGACGGCCTGCCGTACATCGGCCGGATGACCGATCATCAGTACGCCGCGACCGGGTTTGCCGGCAACGGTCTCACCTACGGGACCCTGGCGGCGATGCTGATGGCCGACGCGATTCAGGGCCGCGACAACCCGTGGGCGGATCTCTTCGAGCCGGGCCGGTCCGCGGTGCGCCGCGGTCTGTGGGAGTACATCAAGGAGAACGCGGACTATCCGTACTACATGCTCCGCGACCGGTTCAGCGGCGCGGAAGGGCGGTCGCTCCGCGAGATCAAGCGGGGACAGGGTCGCGTGATCGCACACCACGGCGAGAAGGTGGCGGCGTTCCGCGATTCGCAGGGCGCGCTGACGCTGCGGTCGGCGGTGTGCACCCACATGGGCTGCGTGGTGGCGTGGAACGACGCCGAGGGTACCTGGGACTGCCCGTGCCACGGGTCGCGCTTCACGACGCAGGGCGATGTGATCTCCGGTCCGGCCGAGACGCCGCTGCCCGAGGCGTCCAAGACCCAGCCGGCGCCGGTCAAGCGAAAGTAGAGGGCGGTCTTCAGACCGCCCTGACAGGCCCCACCCGCCCGGTTCCTTCTTACAGGTACGACAGCCACCAATCGCGGCGGCGGCGCTTGACCTCGCCCCACCAGCGGCAGAGCGGGTAGATGAGCATCAGCACGACGACCCACGCCACGTAGGTGACCGGCAGCGCGAAGCCGGTCCCTGCAAACACGCTGGGCTCCAGGAAGAAATCGTGGATGGTGTTGAACATGCCGTCGAGGTTTTGACCGGCGGCCGCGTGGGCCGCGATGGCGAGCAGGTGCATCACGTAGAGGTGCGACACGTACGCCATCAGCGGCACGGCGCCGAAGGTGCGCAACAGGGACGGGACCGGTCCGCGCATGCGGTCGAACAGCGGCACCAGCAGGAGCATGGGTGCGAGGGTGATGCACACGTAGAGCAGCGAGGGCGGATACTTCGCCACGTTGAAGAACGCCATCAGCGTCGTGCCCACCGTGGCCTGCGGTGCCCACGGCTGCGGGTCGCCATAGAGGTTGAACCCGCGCAACACCACGAACAGCGCCAGCATCCCGAGCGCCAGAGCGACCAGGGTCCGGTCTCGCCGGGGTGACAGGAAGATCGGCCCGAGCCCGTAACCGAGCGCGAGCACACCGATCCAGGGCAGCACCGGATAGGCCACGAAGACGATGGCCTTCCCGTGCCAGAGCCACATTCCCTGCTCGTGAAGCAGCTGCCACGCCGGCGCCCAGGCGCCCCATCGGCTGGACTGAATCGGGTCGAGCAGGTTGTGGCCCGCGAGGATCGCGATCGCGATGGCGAGTACAGCGCCCGTTGGAAGCGCCACCAGGGCGGCGAGCGCCATCATCGACCATCCGATGGCCCAGATCACCTGGAGATGCGGCAGCAGCGGGATCGAGAACGACCAGCCGAAGGCGACCACCGTCACCTCGAGCACCACCAGCCACAGGCCGCGGGTCAGCAGAAACCGCGCGAGGCGCGACGGGTCCTTGCCCTTGGCGCCCTGCAGCCACGCCGATACGCCAGCCAGGAACACGAAGGTCGGCGCGCAAAAATGCGTGACCCACCGCGTCACGTACACCGCGCCCGTGGTCATCGAGAGGTCGAGCGGGTCGTAGGCGTAGCCGCTGGCGTGAAAGTAGTCGCGGACGTGATCCAGCGCCATCAGCACGATGACGAGGCCGCGCAGGACGTCGAGCGCCTGCACGCGGGTGCCAGGCTGGAGGGTGGGGGACGGCGCCGTCACGAGCGCACGATTCTAATGCGACTCAGCTGCGGGTGGTGAGGGCGGACGTCACCGCGCCGGCCGTACGTCGAGCGCCACGAGCGCGTGGGGCGTCCGTGCGGGGTCGAGCAGGGTGCCGAGCCGGCGGACCATGGCGGTCCACGCCGCCCGTTCCGTCTTGTCGTCCGCGGCACGGCGCATCGGAAGCGGCCGCTGGCGCAGCGCGGCGGCCCAGTCGGCACGGGGCCGGCCTTCGGCGTCGAAGACGATCACCTCGAAATCGGGCCCGTCCTTGTAGATGGCGGCCAGGCCGTCCTGGCGTTCGGTACCGGCTGCCAGCTGAATCCGTGCGGCGCGACCCAGCACGCTGTCTTCGAAGTGCGCCAGGATGCCCTCCACCAGCGGATGCCCCGACGCGAAGAAGTCGAGCGTCTCGTCTTCCACGGCTTCTTCACGGTCAAACGAGCCGACGTAGGTGGAGCCGCTCCTCACGCCGGGCAGGCTGTCCACGAGTGCGTCGCTGCCGAGCTCGATGGCGAAAACGCGTCGACCGCGCGTGTGTTCCACGGTGAACCCGAGACGTGTGCAGGCGGTGACGACCACGTCCTGCGTCAACGCGTCGAGATCGGGCGGGACGCGCGCGAGCAGCGCCGGCGCCATCTCCGCCTTGAAGGGATGGCGGTGAAGCTGTTGATAGGCGGCTTCGCGAATACGCGTGCGCGCGGCGTGCACCTCGCCGACGAGCGATGCGGTGGCGATATCCGACAGCGTCGCGTCGGGAACGCCCGCGACGTCTGCGAGCGCGCCTTCCACCCTGGCGAGCTCGGGCTCCACGCCGGCCAGCGGTTCGCGGAAGAGACCCAGGGTTTCGAACAAGCGCACGGCGTCGGCGCCCACGCCTCGCGGCGGCCGGAAATACACGATTTCGACCGGATCGCGGCGCCCGATGCGATCGAGGCGTCCGATGCGCTGCTCGACCGCCGACGGCTTCCAGGGCAGGTCGAACAGCACCAGGCGGCGGCAGAACTCGAAGTTCCGCCCTTCGCCGCCAGCCTCGGTGGAGACGAGCAGGCTGGGCCCGCCGGGTTCGCGGAACCGTGCGACCTCGAGGTCGCGCCGCGACGGCGGGAGTTCTTCGTGGAAGGCACCCGTGGCGAGCAGCGCGCGATGGCTGAGGGCTGTCCGGAGCATCTCGAGCGTCTCCCGGTGGGCGACGAAGACCAGGGTCTTCTCCTTCGCGTCGCGCCAGCGCGGTGCCTGCGCCACCAGCCACTCGACCCGCGGATCCGAGGCGTCCATCGCCAGCGCCTGATCCCGCAGCGTTCGTTCGGCCGGGCCGAGCACCGCGGCGAGTGCGGCGCCCGACGCCAGCGCGCGCCGGATCCGGTCGGTCTTCTGGCGGCGCGCCACCTCGTTGGCGGCGGGTGCGGCCCGCAATCCGGCTTCGATGTCCTCGCGCAGCTGCCAGCCCGCGGCATCCTCGATCGTGACCGGGATACCGACCCGCGGCGGCAGCCCGCCGATGTCGACGCGGCGCGTCGAGCTGGTGCACGGCGGCAGCGGCGTGCCGTGCTCGAGCCGGGCCTCGAAGCCGCCCTCCTCGGGAAACTCCTCCGGCCGGAGGAGCTGCAGCAGGCGGAAGAAGCCGTGCGCGTCGTCTTCGAGCGGCGTGGCGCTCAAGAGGAGGACATGACGCCCACGCGCTGCGATGGGCGCAATCGCGCGGAAGGGCGGCTCGCCGGGATGTCCTGGCGGCCGGCGCAGGCGCTGGGCCTCGTCGACGACGAGCAGATCGATGTCCGCCGCAACCGCCTGGGCGCTCAGGTCGGGCCGCTCCGTCAGCATCTCGAGCGCAATGACCGCGCGGCGGTGCAGCTCGAAGGGATTGAAGCCATCGCCGAAATCGCGCTCGACATCGGCGAGGCGCCGCTCGTCGAGCAGCGTGAACACCTGGTGGTACTTGCGCCACAGCTCGCCCAGCCACTGCACGGTGAGCGACGCCGGCGCCACCACCAGGCAGCGTTCGATCCGCCGCGTGTGCACGAGGTGGTTGAGGACGAGGCAGGCTTCGATCGTCTTGCCCAGTCCGACTTCGTCGGCGAGCAGCCATCGCACCGGGTCGCTCTGGGTGGCCCGCTCTGCCACGTGGAGCTGGTGGGGAAACAGCCGCACCCGCCCGCCGAGAAACGAGCCCAGGCCATCGGCCTCGCGCAGGCGGCGCAGGTGCAGGATCTCGAGCCGGATGTGGAGATCGACTGGGTCGTCGGTGTCGCCGAGCGCAAGGCGATCGAGGAGCGCCTGCTCCAGCTCCAGCGGCCACAACGCGTGGGCTGGCTCGGCTTGGCCGTTGGCGAGCTGCAGACGCCCGTCGGCCAGGCGCGCGGTCACGCGGGTTTCCTCTCGTGTCGCGGTAACGCGCACCGGGCGGCCGGGACTGAGATCGACGGGCACGAGCGCATCGGTGCCGGCGGCCAGCCGCAGAGTGGTGCCCGACCGGGGAAACTCGGCGACGATCGAGCGCCCGGCGAGCGCGGTCACGCGGCCGATGCCCAGTTCCGGATTGAAGCGGTGGGTGAGGTGGTCGCCGGCGGTCCAGGAGGATGTTCGCGTATCGGTCATCGCCGGCGGCGCGAGACCTCGAGTCGAAGTCCCGCGCCGCTTGCCCGAGCTTATCGCGGATTCTGCGTCTGCGGAGCGCCGCCCCTGGCGTTGAACTCCGCCCGGCTGATCGAGTTGTCCTGATTGGTGTCGTAGCGGTTGAAGCTCACCACGGACCAGCGCCATTCGCCGACATCCAACCGGCCGTTATTGTTGGTGTCCAGGCTGCCAAAGCTGTCGAAACTCGTTGTCGTTGTGCTGTCCCCCACCACCTCGGCGCGGCTGAGGACGTTGTCGCTGTTGCGGTCCAGCCATTGGAACGCGTCCGCCGTGCCGTGCCACTCGCTCCGCTCGATGCGCCCGTTGTTGTTCATGTCCAGGTCATCGAAGCGGTCGTCACGGTCGTCGTCCCAGCTGGCGTTGTTCACGAACTCGTTCTCGCTCAGCGCGCCGTTGCGATCGCGGTCGGCGCGGCGGAAATACTCGGGTGCGTAATACCACTCGTTGGGCACGATACGGCCGTCGTTGTTGCGGTCGATCTGCCTGAACGAGCGCGCCGTCCAGCTCGCGCGGCCGTTCGGATCGAAGTCGCCCTCGTCGTTGGGCCAGCGCCGGGCGCCCATCCTCACCTCGCTGTTCGACAGCACGCCGTCGCCGTTCCAGTCATGGTTTGCGAACGACCGATCGCTGCCGTTCCACTCGCTGCGCTCGATCTGATTGTTGCGATTGCGGTCCAGACCCTGGAAGCGGCTCATGGCGGTGCCGCCGCCGTTGGGGCAATAGCGGATGTTCTGCCCGGGTACGGTTGTCTCGCCGAATTTCTCCTGGTATTCGGCGGAACTCACCAGGGCGGTCGTCACCGCGTCGATATCGTTGTTGCGGTTCAGAAACGCCACCTGTGCCTGAAGCCCGCCGGCATCCGGCTCCCGCGCGAGCAGATGCCGGTACAGAGCCGTCGCTGCATTGCGCCGGCTGCCCTCGCTTTCCCCGGGCAGGAAGCGCTGCCGATGCTCCGGCGACTGGGCGATGTTTTCGACCAGCTCGCGCACCGTCGTCTGACCGCTTTGCAACTGGCTGATCCAGGTGTTGGCTTCGCCGCCGCTCACGCCTCGCTCGAGCACTTGACGATAGATGGCATCAACGACCTGCCGCGCGTCCGCCGTGCAATTCTGCGCCGAGGCCAGCGCCGGAACCGCCAGTACTCCTGCCACTACGAATGCTGCTGCCCGCATGATCGTCCTCCGCTCCGCGTGTCGAAAACGGGTGCGCGCCACCTGGCGCGCACCCGGCTTTGTTCTAATGGGTTCCGATGACGTCACCCGACACCACGAGCTCGACGCGCCGGTTCCGCTGCCGGCCCGCCGCGGTGTCGTTGGTCGCGACAGGCTGGTGCTCGCCGAAGCCCTTGGTCGTGACGGATTGCGGCTCGATGCGTTGCGACACGAGATAGGCCCGCACCGATTCGGCGCGGCGCTCCGACAGGTCCTGGTTGTATTCGTCGGTGCCGACGCTGTCCGTGTGGCCCTCGACCTCGAGCTTCAGGCCGGGATGGCTGCCGATAATGCCCGAGACGCGCGCCAGCTTCTCGCGCGCACCCGGCTTCAGCGTCGCCTTCGCGGTGTCGAACAGCACGTCCGACAGGTTGACGATCAGTCCGCGTGCGGTCTCGCGGGTCTCGAGGATCACGCTGAGCTGCTGGCGCAGCTGGTCGCGCAGCTCGGCCTTCTCGCGCTCGGACTGCGCGGCGACGGTCTGCGACCGCGAGGCTTCCGCCTCGGCGTTGCGCAGCGCGTCCTCGGCCCGCTGGCGCTCGGCTTCAGCGCGCTGCCGATCCGCATCGGCCTGTGCTCGCGCTGCGTCGGCCTGTGCTCGCGCGGCATCGGCCTCGACCCTCGCCCGCTCAGCCTCGGCCCGCTGCGACGCGGCGGCCTGCGCGTTCAGTTCCGCCTGGCGGCGCTGCTCGGCCTCGGCTCGTGCGCGCGCCAGCGCGTCGGCCTCACGCGCCTGCGCTATGCGGCGCTGCTCGGCCTGGAACGCCTCCTCCTGCCGCTGCAGACCGACCAGGCGCGCGTCCTCCGCTGTCTGCGCCGCCTGGCGGGCCGACATCATGATCGCGTTGCTGCCGCGCCGTTTTTCGCGCGCCAGCTCGGCGTCGGCGAGCAGCGCGGCCGCCTTGCCGTAGGTGTCAGCCGCGAAACGGTCGGCTCCCGCCAGGCGCGCCAGTTCGACGGCGTTCCGTGCTTCGGCGAGGTCGAGCGGTGAGCCGGGCTCGAGCGGCTTGATGTTCAGCTTTGCCGCATCCTGGTTCATCAGATACGAGCCGCGCTTCAGCAGCTCGTATTTCGCCTGGATGGTTTCGGCGCGCCCCTTGGTGTTGTCACGGAGCACGTTCTCCATCACCACGACGTCGCTCGGCTGCGTCACCGCGAAGTAGGGCTCCGCGGTGAGGATGAGCCCGAAGGCCTGCAGCTCGGTGGTCACCTTCACCCGGGCATCCTCGTCGTCCCGCTGCACTTCGCCGAGGTTGGTGGCACGCCCTTCGGGCGTGATCGCCCACAGGACGTAGGTGAGGTACTCGCGCCCGAACTGCGACGGCGGCGACAGCTTGTCGAAGCGCGCGTCGATCTTGACGTAGCCTTTTTCTCCCGAAACCGTCGCCGTGCCGTGAGCCATCGGCATGAGAGCCGTGCCGTCGAAATCGATCTTCGTGTCACCGCTCCGCGGCCGGTAGTTCACCGCCGGCGTCGTACGCCCGACGACGGTGACGCGGAAGAGCGGCACCTGTGCCGGCTCCGCAGTCACCGTCCGCTGCGTCGGATTCGGCGCCGGGGATTGCGCATGGGCGGCGCTCGTGACGAGAACGCCGCACGCCAGGAAGACTGCAGTTCGACTGACCATGTCGCACCTCGAGGTGGTAACGAGCACCGTACGCCGCGGATGCGGCGCACCTCATGCCGAGGAGCAGTGCAAGATGAACGCCTCCGGCACGTCGGCGGTTTATCTAGGAAATGCGCGGGTTTTGGGGCCGAGCGGCTGGGCTCGCGCTGTCGAGGCGGTCTTGCAAGTATTACTCAGCCGATTGTGCAGGTCAGCCGTCGCGGACCGGCGTACTCAGCTGCGGCGGATCCGTTCGGTGGAGCGTGTCTTCTCGGGCAGCCAGGTGCGGAACGTGAGCGCCACCGACGCGATCTGCACGACGTCGCCGTCGTTGAGCGCCTGCAGCGACTGCAACCGCGTGTCGTTCACGAACGTGCCGTTCATGCTCTCGAGGTCCTCGATGGCTGCGGCGCCGCTGTCGGCGTCGAGCCGGACGCGCGCGTGCCGCCGCGAGACCCCGCTCACGTCGATCCAGACGGCGCACTCCGGGTTGCGGCCAATGATGTTGTCGCCGGCCGCGAGCATGAAGCGTCGATCGTTCCAGGCCAGCCAGCAGCGCGGCGTGTTCCCGCCGTCGGGCGCGCGCGCCTCCGCCGGGCTGTCCGCGGCATCGGCGGAGAACGCGTAGCCGACCTTGTGCACGGTGCGGATGAAGCGGGGCGCCTGCGCGCTGTCGCCGAGCGCGCGGCGGATCTCGCCGATGAGCACGCTGAGATTGGCGTCCACCACGAAGGTGCCGGGCCAGATGCGGTCGTGGAGGTCGGCCTTGTTGACCACCTTCGGCCGGGCTTCGACGAGCACTCGGAGAACGTCGAAGGCCTTGGGCGACAGGTGGACGGGCTGCTCGCCGTCGAGCAGCTGCCTGGTTGCGGCGTCCAGCGTGAACGGGCCAAATCGCGTGTGCACGGCGTTGGGGCGGAACCCTGGAAATTCCTTGGCCTTTCCTTATGACTGCAGCGGGTGCCCTGGGGACATAGTGTAGCTGTGCCGACGCGACCAGGAGCCGTACCCACGCCCGCCGGACAGGCCGAGCGCCGCCCCGCCGCCGATCTGATCGATCTCGTCACCGAGCACATGGAGCAGAACCTCGAGCCGCTCAAGTACTCGATCCTGGCGCCGAGCCGGTATCTCGTCTACCTGCACCCCGACGAGTACGCGCGCCTCGAGGGCATCCTCGACATCGTCCAGCAGCAGACGATCCGCGCGCTCAACGAGAAGCTCGCCGCCCTCAACCTCGGCTCGGGCTTGAGCCGGTACGCGCCGCGACTCTTCAAGCCGGTGGCGCCGCCGGTAGAGAACCCGTCCGACTGGCACGTCGAGTTCCTCCCCGATGCGGACGGTGACCTTGCGCCGGGCGCTGTGCTCATCACCTCGGAATTGCTGCTACCGGTCAGCCCAGAGCTCGCGGTCGGGAGCCGGACCAGACGCATCGCCACCGTCTATCGCGGATCCCGTCCGGTGACCCGGGAGATGCCGCCGGCACCCGTCGAAGCGACCGCGGTGACGACGTCGCCGCCACCGGCGCCGGTGCCCCCCATTGCGGGGCCGCCGGTGACCGCTGCAACCGTGGCGGTACCGCCGCTCCCGGTCGCGCCCGCGCCCGACGCGCCGCGCGCGCTGGCGCGACTCTCGTACGACGACGACGCTGGCGCGCACGAGTACGCCGTCATCAAGGCGTCGGTATCGATTGGCCGCGGCGGCCACACCTATCCCGTGGACATTCGCATCGTGTCGTCTCCCGACGTGTCGCGCGAGCACGCACGCATCCGGCACGATGCCGAGACCGGGCGCTTCTGCCTCATCGATCTGAGCACGCTCGGCACGACGCTCGACGGCCAGCCGGTACCGCGGGGCTACGACGAGGTGGACGGCAGCAAACGCGAGAACGGCGTCGAGGCCACGCTGCCCGATCGCGCGCGCATCGGCCTGGCTGGCACGGTGTTCCTGACCTTCACGGTGGAGCGGTGAGGTGACGTTCCTGCTCCTGGGGCGCTTCGTCCTGCTGGCCGCGCTCATCGCCGTGGCAGGCGTCGCGGTGTGGGCGGGAAGGACGGCGCGATGACGGCCGCCGCCGCGCCCACCTATCGTGCCGCCGGCGCGACCGACCCCGGGCGTGTCCGCGATGCCAACGAGGATCGGTTCCACGTCGATGCCGCGCGCGGCATCTTCATGGTGATCGACGGCATTGGCGGCCAGGCGGCGGGCGGCGAGGCCGCGGCGCTGGCGCTCTCGATGCTGCGCACGCGGCTCGAGCGCGAGACCGGTCCGGTGGACCAGCGCGTGCGTGAGGCCATTGCCGTCGCCAACAACGAAATCCACCGGGCGGCGTTGTCGCGGTCCGACTGGAACGGCATGGCCTGCGTCCTCACGGTGGCCGTGATCAAGGACGGTGTGGCGACGGTGGGCCACGTCGGCGACACCCGGCTCTACAAGATCCGGGATGGACGTCTGGTGAAGGTCACACGCGATCATTCGCCGGTCGGCGAGCGCGAAGACGCGGGCGAGCTCTCGGAATCCGACGCCATGCGCCACCCGCGCCGCAACGAGGTGTATCGCGACGTCGGGTCGGAGCTGCACGACCCCGGCGACCCTGACTTCGTGGACATCGTGGTGGTCCCGGTCGAGGCCGATGCGGCGCTGCTGCTCTGCAGCGACGGGCTCAGCGACCTGGTGCCCGCCGGCACGATCGCGGCAGTGGCGAAAGATGGTGCCGGCGATCCCGAGCGTGTCGTCGGCGCGTTGATCGAGGCCGCCAACCGTGCGGGCGGCAAGGACAACGTGACGGCCGTCTACGTCGAAGGCGAGCAGTACGCCGCGGCGGTGGCGCCCAAGCGCGGACGGTCGCGGCTGCTGCTCACGGCCTCCCTCGTCGCGATCGCCCTGGCGGTCGCGGGCGTCGGCCTCGTGCGCGCCGGCCTCGTCCGGTGGCCCGTCGGGTCGGCGCCGCTTGCGGGTTTCGTCGAAACCAGCGGCGTTCTGACGGTCGGCCCTACCGAGTCGATCGCGGCCGCCATCGCGCAGGCGGCCCCCGGCGCGCAGATCGTCGTCGAGCCGGGTGAGTACCGCGAGCAGCTGATCCTGAAAGACGGCGTACGGGTGGTCAGCCGCGTGCCGAGGGGCGCGACGCTCCGCATGCCCGTCACCACCGGGGAGGGCGCGGCGGCCGTGATTGCCCGCGACGTGCGCAGCGCCGAGCTGGCAGGCTTCCGGATCGTCGGTGACGCGGCGACGCCGCTCGGGACGGGCATTCTGGTCGAGCGGTCCCTGGTCAGCCTCGTGGACGTGGAGATCCTGGGCGCCTCCGACAGCGCGGTCGAGTTTCGGGCCGGTGCGGAAGGATCGCTCATCGGCGGAGACGTGCACGACAACCCCGGGGCTGGCCTCGTGATCCGTCTTGGCGCCTCGCCTCGTATCTCCCATAGCGGGTTCGCCAGAAACGGGGTGTCCGAGCGCGTGAGTGCACCGGTCGTCGTTGAAGCAGGGGCTGCCGCCCAGCTCGAGCGGAACGTGTTTGCCGGCATCGGGCCGGAGGCCTTCCGCGGGCTGAACGACGAGGGCGCCGCGGCGCTGCGCGAGAACTGGTTTCCGACCGTGCACCCGGTGCGCCCGGTGGCCGGCGGGAGCCGGCGGCAGGCGCGATGATGCCCAGCGTCTACAACCGGATCGGTCCGTACGACATCAAGCAGGAGATCGGACGCGGCGGCATGGCCGTCGTGTTCCTCGCCACCGACACCCGCAGCCACCGCGACGTGGCGTTGCGGTCGGTGCCGCACTACTCCGGCCAGGACGTGCTCGATGCCGAGCGCCGCGGCGCCGAGCTCCAGAAGCAGTTCTGCCAGGTGAGCGCCTTCGTGCCCGAGGTCTACGACCATGGCTCGGAGGCCGGCTACTTCTACGTGGCCATGGAGTACGTGGACGGGGAGAACCTCTCGCAGGTGATCCGCCGTGGACCGGTGCCGCCGGCGCGTGCCGCTGCGATTGCCATCGAGCTGTGCCGCTTTCTCGAAGACGCGCGCGGTTTCGCCTGGAAGGAGGGCGGCCGCGACTTCCGCCACCTGCTGCATGGCGATCTGACGCCGGTCAATGTCCGCATCATGCCGGACGACCGCGTGAGGGTGCTCGACTTCGGCATCGCCAAAGCGCTGTCGATGAGCCGCAAGGTCACGCGCAACGACTTCGGCAACCTCGCCTACCTGTCGCCGGAACGGATCGAGAGCGGCGGTGAGATGGACGCCACCGACGGCTTCTGGGCCCTCGGCGTGATGCTCTACGAAATGCTGCGCGGCGCGCCTCCGTTCAGCGCGCCCGACACCCGCCGTCTCGAACGCGCCATCGTCGCGCGGCGCCCGGTGCCGCTCCCCGCCGGGCTCTGCCCGGTGGGCCTGCAGGCGATCGTGGCCAAGCTGCTCGGCCCGACGCCCGCCGATCGATATCCGAGCCCCGAGGCGATCCGCGAGGATCTCGAGCGCTTCCAATCCGGGTCGGACACCGAGGCGCAGAAGGACGGCTGGCCCGGACGTGCGGCGGACGAACCGGCGACGCGGCGAATGGAGCCGGGCGCTGACCGGCTCGAAGAAGCCACGCGGCGCACTGTGCCGCCGCCGCTGCCCGTGTTGCCCGCGTCGCTTTCCGCCAGCACGACGACGGCGCCCTTTCCTCCGCGCAGCGCGGCGCCCGTCACGCCGCCGCCGCTGCCCGGCGTAACCGCCGCCGGGCCGGCCGCCGGGTCGCGGCCGCTCACGCTGCCGCCGCTCCCGCCAGGGCGCGCGCGCCGCGCAACCGTGCCGCCGCGCCCGCTCTCGATCGCCATCGACCACCTTCTCCGGGTGAGCCAGCCGGCGCGCGTCGTGCTGGCCGTGCTCCTGGTGCTCTTCGTTGGCAACGAGATCATGGTCGGCAGGGCCGCAGGGCGGATTGCCAACACCGTCCCGGCGCAGGATCTCGCCGCCCTCGACGATCGCTGGGCCGACTACCAGCGCCTGTCGGCCCGCAGCCTCGGCCCGGCCACATGGCGGCTCGAGTCGATGCTCAAGCGGCGGACGACAGCGTTGACCGATCGCCTCATCGCCTCGTATCGCGAGGGTGTGTCCGTGGTGTGGAGTGCGCAGTGGACCGAGGCCCGTGCGGCCCTCGTGCGCGCGGTCGCCGCCGACCCGGGCTCGTCCACCCTCAACGCGGCGCTGCGCTACTGCGACGGGCACCTGCACCGGATCAACGGCGACGAGCTGAAACGCGGCAAGAAGCCCGACGCTGCCCGCCGCGAGTTCGCGGCCGCGATCACCGCGTTCCGCGAGGCCGCCCAGCTGCGCAGCAACTGGCCCGATCCCTTCATCGGTCTCGCGCGCACGTTCGTGACCGGTCTGGGCGACGTCGATCGCGGCGCCGATGCGCTCGAACAGGCACGACGCCTCGGCTACGCGGCGGGCGAGCGCGATATGGCGCAACTGGCCGACAGCTACGCCGATCGCGGCGACACGCTGTGGCGGACCGCGCGCGATCTGCGCAGCGTGCCGCAGGAGCGTGACTATCTCAATCGCGCCCAGGCGGCCTATCAGCGGGCACTCGAGCTGTACAACGGCGTAGCGACGTTCAGCGGCGTGCCGGCCAGCGTCCGTCACGCGCAGGCGGGTTTCGAGCGTGTCCAGATGCGGCTCGTGGAGCTCGACTTCGCCACGCTGACACACGATCCCGGACCTCTCGAGCTCGTACCCGGAGGCTCCGAATCCGATTCCGAATCCGGCGCCGCGCCGCAATGACGCCATGGCGGTGACCTTCACCTCGGCGATCGAGCGCGGGACGCGGCGCGTGGCGGCGCCGGCCACGGTCGATGCGGCGCGCCTCCTCGCGGGGTGCACCGCTCTGGTGGCGTTGCTGGCGTTGACGCTGGCTTACCAAGGCCGCATGCACCGGCTCGCCGAGCCCGGTGCCCCGCCGGCGCCGGTGAACCTCACGACCATCACCGACACAGCCGCGCTCGAGGCGGCGCTCGAACCAGCGCTGCCGGGGCTCGCGGACCGCCGGCTCGCGGCGCGCGAGCTCGCCGCGTTCCTGGCCGCAGCGCGGCAGGCCGGCGAGAGCCTCCCCAACGTGGCGGCGATCCTCGGCGCCGCGCTGCCTGCGCCCACCATCGACGCGACACCAGGGGTGATGGAGTACGCCGCGCGGCTGCAGCGCGCGCGCGAGGCCGCGGCGCGGCGCGGGGGGCGGCCGCCGACGCACGTGAGCCTGTTCACGCCATCCGATCTGTCGCTCGTGAAGCCGGGGCTCGCGGTCCGTACCGAGACGCGGTTCCGCTGGCTGGTGCTCCGCTGGTCGGCGTACTACTTCCTGGGCTTTGCCGCGGTGGCGCTGGCGTGGCAGCTGAGGCGGGGCCGCGGCGACCTGCTCCTGCTCGCGGCCGCGCTGTTGCTCACGGCGCTCGGCTTCGCGGCCCTGCTGTCACGCGCCGATCCGCTGCGCGATACGCCCTTGTTCGTCCGCTACGTCGAAGGCGTGCTCCTGGGTCTCGCTGCGGCGGTGGCGTGCTCGCTCGTCGAGTTCCGCAAGACGTCGCTTCTGCGCCTCAGCTACCTGCCGCTCGCGGCGGCGTTCAGCCTCTCGCTCCTGCTCCTCGTGTTCGGCAGCGGACCGGGGACGAGCGGTGCCAAGGTGAATCTCGGCCCGGTGCAGCCGATCGAAGCGATCCGCCTGCTGCTCGCGCTCTTCCTGGCCGGCTATTTCGCGCGCACGTGGGAGCTGTTGCGGCAGGTCAACGACACGACGCTGCTCCCCGCATTTGCGCCGTCGTGGCTGCGCCTGCCGCGCCTCGCACACGTTGTGCCGGTGGCCGGTGGCGTGGGGCTGGCACTGGTCTTCTTCTTCCTCCAGAAGGATCTCGGCCCGGCGCTGATGCTCACCTGCGTGTTCCTCGCGCTCTACGCCGTCGCACGCGGTGGCGTCGGCGCGGCCCTGGCGGGCACGGCGCTGCTCGTCGCCGGTTTCTATGCCGGCTACCGGCTGCACATTTCGGAAACGCTGGCGACGCGGGTGGCGATGTGGCAGGCCCCGTGGGACAACACCGTGCGTGGCGGCGATCAGGTGGCGCACGCGGTGTGGGCCCTCGCCACCGGCGGGGTGTTCGGCACCGGGTTCGGCCTGGGTGAAACGCGATACCTTCCCGCGGGTCAGACCGATCTGGCACTGGCGGCCATCGGCGAGGAGCTCGGACTCGTCGGCCTGCTGGCCGTGGCCGTGCTCTACGCCGCGATGGCCTGGCGTGGGTTCCGCGTCGCCATGCGCGCGGCCGACGACTACGGTTTCTTCCTCGGCGCGGCGGTCACGTTGTTCCTGGTGGTGCCGGTGCTGCTCATGGCGGGCGGGCTGCTGGGCGTCGTGCCGCTCACCGGCGTCGTGACGCCTTTCCTGAGCTATGGCGGATCGGCCATGGTGGCCAACTTCGCCGGGCTGGGCATCCTGGCGGCGATCGCCTCGCACCGTGGCGGGCGCGAAGGCGCCGAGCCGTTTCGCGTGCCGATGCGTTATCTCGCCGGCACGCTCGCCCTCGTGGCGCTCGTCATCGTCGGCGTGCTCATTCAGGTGCAGTTACTGCGCGCCGACACCTTTGCCGTGAAGCCGCACTTGAGCGTGCAGGCCGACGGTGTGGCGCGCTACCAATACAACCCGCGCGTGCTCGATCTGGTGCGCTCGCTGCCGCGGGGCAGCGTCCTCGATCGCGCCGGCCGCGTGCTGGCCACCGGCGATCCGGAGCTGGCGCGGCGGGCGCGGGCGGCGTATCAGAAGCTGGGCGTCGCCCCGAACGGCACGTGTGTCGACCCGGTGAGCCGCTGCTATCCGATTGGCGGCGCCGCGTTCCACGTGCTCGGCAACGCCGACACCCGCGACAACTGGGGCGCGAGCAACACCGCCTACATCGAGCGTGACGCCGACGATCGGCTGCGCGGGTTCGACGACCACGACATGTCGGTGCCGGCCACGGCGGCCGACGGCACGCCGGTGCGGGCCGTGCGCCGCGACTATCGCGAGCTCGTGCCGCTGCTGCGCCACCGGCATCAGCCGCAGCACGCGGCGGTGACGGCGCTCCTGGCTCGCGAGCGCGACGTCAAAACGACCATCGACGCGCGGCTCCAGCTGCGCGTCGCGCAGATTCTCCGGGGCGCCGCGGCGCGCTCGAAGACGCAGCACGCCGCTGCGGTGGTGCTCGACCCCGCGACCGGCGATGTGCTGTCGCTCGCGAGCTATCCCTTCCCGGTGGTGGACCGTCCGGTTCGGCCCGGCGATGAAGATCGCAGCGAGGCGTTCTTCGACCGCGCGCGCTTCGGCCTGTATCCCCCGGGATCCACGTTCAAACTCGTCACCGCCGCCGCGGCGCTCCGGCAGGATCCGGCGCTCCGCGCGCAGACCTACACGTGCAGCGCGCTCCCCGACGGCCGGGTGGGTGCCCGCATCCCGGGGGGCCGGCCGGTTCGTGACGACGTGCTCGATCACCATCCGCACGGGACGATCGCCATGCACGACGCGCTGGTGCTGTCGTGCAACGCGTACTTTGCACAGCTGGCGATGAAGCTCGGGCCCGAGGCCCTGCTCGACGCGGCGGCGTCGCTCGGCATCTCGCTGACGGCAGGCGGCTCGATCGAGCGGCTCCGCGCCACGCTGCCGCAGGCGGCCTATGGGCAGGGCGACGTCGTGGCCAGCCCGCTGCGCATGGCGCGCGTGGCGGCGGCGCTGGCCAACGGCGGCGTGCTGACCGACCCGCGCGTCGAAGCGCGCCCCGACCTGCCCGTGAAGCGCGAGCGGCTGCTGTCGCCGCAGGCGGCGGCGACGCTCGCCCGCGACATGCGCGACAGCGTGCTTGAGGGCACCGGCCGCGGCCTGCGCCAGCATCCGATGCGTATTGCCGGCAAGACCGGCACGGCCGAAGTGGCTGGCGAGCCGTCGCACTCCTGGTTCGTCGGGTTCGCGCCCTACGACGCCGGCTCGCCGACGACGCGTCGCGTCGCCTTCGCGGTTCTGGTCGAACATGCCGGCTACGGCGGGCGTGAAGCCGCCGCGGCCGCGGGACAGATCGTCACCGCCGCCGCCGAGGCCGGGCTGATCAAATGAGGAAGGGCATGGACATTCTCGGCAGGGCGCGGCGGCTCGAAGCGCGGCTCGCGCAGACCGTCGATCGCGCGGCCGCGCGGATGCTACCGCCGGCGTCGCGCGAACCGCTCGAAGTAGCGCACGGCGTCGTCGAGGCGGTGGAGCGCGAAGTGCAGCCGGCCGGCCGCGGCCGCCAGCTGTTTCCGTTCAATCGTATCCAGGTGCGGCTGGCGGCGCCGACGCGCCAGACGCAGGCGCGCCTCGAGGCCACCTTCGCCGCCGAGCCGACGCTTGCCCAGCGGATTCACGCGCGGCTCGACACCGCAGGCTGCCTGGTGCCGGACCTGACGATCGCGATCGAGTACGCCGACGCGGCCGGTGAGGAGTGGCTCACGCCAGACTTTCACGTCGAGTTCGCACGGATCGAGGGTGCGGTGCCGGCGGTCGCCGCCGCCGGGCCCGTGGCGGCATCCGAGCCACCACCGGCGATCGAGCTCGAGGTCGTGGCCGGCAGCGCCGAGCAGCCCTCCTACGTCTTCCAGCTCGCACGGATCGACCTGGGGCGCTGCCCTGAAGTGCGCGACCGGCGGAACCGCCTGGTGCGTACCAACCACCTGGTGTTTGCCGATACGGATCACCCGCTCAATCAGACGGTCTCGCGCCGCCATGCCCACCTCGACTACCAGCCAGCGGAGGGCGCGTTCCGGATCTTCGACGACGGCAGCGAGCAGGGGACGAGCGTGGCACGCAGCGGGCGCACCATCGTCGTGCCGCCCGGCGCGCGCGGCGTCCGTGTGCAGCCGGGTGACGAAATCGTGCTGGGGTTGGCGCGATTGAGAGTGAAGGCGCCTGCGACTCATGCCCGTGGCCGCGCGTTAGACCCGCCTCAGATGTAGAGGGCGGTCTTCAGACTCGGTGTGTGTGTGGCCGCGGGTCTTCAAACCCGCCTCATGATGTAGAGGGCGGTCTTCAGACCGCCCTGAGCGCCGCGGGCAGGGCGCAGGGTCTCCGCCGGCCTCCGGCTCGACGCCGCGGAAAAACGCCTCGCGCGCGATCTGCCCTTGCCGCGCAACGCTCGTCGTTTTTCATCTGGCGCTGGCGTTCACGGCGCTCGCAGTCGGCCAGCGAAGACCCTGCGCCCCGTCCGCGACTCCGTATGTAGCCGCAGGTCTTCAGACCCGCCTCAGGGAACGGCTTCGTCCAGGCCGCGGGTCTTCAGACCCGCCCCAGATGTAGGGGCCGGCTTTAGCCAGGCTTTAGCCGGCCCTGCGCGCCGCGGTCGCGGCGCAGGGTCTCCGCCGGCCTCCGGCTCGACGCCGCGGAAAAACGCCTCGCGCGCGATCTGCCCTTGCCGCGCAACGCTCGTCGTTTTTCATCTGCCGCTGGCGTTCACGGCGCTCGCAGTCGGCCAGCGAAGACCCTGCGCCCCGCCCGCGACTCCGTATGCAGCCGCGGGTCTTCAGACCCGCCTCAGGGAACGGCTTCGTCCAGGCCGCGGGTCTTCAGACCTGCCTCAGATGTAGGGGCCGGCTTTTAGCCCGGCCCTGCGCGCCGCGGTCGCGGCGCAAGGTCTCCGCCGGCCTCCGGCTCGACGCCGCGGAAAAACGCCTCGCGCGCGGTCTGCCCTTGCCGCGCAACGCTCGTCGTTTTTCATCTGCCGCTGGCGTTCACGGCGCTCGCAGTCGGCCAGCAAAGACCCTGCGCCCCGCCCGCGACTCCGTATGTAGCCGCGGGTCTTCAGACCCGCCTCAGATGTAGGGGCCGGCTTTAGCCGGCCCTGCGCGCCGCGGTCGCGGCGCAGGGTCTCCGCCGGCCTCCGGCTCGACGCCGCGGAAAAGCGCCTCACGCGCGGTCTGCCCTTGCCGCGCAACGCTCGTCGTCTTTCATCTGCCGCTGGCGTTCACGGCGCTCGCAGTCGGCCAGCGAAGACCCTGCGCCCCGGCCGCGACTCCGTATGTAGCCGCGGGTCTTCAGACCCGCCTCAGGGAACGGCTACATCACCACGGCGGTAGGGTCATGAAGAGGAACTCGTGGAGGTACGGGTCCTTCGACGCGAGCAGTTCGGCCCCGGTCCCTTCCGCATAGATCCGTCCGTCGTGCAGCACCAGGAATCGCGCGCGCTCCTGGGCGGTGTCGCGAATCTGGAGTTGGCCGCCGGCTCTCACCGCCTCGTGCGTCGCGATGTAGAAGGCGTCCCGGATCTGGTGGGTCACCAGGATCGACGTGACGTGCTCGAGATCGCGCAGCTTCACGATCTCGTCGTCGACGTTGCTGGCGATGACCGGATCGAGTCCGGTCGTGGGATCGTCGAAGAGCAGCAGGCTGGGTTTCGAGGCCATGGCGCGCGCGATCCCGACGCGGCGGCGCTGGCCGCCCGAGAGCTCCGACGGCATCCGCGCGCCGTATTCGGCGAGGCCGACGTACTCCAGCACCTCTGAGACGCGGGCACCCGCCTCCTCGTCGGAGAGGTGCGCCGCGTCCTGCAGCCGGAAGCCGACGTTCTCGGCCACCGTCAGCGAGTCGAACAGCGCGTTCTCCTGGAACGACATGCCGATGTCGCTGCGCAGGTGCAGCAGCTGGACTTCCGGCATCTGGTCGATGCGCTGCCCGTTGACGGAGATGGCCCCGCCGTCGGGGCGGAGCAGTCCGAGAATGAGCTTGAGGAGGATCGACTTGCCGGCGCCGCTTGCGCCCAGCAGGATCGTCATGCTGCCCTTCGGCACCGTGAAGCTGACGTCGCGCAGGATGACGTGCTCGTCGAAGGCGAACGACACGTGCTCGACCGCCACGGCCGGCACCTCGGTGGCGGACGGTGCCTTCGAGAGCGCCACCGGCCCTGGAGAGAGACCGCCGGCGGTCACGGCTTGCGCTTGTCCACGACCACGACGCCGCCCTTCACCACGACCGTCGTCTTCAGCCAGTTCCAGTAGCCCTCGAGCGGATCGCCGTCGAGCAGGACGATGTCGGCGAGCTTCCCGGCTTCGAGCGTGCCGAGCTGATCGCCCATCTGGATGTACGACGCGGTGTTGGGACCCATGATCGTGATCATGTCGCGCATCGAGAACATCAGGTTGAACGACTTCAACTCGTGCTCGAGGCCGGCCTTGGGGTCGTACTGGGTATCGGTGCAGTAGCCGAGGATGGCGCCGGCGTCCCACACAGTGCGGGCGTTGACCGGCATATAGCCGGCCTCCTCGCCCAGGCGCACGCCGCCCGAGATCGACTGCGGCCACTCCTTGCCGTCGCGGAATCGCGGCGTGTTGTCGTCGGCGAACACACCGAACACCGGAGCGCCGAAGCCGATCGTCGCCAGGATCCGTGTGCCGGACGCCGCCAGCTTCTTCGCATCCTCGACGCTCGTGAAGTCCTTGTTGGGCAGATGGACGAGCAGCGGCACGCCGGCGCTCACCGCTGCCATCATCGCCGGCGTGCTCACGGCGTGAACCTGCACCATGACGCCGGCCTTCTTGCCCTCGTCCACGACCGCGCGCAGCACGTCCATCTCCTGCTCGGTCGGACCGGGAACGGGCGTCAAGGCGATCTCACCGGTGAACTTCACACCCATGGCCGCCATCTTCCGGATCTCGGCGCGGGCCGAGTCGGGCGTGTGCTGGTTGAGCCGGATCTGGCCCGACGGGAGGATGCGCGGACCGTTGATCTGGCCCGACTCGATGCGGTCGCGCAGGGTGATGTTGCCGTCGGCTGGACCGCCGCCCGAGAGCAGCGTGGTGTAGCCGGCCTCGAGCTGCGCTTGCATCTGCGCCTTCTCGTTCGGCCCGGTGTTGAAGTGGCGGTGTGCATCGATGAACCCGGGCATCGCGGTCATGCCCTTGGCGTCGATCGTCTTGCCGGCGGTCGTGGCCGGGCGTCCCGCCGCCACCGACACAATCCTGCCGGCCCGCACCACGATCGAGCCACGATCGATCACCGTGGCGTTGGGGCCGATGATCCGGGCGTTGGTGATGGTGAGGTCTTGCGCCGCCGCGAACGGGGCGGCGCCCAGCAGCAATCCGGCCAGCAGCAGCGTGGCACCGGCAGTCGGCATGTGTCGGGTCATCGGCATGGTCTCCAAGCGTCCGATTATCCCTTCCCGGGCCATGTCGCTCCAACGGGACCGAACGATCTGACGCCGGACGGGCCGGCAGGCTAGCTGCTAGTATCACGGCCGGAGGGGGCATGACACGACAACTGGGCTTCATCGCGGCGCTGCTGGCGCTGGGCCTTGCCACACCCGTGGCGGGACAACGCGCGCCTCAGGTACGGCCGCCGCTCTTCTTGAGTGAGGCGTGGAAGGCGTTGACCACGCCGCCAGACGACCACGGGGCGTGGCCGGCGTCACAGGAGGGGGTGTCGAACCCGAACCTGCAGCTGACGCTGCACGGCACGTCCGGCAAGGAGATTCAGCTCGTGGCCGTTCGTGGCAGCGCGGACCTCTATCCCGTGAACCTGTGGACCGGGACCACGACGTCGCCGAGCGCCGCGTCGCTGCGCGATCGCGGCAACTTCGTCGACCTCACCGACCCGCTCGCGAAAATCCGGTGGACGGTGCGCACCTCAGGGTTTCACCAGGCGCGGCCGCTGGTGAAGCTAGCCGATGGCACCTGGCTCGTCGGCGACCGCGCGACTGGCCCGTCGGCCGACTTCAACCAGACCGACGTCTCGATTGCGGATGTGCGCTGGATCAAACTCGACATCGCCCGCGTCGTCGCCGTCGGCACCTGGATCGAGCACCCGGATCTGAGCCGCGTGGACGAGATCGGCTTCGCCGACCTCATGCCAGGCAGCGGTCATGGTGCCGGCGGTTACGTCAACGTCGGCCGCATCGAAGTGTACGGGAAGCCGGTAAAGCGCTGAGCGCAAGCGCTAGCGCGCGCGGTCGTCGCCGTTGACCCGCTCGAACACCCGATCCGGCGGCGGCAGGCCTTTCTCTTTGGCCTCGGCCGCGGCCCTTTCGTAGGCGCGCTCGGCGCTGAGCGCGTTGCGCATGGCGTTGTTGCCCTCGTGGCAGCCGTACTCGTAGATCTCGTACGCGGGCTGCCGTGTCACCGTCATGCGCATCGTCCACGGTGCACTGTACGTGGCGGGGTCCTCGACGTGGACCTCGTAGTCGATCATGTCGGCATCGACGCGCGTGAAGCGCTCGACCAGCCGCAGGCCCTCGCTGTGACGCGCGCCGCCGAGGTTGGTCCTGTCCGTGTAGTTGCTCGACTCGATGACCAGCGTGTCGCCCTCGTAGCGGGCGCGGGAGTCGCCCATGAACTGCTTGATGGTGGCACTGACGTGCGGGCGGCCGTCGAGCGGGATGACGCGCGTGTCGTGCACCATCTCGTAGGCGATGACGACGGCATCGGGCGTCTGGATGAGACGCGCGCCGTTGCCGTACACCGCCGGCATCCACGAGCCGACGACGCCACGCGTGATGCAGCGGTCGTAGAGCGAGAAGTCCTGCACCTTTTCCCACGGGCCGAGACCGAACGACCCCTGATCATTCGGCCGCCGGCGAGCGAGCGCGGCCGGCGTGAGCGCCGGGACGCGGCCGTCGGAGGGTTCGATGACCATCGAGGTGTAGCTGAAGTCGCGACTGCCTTCCTCGTTGCGGAAGGTTCCCGTCCGGGCGTTGTCGACATCACGGGCCCGCCCGCGCTGCCTGGCGCGGGTGGCGAATTCTTCGTCGCTGAGATAGAGGCGGTTGCCGTACTGCGGTGGCCGCGACATCGGCACGCCGCGCATGTCGTCGCTGGTCCAGATGCCTTCGAGATCGGGCTGCCCCCAGGCGTTGCGCGGTGCTTTCCAGTGCGGGTCCGACCGCTTGGCGGCCGATGCGTCCGCCGACCCTTTGGCCTGGCCGGCGGCCGGCGCCGGCGCGAGAACCACCACGAACCCCGCCATCGCCATTCCGGCGAACAACCGACGAATCATGCGCTCCCTCCGTGCTGCGATCCTTACGACAGCGGGGGGGGCGAGCGTAACACGGTCGACTCAGGCCACTAGCGCGGCGGGGGATTCTCGAAGGCGATCTGCCGCACCCAGAGGCCGTGCGCGGTTTCCTCGCTCGGCGCCAGCGCCGTCGAGTAGGCGGGAACGTGCCGCATGCCCTGGTCCGCGTGCACGGTGGTGGCCACGAGCCCGCCGATACCCCGCAGCGTATCGACTGCGGGACCGGGTATCTTGACGGCCAGCGGGGCGTCCAGCGCGGGCGCCGGCAGCGAGCCGAACAGACGATCGAAGGTGGGCGATGGTTCGGGCGTGACGAAGATCAGGAAATGTTCACGGATGCCGGCCGAGGTCACTTGCCACGAGAGCTGCTCGTTGGCTCGCGAGCCGGGCAGCCGATGCGCCGTACCCGCCGGCAGCGGATTGGTGTCGGTGCGGCCTTTGATCGGGAACAGCAGGTAGGAGTCGCCCATGTCGTCTTCGTTCACGACATACACGTAGGCGGGTACGGAGGTGTGCAGGTGCAGCGCCAGGCGATCCCCGATCGACAGCCGCGCGCCGGGCTCGAGCCGCTGGTCCACGCCATCGACCTCCCGGTACACCGCCGCGTCCACGAGGTAGCTGTCCGTGGGTGTGGAGACAGGGGGTTCTGAGACAACGGTCACACCGCCGTCGGGCCCACGCCCATCGCGATCGCGCCACGGCGCCACGAAGGCGGCGATACCCGCCAACAGGAGCAGGCCCGCCACGAGGAGCGCCGGCTTCCGCACGCGGGTGAGGGACGGTGATCGCGAGACCACGCCGCTCAAGGCGCCTTCGAACGCGCCCGCGCTCGTGTAGCGGGCCTGCGGATCCTCGGCGAGCGCCTGCTCGACGACCCGGACGAAGTCGTCCGGCACATCGGGCCGCACGTCGCGAAGCAGGCGCCGTGCACCGCCCTGGTCGTGGCGGCGGCCGACCTCGGTCCTCGTCGCGCCATCCACGGGGTAGGTACCGCTTACGAGATAGAAGAGCAGCACGCCCAGGCTATAGATGTCGGAGGCGATCGTGCGCGGCGCGCCCTTGAAGACCTCGGGCGCAAGATAGAGGGGGGTGCCGGCGAAGTCGCCGTCGAGACGCAGTTGCTGGCGGCTCAGATCCTTGCTGGTGCCGAAGTCGGTGAGGGTGATGCGGCCGCCGGCGCCCCGCATCACGTTGTGCGCCTTGACGTCGCCGTGCAGCGTGTCGCTGCCGTGGACGGCGGCCAGCGCCCGGCACAGATCCATGCCGATGAGGGCGGCTTCGTTGGCGCTGAACGGGCCACGTTGCTTGACGAGTGCGTCGAGCGTGTCGCCCGGGATGAGCTCCATGGCCATCCCGACCTCGTCGTCTATCCGATCGGCGTGGAACACGCGGACGACGTTGGGGTGGCTGACGCGCGCCAGGCGGCGCGCCTCGTCGAGTGCGTGCTCGGGATCGAAGGGGGCGCCGGGATGGACCGGGCGAATCACCTTCAGCGCCACCTCGCGGTGCAGCTGGGAGTCGTAGGCGCGGTAGACGGTGCCAAAGGCGCCGCGGCCAATCTCGCCCACGATGGCGTACGGCCCCCATGACGCCGGCGTCTCCTCGCCGAGTCGTGCCACGCTCTCGACGAACCGGAGCTGATCGACGACGGCCGCCTGGTCGGCGGGCAGCTGGCGCCGCAGGTCGTCCCAATCCACCGGCTCCCGATCCGAGATCGATCCGGCGATGGACAGCAGCTGCGGATCCGAAGGCTCTTCATGCATGCGACATCTCCTGGGCCAGCCGCACGACAGCCCGGCTGACGGCCATGGTGACTGCCGAGACACTGGGCTTCTCGAACATGTCCACCAATTCCTTGTAGGGGAGCCCCAGTTCGATACGCGCGATGATGAGCTCGCGGTCCTCCGGCCGCAGGCGGTTCAGCGCGGCCTCGTAGCGGGCGCGAGTCTCGGCGCCAATCGCCTCGTCTAGCGGCGACACGCCGTGCCCCGGCAGCTCATCGCCTTCGATCGGATCGGACGCGCCGCGCCGGCCCCACTTCCGCGCCAGATCGCGGATGCGGTTGGCCAGGATCGTGCGCACGTAGCCCTGGAAGGCGCCCTCGTGCCGCGGGTTGAACTTCTGCAGGTTGTTCAGGACCTGGAGCAGCGTGTCCTGCACGAGATCGTGGGTCTCATGGCCGCCGCGGGCCGACGCCGGCAGGCGGCCGTGGGCCCAGCGCTGCAGCCGGGTCGTGTAGCGTTCGATCAGGAGGTCGCGGGCGCGGTCGTCGCCGCTCTTGGCCAGGAGGACCAGCTCGAACGAGTTGAGCGCCTCCCAGTGTTCGTCGCCGGGGCCGGGCGCAGCGATGGCCATGTCGGGCAGCAGGGGGCGTGGAAGGTGGACCGCGGCAATCATAGCCCAGAGCCTTTCGGGAAGGCGGGCAGGCACGTACGTGCCTCACTCGTCGTTCAATTGGAGATCAACGCGTGGACCTGCGGAATCTCACCCCCCTCAACGGGACGTGCAAACGGCTCAGCTGATGGTGGCCGCGATTCGCCTCCAGCTCGAGCGTGGCCGCTGCCTGCTACTTGCCCACCAGGCGCGGCACGTCTTTCTCGTTCTCGAGGCACGCGTACTCGAGCAGATCCGTGTCGAGGGCGAGATGCTGGTTGACGGCGATCGTGAAGGGGCGCGTATACGCCTTGGGGTCGTCGACCGTCACCTGTACCTCCAGCGTCCCGTAGTTCGGCCGGCGGAACCGTTCGCGGATCTTCGCCTGGTCGGTCAGCGGGCTGCCGTTGAAGTCGGCCCAGAGCCCGTCGCGCAGTCCGATGGTGTCCACCACCAGCGTCTCGCTCTCCCAGCGCGCAGTGGAGTAGCCGTACCAGCTCGGTTGGGGGTCCGCGGGCAACGGCCGCCCGTCGGTATGGATCTGCCGGAACTCCATGTTGCGTTCGTGCAGCAGCACGACGAGGCCGGGCATCTGCAGGATCTTCTTCGGCAGCGGATGCGCCAGCATCTGCAGCGGCCCGAGCGGCAGGCACCGCGCGTCGGGGTTGTCCTTGCTGTTCTCGTCCTTGCGCCGATCGTAGAGCGCGCCGGCCCACGGCTGATACGGCGGCCGGCTGCCGAGTACGTGCGCCAGGTCGAAGAACACCGTCTTCGGCGGCGCACCGAGGCCCTCGGTGCCTGGCGCGTAGCCGTCGTTCTCCCACACGCCGGAGAAGTCGGGCTTGCCGTCGGCCGTGCGCGGTGCGGGCGCGGTGAGATTCGGCTTGCCGTCCGTCGTGCGAGGCACGCCCGCGGTCGGATAATGCACCCACTGCGCCGCACCCACGACCGCCGCGCCGGCGACGGTCCCCGCGAACACCAGCGCTCCGACGCTGCGACGTGCGCGCGTCATGTGCGGGGCCGATTACGGCCGCGGCGGCGCCGCCGTCTGCAGCAGCACCAGGAACAGATTGTCGGGATCGCGCACGATCGCGACCTTGATGGTGCCGCCGCGCGCCGGCAGGTCCACTGTGGTCCCTCCGGTCGACTGCACGGATCCGCCGGCGGCTTTGACCGCCGCGATCACCGCGTCCACGTCGCGCACCTGCAACTGGATGCGCGTGGAGCCGGGGTCCTGCAGGTTGCTCTTCACCATGCGCCGTTCGACGCCCTTGAAGTCGATCAGCTCGAAGACGAGTCCGGTGGTCGGCACCGTGAACATCGACGCGCGGTACTGGGCGCCCGATGGCAGCCCCATCATGTCGAGCACCGCGGGGTTTCCGTCGAACTTGCCGGGCGCTCGTGTCGCCATGCCCAGCTGATCGACATAGAGCCGCGTCGCCTGATCGACGTCGTTGACTGCGAGGCGCACCCGAACCTCGATCACGTTGGGCGCCGGAGTGGCCGTCGCAGCGGGGAGCGGATCGGGCTGGTACAGCTCGACGAAGTGCCCGTCGGGATCCTTCACGATGACCGCGCGCGCCCGCGACCCGCTCGGCACGGCGATTGGTTTGCCGCCCTTCGTCACGACCGGGGCGCCAAGCTGCGTCAGGCGGCCGAAGACAGCATCGAGGTCGCGGACGAGCACGATCAGCGTGAACGCGCCGCTGTCCTGCAGCCGCCGCTCCGCAGGCCGCCCGCCCGCCTTCGAGATCTCTACGATCTCGACGCCGGTGCGCATGCCAGCGGGCCGGCCGATCGACCAGCGTAGCTGCGCGTCCGGCAGGCCGAACATGTTGCGCAGCGGTGCGTTCGCCTCGGCGTTCGCCGGCGCGCCCTGCACGTCGAGGCCGAGCCCGTCGCGATAGAAGGCCAACGCCTTGTCGAGGTCCGCGACGATCGGGCTGAAGAAGTTGCCCGACCCGACGATGAGGCCGGTTGGTGCCGGTCCCGTTGGTGCCGGCGCCGGCGCCTGAGCGAACGCGAGACCCGCCGCCAACAGTGCTGCCATGACGAACATCGATTTCCGCATCACGCGAATCTCCCGCCAGAAGCCACAGGGCTCCGGCCCCCCTACTTCAACTGTTCCGCGACTGCCGCCACGCCGGCCTTGGCGCAGGCGTCGTCACCCTCCTGATTCGCCCCGGAACTGGCGACGCCGCCGATCACCTCTGTGCCAACCTGGATCGGTACGCCGCCGCCGAGCGCAAGGATATCGGACACGTCGCGCTGCGCGGCAAAGCCCGGGTCGGAGGTCCGCTTCTGAAACTCCAACGTGCTCGTGCGGAACATGCGCGCCGTGTACGCCTTGCGGCGCGACATCTCCGCCGTCTGCGCCGAGGCGCCCTCGTCGCGCAGCAGCACCATCAGCTGCCCGGCGCGATCGACGACCGCCACCGACGTGCTGAATCCCTTCGACTTGCACGCGCCGAGCGCGGCCTCGGCAATCGTCTTGGCGAGGCCGAGCGACAGGTTCTTCTGGCTCACCACGCCCTGCGAGAACCCCGCGGCCGGCGCAAGTGCCAGCACGACAGCCATTATCAGCAATCCGACCGGGCGGCTCATGAGCGTTCCTCCTCTTGGGGCGATGCGCGCCGCGCTCACCGCGGCGGCGCGCTGTGTAACATACACCGCCGACCGTGTCTCCTCACCCCCTCTTGCAGGCCCGAAGGGCGGTTGCCGGCGGCTGGATCGGTTCGGCGCTGGAGTACTACGACTTCTTCATCTACGCCACCGCCGCGTCGCTGGTATTTCCTCAGGTGTTCTTTCCGTCCGGGAATCCGGCCGTCGCCATCGTCGCGTCGCTGGCGACCTACGGCGTCGGCTACGTGGCCAGACCGGTGGGCGCGTTCGTCCTGGGACAGTGGGGCGACAGGCACGGGCGCAAGCAGGTGCTCGTCGCCTGCATGATGCTGATGGGCGTCTCGACGACGGCGGTCGGCCTGTTGCCCACCTACGCGCAGGCCGGCGTGCTGGCCCCGGCGCTGCTCGTCCTGCTCCGTCTCGTTCAGGGGTTTGCGGTGGCCGGCGAGATTTCGGGCTCGAGCTCGATGATTCTCGAGCACGCGCCGTTCGGCCGCCGGGGCCTGTATTCCAGCTTCTCGCTGCAAGGCGTGCAGGCCGGGCAGATTTTCGCCGCGGCGGTCTTCATTCCGCTCGCGCGCTTCATGCCACGGGCGGCGTTTCTGGCGTGGGGCTGGCGCATCCCCTTTCTTCTCAGCCTGCTGGCCGTCGCCGCCGGCTACGTCATCCGCCGCCGCGTCGCGGAGACGCCGGTCTTCGCCGCCGAGCGCGCCCGTGGGCCGGCGGCGAGGGCACCGGTCGTGGAGGCCCTCGCCGGCAGCGCGCCCGACATGGTGCGCGTGACCTGCATGGCCTTGATGAACGTCATCCCCGTCGTCACGACGATCTTCGGCGCCGCGTATGCGATTCAGCCCAGCTACGGCGTCGGCCTGCCAGACGATGTCTACCTGTGGATTCCGGTGCTCGGCAACTGCGTCGCCGTGGTCGTCATCCCGTTCGTCGGACAGCTGTCGGATCGCGTCGGCCGCCGGCCGCCGATCATCGCCGGCTCGCTCGCCGCGGGTGTGCTGTCGTTTGGGTACCTGCACGCCATCAGCATCCGCAACGTGCCGCTGGCGATCGTGATGTCCGTGGTGATGTGGGGCGTCGTCTACCAGGGCTACAACGCGGTCTTTCCCAGCTTCTACCCGGAACTGTTTCCGGCGCGCACCCGCGTGACGGCGATGGCGATTGCCCAGAACCTCGGCACGATGATTACGGCGCTGCTGCCCGCGGTCTTCGCGGCGGTGGCGCCGCCGGGATCGATGCACGTCCCGGTCATCGTCGGCACCATCACGCTGGCGGTGACCGCGATCGCCGCAACCGCGGCGTGGAGCACGCGCGAGACGTATCGGATTCATCTGGCCGATCTCGGCACGCCGGCGGCGGTGCCGGTCGGCCGGCAGGAATACGAGCGCCTGCGCTCCAAGGCGGGGTCGGCGTGACGATCCGCGGCACCACGTCGCTCGTCGCCCACATCGGCTTCCCGACGCATGCGTTCGTGTCGCCACTGATCTACAACCCCTACTTCGAGCAGGCCGGCATCGATGCGGTGGTGGTACCGATGGGATGCCGCCCCGAGCACTTTCCAGAGTGCCTCGCCGCCGTGTTTCGCCTGACCAACGTCCGCGGCGCGCTCATCACGATGCCGCACAAAGTGACCGCAGTGGCGCTGCTCGACGAGGCGTCGCCAGCCGTGCGGCTCGCCGGATCGTGCAACGCGGTGCGGCGTAGCCGCGATGGGCGCCTGCAGGGCGATCTGTTCGATGGCGAAGGCTTCGTGCGAGCGTTGCGCGGCAAGGGCTGCGGGCTCGAAGGGGCTCGCGCGTTCGTCGCCGGCGCCGGGGGCGTCGGGTCGGCCATCGCTGCGTCGCTCGCGGCGGCTGGCGCTGCGTCGATTGCCTTGTGCGACCCGCGCGCGGGCGCCGCACGCGCGCTGGCCGAGCGTCTCACCGCGTCCTACCCGGCTGTCGTGCTGGCGACTGAGGAGAGCGATCCGGCTGGCCGCGACATCGTCGTCAATGCCACGCCGTTGGGCATGGCAGAGGGTGACCCGATGCCGATCGACGTCGCGCGGATTGCGCCCGAGACTTTCGTCGGCGACGTCGTGATGACCGCCGGCACGACCCCGTTCGTCGCGGCGGCGCAGGCGCGCGGCTGCCGGGTGCAGCCGGGCATCGACATGCTGCTTGAGCAGATTCCGCTCTACCTCGAGTTCTTCGGCTTCCCGACGACCACGGCGGAGCAGCTGCGAGAGATTGCGAAGCGCGCCTTGTGAGGCGGGTCTGAAGACCCGCGGCCACGTACAGCAGCGGACCCGCGGCCCCGTTGTGGTGGACGCTCCGCCACGTAACATAGACGGATGCGCCGAGCCTCCGTCGTGATCGTTCTGGCCGCTGTGGCGGTTGCCGCCGTGTTCGCGCAGTCGAAGCCCGCGGCGCCGAGGCCGTTCACCACGTGGGGCTCGTATCAGGGCGGGCAGCACTCGTCGCAATACTCTGCGCTCGATCAGATCAACCGTTCGAACGTGACGCAACTCGCCGTCGCCTGGACCTTTCCGTCCGGCCCGCGCACGTTCATGTTCAATCCGCTCGTCGACCGCGGCGTGATGTACGTGCTGGCGCGCGACAACGCGATTGTGGCGCTCGACGCCGCGTCCGGCCGTGAGCTGTGGGCGCACCCGAACGCCGGCGGCGTCGGCGCCCGCGGTCTCAACCTCTGGATGAGCGCGGATGGGGCGGACCGCCGGCTGATCTACCTGACCGGCGGCTTTCTCACCGAGATCGACGCCCGGACCGGCCAGACCGTCGCGGGCTTTGGCACCAGCGGCCGCGTCGACCTGCGGGCGGCGCTGGCGGCGGACGGCCACGACATCACGGGGCTGCTGCCGCTGCAGACGAGCAACCCGGGCCGCCTCTTCCAGGACACCTACATCATCTCGCTGCCGGCCCAGGGCGCAGGTTACGACGCGTCACCCGGCGACGTGCAGGCCTACGACGTCCGCACCGGCGCCGTGCGCTGGATCTTCCACAGCATTCCGCACACCGGGGAGTTCGGCGCCGAGACGTGGCCGAAGGACGCATGGAAGATGCACGGCGGTGTGCACAATTGGAGCGAGCTGACGGTGGACGAGGCGCGCGGCATCGTCTACATCCCGTTCGGCAGCCCGAGGTTCGACTACTACGGCGGCGACCGTCCCGGTCAGAATCTCTTCGGCAACACCCTCGTCGCGCTCGACGCCCGCACGGGCAAACGGCTCTGGCACTACCAGCTGGTGCATCACGACCTCTGGGATTACGACCTGCCCACGGCGCCGAAGCTGCTGACGATTCGCGGACGCGCCCGTGACGTGGTGGCGCAGCCCACCAAGCAGGGCTTCGTGTTCGTGTTCGATCGGGTGACGGGCGAGCCGATCTGGCCGATCGAGGAGCGCGCTGTACCGCAATCCGACATTCCCGGCGAGCAGTCGTGGCCCACGCAGCCGTTCCCGACGAGGCCGGCGCCGTTTGCGCGGCAGTCGTTCACCGAGAAGGACATCAACCCGTTTATTCCAGCGGCCGAGCAGGAGTTCCTGCGCGCGAAGCTGAAGACGGTGCGCAACGAAGGGCTGTTCACGCCGCCCAGCTTCCGCGGCTCGCTGTCGATGCCCGGGTACAACGGCGGCGCCAACTGGGGCAGCTCTGCGGTTGATCCGATCCGCGGCGAGCTCTATGTGGTGAACAAGAACCTGTCGGTAATGGACCGCATCACGCTCGAGGACGCCCCGCGGCAGCCGGTGGGCACGATGATCGGTCCGCTGACGCCGATCGTGCCCGCCGAGCAGGCCGCCGACATGATGGCCAGAGCGAAGGCCGCGGCCGCGAAAGGGCCGGTGCGCTACAACTCTCCGTTCGACTTCATGCTCACCAGCACGAACCTGTCGTCGATTGGTCCGCCGTGGTCGCAGATGACTGCCTACGACCTCAACACCGGCGCCATCAAGTGGCAGGTCCCGCTCGGCACCGTGGACGCGCCGGCCTCGGCCGGCATTCCCGCGGAGAGCGGTTCGCACTGGCCCCGTGGCGGGCCGCTCGTCACCGGCGGCGGGCTCGTGTTCGTGGCCACCAGCTCCGACATGACGTTCCGGGCGTTCGATCGCGACAGCGGGAAGGTCGTGTGGAGCACGAAGCTGCCGGCGGCGTCGGAAGGCGTGCCGGCGACCTATGAGATCGCCGGGCGGCAGTACATCGCGCTGGCCGTGGCCGGCGGCCTCGGCTTCAACCCGGCGCGGTTCGGCGGACCGCCGCGTCCGGCCCCGCCGGGACAGTACATGGTGTTCGCCCTGCCGCCGGGGCGCTGAGCTCTCCCCGGCGCGATCTTTGAACACGGCTTCGGCATGAGCAATGTGGAACGTGCCGATGAGCTTCAAGGTGGACTGACCGAAGACGAAAAACGCGCCAATGTCGTGCGCCTGGCGTTTGACGGTGACCCGGCGCGGCTCCACGAGTTCTGCCGCGCGGTGGAAGAAGTCGTGCCGCCTGGTACAACGGTCGTGCTGCGCGGGAGCTCGATCACCGGCCGACGCTGGGATGGCAAGGAGCCGTTCGACGGCCGCGGCCCCGGCACGAGCGATCTGGATCTGACGCTCGTCGGCGACGGGCCGCTGGCGTTCTTCAAGGCCACCGGCTATTTCGTGCCCGGCGTGCACTCGCGGCCGCTGAGCGACGACGACCCCGATATTGCGCCCGACCTCGTGCCGCTGCGCCAGCGGCTCATGGACATGGTGAAGCGGCCGGTCAACATTCAGGCGTCGCGCGAGATCGTCATCCAGGTACGCGGCGACCTGATCGGCCAGCCCTATCTCACCTTGTTCAAGAAGCCGGAAGGGCTCTCGCTCAACGGAGCGGCGACGGGCGGCTGAGGTGCGGCTTCTCACCTACAACATTCGTCATGGAGGCCATGGCCGGATCGCGCCGCTGGCGAGCGTCATCAATGCCTGCGCCCCCGACCTGGTGCTGCTGCAGGAAGCCACCGATCCGGGCAACGTCGAGCGGCTGGCGGAGGCCACCGGGATGGCCGACTGGAAGGCGTACGGCGGTCAGTCGCTCGGGTTCCTCAGCCGGCAGCCGGTGGCGTTCTCGAAGTGGACCCGGCCGCGCATCTCACGGCACGCGTTCATCGAGATCGTTCCGGCGGGCGAGCGGGTACGGGTGTTCGGCGTGCACTTGAGCGCCGTGCACGCGGCGTGGACCGAGCAGCGCCGGGTGTTCGAGCTGCGCGCGCTCCTGCGTAGCGTCGCGCGCCATCAGCACGGCTTCCACGTGCTGAGCGGCGACTTCAACACCCTGGCGCCTGGCGACACATTCAACGTCCGCAGCCTGCCGATGCGCCTGCGGCCGTTGGTGTGGATGAGCGGCGGCCGCATCCGCTGGCGCACGGTGCGGACCGTGCTCGACGCCGGCTACGTGGACGGCTACCGCATGAAGCACCTGAACGATCCCGGGCTCACGCTGCCGACGCCGGATCCCCACATCCGGATCGATTACGTCTTCGTGCCCGAACCGTTTGCCGACCGTGTCGCCCGGTGTGACGTGGTGCGGCACCCCGACGCGGCGCGTGCCTCCGATCACTTTCCGGTGGTTGCGGATCTGGTGGACGACGCGCCGCGAGCGGCCGTCTCGAGCCTTAAGCCCTAAGAGCACGTTGCGAAATCAGACGTGGGGGCGTCTTCAGGCGGCCCAGGGCCGGCTGAAGCCGGCCCCCACGGTACGTAGAGGCGGGTCTTCAGACCCGCCTGACAAGCCCAAGGCCCAAGGCCCAAGGCCGCAAGTATCAGAAATCCATCGTCACGTTGAAGCGCACGAACCGTGGACTCATGACCGCGGTCGGGCGGAGCCATGTGGCGCCGTCGGTCCCGAACGCCTGGTTGAACGCGGTGCCGGTGTTGTCGTTGAACAGGTTGTAGAGATCCAGCCCGACGTTCGTCCGGGTGCGGCCGAACCGCAGCAGCTTGGTCACGCGGAGATCGATGGTGCTGATGCGCGGGCCAAAGATCTGCCCCGGCAGGGCGAGGTTGACCGACTGGGTGGCGGCCCCGCCCGGCAGGGGCCGGCCGATCGCCGCCAGCACCTGCGCTGACGTCACATCGTAGTTGGCGTTCAGCGACAGCCCGTTGGTGGCGACGGCATTCTGGTCGGTCTGCGGCACGGTGTTGGCCACCGAACGCCAGATCGCGCTCGTCTGCACCGTGATCTTGGGGATCATGTAGCTCACCAGGCCGCGGACGTTCGTCTGCCAGGTCTCGTTGACCGCGCACGCGTCGATGCGGCGTTGCGCGGCGCCGAAGCCCGCGCCATAGGTGGCCTCCGGCAGCGCCGCCTCGACCTCGCAGGTGTCGCGGATGCCGCGGCCGGTGGTGGCGCCGCCCTGGATGACGAGGCCGTTGGCCATGCGCGCGTTGATGTCGTAGTCGAAGCCGTGCCAGTAGTAGGTGACGTCGCCGTAGTCCTGCGCGAACGTGAAGTAGTTGTCCACGGCACCGAATTTGTTCTCCTTGACCACGTAGAACGACACCGGGTAGCCGCCGCCGTCCTCCAGATCGGGATGCTGTGGCGCGGTGATGGTGGCCCGGTCGAAGTCCGACGGCCCGACCGCCCGGTTGTCGGTGTAGTAGAAGTTGCCCCACGAACGCCGGTTGTAGCCGAAGGTGGCCGACACGCGCGGCATCAATTCCTGCTGGATCGACGCGGCCACCTGCCAGTCGTACGGACGCGAGCCCCACCCCTCGAGCACGGCCGGGTTGACGACGGTACCGCTCGACGCCTTGCCGAAGTTGCCGTTGGCCCACGGGCCGCACTCGCCATTGCCGGCGGAGTTGTTCAGATCGCAATCGGCCACGTAGTTGCCGTTGGCATCGAACCAGCTGCGGTCGGTGGTCTGCGCAAACGTCACCGCGTTGTTGCCGATGATGAACACGCTCTCGTTGTTGGCCGGCTGCAGGTATTTGCTGAAGCTGGTCTTGAACGAGGTCTTGCCGTTGCCGAAGACGTCCCAGGCGAGGCCCAGGCGCGGCGTGATGTCGTGGAAGCCCTTCACGCCGACCGTGTCCGGGAACAGGATGGGCGCCGCGTTGTAGCGCGACGGGGCGGTGATGCCGTTCTCGCCCTCGGGGAACCAGCTCCAGGCGTGCTCGTAGCGCAGCGCGCCCTGCAGCGTCACCCGGTTCTTCGTCCACTGGTCCTGGATGTAGAAGGCGTCGAAGCGCGTGCGGTTGCTGTGCATGTGCGGCGAGATGCGCTGCGTCAGCGAGATCGGGAAGCCGTCGAAGAACAGGTAGTTCTGGATGCCCGAGTCCACCGCGTAGTGGTGCTGTTTCTCGATCTGGTAGGCCGCCTGATAGCCGATCTTCACGTTGTGCGCGCCGGTCACGTAGGACGCCGACGCCCGCCACACGTTGTGCTGCTGGTCGATGTCGGCGATGTTGCCGAAGAAGCTCCACGGCGCGCGGTAGGCGTAGAAGGGCAGCGGTGTGCCCGTGCCGGGATGGGGCACGAGCTCGAGCACCGGAATGAAGTCCATCAGCGCGCCGCCCGGCTCCTGGCCGCCCCAGCGGCTGTTGAACGACGAGACGCCGGCCTCCATCAACAGCTTGTTGGTGAGCGGTGAGCTCCAGCTGCCCTGCACGATCTTCTCGCGGTCGTCCCACACGTTGCCCGACTCGGGCGAGCCGGCGTTGAAGCCGCCGTTGAGGGCAATCCAGTCGTCGCCGCGATCGCGGCACTGCTTGGCGCCCTTCTCGTACGCCGAGCCCGTGCAGTTCTTCTGGTAGTCGAAGTAGAAGCCGACCTTGTTGCGCGGGGTCAGCTGGTCGGTGAGCCGGATCGCCCCGATCTTCTTGTCGTTGGCGTTGCGCACCTTCAGGCTGCGGTCTTCCACGTACGACCACGCGTTCGGATCGCCGGCGTTCTTGTTGCCGTATTGTCCGGGCACCACGGTGTGGCTGCCGAACGTGCGCAGCTGACCGAAGAACCACAGCTTGTCGCGCACGATCGGCCCGCCCATCGAGAAGCTCGCGTCCCAGTTCTTGATGAGGCCGGGGACTTCGCCGAAGCCGTAGCTGCGCAGCTCGTCGTCGAGGTTGTCGCCCTGCGACCACTCGCCGGCGGTGCTCCAGAATGCGGTGCCGTTGAAGGTGTTGCCGCCGGTCTTGGGCACCATGTTGAAGGCCGGGCCGCCGCGATCCACCTCGCCCAGGCCGCCGGTCACGGTGACCTGGATTTCCGCGGCGTTCATCGTGTCGTAGCCGAAGCTGGCGACGCCGCCGCCGTTGAAGGCCGAGCCGACATTCATGCCGTCGATCTGCACCGTCCCTTCATTGCCCCGCCCGCCGTGCGCGGTGAAGAACACCATCGTGGGGTTGGCGCCGTTGTCGAGGCTGTTGTTCTGGACCCCGGGGACGGCGGTGAGCAGGTTGCCGTAGCCGCGCGAGGCCGGCAGCGCCGAGATCACCGCGTCGTCGAGCACCGTTTGCTTGCGCGTGCTGGTCTGCACGTCCACCACGGGCGTCTCGCCCGACACCGTGATGGTTTCCTGCAGGGCGCCGACGCGCATGTCGACGTTGATGGAGATGACCGCACCGCCGCCCGACACCTCGACGCCGGTTCGCTTCACGGTCGCGAACCCCGACAGCGTGAACGATATGTCGTACGTGCCCGGAGTGAGCTCGGCCAGGCGGTACTGGCCGGAACCGTCGGTCACCGCCGTGCGGACCTTTTCGATGAGCGCGGGGCTCGTCGCTTCGACGGACACGCCGGGGAGCACGGCTCCCGACGCATCGCGGACGACGCCGGCAACCGAGGATTGCGCGGCGGCGGAGAAGGGCACGAGGAGCAGGCAGGCGACGGCCAGCAGGGCGCCGTGCACGAGACGGGTTCGAGACATCTGATTCCCTCCAAAGGCCGCGACGAGGCGGGGATGTGAATCGAGTCCGAGGGTATTTCTGACGGCGAAAAAAACTTCGATGGGGTCGGGAGACGGCGGCCATGTTAGTCCCGTATAGATCGGTGTCAACCCCAAAGACGAGCCGCAGATGCGAATGGTTTACTCCTGACGCTGCGTAAGGGGCCTCGGTGGAACGCCGGTGGCGGCGCGGTTACCGGAGCGAAGCGATGTCGCCGTGGACGACCTGACCGCCGAGGACCGTCAGCAGCGAGTGCACGCGGCGGATCGCCTCGTCGGGCACGGCCTTCGAATCGAACACGTCGGCGTCGAGCACCGCCAGGTCCGCAAGCCGTCCCACTTCGATGCTGCCGAGGCGGCTCTCTTCGCGCGAGAACCAGCCGTTGCCTCCGGTATAGAGCCACACCGCGTCCTGCCGCGAAATCTACTCGCCGTCGTTGATCAGCTCACCCCGTACGTTCCGGCCGGTCACCATGTAATAGACGTTCAGCCACGGGTTGATGGGGGCCGCCTGGGCACCATCCATACCCGTGCCGACGTGAATGCCGCTGGCCAGGAGTGTCCGGTAGGGCGGACCCGCCTGTCCCGGCGTGCCGGCGAGGTAGCGCCAGCCGTGCGCCCGCACGCCGACACCGAGCGCCTTCATCCGCGCCAGCGTCGGCGCCTCGATGGTGTTCACGTGATCGATGCTCCAGCGCAGCGCCGTGATGGGGAATTCGCGGTTCACCCGCTCCCACACGTCGGCGCGGGCCGCGTGGTTTGGCTCGTTGAAGCTGTGCTCCATCAACTGCCAGCCGTGCTGCGCGACCAGTCGGACCGACCGGTAGTACTCGTCGCCGAGGGGTACCGCGCCTTCGAGCGGCCAGTCCACGATGTGCTCGCCGATGCCGGCCGTCTTCACGAGGTCGTCGCCGAGGTCGGGCCACTGGTTGTCGAGCACCTCACGCAGTTCCGGGTTGCCGGGCTTGCCGTCCACGCGCGGACCGGTATTGAAGTAGAGGCGCAGGCGGAGCGTGAGCCGCCCTTCGCGCTTCAGCTCCTGCAGCGGACGCTGTTCCGCCCAGCCGAAGTACTGCGCCGGCCCGCGGTCCTGCGACCCCAGCACGGAGTGCACGGTGGTCAGGCCGACGCTGTTGAAGTAGCCGAACACCTGCTGCATCGTCCGCTTGGTGTCGGCCAGCGACCAGCCGGCGCGCAGCGCGTCGAGCGCGTCCCAGGTGGGACCGTTCTGCTCGATGAGGCCGTTGTCGGCCACGCGCACGCCCTTGCTCTCGAAGAACCGTTTGCCGAGCGAGTTGGTGACGGCCGGGCCGTTGAACGACACGTGGATGTAGACGGGATGCCGCGGCGCGGCCGCGTCGAGCTCGGCCAGCGTCGGTAGCCGGTTCTCGGTGAACTGCCGCGGCTGCAGACCGCCGATCGCGGTGATGAACGCCCCTTCGGGCACGCCCTTCGCGCGCTCGCGGATGACGGCCTGCGCCTCGGCGATCGAGTAGGCGGTTTCGATCGTGCGGGTCTCGTAGCCCGGACGGCTGCCCACGAGCTGCACGTGGAAGTGGTTGTCGATCATTCCCGGGATGACCGTGCGGCCGCGCAGATCGATCGTGTCCGTGCAGCCGCCAGATGCGCTGGCGCCGTCACCCACCTCGACGAATCTGCCGTTGGCCATGCGGACCTTCGACACGACGGTCCGCTTCGGGTCCATCGTGTGGATGCGGCCGTTGGTCAGGAGCAGCAGCCGTCCACCGGGACACGCCGGCGACTGTCCACGGCTGGGCACGCCGCCGATCACAAGCGCGGCGGCAATCCCCGCCACCACGAGTCCGGTTCGGAGGTGTGGCATGGGCGCGATTCTAATGTCACCCGGCCATCGGCCGGTCACGGCCGAGGCCGCGGGTTCAAGTCCCGTCCACCCCGCCACTCAACTTGCACATCTTCTGAGACTTAGCGATTCGCGGTCGCCTCGTCTCTAGAATGTCTCCATTCGTCTCGAACGTGGGGTCCGCCTTTAGGCGGACCCCCTTGCTCCAATAGCCGAATCGCACCCTCGAGCGCGGCGGGACTCAGGTGCATGTATCGCTGCGTCGTCGTTAGGTCTTGATATCCCGCCAGCTCCTGAATCGCTCGTGCTGGTGCACCGCGCATCGCCAGGTGTGAGCAGAACGTGTGGCGTAGTCCATGCGCGCCACTTGCCGGTACGCCAGCCTTCCGACCTGCCTTCCGCACGTACTCGCCGACGACGTCCTGCGTGAGCGGGGAGCCATCATCCAGACAGAGCACTCGCTTGCTCTTGAGATGACGATGGCCCTGTAGCGCCGAGGCGAGCCGTGCGGTCAACGGCACGTATCGCAGCCGGCCCCCCTTCGGCACCGTGACATGTCCGCGCCATTCCGATCGACTGGACGCACATCTGGCGCTTCACCAGATCCACATCGTCCCACTCCAAGCCGATCATCTCGCCGCAGCGAAGGCCCGCCTCGCTACCGAGCAGCACGACCAGACGTGCTGTCGGGCCGAGTTCCTTCGCCACCTCGAGCAGCCGCTCGTACTCGTCGAAGTCGTAGAACCCTATTGAGGGTTTCGGCGCACGAACGAGTCGGATCGTGCACCGCACTTGCTCGATCACGTCCCATTCCACAGCCTTCTTCAAGAGCACGCTCAAGACCGTCAACACGTTGTTCACCGTCTTGGGCGCGTGCTCGCGAAGCCGGTGCTTCAACTTCTGCACGTCGTCGGTCGTGATGGCGTCCAGCCGCTTGGCGCCCATCGAGCCGACCAGGTGCAGATTCAAGATCGTTCGCTTAGCCGCGATGCCGCTCGGCTTCTGGCGGTTGGCGATCGCGTAGTCGTCGATGAATCGCGGCGCGAACGCTTCCAGTGTGGGAACCTCCTTTCGTGGCTTGTCTGGACCATGCCGCAGCAGATGCCGCTCCGCGATCCTGCCCCCATCGCAGAGCCCCAGACTTGGAGCTGACTGGAGCCTTGCTGTGTTCCCGGTGCTTCTGTCCGTTGGGCAGAACACGTCGACCAATGCGCGTGACTCCTGGCATCGCGCCGCGCTCGATCATGGCGTAGGCGGCCTCTCGAGTTGTGCGAAGGAGAGCCGCCGCTTCGGCAACGGTCAGCAGTAAGGGCAGTGACGGTTCAATGCTCACGACGTGGTCTCGCACCAGCGCTGGCAGCCGGCGTCTGACGAGATCTATCGTGGCTGCGACTCGCGTTCTGCGCGCTTGAACAGACTTCGTGGTTGAGGCGGACGCGTTGAAGCCGTGCCTCGACTATTCAGACCAGAGGAAAGCGCTCCGCAGAGGCCGAGAAGTCGAAACTCGTGGCGTGACCACAAGTTGGATCCTCTCGGCACGGATTCGCCATCGACGGCCGCTCTGTCACCGTGCTCGGCGGCGTCCAGGATGCCCTCGCCTTCGCTCGGCGGCTGCCCCCGTCCTGGAGACGCCGCCTCGGCGCGGTGCCCGTTGGCAATTGTCGATGGCGGTTCCGGTGGGATCCGCCGCGACTCCTGCGTCCGTGGTGCATAGATGGCGCGCAGTTCTTGCCAGCAAGGTGCGCACGACGACCCCGTCCTGCCGGTGGGTTGGTCGTGGCACTCCGCCCGCAGGGGCCCGTTGGCGTGCCGGCCGCTGCGTACACTCCGCGCGACCCGACCGCCTCGGTGCTCTACGCCGTCGTGCGCGAGCACGTCGAGACCTTTCGCGTCGAGGCGGTGCGCCTGCGCGACGGCCAGGGGCTGCCGCGGTTCGTTGACGCCGAGTTCGACGCGTTCCTGCGCTGCGGCTTCCTCGCCGGCGGCTTCGCCCGCTTCCGGTGCGACGCCTGCCGAACCGAGCGGCTCGTGGCGTTCTCGTGCAAGGGGCGCGGCTTCTGTCCGAGTTGCGGCGGGCGCCGCATGGCCGAACGCGCCGCCCACCTCGTGGACCACGTGCTACCCGATGTCCCGGTGCGGCAGTGGGTGCTGACGCTCCCACACCGGCTGCGGCACCTGCTGGCGTGGCGCCACGACCTCTGCCGGGCGGTGGCGCGTCTCCTCTACCGCGCCATCGAGCGCCACCTGCGCACCTGGGCACGTCGGCACGGCGTGCGCGATGGGCGCGGCGGTGGCGTCGCGGTGCTCCAACGCTTCGGGGGATCCCTCAATCTCAACGTGCACGTACACGCCCTCGTGCTCGACGGGCTGTTCGCGCGCGCGGCCCGCGGGCAGGTGCGGTTCCATCCAGCGCCCGCCCCGTCTGAGATGGACATGGCCGACATCCTGGCGACCCTCGTGCCGGCGGTGCAGCAGCTGCTCCGTCGCCACGGCCTCGAGGACGAGGGCGTAGTCGGTCCGTTCGCGGAGGCCACGCCGCTGCTGGCGGGGTGGGCGGCGGCGTCCGTCCAGGGATTGACGGTGGCAGGAGCCGAGCGGCGGCGCCCGACGCGTTTCGGCGACGGGCGGGCGCCGTCGGCGCCGACACCACCCGTCTGTCACGCGCGCTGGGAGGGATTTGATCTCCATGCCGGCGTCCGGATCCCAGCTGGCCACCGCGACCGTCTCGAACAGGTTTGCCGCTACGCGCTTCGGCCGCCCATGGCCGGTGACCACTTGCACCTGACGGCCGCGGGCGATGTCGCCCTCCAACTCCGGCGTCCGTGGGACGATGGCACGACGCATCTCGTGTTCGCCCCGGTGGCGTTTCTCGAGCGCCTGCCGGTCCTGGTGCCTCGCCCGCGGGTCAATCTCGTGCTCTACCACGGTGTGCTCGCGCCCCGCGCCGCGTGGCGGGCGGTGGTCGTCCCGGGTCCTTCGCCCGCGGTCGTTGCATCATCGGAGACGGGCACCCGCCCTGGCACGGGCCGCGGCTGGCGCTGGGCCGACCTGATGCGCCGTGTCTTCGAAATCGACGTGCTCGCGTGCCCCGGGTGCGGCGGGCGGCTCCGGCTCGTGGCCGTGCTCGACGCGTCGGCGGCCACGGTGCGGATTCTCGAGCACCTTCACCTCCCGGCCGAAGTGCCGGCGCCCGCCCCGGCGCGCGCGTCTCCCCCGGCAGACGACTGGGCCGACTGAACGTCCCGACGTCAAGACCGATCATGGCTCACCGTCGCGAGCGGATCCGTGTGTACGACATCAGGCACGCAGCTCGAGCGGCTGCGTCGACGCTCCTGGCCAGTGTGCGAGCGCGCGCTAATCCGCCCTGTCCGAAGGGGAGGAGGAAAGCTGGGCGGCGCCAGGTCAGAGTCGCATAACGGCCATTCGGTCAACCGTCGCCCGCGCTAATGTTTCCTATCCGCCCGGTCGTCAGGAGATCGGTGTTCCGCGCGTCGAGGAGGCGGTGGGCGGCAAGCGCATTGGCGAATCGCAGCAGATCGCCCACGGTCGTGTAGCCACCACCGGCCGCCGTGCCACGGTAGGGCAGCGTCCCGGTGTTGGGCAGCAACGCGGTCGTTCCCGGCGATCGGGCATAGCCCACCGCGCGGCCGGTCACGACCTGGTCTTCCGGCTCAGACCCGGTCCCCGTCATGCCGGCGGGCCGGTAGACGCGCTCGTGGACGTAGTCGTAGTAGCTCCGTCCGCTCACCTTTTCGATGACAGCGCCCGGCAAAATGAAGCCGTAGTTGCTGTACATCCACCGCTGTCCCGGTTCGAACAGCAACGGACGCTTTCCGAACCGGTCGATGTAGTCCTGATGACGGCGCAGCTCGCGCTGCTGGGCGTTGAAATCCGGACCGATTACATCTCCGGTCCCGGCGGTGTGGGTGAGGAGTTGATGGACGGTCACCCGCTGCGCGATCCCGGGGTCGGGATAGTCCGGCAAATGCTTGCCGATGGGATCCTGCAGCCCGAGCTTGCCCGCCTGAACCAGCGTCAACACCGCCACGGCGGTGAACATCTTGTTCATCGAGCCGTTGCGAAATCGCGTCTCGAGCGCGTTGGCGGTGCCCAGCTCCCGGTTGGCCGGACCTAATGTTTCCTAACCGCAAGCAGCCGACGTAAGACGCTTGGCTCGTCGCGCCAGCTCGGTCTGGATTGACGTCGACCAGCGACCCTGCTAGTGCGGCCAGTCGCCGCTGCAATAAACCAGCGCAGACCCAGAAGCGGGAATACGTTACCCAAGGCCGTGCTGCGACGACGTGCGTTTCCACGTCTCGCCGGCGTACGGTGGCCGCCATACCGGCTGCCGCTCCCGCCGATCAGGCCTTCGTTGAAGTGGTTTGGATGAACGCTGGTGTGGGTGAAGCGCTCGATCGATCCGCTTGGATCGAGAGATGACATTCACGCTGAGGTGATCTCGAGCGCCGCCGGCGTGCGGCTGATCGACGGAAGGCTGACCAGGCGAATCGCATTGTGACGTCTGACCGCGACGATGGGGATGATGCCGGACGCGATCAGGCGATCCATCGCGCGATCCGTGAGCCACGCTTCCGCACAGGACGTCGCGACAACCTCGCCGTTCTCGGTGAACGTGTGCACGGGCATGTCCCCGATCTCGCCGTTTGTGAGGTTCGACAAATCCGTGTCTCCGGCCTGCAGGGCGTCAATCACCGCGCACGCGCACAGCACGCCTGGGTGTCCCCACGGAAACGACTCATGGCCGTGGTCGGCCGGCGATTCCTCGAACGGAAACGTCTCGATGGCGTCGCCGCCCTTGCCGTACGGCTGCCGCACCATGAAGCGTGGCGCGGCCAGTCCGGCGTAACGGGCGTGACCGGATTGACGAAGCGCGGCCCACGCCTTCGCCACTTCCCCCGGCAGCGTCGCGGTCCAGTCAACGGGGTCGGGGTGCACCGCAAACGCATCGACGCCTGCGAGGATCGGCGCCGCGCTAGCCACGAACGGCGCGGAGAGCGTGGCGGCGATCTCCGCGAGCCGGCCGAGCGTGCCGAGATCGTCCGCGGTTCGGCCGAACGTGTAGTTGCCAACGAGCAGTCCGGGGTTGCGGTCGCGCAGGAGACGGCACAGCGTGGACGATCCGACCTCCTCATGCGCCGCCAGCTCCGCCTGCACTTCCTCGAACGACGCGTCGAGCACGTACAACCCGATCTCCTCCGATGACTCGATCCGGCGCACGAGCATGTCCACGCCGCGCCACGCGGCTTCGAGCGCCAGCACATCCGGATGATGCAGCATGGCCCTGAGCCGTCCCGTCAGTTCCATCTCCGCCGCAATCACGCCGGATCGCCACGGGCTGTGCGCCGACGGCACATGCTGCGCGACGACCTGCCGGATGAACTGATCAACCTGCGACGACGAGGCCGGCGAGGTGCTGGCAGGTGGCGGCCCGCCTCCCATCAATCGAGCTATCGTCTCATCGTCCGACTCCCGCACCGGCAATGGAGTGTCACCGGCCGATGGTGCCGGCGCGGCGAGCGCGGCGCCGAGATAGGCCTGCAACGCCGCCTTGCCCTCGTCCACGGTTGCGGGATTCAGGGCGAGCCGGCGCGCCTCCGTCAGCTTCGCGAGCCACGGCGCTTTGGCGAGCAGCTTGTCCGGATGAAAGTCGTCGAGTGAGGCGAACGTGAGGTTCACGTCCTGGCCGGGCACAGCCGCACCAGTGAGGCGCAGTGTCGCGCCGAGTTGCGTGAACACCCCGCCGCGGCTGTCCACGTCGACGTGCAGCAACCGGCGCGTGTGCAGCGGCTCCACGACACCACGATTGGCACGACCGATGAAGTCGCCGAGCATGACGATGGTGAAGCGCCCTGGCGGATCGCGATCGACAGCGTGCGGTTGCCGGCCTGGCCGGACGCCTAGCTCGACACGATCGGAGGAGGGTTTGACGGGCATGGGACTCAGGTCCACTTCCACTCGCGATACTTCTGCGCGGTCTCCGCGGCGTTCCACGTCTGAGTCTCGCCGTTCGGCCCGAACGCTTCGACGGCTTCGAACGTGTCCTTCTTCCAGTCACACTGGCTTCCGTGCTGAATCAGGGTGAACCCGAGCTGATTGTTCAGGAACGTACTGATCTCGTCCCATCTCGCGCCCCGATAGTCGACGGCTTGGAACTTCGGCGCGTTCTTCGGGCCGACCGGCACTTGAGACACCGGCTCCGGCTTCGCGGTGTGCGGAAAGACGATGTCGAAGAGGTCGTAGTCACCGTAGATGTACTTGCCTTCATACGTGAGACAGCCTTCGTGCCTGGAGCCCGGCTCCACGTCGATGCCGTATCCCGCGCCGGAACTCCTCGCGCCTTCGAAGACAAAGCCGCCGCCCTCCTGGCGGCGAAACTCCCCAAGATTGTGCAGACTCCGAAACTTCATCCACAACTCGAGGGCTTCAACCAGCCGGTCGGCGAATGCGTCGGACCATCGGACAGGATCGGCGACGAGCCCTCTGATCTTCTTGCCTGGCTCGCTGACTAAATTGCTGGCGGTCTTTGGCTTGCAACCGATCGGCTTGGGCTGGTAGATCCTCTGCCCGACGTACTCGAGAGACCACTTGTTCGACACGCGTACGAGGATCCACGCATGGAACTTTGCCGCGGCCTTCAAGAAGACGTCCCGATCCCGCGTTCTCATACGCCGACGATAGTCCCTTTTGAGGGCCTTGAGGTCAACCGGTAAGGTCGATCCCGATCACCGGATCGGCGGCGTCTTGCGGGGGAGCTTCTCGTCGCGCATGGCGAGCGAGTACACGACGGACGCGGCCACGGCCACGAGCCGCACGGGACGAAGAACTCGCGAGGCGGCCTGGACCGCTGTCCGAAGGGGAGGAGGGAAGCTGCGCGGCGCCAGGTCAGGGTCGCATAACGGCCTTGCCGATCGGCGATACCAATCAGGGGCGGGAGGCGGTCGCGTCAGCGGTGAGCACGAGACGGTAGCGTACGGGTGCTCCGTCCTTCAGCGCCGGGTCGAACTTCCACATCTTGGCCGCGCTCAGGCTCATCACGTCGACCATCCGTCTGGGCGCCGAGAGGAACCGGATCCGTTCGACATCGCCTTGCTGCGAGATCAGAATCTCCAGGGTGTCGGTTCGAGACACATCGCGAGGCCACTGCCACGGAACCTGAGACTCACGCAGGTTGGGACGATTCACGCCGAGGTCGGCGACGGTGAAGATCGAATCATCGACGAGAGCCACCGGTTCGTGGATGGCCGGTGCCGCAGCCGCTTCCGTGATCTCGATCGGGGGAACCGCGGGGATCGGCGCAGGCGGCGGCACGATGTCCATCGCGGTAGCCGCTGGTGGCTCCAACCGAGTCGCACGTCGGGCTCGCCGCCTGGTGGCGTGCGGGGTTGCCGGCGCAGCTGCGTTGGTCGTGGCCTCTTCGGTCTTCGCCGCACCGGCGCCGGAGTCGAAGCCGAGTTTGGCCATGACGGCGTCGGAGGCCGCTGCGACGTCGCGCCCGACCGACGTCGCGAAGGCAGACAGCCTTCCACCCGTGGGATCCGCGTCCGGCGCCGGCGGCGGCGAGGATGTCCCGCAGGCCGTTGCTGTCACGGCGAGCGCCAGAATGGCGATCAGGCAGGCGCGGTGCGCGTTCCTCTCCTCGGGCTGCATCCTCCCTTTGAGAGCAAGGGTCGTACCCCTCGAGGAGAGCGCGATCGCACGTCTAAAGGTCGGCGCTGTGAAGCCTTCGGTCAGACGGCGGAGGGGTTATTCGTTGATGACCTTCACGTCTTGGCCTATCGCTGCAGCGTGGTGAGGCGCTCGTGCGGCCGTTCGCGCGCGCGAGCCGTCTTCGACTTGTCGTCGAGCGGGGGCTCTTTTGTCGGCGAGCGACGCACTTACTCGCATGGGCTCCCCTAGAGGCGCGAAACGCCCTGTTCTCGGCCTTAAAACTGACGACCATGCGAAGGTTGCCCACGCCGTTTTGACGAACCGGACGACGGTATTCTTCGACATGGCTCCTGCTACTGAATGGGCTGACCCGTGACGGTCAATTCGCCCTGGACGGGACGCCGCGGGCGTATGATTCCACGTTTGGCGTCTTCTGCCAGCGCTCGGTCCTCGGCTCGCTCTGCGCCCAAAGCCTGGCGGACCGCCATGTTCCCCTCGTGGCATTCGTAGGGAAACATCCGGTAGCCGGGCGGCGACGTGAGCGGGATCACCATCGTATAGGGGCGCGTGAACGTTCCGGGATCGGTGATGGTGGCCTCGTAGCGCAAAAGATCGCGTTCCACCCGAGTGATCCTCTCGACGATTCTCAGCGCGCTGGTCGGCAGCACCCAGCTCGCATCGGCGGCCTGCCTGCCGTTGAAGTTGGCCGGGATGAGGCCGTTCAGATTCGTCGTCTCGATGACCAGCGTGTCGCCTTCCCAGCGCCCGCGCGAGTCGCCCAGGTATGTGCGCACGCCGGCGCCGACGTGCGGACGACCGTCCAGCGGAATCACGCGAGCCTCGTGGATCATCTCGGCCATGATCGCGACTACACCGGGCGCCTGGACGATGCGGAAACCATTTCCATAGACGCGCGGCACCATCGTGCCCACGACGCCCAGCGTGACGCACCGGTCGTACAGCGTCAGGTCCGCCGGCGAATCGAAGGGGCCGTTTCCGTACGTGCCGCCCGGTGTGCGTCGCGCCTCGGCACTCGGCACGAGCGGCGGAATGCGGCCATCGGGCGGGTCGACAACGAGCGACGTCTGGCGGAACGTCCGATCCAGCCAGGCGCTGTCGATGCGCATCGAGCCCACCGCATCTTCGCCTTGCTTCCGCGCGCGGGCGTCCCGCTGCTGCTTTTCGGCGAACTCCTGGTCGGTCAGTTCGGCTTTCGTGCCCAGCTGCACGGGACGTTGAATTGGGATACCGCCCGCGGCATCTCCCGACCAGACGGCCTGCAGATCGGGATCGCCCCAGGGAGTGCGCTCGACCGTCCAGTTCCTTTGCGCCGCCAGCGGCACCCCTGCGAGCAGCAGGGCAAGCAGACCGTGGGCGACTGTGACCACATCGACGCGCATGCCGATTCCCCTTTCGTGTCACACCCTCACAGGACGGGGCGCCAGTGCACGACGGCCAACGGTGACGAACGCCATTCGCCAAGCCAACGCCTCGCTCGTGAGACGCATTGTCGGCAGCACCGTGGCCACCCAGTCAGGCCGTAGAAGACCGTGAACCAGCCAGAACTGTCGCGATGCATCAGCGACGCCTTGAGAAGAGTAGCGAGAGGCCGCGCAAGACGTAATACGCGCATTCGAGGTAGCGGCTCGAGAAACGGTCGGCGAGCCAGCTGGACGGCGTGGTACCGACGATGTCGAAGGTCGCCATCATGGCGAGGAGGACGCCCCGTCACTCCATTTCGGATAGCTTTTGTGTGCGATTCTTCATTTCGGGGTTCTCCACGGAGGAGTTCCGGGGCTGCGTAACGCGGATCCATCGCGGGCAGCGATCGCACGAGGTCAACGCAGTACGACCGTGAATCAAGCATGGCGCGACTGACACGACGGCGATTTGTGGCAACCTCCGGGGCGCTCGTGGCCCTGCCGGCACCGCGGCCACTCAATGCGCGGGGGCAGGCGCCCGATGTGGGCGAGCTGCGCGTCGACAAGGACATCGTCTTCGGCATGGGCGGCAGCAAGACGCTCACGCTGGATGTCTACCGCCCTGTGGCGGGCACGATTGCGAAGCGCACTGCCATCGTGCACCTCTTCGCGGGCGGCTTCGCCGCCGGCAGCAAGGACGCGAACTACATCGTCAACGACGTGAAAGCGCTGGGCGCCCGCGGCTACACCAGCGTCGCCGCCAACTATCGCCTCGCTCGCGAGGGTCCGTGGCCGGCCCAGATACACGACGCGAAGGCCGCTGTCCGCTGGACCCGCGCCAACGCCACGCGACTCGGCGTCGAACCGAACCGCATCGTCGTGGCCGGTTACGGGGCCGGCGGCCTGCTCGCGCTCCTCGCGGCGGGCACCGCCGGACGCGCGGAGTTTGAGGGTGAGAGCGGCACCCCGGGCGTCGGCTCACAGGTCAACGCCTGCATCGGCGTCTATCCTCTGGCCACCCCGGAGAACGCGGCGGCGCTCTTCCCGCCGGGACAAGCGACCCGCGAGAACCTGTCGGCCGCATCGCCGGCGACGTACATCTCGAAGGACTTCGCGCCGACGATCCTCATTCACGGCACCGACGACGCCACCGTGCCGGTGCAATCGAGCGTCGACTTCTGGTCGAAGCTGCACGCGCTCGGGGTTCCAGCCGCGCTTAATCTCGTCCAGGGCGCGGATGGCGCCTTCGACACGGCGGCGCTCGACGCGGTGGAGATGATGGTTCACGCGATCGATCTGTTCCTCGACCGATTGCTCGTGAGCCGGGCGCCCTATCCGAAGTTCGGCGGCCGCGGCCGCGGACAGGGAGGGCGCGGAGCCGCGCCACCGGCGGGGCGAGGGGCGAACTAAACCTCGCAATCCTCAGAGCGCGGGAACCGCCAACCCGAATCGCTCGATCAGGCCAGTCGTAAAGATCTGGACGCCGACCGACAGGAGAAGGAACGCCGAGAGACGAAGCAGAACGATGGTCCCTGTGCTCCCGAGCGCGCCGAGCAGGCGCGCGGCGTATCGGTAGCAGAGATAGATGATCACCGACACGAGAAGAATTCCCACGACAGAACCCAGGGCCGGCGTCAGATCCGCGACGCTCCGGATACTGGCCCCGGCGCCGACCGTGACGGCGACGGAGATCGACCCCGGGCCAACCGTCAGCGGGAATGTCAGCGGATAGAAGCTGACGCTCTCGATCCGATGGGGCGGCGGCGTGGACGGGCTGACGAGGGCCGGGCCCTCGCTCTGCTCCGCGCGGAACAGGTGCCAGGCCGTGGACGTGACGAGCAGCCCACCGGCGATCTTCACGACGGCCAGCGACAGGCCGAAGAAGATCAGCACGTACGAGCCGACCAGCATCGCCCCGATGAGCAGCATGAACGAGTTGCGCGCAATCCGGCCCGCGAGCGCGGCGCGGGCGGCGTCGGTGGCGCCCGGCGTCATCGACAAGAAGATCGGCGCGAGACCGGGGGAGTTGATGATCGGCAGCAGGGCCGCCATCGTGAGCAGAACGGCGCTGACGAATCTGGCAATCGTGTCGGCCATATACAGTCCACCGTTCGAAGTACTCTGGCCGCGCAAGTGCGGCCCCCAGCGTTAGCGTGCGACGCGCCTCAGCAAGTCGATCGTGCGCCGCAGCCGGTCGGGGTCATGGACGAGGCCGCGGAAGCTCGCCGAGACGGAGTCGGGACCGACGACGACCTGCGTGATCTTCGCCGCCGTCAGCAGTTCCCCACGCAGCCGCTGGTGAGGCGCCCCTCGCTCCAGCCATCGGGCGAGCGCGGCGCGCTCCTCCCCGTTCGGGGGACCACAGCCGGGAAACGACACCTGGACGACGAACGCCCGCTGCGTTTCGATCTGCGGCACCCGCTCGCACGACCAGTCGGGCGACGGCGCGAAGAAGCCGGTCGCCGACGATCGAGCCGGGGCGGAAGAAACCGGTGTCCTCGTACTCTGTGTGGAGCGCCTCGGCCGCCGCACGCAGCCGTGCCCGGCGGGCCGCCACGACCAGGCCATAGAGGGCCACGACCAGCGCCAGCACGCCGCTGGTGATGAGCAGGGGAGCCACGGCGCCGCGATTCTATGCCGGACGAGGTATTCTTTTCGCTCCTCGAACAGGACCCATGATGGCCGCTAGTCGCGCTCAGTTCCTTGCGCTCGCGATCGGAACCCTCCTTTTCGTGACCGTCGCCGCTCTGCACGGCCAGGCGCCGCCCGCGCAGCCCCCCGGCCCGGCGCCGACGGCCCGCGACCTCGCTCCCATCGATCTCACCGGCTACTGGGTGTCGGTGGTGACCGAGGACTGGCGCTATCGGATGGTGATGCCGCTCAAGGGCGACTTCGGCAGCGTGCCGCTCAACTCGGTTGGCCGCAAGGTGGCAGAGACGTGGAAGCCGGAACAGGCCGGCGGATGCGAGGCGTTCGGCGTGGGCAGCGGCATGCGCGCGCCCGGCCGGCTGCACATCACGTGGGAGAACGACAGCACGCTGCGCGTCGACACCGAGGCGGGCGCGCAGACTCGGCGCCTGTATCTGGGCGCGCCGCCGGCGGCCGGCGTGGCGTCGTGGCAGGGGACGTCGGTGGCCACGTGGGACGGCCCGCCCGACGTCATCGACGTGCTGCGCACGGGCGGTTTCGACCAGCTCAATCGCGGCACTGGCCAGGCGGCACGGCGTCTGGCATGGACCCCGCTCAAGGTCGTGACCACCAGTTTCCGGGCCGGCTGGCTGCGGGCCAACGGCGTGCCCTACAGCGCCGAGGCCGTCATCACCGAGCACTTCATGCGCTACGCGGTGCCCGACGGTGGCGAGTGGCTCACCGTGCGGACCGTCGTGGACGATCCCCTGTATCTCGTGCAGCCCTTCATGACCAGCACCAACTTCAAGAAGGTTGGGCCGCCTGAAGGCGGCCCCTACACCCAGTGGTCGCCGAAGGCGTGCCGTGAGTAGCGTGATGCGCTCGCTCGTGCGCGCCGCCGCCGTCACGCTCCTCGTGGTCTGGGCCCGCCCAGCGGCTGCCCAGGTGGATCTCACCGGCACGTGGTCGCCGCGCTACCAGGAGGACTTCAGCGAGCGGGTGCCGGGGCCCGAGCTCGGCGACTACACCGGCCTGCCGCTCACCGACGGCGCCCGCCGCTACGCCGAGAGCTGGGACCCGGCACGCATCACGATGCCGGAAGAGCAGTGCCGCGTGCACATCTCGCCGTACATCTATCGCGGCCCCACGAACATCGCCATCTGGGACGAGCGCGACCCTGGCACCCGCGAGCTCATCGCGATCAAGCATCGGATCAGCACCTTCGACCAGGAGCGGACGATCTATATGGACGGCCGGCCGCACCCGCCGGCCTACGCCGCGCACACCTGGATGGGGTTCTCTACCGGCGTGTGGCAGGGCAACATGCTGGTCGTCACCACGACGCACATCAAGAAAGGCTGGCTGCGCCGCAACGGCGTGCCCGAGAGCGACCTCGCCACCCTCACCGAGTACTTCGTCCGCACCGGCGACGTGCTCACCCGTATCAGCGCCATCTCGGATCCGGTGTACCTGACCGAGCCGCTGGTGAAGAGCGAGGAGTTCGTGCTCAACACCCAGGGCGTGCCGCACCGCGCGTGGCTGTACAAGTGCAAGCCGGTCGTGGAAGTGGTGCGGCCCGAGGGCGCAGTGCCGCACTATCTGCCAGGCAAGAACCCCTACCTGCAGGAGTACCGCGACCGCTACAAGCTGACCGAGTCGGTGACGCGCGGCGGCGCCGCGCAAACCTACCCGGCTGGCTCACAGCCGTCCGGCACGGCGCCGATGAAGCCGAGCGGCCCGGCGCTGGCCATGCCCAAGGCGGGCGAGGTGAAGGTGCTGCACGTGCAGGGTCAGGTGTACATGCTCGCGTCGGCGGAGGGCAACATGGTGGTGCACGCGGGCGACGAGGGCGTGCTGCTCGTGGACACGCTGCCCGCGGCGCTGTCGGGGGCCGTGCTCGCGGCCATCCGCACCATCTCGGACAAGCCGATCCACTTCATCGTCAATACAGAGGCGGGCGAGGAGCACACCGGCGGCAACGAGGCGCTGGCGAAGGCCGGTCCGACGCGTCCCGATCGGGTGCCGCTGGGGAGCGGCCTCGGCGGCAACACCGGCGGCACCACCAGCATCGTGGCGCACGAGAACGTGCTCAACCGGATGAGCGCCACGGTAGGAAACGGTACGGCGCGCCCGCGGCCGACCTGGCCGAGCGACACGTTCTTCGAAGAGGAGGACGACTTCTTCTTCAACGACGAGGCCGTGCAGGTGCTGCACCAGCCCAACGCGACGGCCGACGGCGACAGCATCGTCTTCTTCCGCAAGTCCGACGTCATCGTGGCCGGCGACGTGTTCTCCACCGCCACCTACCCCGTGTTCGACCGCGCGAAAGGCGGCAGCGTCAACGGTGTGATTGCCGCGCTCAACCGCATCATCCGGCTCACGGTGCCGACGCACAACCAGGAGGGCGGCACGATGGTGGTGCCGGCGCATGGCCGCCTGAGTGACGAGATGGACGTCGTCGAGTACCGCAACATGCTGACGATCGTGCGCGATCGGATTCAGGCGCTCGTCACCGAAGGCAAGGCACTCGATCAGGTGCGCGCGTCGCAGCCGACGCTCGACTACGACGCCCGCTACGGCGCGGCCACCGGCCCGGCGTCGCCCGATGCCTTCGTGGCGGCGGTCTACGACAGCCTGCGCGCCGCGAGCGGCAAGCCGTCGAAGTAGCGCGGCTACCCGCGCGCCCGGTGGCTGTAGGTCTTCGCCATCGGTTTGGCCGCGCGCATCTTGGCCGCCTGAGTGCGCGCAACCGTGGCGGCCGGTCCAGCCGGCGCCGGCTTGCGATGCTTCTTGCCGGGTGCATCCACGGCGCCGCCGCTGCGCGCCGGCCGCGCCCGTCGTGGCGGCGGCGACCGCCGCACGCGCTTCTTCACCTCGCTGGCGAGCTGGTCGAGCAGATGCTTGGCCCGGTCGCGCACGCCCGAGACCTGGCGGCTCAGCATCTTGCGGTCCACTAGGCCTCCGGCTTTCGACTGGATCGATCCAGCCACGTAGCCCAGCTGCTCGGCAAAGGCGAGCACCTGCCGCTCCATCGCGCTCGTGGCGTCGGATGCCGCGCGCCGCGCGCCCGATGGTGTCCCGCCCCGCTTCGTTCCTGTCGTCGTCTTGCTTCGCTTAGCCATGTAGAATCTCCGCTCTGTGAAATGCATCTTCTGTGCCCGCGTTGTGGCAGGAGTCGTGCCGGATGAGCGAGATTCAGATCAGGCGGCTGGTGCCCGGTGACACCGGGCTCGCGATTGACGTGTTTGCCATGATGGCTGCCGTGTTCGAAGAGGACACGGTGCCGTTGTCGCGCGGTTACGTCGATCGGCTGCTGGCCCGCGACGACTTCTGGGCGTTCATCGCGCTGGCCGGTGGGGACGTGGTCGGCGGACTCACAGCGCACACGCTGCCCATGACCCGAGCCGAGCGCTCGGAGATGTTCATCTACGACGTCGCGGTGCGGCCGGACTATCAGCGCCAGGGCGTTGGCCGGCAACTCATGGCGTTGGTGCGCGGCGCGGCCGGGGCTCACGGCATCGACGACGTCTTCGTCGCCGCCGACGAGGACGACGCCCACGCGCTCGACTTCTACCGCTCCCTGGGCGGATCGCCGGCGATGTCCGCGATCTTCACGTTTCCCGCGGAACGGCGCTCGGCAGACGCCGTCAGCTGATCCCGTGCGCCCGGGCGCGGGCTCGAGCCGTGGTGGCGATCAGTTGCCGACGATCGACTGATAGAGCAGGGTCGCGAACTCGGCGCGAACCGCGAAGTCGCCGCCCATCAGCTGCGTGCAGTAGACCGCCACCAGGTCTTCCTTGGGATCGATGAGCACGTGCGTCGAGGCCGCGCCCGACCAGCCGAACTCGCCCACCGAGCCCACGTTGCCTTTCTGGGCCGGGTTCATGAGCACGGAGACGCCGAGCCCATAGCCGGTGCCCGGGCCGAGGGTCGCCGCGCCCGACGCCAGCGCTGCCGGCGGCAGGTGGTTGGTGGTCATCAGCTCGACGGTCTTCGGGCTGAGCAGGCGCACGCCGTTCAACTGGCCCTTGTTGAGGAGCATCTGCGCGAACAGCGCGTAATCGGCCGCGGTCGTGGAGATGCTGTAGCCGCCGAACACCGCATCGCCGTAATTGGCGCCGCCGAGCGGGTTGTTGTCCACCGCGAGCTTGCCGTCCTTTCCGACGCTGTAGAGGCTGGGCACGCGAGCCTTCTTGTCGGCGGAAATCTTGAACATCGAATCGGCCATGCCCAGCGGCGTGAAGATCCGCTGGCGGACGTAGTCGTCGAACTTCTGCCCCGACAGCTTCTCGACGAGCGCCGCCTGCACGTCGTGCGCAACGCTGTACACCCACTGCTCGCCGGGCTGGTAGAGCAGGGGCAGCTTCGGCAGCTTCGTCATCAGCCCGTTGAGGTCGGTGCCGAATACGTCGGCTTCCTGGTACATCTTGTCGACCGGCGAGCCGCCGAAGAACCCGTAAGTGAAGCCGGCAGTGTGGCGGAAGACGTCCTGGATCGTGATCGGGCGCCGCGGCGAGTCGAGCATCATGCCGCCCGTCGGCGTCATCCCGTTCAGCACCTTGACGTCCGCGAAGGCGGGAAAGAACTTGGACAGCGGGTCGGTGAGCTGGAACTTGCCTTCCTCGTACTGCATGAGCAGCGCGACCGAGGTGATCGGCTTGGTCATCGAGTACATGCGGAAGACGTCGTCGGCGCGCGTCGCCCGCCCCGACGCCAGATCGGCCTTGCCGTACGCGTCCACGTGCACCACCTTGCCGTGGCGCGCGATGAGCGTGACGACACCCGGCGTGCGGCCGGCGTCCACGTAGGCGTGAATCAGCTTGTCCATGCGGGCGAGCCGCTCGCTCGACATGCCGACGTCTTCGGGCTTCGATCCCGGCAGGTCTTTCGAGAGCAGCCCCGCCGAGGCGACGGTGGCCAGGGCGGCGGCAAGCAGAATCAGGCGGGTTCGAGTGAGCAATCGCATGACGGACTCCTGGCTGTGTGGGCGTGCTCGGCCTACCGTGCCGCGGGCAGCGGGTGCGGCAGGTGCAGCGACATCAGCACCACCGTGCCGTCGATGGCGCTGAACCAGTGCGGCGTGTTCTCGGGCACCATGACGAAGTCGCCCTTCGCCACGCGGCGCGTGACACCGCCCTCGATGCCGCTCCCCGTGAGGTTCTGAGCGTTGGTGCGGGTCTCGTTCGTGAGCTTGCCGCCGGTGACGAGCGTCGCCGCGCCGTCGACCACGTAGAAGAGTTCGGCTTCGGTCTCGTGCACCGCGGCGTTGGCGACGGCCGCGCGGTATTCGAGGCTCACGTTGTAGGGCGCGAGCTGGATCATCGACTGCGCGAGCAGCGCCTGGCCCTCCTTGCGTTCGGCCTTGGCCTTGGCCATCAGCGCCGCGACGTCAGACGCCGACACCATGGTGCGTGAGGCGGCCGGGTTCTGTGGTGCCGGCTGCTGGGCGGACGTGAGCGACGAGGCGAGAATCACGATCAGACCGGCGATGGCAGCGCGCATGTGTCCCTCCAACGCGCCCATTGTAGTACGTAGGGGCCGCCTTCAGGCGGCCCAGGGCCGGCTAAAGCACGGCCCCTACTTCTTTCCTGTGTATTCGAAGACGAACAGGCCTGACCCGACGCGGTCCGACGCGTAGGCCAGCCCGCGATGGTCGATGTCCACGTCGTTGATCTGGATCGCCGTGGGCTGCCCCTTGGTAATGGGGTGTGACAGCGCGTTCGTCTTGGGCACGTAATACCCGACTTCCTTCATGTTGTACGGATCCGAGAGGTCGAGCACGCGCACGCCGGCGTTGAAGTACGCCACCCACGCCAGCTTGTCCTCGAAGCGGTTGATCTCGCCGTTGACCGTCTCGGCATGCTGATGCGGGCCGAAGCGCCCGCCCTTCTCGCAAAAGTCGCCGACCGGCACCTGCCACGTGGACACTGGAAACGGGTGCGACTCGTCGGTGATGTCCACCATGTAGGCCTTGGTGCGGATGCCGCTCGCGCACGGCTTCATGTCGGCGGCGCCGGCCGCCTCGTCGGTGATGAACGCGTAGGTGCGGGGCAGGCCGTCGGGGCCCTTGAAGTTGGGCACCTGGTCGTACGTGATCGGCGACACCGTGTGCGGGCCGCGGCCCGGCGGGCTGGTGTCGATCATCCACACCAGCTTCGGCGACGCGGGGTTCGAGATGTCCCAGCCGCCAGCCAGCCCGGAGCCGCGGAATCCGATGTAGAGGCGGTTGTTGGGCTCGTCCACGATCGGATGGTGCGCGTACTCGCCTTGATAGCCGGGCTGCCCTTCGCGCTGGCTCGGCGACGCCGCGCGGCCGACGAACTTCGGGTGCTTCGGATCCTTCAAGTCCCAGATGTGAATCACGGTGAGACCACGGAACCCAGGCTCGCCCGAGCTCGAATAGAACAGCCCCGAGCGCTGCGACCACCAACCCTTGTGCGCGCGCCCGATGAAGGGGCCACCGCATCCGGCGCCGCAGTTGCCCGGGGGCGTGCCCGTGATCTCCGACACCAACGCGATCTTCGACGGGGCGCTGTCGCGCGTCGTGATGTCGAAGATCTGGAACTTGAAGACCGTGCCGGTGTCGTAGCTGCGAATCAGGTAGTCATGCCCGGCCGGCTCGGACGCGAAGCCGTAGTCGTAGACCACCGACACCGAGCGTGAGTTCACGTGTGCCTGGTCGTTGGGGATGTGCCAGACCAGCCGCGGGCGTGCCGGATCCGAGATCTCGACGATCGACGTGCCGTTCCACTCCATCTTGCCGGTGAGGGGATTGAGGATCGGCTGATCGTTGCCCTGGCCGTCGTCGGACGCCTGCGGATCGCTGCGATCGTTCGGCGTGTGACCGATGTAGACCCAGTTGCCGTTGGCGGCATCGGACTTGGTCGTCACGACCAATGACTGCCGGCCCTGCAGATCGTGGTAGCCCACGAGGCGGACGTTGTGGTCGCCGTCCGATCGCGCATCGCTCGCGCCGGGGGTCGACGCCGGCGGAGCCTGACTCGGCGCCGAGCACGCCGCGACTCCCAACACCGTCCCGAGCACCAGGGCCATCCGTTGCCGTGCGGTCATCGCGTGCCTCCTCGTCGTGGAGCGGCCGGTCTGCCGCGCGATGATACGTGGCTGCACGATAAGATGCACCTCCGGCTGCGCGATCTCGACGGCGTCTCGATCGAGGCGATGGAGTTCAGCCCCGAATCGCAGCAGCGCAAGGCGATGAACGCCTGGACGCCGTAGAGAGCCGGGCGATCTAAAGACCGTCCGCTACATCGGCTTCAGACGGCGTCGGAGAGCGAGCTGAAGTCGAAACGGCTGATGCGGAGCGCGGGCATCAGCCGCCCGGCGTCGACGGGCTCCGGACGTCCGAGGTCTTCGAGGCGGTTCAGCATCAGCAGCGGGCTCTCGTTCCAGCGGAAGTTCTTCAGCGATCGCGTGATCTTGCCGTTCTCGATCAGGAAGGTGCCGTCGCGCGTGAGGCCCGTCTGCAGCACGGTCCGTGGCTCGAGCGACCGGATGTAGAAGAAGTGCGTCACCAGGATGCCGCGCTCGCACCCCGCGATCAGCTCCTCCGTCGTCTTCGTCCCGCCGGTCAGCGCCAGGCCGCCTGCCTGCGGCGGACCGGTCGGCTGGCGTCCCGTCTTCTGCGCCCAGAACCGGCTGTAGGCGAGGTTGCGCAGGATCCCGTTCTCGATCCATACCACCCGGCCGACCGGCAGGCCCTCGCCGTCGAACGGCTGCCCGAGAAGCCGCGGGTCGGTGGGATCCGAGTACAGCGTGACCCGCGGGTCCATCACCCGCTCGCCGAGGCGCGTGCCGCCGCCAGGCTTCGAGAACGGGCTGCGGCCTTCGTCGGCGGTGCGCGCGTTGAGCGCGGGCGTCAGCAGCGGGACCAGATCGTTGACAGCCTGCGGCTCGAGCACCGCCGTGTAGGGCCCCGGCTCGATGGCCTGCGGATTCCGGCTCGCCGCGGCCTTCTGCGCCGCAATGCGGCCGATGGCCGCCGGATCGATCGCGCTCCAGTCCCGTGCGCCGGCGCCGGCCCAACCGCTACCGGTTCCATCCGGGGTACGCGCCGTGACCGAGAAGCTGGCTTCGGTGGACTGGTGATAAGCGAACAGTCCGGCGCTCGTGGCCACCGCGATGGCGCTGCCGCGAGTCTCGAGGAACCCGGCGCTGAACAACGGTGCCGCGTCCTGGCCGGCCGCGTTGGCGGACTCGACCGCGCGACGCACGGCGGTGGCGCGCGCCTCCGGATCGAGGTCCGCGGTGCGGGCGACGAATGCGGCCGGGGCCGAGTAGGTCTGCGTACCGAGCTCGGGCATCATCTCCGGATCCTCGCGTGCGAGCCGCGCCAGCCGCGTGGCGAGGTCCACCGTGCGGCGCAGGGCGGCGTCGTCGAGGGTGTTGGTCGTGGCGGAGGCGCGTCGCCGTCCGAGCGTGACGGTCACCGTGACCGAGGTGTCCTCGGCCTCGCCGGAGGTGCTGATGCTGGCATCGGCAAAACGCGTGTTGCCGTTGTGCGCGCTGACGATCGTCACGCGGGTCTGGTCGGCCGACGCGCTCATCTTCAGGATGCGATCGGCCAGCGCGCCCGCCTCCTGTCGTGACAGCAGCCGTCCGCCGTCGGTGGCCCGCGCCCCGGCCTGCAGGCCGCTCACGCCGTCCTCGCCGTGTTGAGAATCCGGACGTTGCGGAAGCGCGCCGGCACGCAGCCGTGGCTCACCGAATTGATCTGGGACGGCTCGCCCTTGCCGTCGTTGAAGGCGCCGCCCACCCAGTAGGACGACTTGCCGCCAATCATGTCCATGGCGTTCCAGAAGTCGGGCGTCCGGGCCTGATAGGCGACGTCGCGCAGCATGCCGACGATTTTGCCGTTGCGCACTTCGTAGAACGCCTGGCCCGAGAACTGGAAGTTGTAGCGCTGGTGGTCGATCGACCACGACCCGTCGTGCTTGATGACGATGCCGCGGGTCGTGGCGGCGACGATGTCGTCGAGCGCCACGTTCTGCTCGCCGGGCAGCAGCGAGACGTTGGGCATGCGTTGGAACTGCACCGCGTTCCACGACTCGGCATAGGAGCAGCCGTGCGACCGCGACACGCCGGTGAGCGGCTGGATGCGCCTGGCCTGCTCGCGCGTGGTCTGGTAATCCTTCATGACGCCGCGTTCGACGAGCAGCCACTGGTCGGCGGGCACGCCCTCGTCGTCCCACGCCACCCGCGACAGCGAGCCGGGCTGGGTGCGATCAGCCTGGATATTCATCATCGGCGGACCGTAGCGCAGCTGCCCGATCATCTTCTCGGGCGGCGCCACGAAGCTCGTGCCGGCGTAGTTGGCCTCTTCGCCAATCGCGCGATCGAGCTCGGTGGCGTGGCCGATCGACTCGTGGATCGTCAGCCACAGGTTCGACGGCTCGAGGATCAGGTCGTACGTGCCGGCCTCGACGCTGCGGGCCGACAGTTTTTCCACCGCCATCGACGCCCAGCGCTCGGCGTTCTCCGGCATCTTCAGCGACTCGACGTACTCCCACCCTTCGCCGCGCGGCGCCAGCGCTTCGGCAAACGACTGGAAGTCGCCGTTGCCGACGGCCGTGGCCGAGAACGACGGGCCGAGGCGGATGAAGGTCTGCGTGACATGGGTGCCTTCCGAGGTCACGAGCGTCTTCACCTCGCGCAGCGCCTGCAGCCCCGAGTTCACGAACTGCACGCCCTTCACTTTCAGCGCCGCCTCGTTGGCGGCCAGCAGCAGCGCGATCTTGTCCTCGACCGACACCTCGATTGGATCGGTGCGCACGGGCGTGATCCACGTGCCGGTCACCGGCGTGGCGGGCGCAAGCTCGACGCGGTGCCGCCTGACGGCCCGCGCGGCCTTGGAGAGCACCAGGGCCGACAGCGCCGCCTGCTGCGCGCCGCGGCGGTTCATGCGGCTGGTGGCGGCAAAGCCCCAGCTGCCGTCCACGAGCACCCGCACGCCCAGTCCGTACGACTCGTTGTCACCGACGGCGAGAACCTGCTGTTCGCGCGTCGCGACGGTCTGACGGCGATAGCGCCCGACGCGCACGTCGGCGTACGAGGCGCCGCCAGACCGCGCGGCATCGAGCGCGGCGTTGGCCAGTTCGATGGCCATCGGGTCGGCGGCGGGGGCGGGCAGCGTCTGGGCCGCGAGGGTACGGTCCGCGACGACACCGTGAACCGCAAGCGACGCCGCGGTTGCCGCGGAAGTCTTCAGGAAGTCGCGCCGGGTCGGAGACATGGGAACTCCCTCGCGAGAACGGACGCCAGATTCTGGCACGGGCTCCGCTCGAAGTCGCAGCCTTCGATTGGACAATCCTGTCCAGCCGAGAACGCCGCCCCACAGCGTTGTGGCCTGCCCTGCGGAGCGGCCGTTGCGGGAGAGGCTGGCGCTGTATTCAGCGGCGATCGGCGAGGACCCCTGGACGTCAGGACGGGCAAGTGATTTGCTTTGCCCTTGGCCATGATTCGACTCGCAGCCGCGGCGCTCACCCTCGCCGCAACGGTCGCGGCAATCTTTGCGCAGACTCCCGTTGCGCAGACTCCGCCGAACGTCGCTAGCGGTCTTCAGACGGCCCGGGCCGCGCACCAGGCGCTGGCCAAGGACATCCTGAAGGAGCTCGTCGAGACCAACACCACGCAACAGGGCGGCACGGCGGCGGCGGCCGGCGCCATGGCCGCGCGGCTCACGGCCGCCGGGTTCCCGAGCGACGTGCGCGTGCTCGGGCCGGTCCCCGAGCGCGTCAACCTCGTGGCGCGGCTCCGCGGCCGCGACAGCGCTCGCAAGCCGATCCTGGTGATGGCGCATCTCGACGTCGTGGACGCGCTGCCACAGGACTGGACCGTGGAGCCGTTTCGCTTCCTCGAACGCGACGGCTGGTTCTACGGCCGCGGCACCACCGACGACAAGGACGAAGCCGCGATCTGGACGGCCACGCTCATCCGGCTGCGCCGCGAGGGCTACGTGCCCGATCGCGACATCGTGTTGATGCTCACCGCCGACGAGGAAGTGGGCGGGCCGAACAACGGCACGGACTGGCTGCTGACGCATCACCGCGCGCTCATCGACGCCGGGTTTGCGCTCAACGAGGGCGGCGGCGGCGTCGTGAAGCAAGATCGCCGCCTGTCGCACACTGTCCAGGCGAGCGAGAAGACCTATCTCAGCTTCGAGCTGCTGGTCACCAACAGCGGCGGGCACAGCTCGCTACCGCGCGGCGACAACGCCATCGGCCAGCTCGCGTTCGCGCTGACACGGGTCGCCGGGTACACCTTCCCGGTGAGGCTCAACGACGTGACACGCGCCTTTTTCGAGCGGACAGCGGCGATCGAGGCGCCGCCGGTGGCGGCGGCGATGCGGGCGATCGTGAAGGATCCGGCCGACGCCGGCGCGAACGCGGTGCTGTCGAACCTGCCCGAATACAACGCGCGGCTGCGGACCACCTGCACGCCGACGCGGATCGAGGGCGGCCACGCCGACAACGCGCTGCCGCAGCGGGCGCGCGCGATCATGAACTGCCGCATCGTGCCGGGCCAGACGCCAGCGGAAGTGGCGACCACGCTCCAGAGGGTAATCGCCGACGCGAGCATCGCGCTGCGGCCGTTGTGGGACGCGCAGATGGTGGCGCCCTCAGCGCTCAGCGCAGACGTGCTTGGTGCCATCGAGGCCGTGACGCGAGAGTTGTGGCCGGGTGTGCCGGTCATCCCGACGATGAGCACGACGGCGACGGACGCGTTCTATCTGCGCCGCGCCGGCATCCCCGTCTACGGCGTGAACGGCATCTTCGACGACGTCGAGGACATCCGCGCGCACGGCGGCGACGAGCGGATTCGGCAGGACTGGTTCTTCGACGGGCTGGAGTTCAGCTACCGGCTGATCAAGCGGCTGACCGGCGGCACCTAGTGGCTACCCGGCGCGCCACTGCGCCAGCAACGCCTCGGGGTGGTCGTAGATGGCGATGGCGTGCCGCAGGTCGCTGTCGGTCCAGAACCCGCCGCAGCGGAGCGCCACGGCTCGCACCCCGGCGCGGGCGGCCGCCTCGATATCGTGGGGCGTGTCGCAGATCATCACGGTCGTGCCGGGCCTGGCGCCGCAGCGCTCGAGCGCCGCCTCGACGACGTCGCGGCCGTCGGTCGATGCCTCCCCGTCGTTGGCCACGGCGAGGGGAGCGCGCAGCAGATCAGCGACGCCGGCGTGCTGCAACCCTGCTTGCACCTCGTCGACGGGTGCCGCTGTTGCCACCGCGAGGTCGAGCCCGCGGCGGCCCAGATGCTCGAGCAGCGCGCGGGCGCCGCGGGTGGGTGCGAGCCCGGGCAGCAGCGCGGCGAAGGCCTGGCGCTTGCGCGCGACGACACCGCGTCCCAGCGCCGACGACTCCCTGACCTGCGCGAGCCCGTGCAGAAGCTGGTCGTCGCTCTTGCCAATCGACTGCCGGAGTGCCTTGGGGTTGACCGAGAGGCCGTGCGAGTGCAGCGCGTGCGCCCAGGCGTCTGCGTGCGCCGCGGTGCTGTCCAGGAGCGTGCCGTCCACGTCCAGCAAGACCGTCTCGAAGTGGCTGAGCGGGACGGTGTCTGCCTGAGTCGGAGCGAACCGAAGCCACGCGGCGATTCGCGTGGCTCCGGCTGGACCTGCCACCTCAGACCTCAGTACGCCATTGCGTAACAGTCACGCCTGGCGTCGGCCCCGGCGAAGCGGTTGCCTGTGGCGGGGTCGATCATCACGGCCGTCGCGCAGCCGCTGACGCCGTACTGATTGACCTGGCTGATCGAGTGCCCGCGTGCCTTCAACTCGTCCTGCACGGTCTTGGGAATCGGCGCCTCGGCGTTCATGCGGTTGAAGCCCGCGCGGTGCGGCGCCACCGAGCCGTAGAAGTGCATCGTCTGCACGCGCGGCCACGCGAACGCCGTGTGCAAGTTGGGATACCAGTCGTCCCAGAACTCGACGACGTCGAGGAACGCCTGCAGGATCGTCTGTTCCTGGTTGTCACCGCCCGGCGTGCCGATAGCCATGAAGGGCTTGCCGTCCTTGAGCACCAGGCTGGGCGTGAGCGTGTAGCGCGGCCGCGCCCGCGGACGCAGCTGGTTGGCGCGCGTCTCGTCGAGCCAGAACTGCTCGCCGCGCGTGCTCATGGGGATGCCGGTGTCGCCGAGGATGACGGCGCCGCTGATCCAGCCGCCGCTCGACGTGGTGTCGAACATGTTGCCGTCCTTGTCGATCACGGACATATGTGTCGTGTCCTTGGGAATGCCGGCGCTCGCGAGCAGCAGCGGCATCGGCGTCAGTTCCGTCGAGAGGTCGGCCTCCGTCTTGGCCATCCAGAACGGCCACGGCCCCTTGACCTTGGAATCGAACGCCATCGGGTCGCCGGCGATGAACTGCGTCGAGGCCTGCTTCATGTCGATCGTCGCCGCGCGCTGTTTCGCGTACTCCTTCGAGAGCAGGCCCTCGCCCGGAATCTTCACGAACTCCGGATCCGCGTAGTAGGTGTCGCGGTCCGCATACGAGAGCTTCATGGCCTCGATCAGCGTGTGGATGTAGTCGGTGCTGTTGTGCCCCATCGCCCGCAGGTCGAAGTTCTCGAGGATGTTGAGCGTCTGCAGGAGCGACGGACCCTGGCTGCCGAAGCTCTGTTTGTAGACCGTGTACCCCCGGTAGGTGGTCGAGGTCGGCTCTTCGACCTTGGCGAAGAACTCGGCGAAGTCGCTCTTCTCGAACGGCGCGTCGTGCGCCTTGAGGAAGGCCACCATCCGGTCGGCGATGTCGCCCTTGTAGAACCGGTCACGAGCGGCAGCGATGGCCGCCGCCCGCCCCTTCTTCTTCGCCTTGTGCTCGGCCTCGACCATCTTCTTCAACGTGTCCGCGAGGGTTGGCAGCTTGATGGTTTCGCCGGGCTGGTACATCGAGCCGTCCGGCTTCAGCCAGAACTTCTGATTGTCGGGCCACGACTTGAAGAACTCGAGATTGCGCTGGATGGTGGCGAGGGTACGCGGCCGCAACGGGAAGCCGTTCTCGGCGTAGGAGATGGCGCGGGCCGCCACCTGCTCGAAGCTCATCGTGCCCCACTTTTCGAGCGTGGTGAGCGCGCCGGCGAGCGCGCCCGGAACGACGGCCGGGTTGAGGCCGTCCTCTTCGAGCTTCTTGCCGCGTGACTGGTAGTACTCGAGCGTGGCGCCTTTCGGCGCCCAACCCTGGCCGACGATCGACGTCACCTTCGCGTCCTTGACCGGATACACGAGGATCAGCGACTCGCCGCCGAGGCTATACAGGTCCTGTTCGACGACGCCGCCGACGAGCACCGAGGCGACGCCGGCATCGAAGGCGTTGCCGCCCTTCAGCAGGATTTCGAGGCCGGCGGCCGACGTGAGCGAGTGGCCGGCCGAGACGCCACCCGACGCTCCCATGACTGGTGGTCGTGTGCCGCCGAGAATCGGTGCCGGCGCGCCGGGACGTGACGGCTTGACCTGTCGAGGCTCGGCGGCGTCCTGGGCGTAGGTGATGAACGCGCCCCCGGAGGCGGCGAGCGCGATGGCGAGTGCGAGACGAGTGGTGAGGCGCTTCATGCCCCGGGGCAGGAGCAAGACCGGAGCCAATGACGTGTCGTGCCAATCGCCGCGCATTTGCTGCGATCAGCGTCGGCATCGCCCGGCGCGAAACATCGGATTCCGACAAATTCGCGGCTGGCCGTCAGCGGCATGGCCACGAATGTCCATATCGCCTTCGCGCGCTGCGTCGCGCGGCTCAGGCCAGCAGCGGCGGCCGTCGCGTGCCGTGGCGCGTGGCCTGCTCGAACGCGTAGCCGAGCTGCAACACGCTCCATTCGTCGCGGTGACGGCCGACGATCTGCAACCCGACGGGCAGCCCGCTGGCGGTGAACCCCGCCGGTACGGAGAGGGCGGGGTTGGTCATCATGGTCACGTACCAGCAGGTGCGCATCCAGTCGAGATAGGTGGCCATCTTCGTGCCCGCCACTTCGGTGGGATACGGCGTGTTCGCGTCGAACGGCTCCACCTGAGTCACCGGCAGGATGAAGTACTCGTAGCGCTCGAAGAACTGGCGGCTCTGGTCGTACATCCGCGCCTGGCGCGCCATCGCGCGGCCGATGTCGGCGCCCGTGAACCGCTCCGCCTCCGCGACCTCGAACTTGATGGTGTCCTTCACCCACTCGGGGCGCTGCTGGATGAGCGGGGCGTACTGCGGATGGTTGGCGGTGAAGCGCAGCGCGGGAAAAGCCTGGTCGAGACCGGCGAAATCGGGCTCGGCCTCCTCGACCACGCAGCCCAGGTCTTCGAACACTTTGCGCGTGCCGTCCACCACCCGGCGGATGTCGGGTTCGATGGGAATGCCGTCCAGGCCGCGCCACCATGCCACCCGCGTGCCCTTGAAGTCTCGTGGAAGCGGGCTGCGAAAACGCGCCGGATTTTCCTGGATCGACAGCGGGCTGCGGGGGTCAGGGCCGGCGATCGCGCTCAGGAACAGAGCGACGTCGCTGACCGTCCGCGCGATCGGGCCGGCCACGGACAGTGGCGACCATGACGCGGACTCGCTGGGCACGCGGCCCGGCGCGGGACGCAGCCCGACCACATTGCAGAACGCCGGCGGGTTGCGCAGCGAGCCGCCCGTGTCGCTGCCGTCGGCAATCGGCAGCATCCGCGCCGCCACCGCCGTCGCCGCGCCGCCACTGCTGCCGCCGCAGGTCTTCGACAGGTCGTAGGGATTGCGCGTGACGCCGAAGACAGCGTTGAACGTCTGCGACCCGGCGCCGAACTCGGGCGTGTTGGTCTTGCCCAGAGATGCGCGGTCATCACCTCGCGGGCCGACACCTGCTTGCGGCGCAGCCGATCGGCAAGCTCCACGGCCGTCATCTCACACAGCTCGGGCACGCGCGCCGGTACCGGCTGCGCAGCAGCGGCGACGCCGGGAGCAACCGGGTGCAAGGCCGTACCCACGGCGCCAAGGCCGAGAACCGTGTTGAAATCCCTGCGGCTGATCGCCGCGCCCGACGTGCTGGTGGCTGTCGTTCGCCGACTTCGATCGTCCGACATAACTGCTCCTTGGCGCCTACCCATCGTTGGCCCCGGAACATCCTAGCCCGTCCGCACATGCGGACGAGCCAGGACCCCATCTTTAGCGCGTTACTGGCACGCGCCGTGCTCCCTCAGGTCCTGAAGGGCCCGATCGCGCTGTCGGGCTGGAGGACTCTTATGAGAGCACTCACGCTGGCGGGAAGCGTATTCGTCGCAGGGGTTTTCGCGGCCGGCTGCTCGGATCGCACCGAACAGAAGGCGCGCGAAGCTGGTCAGGAAACAGCTGAGGCTGCGCGTGCAGCCGGTGAGACAGTCGAGTCGGCCGCGGACGACGCCTTGAAGAATGCGGAACGGGCCAGCGACGCGGCTGTCAATGCCGCGGGCGACGCTCGACACAAGGCCGGAGACACGGTCGAGCAGGCGAGCCGGAGTACAAGCGACGCCGAAGCGTCGCTCAAGCAGGCCGGACGCAGCGCCGAGCAAACGGTTAACGATGCGGCGGCCGCAACTGGTGCCGCCGTGCAGACCGCGCAGGTGAAGGCCGCGCTGATCGCCGATTCGAAGGTGGACGCCTCGGGCATCGACGTGGACACCGATGCGCAGGCCAAGACGGTCACGCTCAAGGGTCACGTGCCGTCCGCCACGCAGAAAACCCTCGCCGGCCGGATTGCGGAAGCCAGGGTGGCGACGGGGTACCGGGTGCGCAACGAGCTGGTGGTGCATCCGTAACGGACCACGGGCGCACGCTCAGGGTTTGGGAATCCTGAGCGTCGCGCTGATCATGGCGCTGCCGCTGGCCACGTACACGAGCGCCAGCGGGTGCAGCGCCGCCGGCCCCAACTGCCACACTCCGAACCACAGCGCGCTGCCGGTGCGCCCGAACTCCAGCGCCGCCGCCAGCAGCGCCACAATGACAATGCTGGTCGGAATTGGCGTGCCCTGGAAGTACTTCACCTTGCCCGTCCGGCTGTCGGACAGCGCCGCGGCCGTGACGTTGAACCGCGCCAGGCGGCTGACGCCGCAGACGACGAAGTAGGTGAGGCACACCATGTCCCAGCCGCCACGCAGTCCCAGCGTGAAGCCGAGGACTGCCGGCGCCACGCCGAACGAGATGATATCGGCGAGCGAATCGAGGTCGCCGCCGAGGACCGACCGGTGGTCCGGCTGCGCGCGCGCCACGTAGCCATCGAGGATGTCGAACACGAGGGCCAGGGGCAGGAGGAGAAACGCCACCGCGATATACCGGTTGCTGCCGGTGGCGACGTAGTCGAGGCAGAGAAAAAGGGAGATGGTGCCGCAGCAGGCGTTGCCGATCGTCAAGACGTCGGCCGCGGTGTAGGACCGCAGCATCGACAGGTGCCGGGGTGCATCCGTCATCGCAAGGTCGGTCCGGGCGCGCAGTATATCCGACGGCCGGCGTCGCACTGCGCCGCGCTTGCACACAAATCAGCCGGCTGCGGCTGAGCCGCGGCGCTACGCACCATCACCATCACACTGCTACACGACCACGGATCGCGCGCGCGCCAGCGGCTCGGCGAGCCGCACCTCTCCGGTCACCGCCATGCGACCGGCCAGGCGCTCCGCGGGGAGCGCATTGAAGAGCAGGCGCCACGCCGTGCCGTCCGACAGGCGGACCCGTGCCGACTCCGTGGCCTCGCTTCCAGCCCAGAGCGTCCAGCGCTCTGCGTCGCGGCGGAGCGTCCACAGACCGCCGCTCGCGCCATCGATGTCGATCGTCACGGTGGCGCCGGTGTGGGCCGCGGTGTCCCGGTAGGCGTGCGGCAGGCCGCGCAGCGCGATCAGGAGCACCGCGTGCAGCCAGACAGGATCCGACAGCGGCGGCGCCCCGACGGCCTCGCGAATCTGCGCCTGGTGATGCCACTGCTCGGTGAACTCGCGTCCGAGGTCGAACCACCCCTGTGACTCATTCTCCCCGGCCCACGACACGGGAAAGAGCGCCGACGCGTCGTCGGGAAAGCGCTCGACGAAATCGGCGAGCGAGATGCCGACGAACGCCGACAGCTCGACGAGCAACCGCGGACTCAGGCGCGCGGCCGCCTCGACCCACTGGCGGTTGAGCCCGTTGATGAACGCCACGAAGTCGCGATCGCCGCCGGGCGGCGTGTCCGGCGCCGGGGGGGTGTGCCCGTCGCGATGGAAGGACAATCGCCGCAGGCCCACGTCGAGGAGGTGCGCCACCACGTCGCGGACCCGCCAGCTGCCGGCGAGCGTGGGCGCGTCCCACGCGTCCGGAGGCAGCGCGCGCAGCAGCGCGAAGAGCTCGGCCGCCACAGGGCGGAAAAACGGTCTGGTGTCGGTGGGCTGCAGCGGCGAGAGGGGCACCGCCGCGAGTGTACACACGAAGGCGCGGAGGCCGGCGGCGGTCCGCCGGCGCTCCGCGCCGTAAGGACTACCAGCCCAGCCTGAACTGGAACTGCAGCGAGCGGGCGAAGCCGCCCACCTGCGTAATCTGCCCGAAGTTCGACGTCCCGAACGTGGTGATCGGTCCGATGAACAGCGGGTCGTCGAACAGGTTCAGCACGTCCACCCGGAAGGAGAGCGTCGTGTCGCCGATCCGTTCCACCTTGGAGATCGCCAGGTCGGTCGTGCGCTGACCGGGCCCGCGCCAATCCGCATTGGTCCGCGCGACGGTGCCGAACGTGAACGCGGGTGCCGCGGTGAACGCGGCCGGGTTGATCCAGCCGGTGATCGCCCGTTCTTCCTGGCTGCCGGTCGTCATCACCTCGACGCCCTCCACCAGGTTCGGGCGCTGCTGGCTGCCGAGCAGGTTCGAGTTGTTGCTCGACTGCGAGATGTTGAGCGGGAACCCGGTCTGGTAGCGTCCAGCGACGGTCACCGTCCAGCCGCCGGCGAGCACGTTGGCGACGCCGCTCTGGAGCCACTTGCGGCCGTCGCCGAAGGGCAGCTCGAAGGTGGCGTTGACGTTGAGCCGGTGGGTGACGTCGAGGAGCGACACGCCGTACTCGCCATCGAGGTTGTAGTTGTCCAGGGCACCGAGCTGCCGGTTCGAGAAGGTGTTGCTCTCGCCGAACTGGTTGTCCTCGAGGCGGCTGAACGTGTGGCTGATGTCGAGCGCGTAGCCGTTCGTCATCCGCTTGGTCCAGCGCGTGATGATCGCGTTGTAGCGCGCGCTGGCCTGGTTGACGCGGTGCATCAGCACGTTGTCGAACTGCGGGAACGGGCGCAGCAGCTGGCCGCGGGCGATGGTTGACGACCGGCTCAGATTGCCGAACGCCGGGTTGCCGAAGAACGGGTTCGGCACGGTCTGCTGCAGCGCGGTGCCCAGCGACTGATACTGCGGATCCAGCTGGTTGATGTTGACCGTCGCGTCCACGGTGCCGCCGATCGGCAGCCGTTCGGACCGGCTGCCCATGTAGCCCACGGCAATGGCCATCTCGCCCGGCAGTTCCCGCTGGAAGTCGAACGAGTACTGCTGCACGTAGCCAGGCTTCGAATCCTGGTCCACGAAGTCGATCACGCTGCCGCCGCCGGTGGCGAGTCCGAGGGAGTTGCCCTGCGGCTGAGTGATGCCGTTGGGGAACGGGTTCGACAACGTGCCTACAGGGGTGAGGCCGCCGTCATTGCTGGCGAGGAACGTCGTGGCCGCCGAGTAGCCGCGGGCGCCAATCGTCGCCTCGGCGATGTCGGTGATCGTCGGCACCCAGTAGAGGCCGTAGCCGCCGCGGACCACCGTCTTTTCCGTCATCGAGTAGGCGAACCCGGCACGCGGCGCCAGGTTGTTGAGCGGCTGCTGCTGGCGCGTCGGATAGCCGTCCACGCCCGCATACATCAGGCCGCCCTTGAGCTCCATCCCGGGCACTTGCACCGGAAACAGCGCATCCCGATCGAAGCCCACCGTGAACCGGTCGTCGCGCGCGGCGATGCCGGGCTCGTACTCGTAGCGCAGGCCGTAGTTCAGCGTCAGTTTCGACGTCAGCCGGTAGTCGTCCTGCGCGAACGCCGAGTAGTAGTCGGTGTAGTACTTGCCGGGCGTCGCGACGTTCACGTCGCCTGAGGCGGGATAGCCGAGCAGGAAACTCGCGAACGCGTCGCCGGCCGTGCTGCTCGCCGTGTTCGCGTTCGGCCCCTGCGTGTAGGCCTGGGTGAACGCGAAGTTGCCGTTGTTGGGCGCTTCCGAATACCCGGACAGACGCCGGTAGTCGACTCCGACCTTGAACGAGTGCTTGCCCCTGAACTTGGTCATCGATGCGTTGACGGTGTGCCCTTCGAACAGCGTGATGTTGTGGGCGCCGTGGCCGATGTTGCTGTAGCCGTTCAATGTCACCGCGGGGTACCCGCCAGGCGTCAGCACGTCGGTGAAGCTCGAGGGATAGCCGAGCGTCGCCGCGTCGAAGCCGTCGACGTAGTTGGTGCCGTCACCGAGGAAGTAGTAGTAGCCATAGCGCACGGCCACCGCCGTCGAATTGTTCGGGACGATGATCTGGTTCGACGACAGGAAGTGGATCGTGCGATAGCCGATGGTGCCGGCCGGGTCGGCGGGAATCGTGCCGTGCGCCCCCCAGAACGCCGAGCCGGGTTCTGCCGTGTGCTGGTGGGCATACATGCCGGTCGTCGTCCACTTGGCGCCCCAGCGCTGGTCGATCTTCAGCGTTTCCTGATCCTGCGGCCCGTCGTCGAGGCTGGCGGAACCGTTGAACGAGCGGCCCAGCGTCGGCGACGGCATCTGCGTCAGCATGGCGAGCGCGATCGGGTTGAGGCGATCGGCGGGAATGATGTTGCCGGGGAACGGGTCGCGGATGAAGCCAGTGCCGTTGGGATTCGGCCGGGTGGTGAGCGGATCGTAGATGGTGGCGGCCGATTGCGAGAAGTCGCCGGTGCGCTCGCGGTCCGTCGGGAAGGTGAGCACGTTGTTGCGCGTGCTCTTCTGCATGTAATCGTCCTTGCTGAACCAGAAGAAGGTCTTGTCCTTCACGATCGGGCCGCCCACCGATCCCGCCCACGAGTAGTAGTACTGCGGCGGGTTGGGCGTGCCGGCGATTTTGGCGAAGAACAGCTTGCCGGTGCCCCAGCCCGGCTTGTTCATGAACAGGGTGCTGCCGTGCCAGCGGTTGGACCCCGATCGTGCGGTGACGTTGAACACGCCGCCGGCGGCGCGCCCCATCTCGGCGTCGTAGGTCTTGAGCTGCACCTTCATGTCCTCGACGCCCTCCGTCGAAGGCACCCACGAGGCGCGGTTGAGCATGTCGGTGATCGAGACGCCTTCGATGAGGTAGGCGTTGCCGCGGCGCGGGCCGCCGCCGAGCGACAGGAGCGACGCGCCCGACTGATCCTGATAGCGCACGAACTGCGGGTCGCCGGAGTTGATGACGCCGGGCGTGGCCACCGCGGTGTAGAACGTGTTGCGGCCGAAGAGCGGGATGGCGGTGATCTGCGCCGCCGTCAGCGTCGTCGACACGCTGGCCGTCGAGCGTTCGACCACCGGCGCGGTTGCGCGGACGGTGATCTGCTCCTCGAGCGCCCCAACCTCGAGGGTGAAGTCCATGGTGATCGTCTGCTGTGTGGCGATCGGCAGACCGCGCCGCTCTTCGGTCCTGAAGCCGGCCAGCGCCACCCGCACCGTGTAGGTGCCGGGGAGCACGCCGGGGAACGAGTACTCGCCCACCTCGTTGGTGACGACCGAGCGGACCGCGTTGGTGGCCTCGTTGACCAGCGTGACCTCGACGCCCGGGACGATGCCCTGAGCATCTTTGACCACGCCCCGCATGCCGCCCTGATAGGTCTGGCCCCACGCGACGCTGCTGACGACCAGCACGGCAATCGCGGCCACCACACTTCGAATACGTCTACCCGCAGTCCTCATGCGATCTCTTCTCCTGAAAGGGATGCGCATCGTGGCGCGACGAAACCTACGGACGCGTCTTGAGCAAGACACGAGCCGTACGCGCACGCGAGTGAGACGTGGATTCAGCGGGGAAATACACGGAGATGTCGCGTGTGACCAGTCGCGCACGGCCTCACCGCCGTGAACATTTTTGGCTACGGTCACCGGCGGTCACTTCACAAATGGCGGGCGAGGCCATCGGCCGGTCTGGCTCGCGGCGCGCGTGGCGCGCTTCGGCTCACAAGTCGTAGGGGCCGCCTTCAGGCGGCCCGGGCCGGCTGAAGCCGGCCCCCACGACGTGAGGGACAAACGTGTGCGCTCGCGGGGGCAGCCCACGCAACCTTGTGGCTTTCGCGTCCGCGATGGCCATGTTCGTGCGCGACGGCTGCGTGCCGCCGCGTGAGTTCCGGCCGAAAATCGCCGCACGCAGAGGCGACGGCGGTTCTGGCCCCGCACTTGCTCCCCGGATGGATCGCGACCCCGAGGTCGTCCTACGCCCAGTTGCGGGTTCTCGCGTCCGTTCAGGGAGAGCACCCGATGCCACGTTCGTTCTTTGTCTGGGTTCTCTGCGCAGTGCTCCTTTCGGCGACGCTCGCCGCGCAGCAGAACGCCACCTTGCAGGGCGCCGTCGTCGACGATCAGAAGGGGTTCATGCCCGGCGTCACGGTCACCGCCATCGAAATCAAGACCGGCCGTCAGAACGTCGAAGTGACCACAGTAGACGGCCGTTATCAGTTCGCGAACCTGCCCCCCGGCGAATACAAACTACGGATCGAGCTCCCCGGGTTCGCCACCGCCGAGCTGACCGGGATCGAGCTGCTGGTTGGCGCCAACGCCACCGTGCCCGCGGTGACGATGCGGCTCGCCAGCCTCGAGGAAACGGTGACCGTGAGCAGCCAGGCGCCGCTCGTGGACCTGTCGTCGGCGCGCGTCGCCGGCAACATCGACCGCCGTCAGATGGCCGAGCTGCCGCTGCAGGGCCGCAACTGGATGGAACTGTCGCTGATGGTCAAGGGGATCACGGCGAACAACATCGGCAACACGCCGGGCGTGAGCGACGACCAGTTCCAGCTCAACCTCGATGGCCAGCAGATCTCACAGCGCATCTCCGGATCCGGTTTCGGCCAGCCGAAGATGAGCCGCGAGGCGATTGCCGAGTTCCAGATCGTCACGAACATGTACGACATCACCCAGGGCCGCTCGACCGGCGTGCAGGTGCAGGCCGTGTCGCGCTCGGGCACCAACGACATGCACGGCTCGGCGTTCGGGTTCTTCCGCAGCGACAAGCTCAACGCGCCCGATCCGGTGAAGAACGTCGTGCTGCCGTACTCCGACCAGCAGGCCGGGTTCACGTTCGGCGGCCCGATCGTGCGCGACCGGGTTCACTTCTTCGGCTCTTACGAATACGAGCGCAACCCGTCCACGGCGGTGCTGACGCCCACGGCCCTGCCCAACCAGACCTGGTCGCTGCCGTCGGACACGATCCAGAAGAACTACCTCGCCCGGGTCGACTATCAGCAGTCGTCGAAGAACAACTTCAGTGCCCGGTTGCAGCGCTGGCAACTCGACAGCCCGTTCCAGATCGCCAGCGGCACGACCCACCCGAGCATGGCCGAGCACCAGCGCTACTACTCGACCAACGTCTACGGGACGTGGACGCGCGTGCCGACCAACAACAGCACCATGCAGGTGCACGTCGGGACCTCGCGCTTCTCCTGGTACGACGATCCGATTCCATCGAACAGTACGCAGCTCTACGCCTGGCCGTTCGGCGTCCCCGTGTTTCAGTTTCCGAACCTGACGCTCGGCGGCCAGCAGAACTTCCCGAACTACTCGTGGATGAAGCAGTACCCGCTGCGGTTCGAGATGAACTGGCACACCGGCGCCCACGAGATCAAGTTCGGCGGTGAATTCCTGAAGGATCGGCACACCAAGGTGTGGGACCTGAATCGCCGCGGCACCTTCACGTTCAACCGGCAGCCGTCCACGGCCATTCTCGAAGCCGCCTTCCCGGAAGACGCGTGGGACGACCCGGCCCGGTGGGACCTGTCGTTGCTGCAGCCGTTCCTGCAGCAGTACTCGGTCTTCTTCCACGACGACTACCTGGTGGACGTCCCGCGGTCGCAGACGGCGGCGTGGCTTGGCGACAACTGGCGCCTCGGAGGCAAGCTGACGATCAACCTCGGCGTGCGCTACGACCTCGACTGGAGCGGCCTCAACCCCCCGGGCGTGACCGACATCCCGATCCCGATCGAGAACGGGCGTGACTCCGGGAACTTCGGCTACCAGACCGGTGTGCGCGATCTCAACAACGTCGCGCCGCGCGTGGGCTTTGCCTGGAACGTCGGCGGCAACGGCGACCTGGTGATTCGCGGCGGCACCGGCCTCTACTACAACTTCCCGGTGTCGAACGTCACCTACCGGCAGCAGTTCTACAACAACGCGATCGCCGCGGTCTTCCTGCCGACCGGCACGAACTTCATGACGGATCCGCTCAGCGGCGCTTCGCCGGAAGACTATCTCTCGGGCGCCGTGCCGGCGCCGCCGCAGGAAACCACCATCATCTCGCCCACCTACACCGATCCGTACGGGTGGCAGACCTCGATCGGCTTCCAGAAGCAGCTCGGACCGCTCATGGGATTCGACGTGGACTTCACCAGCCTCGACGAGCGCAGCATGGTGCGCAGCCGCGACGTGAACCTGTTCTACGACCCGATCACCGGCTACAACATGGATCCGATCCGCGCCGGCCGGCCGAACCCGGCGTGGGGCCTCGACCAGTGGCTGACGAGCGACGGCAAGACCGAGAGCCGGCTGCTCTCGAGCTCGTTCACGCGCCGGTTCAACAGCCACTTCCAGGCGAGCAGCACCTACACGCTCGCGCTGTCGATGATGGACAACACCACTGGGTTCGGCTATCAGGCGGACAACCCGTTCGACCAGGACGCCGACTGGGCCACCTCGGCGGGCTTCCAGCGCCACACCTTCCGAACCAACGGGATCGTCCGCCTGCCGTGGCAGTTCTCGCTGGCGGGCTCCTACTTCTACGGATCGGGCGCGCGATTCAACCCGACGAGCTCCACCCGGCCCTTCAGCAAGCCAGGCTCGAACCGCCTGAACATCGGTGCGCCCATCACCATTCCCGCGGCCGTACTGGATCGCTGGGACGGTCCCGCGGTCATCGCCACCGGCACGACCTGGACGCGCAACGGCCTGAGCGGCCTGCCGCTCCACAAGGTGGACCTGCGGGTGACCAAGACCGTCACGCTCGTCAACGACGTGCGCATCGAGCTGCTGGCCGAGCTGTTCAACGTGTTCAACCGCAAGAACTATGGCGCCTACAACACGACGATCACCTCGGCAAACTTCGGACAGCCGGTCGCGACCTCTGGCAACGCCTACGTGCCGCGGCAGGGTCAGCTCGGCGTGCGTTTCAGCTTCTGATCCGGACCGGAGAGCGCACATGAGAACAGCTGCGGCCACGCTGCTCGCCGCCTACGCGTTCGCGATCCCGGCACCGCTGCGTGCGGCGCCGGGCCCGTCTACCTTCCTCCTCGAGGAAGCGACGATCGACGGCATCCAGTCGGCCATCCTCAAGGGCGAGCTGACGTCCACGCAGGTCGTGGAGCGCTATCTCCAACGGATCAAGGCCTACGACGGCCCCTGCGTCTCGCAGCCCGAGGGCATCCTGGGACCGTTCACGACGCGACCGCACGCGGGGCAGATCAACGCGCTCATCACCGTCAATCTCCGGCCGGCCGCGCGGGTGGCACACGGGCTCGGCCCGCGCAAGGCGCGCAGCCTCACCGATCTCGTGGACGGCGACCCCGCCATGCCCGACGCGCTCGAGGTGGCGGCGAAGCAGGATGAGTACTTCAAAACCACTGGCAAGCTGGTCGGTCCTCTGCACGGCATCACCTTCGCCATCAAGGACTGGTACGACACGCGCGACCTGCGCACCACCGCTGGCGCCGACGCCGCGTATGCCAACGATCGGCCGCCGCACGACGCCACGTTCATCACCCGGATGCGCGAGGCCGGCGCGATCATCCTGGCCAAGGCCAACGTCGGGTCGGGCATCTCGCGAAGCCCCTTCGGTGGCATCAGCTGCAATCCCTACGACACCGAGCGCTCGGCGGGCACGTCGAGCAGCGGCTCGGGCACCTCGGTGGCGGCCAACCTGGTCACGTGCGCCATCGCAGAGGAGACGGGCGGATCGATCCTCCACCCGACGAAGAACAACAGCGTCGTCGGCCTGGCGCCCACGCAGGAGCTGGTGAGCCGCAACGGGATGTACGGGGCCGGCTACAACACGCGCACCGGCCCGATTTGCCGCACCGTCAAGGACGCCGCCACCGTGCTCGACGTGATTGCCGGCTACGACCCGAAGGACGAGCTCACCGTCTTCAGCGTCGGCCGTCTGCCACCGTCACCGTATCGGAGCTTCGCCGGTGCAACCCGCCTCGACGGCGTGCGCATCGGCGTGCTGCGCGAGTACATGGATCGCTCGCTCTTCAACGAAGCCGACGAAGAAAGCATCGCCGCGGCGGAACGCGCCGTGACTGATCTGCAGCGACTCGGCGCGACGATTGTCGATCCGGGGCCGGGTGGGGCGCTGCTCCAGAAGTACATCGACAAGTACGCGCCGTCAGTGATGAACAAGCTGTTCATCGAGCGCTTCCCGGAGGCGTTTCCCATCGGGGAGAACGGCAAGCCGTCCGCCGATCACATCGCCTCACTGGTAGAGATGTCTCAGGATCCGTCGCGCACGCCGAGCGGGATCACACTTCGCAGCCTCGGGCGCGGCGACTCAGTGGGTGAGTCGCGTTACATGATCGAGCTCTACCTCAAGGAGCGCGGCGACGCGAACATCCGCACGATGAAGGAGCTCGCCGAGAAGTCGAAGGCGCTCACCGACACGAATCCCGATGCGGGGAGCAACGCCCGCGGCGGGGGCGGCGGCGGAGACAATCGCACCGCGCTGACGATGGACACGTCCGAGCGCTTCCTGGCCCGGTTCGCGGTGCAGCAGATCGTGCTGCAGGCGATGGAGGACATGAAGCTCGACGCGATGATCACGCCGACCGGCAACATTCCGCCCTACCTCCTCGGCCGGCCGCTCGAGCCCACGCTCAACGGGCGGGGGCCGTCGATCTGGAGCTTCCTCGGCACGCAAGGATTTCCACAACTCGGCGTGCCCGCGGGCTGGACGACGAAGGTCTACGACCGCGTTCGCGACGCGTCGGCGCCGGGCGGCACGCGCCTCACCGGTCCGACGCCAGCCAGGCTGCCGCTGTCGGTCATGCTCTTCGGACGCCCGTTCGGCGAGCCGGTGCTCTTCACAATCGGGTCGGCCTACGAGCAGGCCACGCATCACCGCGAACCGCCGCCCGACTTCGGCCCGCTGCCGTAATGATCTGGTGTAGAGGGCGGTCTTCAGACCCGCCTCATTGTGTAGAGGGCGCGTCTTCAGACCGCCCTGGCGTTCTTTGACGCATCGCGCACGCCTGGCCTGGGGGCATGGTCTCCGCTGGCCTCCGGCTCGACGCCGCGGAAGAACTCCTCGCGCGCGGTCCGCCTTTGACGCGCAGCGCGAGTCGTTCTTCATCTGTCGCTGGCGTTCGCGGCACTCGCAGTCGGCCAGCGAAGACCATGCCCCCCGGCCAGTCGTGCCTGGCGCGCCGCGCATTACGGCGAGCCGCCGCCCGACTTCGCCTCGATGCCGCAACGGTCTGGTGTAGAGGGCGGTCTTCAGACCGCCCTAACCGCCCGCCGGTCGGTCTAAAGACCGACCGCTACATCTGCTTTCTGGTTTGCGACATTGCGTACTCCCGGCCGGGGGCATGGTCTCTGCTGGCCGACTGCGAGCGCCGCCCGACTTCGCCTCGATGCCGCAACGGTCTGGTGTAGAGGGCGGTCTTCAGACCGCCCTAACCGCCCGCCGGTCGGTCTAAAGACCGACCGCTACATCCGTTCCCTTCTTTGGCCTCGCGGGTTATAAGTGGCGAGGCCATGTCCAGCGTCTTCATCAGCCATTCGTCGGCGAGCGCCGCCGCCGCGGCCCGCATCGAGCGGGCCTTCGCGAAGGCAGGGTTCGAGACCTGGCTCGACAACTCCGACCTCGGGCTCGGCACGCTGCTGCGGAACGAGCTGAACGACGCGATTCAGCAGAGCCGCGCGGTGGTCCTGGTGTGGTCGGAGCCGGCATCCCGCTCGCGGTGGGTGTCGGCCGAGGTTCTCACCGCGTTCCACATGAACCGGTTCATTCTGCCCTGCGTCACCGACGACGCGCCGTTGCCACAGTTCCTCAGCCGGTCGTCGTACCTCGATCTGCGAAAGGCGGGAGAGGACGGTCTTCGCCGTCTGGTGCGGGAGGCGGAGAAGGCCCCGGCGCAGGCCAACCCGCTGCCGCCGCGCGTGGCGTCGCCGAGCGCCGAGCTGAAACTCGCCTACAACCGGCTCGGGCGGTTGCAAAGGGACGTCATCGGACCGCTGATGAAACGTGATATCCCGGCGGCGGCCGCCGCACAGGCACGTCTCGAGCCGGAGATGACCAACGCGGAACAGCGCTGGCCCTTCGAGCTCACGATTCTCAACCTGGCCGGGTACCACCGCAAGAACGGCTACCTCGTGAAACATTGGGGCGCCATCCAGGCCGGACGGCCGCCGAGCGACCCGCTGCTGCGCGAAGGCGAGCGGTTCTTCTTCGAGGCTGCGCTCGTCGATCCGAACGACGTGACGGCGCTCAATGGCCTCGCCAGCATCCTGATTTACGAGTTCGAGCTCGATGCGGCGACCCTCTTCAACGACCGTGCGATTGCGCTGTCCGAGAAGCAGGGCATTCCCTACGATGAAGCGTTGCACGACCGCGAACTGATCAAGTGGATGCGACAGCAGGCGGCGCTGGGCCGTTGACCCGTGATTACAAACGGCCCGGATCGATGCCCCAGCCGCGCAGGATCACAGCCTCGTCGGCTGCGCTCGCTGACTTCTTGAACCGGGCCCCGGACTGTCCCTTCACGCGACTTTCGCACTCGGCCCACGTGGCATGCCGCATCGCGATGCCGCCCACGACGCTCAGATACGAGTGCGCCGCGACCTTGGCCGCTCCGGGACCGGACCCCGCGCGCCTCTGCGGGACAGCCGTGTCCTCAGGCAGCTGGAGAATCGGTAGCGGATAGCCGCCGAACGGCCCGTCGTACAGCTCCGGCGGCTGCTGCGCGGCAAAGGCCACCGCAATCTCGTCGCAGCGCTCGTTGCCCGGAGTGCCCACGTGGCCGCGCACCCAGCGCCAGTCGAGGGTGCCCTTGGGGCGGGCGCCGGTGAGGCTCGACAGCTCCTCCCACAAGTCGCGGTTCAACACGTCGGTGCCCTGCGCGGTCTTCCATCCGCGTTTCCGCCAGCCCCACACCCACTGCGTGATGCCCTGGATGACATAGGTGGAGTCGGTGTAGACGGCCACGGGTCCCGATTCGTCCGCGACGTGGCGCAGCGCCGCAATGACGCCCCCAAGCTCCATCTTGTTGTTCGTCGTATGAGGTGAGCCGCCGCCGAGCTCGGTGACGCGCTCGCCGGGTGTGACGACGATGGCGCCCCAGCCGCCAGGCCCGGGATTGCCTTTGGCGGCGCCGTCGGTGAACAGGATGATGGGTGAGCTGCTCATCGGGATGCGGACGAACCGAGCCAGCCGGCCGCGAGCTGCTTGGCGTGGGCGGTGATCGCGTTGCGCATGAACATGGCCACCGTGACGGGTCCCACACCGCCCGGCACCGGCGTCACCCAGCTCGCCACCTCTTTCACCGCCTCGGTGTCCACGTCGCCGACGATCTGAATCTCGCCGTTCGGGCCGGTGATCTGGTTGATGCCGATGTCGATGACCGCGGCGCCCGGCTTCACCATGTCGGCGCGCAGGAACTTCGGCTTGCCGACCGCCACCAGCACCGCGTCGGCGCGGCGCGAGTGCGCCGCCACCGATCGGGTGAGGTGATGGCACACGGTCACGGTCGCGCCCTCGCCCATCAGCATGAACGCCGCCGGCTTGCCGACGATCTCCGAGTGGCCCACCATCACCACCTCGAGGCCGTGCAGGTTCAGGCCGGTCGCCTTGATCAGTTCCACCGACGCCGCCGCCGTGCACGGCGCCAGCGCCAGGTCGTTGTAGACGATGTTGCCGATCGACGCGGGGTTCATGCCCTCGATGTCCTTGAGCGGATGGATCGCGGAGGCGAGCGATCGCCCGTGGATGTGCGCGGGCACCGGACGCTGCAGGATGACGCCGAGCACGTGCGGGTCGTCGTTCATCGCTACCAGACGCGCCTTGCACTCGTCCTGGCTGAGGGTGCTCGGCCAGGTCTGTTCTTCGAAGGTCAGGCCGACCCGCGTCGCGGCGGTGGCCTGGCCGCGCACGTAGACGCCAGCGGCCTTGTGCTCGCCGATGCTCACCGACACCAGCCGGCCGATCGTGTGGGTCGCCGCCGCCTGCCGCACGCGCTCGGCGACGTCGCCGAGGATGCGGTCGCGAACGGCCCGGCCGTCGAGCAGGCGGTGGTCCTTGACGTCCCGGGTGGTGCCGGTGTCCTTGGCCGCTACCATAGGCGACAGGTGAGAGTGGCTCGCATGCTCCGCCAATTATAGAAGGCGGCGCCGCCGCGAACCGCAGGCGCCGGTCATTGGACGGATCCAGCCTTGTGCTTGGGCCGATTCATGATCTTGGCCAACCGCGCCACGGCCCGCTCGACGGCCACGCGCGCCGCGTTGGCGTTGGGGCGCCGGAGCCGCGCGGCGACCTCCGCGTAGCGGCACCCCGAGCCAAAGCGGGCCTTGAGCAGCGCGCGGTCCGCGGCCGAGACCTTCTCGAGGGCAGCGCGCAGCCGCGTGCGATCTTCCTTCCGGATCACTTCGACCAGCGCCGACGCGGCGGGGTCGGGGCGCGATTCGATCGGCGCCGTCGAGGCCAGCCGCCGGCGAGCCTTCCGGATCTCGTCGACGATCTGATTGGCCACCGCCCGGCGCAGGAAAGCCTGGAGCGCCCCCGGAGTGTCGGTGTTCCACGAGTCGAGGCGCGGCATGGCGCGCAGCAGCACGTCCTGCACCAGATCCTGCGTGTCAGCGGAGCCGCGCGCCCATACGGGCAGACGTCCCCGCGCGTAACGCCGCAGCGGCGGCATTTCGCGTTCCACCAGCCGGCTCCAGGCCTCCCGGTCGCCCGCTCGGATTTGCGCGATCAACTCGACGGTATTGGTTTCGTTGAGGCTCATGGCGTCTCTCCTGTCGTGTGGCTGCCCGTGTGAGCGGCCCGTCATGGACATACGCGCAAACCGTACGAAAATGGCTCACGGTCACTTTGGTCGGCCGGATCGCAGGCGATGGCGTCACGACCCTATGTAACCCGGTGAGCCGTTCCGCGTCGGGCTTGCGCGTCAGTGAGTAGCGCCCCAATCCGGTCCTGCTGGATAACAGTCGCGGGACGGCCGGACTGCCTGGTGCTGGAGTGATCATGAGCGCGAGTCGGCACCCGGCGGAGACCAAGAAGACCATCGACCTGCTCGTCGAGTACCAGGGACAAGGACGGGGAGGGTCCGGTGCTACGATCCCGCCCGGGGCAGACTTGCTACGGAGCTCGGCCTGATGAACACGCTCGACCTTCTGCAACGGCTGACGGCAGGGGAGCAGGGCGCCCTGGACGCACTTGTTGACCGTTCCCTCCCGGTGTTCGGCACGTGGGCCCTCCGCCGAATTCCGAGTTGGGCCGTCGGCCGAGTCGATGTCACTGCCGTGGTTCGGTCCGCGCTGCTCGACGCCCTTCCGCGACTACGCACCGTGGAGGCGTCGTCTGCCGGCGCTGTGCAGGCCGTGCTGCGCGACGCCGTGTACGACCGGCTCGCGAACGATCTCCGTGCACTGGCCGCCCAGCATCCGGATGCTATGGGTGAGTCACCCATGACGGCGTCCGTTCTCGCGCAGGCCGCGGGCCGCTGGAACTTGGAGCGCTACGACAGCGCGTTGGCCGCGCTGACTGCCCCGGATCGGGAAGCGATCATAAGTCGACTCGAGCTCCGGCAGAGCTACGAGGAGCTGGCAACCGCGCTCGGCGAGGCCGACGCCGCGGCTGCACGGGTTCGCGTGACGAACGCGGTGGCGCGACTAATCCAGAAGATGGCGTCGCTTAGCTAGCGTTCCTTCGGGCTATTATCGTCGCTGACGCCAAGCTCTACTTTCTTTTCGCGTTCGCCTCCTGCTCTCGGCGGCGGGCCGTCTGTCCCGAGGCTTCGCACAAGAACGGTGGGCCGTGATCCACGGCGTCCCTGATTGCAAACGCATGGGCGACGGGGCGTACTCGGAAGGGCAGGGATCTGGCGACGGCGACGCC